>JGI24695J34938_10000300_pt1 | contig 48880 bp, 41 predicted proteins | sample TergutCo191P3_FD_34938 | JGI IMG/M metagenome (IMG submission 34938)
GCGAAGGTGTTATACCCGTTCCCTTTCCGAACACGGAAGTCAAGCCCTTCTGCGCCGATGATACTACGTTTCTAAAGCGTGGGAAAGTAGGTCGCTGCCAAATTTTTTGTTTTTCTTACATAGAGCTGCCTTTTGCGCGGCTCTTTTTTTTTACTCGTTCCCAGCCATATTTATAAATATTAGTTTCAAAAAAAGTATGTTTTCTTGCAATATTAGTTTTTTTTTCTTAGAATTATAGTATGGGGGGCTATGTACTTTGTAGGGTAAGGAGTAGGGATGATCCGGTTTTTTTTAGTCCTGTTTTGTGCATTTTCTTTAATTGTACAGGTTTCCGCTCAAGCGAGATTAGGGACTTTTACCGCACGCGGAGCTGCCAGTCAGGAGATGAGAGCTGAAGGGCTTGTGGCGGCTCATCCAAGCCTTCCGCTTAACTCCAGAGTAAAGATAACGAATCCCGGTAATGGTAAAGAAGTTGAGGTTACAATTGTTAGCCGCATTGACGCGTCCGCTAACCGGATTGTTGATCTGTCGCTTGCGGCTTTCCGCGCTCTTGAATTAAGGGCTGGTGACACAGTTGTGCTTTCGGTCAGCGCTCCGCCGCGTCCGTCAAGCCAAATATCAGGGTATGGTGAAGCAATAGTCGATCTTGATGAACCTGTTATAGTTATCCCTAATGTGGAAGAACATGTAATAGTAACTGAGCAATCAGTAATGGATACTCCTTTGGCAGCTGATACGCCAATTGTTACAGATACACCAAGTGTAATTACTGTGCAAACGCCTGCGGAAAGCAGCTTGATAATCGAACAGATGCCTGTTCAAAGCAATGTAGTAACTGAACAGATACCCGCAGAAAGTCAGGTGACAGTTATTGATCAGGTACCGGTTATCAGTCAGGAAGTTATAGGCGAACAGATTATTGTAAATGCTCCACCTCAAGCTATTGTTTCCAATGTGCCGGAAATTTTTAGAACGGAAACTCCGGCTGGCAGTATTGAAAGTACTTATTTTAGCGGTGTTGATGAAAGAATAATCCCGTCACAAAATGTTTTACCTGTTACTGGCGGATCCGCCGCAAATACTGATTTTCTGGCATGGCTGATGACAATGGCTATGGATGCCAGGGAAGCCAGGGAAGCCCGTGAAATTCGTGAAGTAAGAGAATCCCGCGAAAGCCGCGAGGCAAGAGAGGCTCGAGAAAGCCGTGAAGCCAGAGAATCCCGTGAAAGCCGCGAGGCGAGAGAAGCTCGTGAAAGCCGCGAGGCGAGAGAGGCGCGGGAAGCAAGAGAATCCCGTGATGCTGTGTGGCTGATGAATATGCAAAATTTATCAGCGCCTTCAGCAGCTCCGGCTGTAAATAATACTCAACCACCGGTAAATACTCAAATTCCAACCGGGGGTTCACCTAATCCAGATACAAGTTCATCCAGGCCTGTTAGTACAAGCTCATTACCTGCGGCAGCAAGCGCTACGCAATCCGCCGGCTCAACACCCGCGACGGCAAGCGCTACAAAATCCACCGGCTCAAGCGTTTCACCTGCGGCGGCAAACGCTGCACAATCTGCCGGCTCAAGCGCATCAACTGCGGCCACTCCTCAGGAACAGGCAGCTAGTTCTTCCCAGCCAAATAATTCAAACACATTGCAAGCGGTAAATCCGATCCCTGCGGCAAATCCGCTGCCTGTTACAAATTCGCTCCTCGTTACGAGTACAAGATCTTTGACTAATCAGGCTCCTGTTAATGAACAGAACCGCTCATCCGGTTCCGAAATTACCGGTAAAATTCCGGTGTTTCCTCCCGCTGTTTTACCGGAACAAATACAAATACTTCCCGGTTTACCGGACAGAAATTCCGGAAAAGTCTATCGTTTACAGGTAGGAGCATATTTAGATTTACAGATGGCGGATGAAACAGTACAGCTTTTAAAATCAGCCGGTTTTGATGTTTATTGGGAGAATTCAAGTTCCATTTACCGGGTGCTGGTTACTGGCATTGTCTCGGATAATGTTTACCCCGCGGCTGTAAAGCTGGGTTCTCTGGGATTTGGTCAGGTTTGGGTCAGGGAATAATCTACTTGAACCTATTGTATTTTAATGTTATATTTATAGGTATAGATAAGGGGGTTATTCCTGATGGCAAATAAAGAAAATGATACGAATGATTCCAGACAACTGGTTACTTTTCAACTCGGTCAGGAGTTGTATGGTGTTAACATTATGGATGTTAAGGAGATTGTCCGCGTACAGACAATCCGGGCAATTCCCAACGCCCCTACATATGTGGAAGGTATTTTTAACCTTAGAAGCGAAATTATTCCCATAATTAATTTACACAAACGGTTTCATCTCAGAAAACTGATAACATCAGAAGAAGATGAATTGTTGTCAGGTTTTGTCATTCTTGACATTGACGGAATGAAGCTTGGAGTTATTATAGACCGGATTTCGCGGGTAGTAACAATAGAAAAGCAGGATATCCAGCCGCCGCCGCAGATGTTTTCGGGTATTGGTGCCGAATATATTGAAGGCGTTGTACGTCAGGAGCAAGGTTACCTGATTATTCTTGAAATAAGAGATCTCTTTAATCCCAAGGAACTGCAAAAAATCGCTGAACTCAGAAATAAGTGATTCCGCGTTTACTTGTACTGGAAGCTTTGCTGTAAGTAGGTAATCATGAAAATCGAGGTTTATTCTCCCACTATCAGACGGAAGGATATGGATGCGGTGTTAACCGCAATGGTGGAAGAAAAAATAGGTCCCGGGGAACGGAACAGGCTTTTAATACAGACAGCAAAGGAACAACTGCATTTTGATTATGCTCTTGCCCTGCGCAGCCCGGCGGTCGCCCTGCATCTGGCGCTGAAAGCGCTCAATGCCCGATCAGGGCAGGCTGTGATTATTTCCGCGCTTTCTCCGCGTTATTATTACCAGGTTATAGATGACTTGCACCTAACGCCTCTCTTCTGCGATGTAACCTATGATTTTCCCTGCATGAACCGTGAAACAATTGAAAACGCCATTTTAAATAAACCGGATAATCTTGAAGTATGCGCTGTAGTTTTGCATCACGCGCTTGGTTTTCTGCCGAATGCCGCATCTGCCGCGGAATTGGGAATTCCGGTTATTGAAGATATATCATTAAGTTACGGAAGCCAGTTCAAACCCGCGAGCAATAATGAAGAAACCGCTTCCGCCGGTGATTCGAAGGAAAAGAAAAAAAATCCCGGTCCGCAGCTTTCAACTGTCAGCTCCCGGTTCCAGGGAGTTTTTTGCATTCTTGGTCTTGAAGAGCGGGACATACTTACATCCGGGGGCGGCGCGCTGCTCTTCGCGATGAACAGGAAAGACGGATCTTTATTAAGAAATTTTTCCGCCATTCCGGATGAATACTGCCTTGCGGATATCAACGCGGCGTTAGCTGTTGTTCAATTCAAGGAATTGCAGCGTAATATCATTAAAAGGCGCGAAATCGCCCAGGTGTATACACAGGCAAGCCTGCGGACAAGACATAAACGCTTTATCCCGATTGCGGAAGATGAGTATAACAATTATTCATTTTCTCTTGTGCTGGAAACAGGGTTAAAGGATGTAATTTCTTACGCGCGGAAAAAAGAAATAATTATAGAAAGCGCGTTTGAGAATACCATTGCAGGAGTGGGAATGAGCAGTAACTGTTCTGTCAGTAACTCACTCGCGCTCAGGACTGTTATGTTTCCCCTGTATCCGCGGCTTCGTTCCCAGGATGCGGAACGCGTATCGCGCCTTATAATGACTCTTCCCTGAAGGATGACTGTAAAATGAAAAAAAAAAGCGCGAATACAGGTGATTCCGTAAAAAGAGCAATACTGTTTGTAAATATTTTTAAAAAAAACGCCGCCGTCACAGCTTATCAAATTCAGGGGGAACTTGAAAAATCAGGATTTGAAGCGGTAATTTTTTCCATGGAAAATATAAATGACGGAAAACCGCAAAAACCGCCTGATGGAAAGTGGGATATAGCCTTCTCTCTTGGCGGTGACGGAACTGTGTTATATGCAGCCCGCTGCCTTGCGCCTTTGAGCGTGCCGATTTTACCGGTTAATTTGGGAACATTGGGTTTTATAGCCGGAGCTGACATGAGTAACTGGCTTGATGTTTTCATGGAGTGGGAAAAAGGAAAGATATCCCTGTCGCGCCGCAGCATGCTGGAAGTTTCTGTTGAACGAAATTCAAAAAGCGGCCCGCATATACTTATGAAAAATATATGTCTCAATGACGCTGTTATTTCTTCTTCTGGAATCGCCAAATTAATTAAGCTTGGCGTGCAGTTATCTGCGGATAATAAACAATCGGCATCCGGCGGTGAAATTGTTCTGGGAGCCTATCGCTGCGACGGCCTTATCATTTCCACGCCCACAGGTTCTACGGCGTATTCCATGGCGGCGGGAGGGCCTATTCTTGATCCGGAAATGGAAGCGGTAATTCTTAACCCAATATGTCCCTTCGCGCTTTCAAACAGGCCTTTTGTTTTTCCTTCGCGGCAGCCCTTGTCTATATCAGTCGCACAGGAACAGCGGACAGAGGTGCTTTTGAATATTGACGGACAGGACACATTCTCTCTTGAGTGCACCGATAAGATAATTATTAAGCAGGCGGCGCAGCCCGCGCTGCTGATTTCTGCGGGTAAACAGGCGTATTATACCGCGCTTCGGACAAAATTGTTCTGGTCAGGCGATCATTCAAGCGCAGGAGATTCCAATGCTTGACGAGCTGTCAATCAGAAATTACGCATTGATTGATTCCATTACTCTTTCATTCCGCCCGGGATTTAACGCACTGACAGGAGAGACAGGCGCGGGAAAATCGATTATTGTAGGTTCGTTAAGTTTCTTAATGGGCGGAAAGACCGAGACTGATGTTATACGCTCCGGCTGCGAAGAAGCGGGCGTATCGGCGGTTATCTCGGTAAAAAAAAATAATACTGAAATCGCAGACTGGCTTAAAAGCCGCGACATTGAATGCGAAGAAGAAGTCATAATCGTTAGACGAAACATTAAAACATCCGGGCGCGGTTCGGCTTATATCCAGAATGTTCCCGTAACAAGGCAGGACCTTGCGGAATTTATGGGATTGTTGATTGATCTGCACGGACAGCACAACCACGAATCATTGCTTAGAAAGGAAAGCCACCGCCGTTATCTGGATCGTTTCGCCTGCATAGAAGACGAGGTTAATCAGTATTATAAAAAATTTATAGAACTGACCGATATGCGCAAAACGATGGAAGCGTCATTGAAAAGCGACAGGGAGCGGGAGGAAAGGCTGGAACTTTTATATTACGCTGTCGATGAAATAACCAAGGCATCTGTCCGCGCAGGCGAGATCCGCGAACTTGAAAATGAATCGCAGAAACTTTCCGATTTTGAAAAATTGGCAGGTCTTATTCATACAGCGGCTGATTGTTTTATCGACAGCGAACATTCTGTTTTAAGCCTTACGCGCCGCGCTAAAAATGCCCTGGACAGCGCTCAGGCGGTTGACGCGTCGCTTGGCGAGATTCACAGAAGGTTTGAAAATCTTTACTATGAAGCGGAAGACATCGCAGGCGATTTCCGCAGTTACAGGGATAATTTGTCATTTGACCCGCAGCGTCTTGAGGAAGTCAATGACCGCCTGGCTTTACTGTACAAACTGAAAAAAAAATATTGCAAACACGCGCAGGATCCGCAGGGTCAGGGGAATGATGAAGAATCGATACTGTCGTACAGAGCAAACGCGGAAGCTGAAATCGAAGCGCTCTGTAACGCCGAAAAAAACAGGGAAAAACTAAAAACTGAAATAACCGTTATCGAAAAAGATATTGTCGCCAAAGCGCAGAGCATTAGGCAAAAAAGAACCACCGCGGCGGGAAAACTGAGTAAGCTGATTACAGGTATTTTACAGCAGCTTGGAATGCCGAATGCGCGTTTTCAGACAGAAATTATTCCCAAACAGCAGGAAGGGCAGACGACCATCGGTCCCTGGGGCGCTGAGGATGTTGAGTTCTTGATTTCCGCGAATACTGGAGAGCCGCTAAAAGATCTGGCGCGTATCGCTTCCGGGGGAGAACTTTCCAGGGTGATGCTTTCCATTAAAACGGCTCTCCTGGCAGGCGAGCCTGAAAAAACGGCGGCACAGAACATCGAAGATACGCGGGGTGTTGAAACTCTTGTTTTTGACGAGATTGACGCCGGAATTGGTGGTGAAGTCGCGCTCAAGGTCGGTGAATATTTGACACAAATAGGTAAAAATAAGCAAATTTTCTGCGTTACACATCTAGCGAGTATCGCTGTTAGAGCCGATAATCATTTTAAGGTTGAAAAGAAAACCGAAGGCGGCAGAACCTATACCGGTATAGGTCCGTTAAGCGCGGAAGGCCGCAGGAAAGAAATCGCAAGGATGTTAGCGGGAGACGCTGGGGAAGCCGCGCTTGCCCATGCTGATGATTTAATGTCCAGGTACGGAAAACGGAGCGGATAGTGGCGAAAATCACGGATTATGATCGTCAAAATTATCAAGTCAAGATAAATAAATATGCCGCAATGACCAGGTCATTGCTTGAGCTGGAAAAAAATTTTCTTGCGGCAAATCAGAATGACTCTCCTGACACCTCCCTTAATAAGTTAAATCTTGTAGATGAAATGCTCAATCTGACTTCGTATTATATCATTATAAGCGGTATCTCCCAGGTTGTTTTAAAAACCAAAAATGAAGAAGCCCTGAATGAAGCGAGAAAATCCCTTTATAGGGCTGTCATATATCTTGAAGAAATTGTCAGCAGGCATATAGACGCTCCTTTTTCCGAATATGAGGAAAAACATGCAATGATTGAATCTTTTGACGAAAACCAGCGCTACAGGCTGATAAGAAAGATGGGGCTCGCGGTAGATCTTCTTGAGGACGCTTACGGTGATAATTCAAAATGGAGATGGACATTTGTAGAGCTGGAAGGCCGTTTCGCCGTTGTAGCTAAAAATATTTTAAATCTTCGGAACGCTTACGCCAACACCGATCCAGAATCCCCATTTTATGAATCTACCGTTTATCATTTAAGATTAATCAAAAAACTTTTATTACAGTCCGCGGATCGTTATCGCCAGAAATACGAACTTTCAACAAGTCAGACGCATGATTTTAAACTAGGAATTGCGTTTTTAAGCGCGCTGCGGCGTATACATCTGCTGCTTTCCGAGAATGATGACGCGGAAGAAGTAAAAAAAAGGCTGAATATTTGGACGGCAAAACTGGATTCAGACACAAAGAAACAGGAAGAAGCGAAAAAGAAGGCGGCGCTCCCTTCACCTAACGCGGTCTGATTGACATATAATTAAACAGGAATATTTTAAATATGAGTAAGCCCGCAAAGACATCCGTTTTAAAGGAATATAAATCCCTGCTTCCGTATCTTGCGCGCTACCGGGGACGCTATATATTGGGGATTATCTGCCTTGTTATTGTTGACGCGGCTCAGATAGCCATTCCGCAGTTTATCCGTGCCGCGATAGATTTAATATCAACAGGCGATTTCCAGTGGCGCCAGATTATTGTTCTTTCACTGTGGATGACAGGCATTATGGTTTTAGTTTCTGCTGGCCGTTTTCTGTGGCGTTATTTTATAAACGGCTCGTCAAGGCGGATAGAAGCGCAGTTACGTGAAAATCTTTTCGATCATCTGCAGAAACTTTCCTGGGACTTTTTTCAGAAAAATAAAATCGGCGATCTTATGGCCCGTTCGATTAACGATCTTAACGCGGTGCGGATGTCCATCGGCATGGGGCTTGTTGCCCTTTTTGATTTTGTCTTCATGGCTACAGCAATACTTATCATTATTTTTGTTCAGGACTCGCGCTCTGCTTTTGTTTCGATCATTCCGCTGCCTGTAATTACGGTTCTGATTCTGGTTTTTGGCAGCATGGTAGGACAAAAATTCCGCGCCGCGCAGGAAACCTATTCAAAGATGAGCGATAACGCGCAGGAAACTTTCGCCGGCATACGGGTGATTAAATCCTTTGTAAAGGAATGGTGGTTTATAAAAAAGTTCGCCGACTCAAATGACGATTACCGTAAGGCAAACATGGAGCTTGTTAAACTTTTCGGCTTCTTCTTTCCGTTTGTCAGTTTTCTTTCAGGGCTTACGGTATTAATCATGCTTGCAGCAGGCGGCAGCAGGGTAATCCAGGGCCTTATGACTCCAGGCAGCCTTGTAGCGATGTTCCGTTATCTGACAATGCTGATCTGGCCCCTTATGGGAGCGGGGTTTATGGTAAACATGATTCAGCGCGGAGCCGTTAGTCTGGGCAGGGTAAATGAGATTTTGAATACTGTACCATCAATCAGAAATGAACAAGCAGCAGGTAACGGCGGGCAGTCGAAGCCCCGCTCCCCAGTCCCCTCTCTGGAAATACAAAATTTGTGCTTCTCCTACAACAATGATGAACAAGTACTGACAAATATAAATATTACAGTAAACAGGGGGGAATGGTTAGGTGTCATGGGGAAAACAGGCTCAGGGAAATCTACGTTAATTAAAACTTTTACCAGAATGATAGATCCTCCCGCGGGCAGCGTGCGCGTTTTCGGTATTGATGTCAGGGATTGGCTTCTTGAAGATTTAAGGAAACTTTTTGCGGTAAGTCCGCAGGACAGTTATCTTTTTTCGGATTCTATCGGTAATAATATCATGTATGGCATATCAGGGACAAATGAACAGGAGAACGCTGAGCGTCTTAACAGGGCGGTTAGATTCGCCTCTTTGGACAGGGACATTGGAATTTTTCAGAATGGAAAGGATACGCTTGTCGGAGAGAAAGGTTTAACGCTTTCAGGCGGGCAGAAACAGAGGACCGCAATCGCAAGGGCCGCGATATTGGACAGCGAGTTCTTAATTTTGGATGACTCGCTTTCGGCGGTGGATAATGAAACAGAGCGCACTATACTGGAAGCGCTAAAGAATGAAAGAAAGGGACGCACAACCATAATAATTTCGCACCGTGTTTCTACGCTTAAATACGCGGATAAAGTGCTGGTTCTGGATAAAGGCAGGATGAGCGAATACGGCAGCCCGTCCCTGCTTGTTTCAAGCGGAGGATTCTACAGCCGCATGGCGGCCTTTCAGAGACTGGAACCGTCGGCGTCCATGCAGGGAGGCGTAAATGGCTGACGCAAGTTATTTTGATACTGATGATGTGACAAAAGAATATGACAGCCGCATTGTCCGCCGCATCCTCGCGTACATAAAACCGTATAAACATTTGGCGTTTATTACACTGGCCGCCCTTGTCATTTCCACGCTTGGAGAACTTGTTATTCCTGTTCTGCTTCAGCGGATTATAGATGACGCCATACTTGCAAAAAACATTTCCTATCTGAAGCAGGGATGTTTTTTATATTTATTTATTTTAATTTTTGTTTTTGGTTTTACATTTGTACAGACATGGACATCCAATCTTATGACACAGCGCGTAATGAAGGATATGCGTCTTGATCTTTTCAGGAAAACAATTTCACAATCCACGGCGTTTCTTTCGCGCCATCCTGTCGGCAGGATCGTTACGCGCTTAACAGGCGATGTGCAGACAATGGATGAATTTTTCACGACTGTGCTTGTCGCTTTTTTAAAAGATATTTCTATAATGGCCGGAACTGTAATAACCATGTTTCTGCTTTCGCCCAGGCTCGCGCTGTTAATTCTTATAACGCTTCCTCCTGTTTTCGTTATTACATTAATCAGCAGGGTAAAAGCCCGTGACGCTTTCAGGGCGCAAAGAACGGCTTCATCAAAAGTTTACGCGTATCTGGCGGAACGCCTTGCCGGAATGCAGGTAGTGCAGCTATTCAGACAGGAGAAAAAAAGTCTGCGCGAATTTCAAAGAGGCAACTGCGAACTTATGGACGCTAACCTCGGGGAAATGTATGTATTCGCTACATTCAGGCCTCTGGTTGAATGGTTTTCAACTCTCGCAGTAGCGATAATTATTGTAGCCGGAAGCAAAATGCTGCTCTCTCTATCAATCTCCCTTGGCGTATTAATCGCTTTTATCAGCCTTGTTCAGATGTTTTTCGCTCCTGTTACCGATATAGCGGAAAAGTACACGATGCTTCAATCCGCGATGGCAGGCGGCGAGAAGGTATTCAAACTGATGGATACCAATGAACATATTCCTGATACCGGAACCGCTGTTATGAACACAATGGTGCGGGGTCATGTTGAATTTGACAATGTTCATTTCGCGTATAAAAAGGGCGAGGATGTGCTTAAAGGCCTTACCTTCAGCATTAAACCGGGAGAGATGGCCGCGATTGTAGGTTATACCGGCGCGGGAAAAACTACAATAATAAATGTGTTATCCCGACTGTGGGATATTGATAAGGGCGTTATCCGGTTGGACGGTACGCCGGTAACAAACATGCCCATTCAGGAACTGCGCCGCTCAATTATGCCCGTTATGCAGGATGTTACATTGTTTTCAGGCACTGTAGAGGAAAATATCAGCCTTGGCCTTGATATTACCCGGGAAGAAATTATGGAAGCGGCAAAGACAGTTCACGCTCATGAATTTATTACCAGGCTGCCTGAAGGCTACAAGACTGTGCTTTCAGAAGGAGCTGCAAATATTTCCACAGGACAGAGGCAGCTTATAAGTTTCGCCCGCGTAATTGCGCATAACCCCCGTGTTGTAATTCTTGATGAAGCTACAAGTTCCATAGATACTGAAACGGAACGTTTGATTCAACTTGGCATAAAAAAGGTATTGGCGGGACGGACATCTTTTGTAATCGCGCACAGGCTTTCAACGATTAAAGACGCGGATCGCATTCTGGTATTATCGGCGGGGCGCCTTGCAGAAGGGGGCAGCCATGAACAGTTAATAAAACGCGGCGGTCTTTATTCGGGGCTGTATTCGCTTCAGTATGAGGAATGAGCAAAGTTATTTTGTCTTCATAACCTCAACTCCGTCCCAGCCTGCGGGCGGCGGAGATGAAGCGTATTCAACGCATCTTTTATACAGGCTATCCGCGTTAAAATCACCGGGTAATAATCCAATAACTTCCCTGAATTTTTCAGACGCTTCGCGGAATGAGCGGTTGTAGTAAAGTTTCATTCCCTGATTATGTACGGGCCACGCTTTCTGTTCTTCCGCGGACAGCGTTTTTTTTACCGTGAAGATTTTCACTCCCTTTGTTTTGCCCTTTACGGCTACCGTATCCAGTAACCTGTAGTGAAGGCCTGCGTTAGGTGACGTTTTTCTGAGCTCTTCAAACAGGCTCTCTGATATCAGAATTTCAGAGTGATATGTCTTGGTAAGCCCTTCCATGCGCGACGCGAGATTTACCGCGTCTCCGATTACCGTGTAATCCATTTTTCTTTCACTGCCTATGTTTCCGACAGTTACTTCACCGTAATTTATTCCGATGCCGATTTTAAATTCACACTTGCCAAGTTTCCTCTGGTTTGCGTTAAAATACGCGATTGCGTCTGTCATTTCAAGGCCGGATAAAACAGACTGTAACGCGTCATCATTGTGTTTTTCAGGAGCGCCCCAGAAGGCCATGATCGCGTCTCCGATATATTTATCAACAATGCCGTTCCTTTTGTAAATAATATCAACCTGACCTGAAAAATATCTGTTCAGCGAGTTTACAAGTTCATCCGGAGCCATGCCTTCGGAAATTGTGGTAAAGCTGCGTATATCGGAAAAAAGAATTGAAAGCCTGCGGTTATCGCCCACAAGCATTTTTTCAGGTGATGCGAAAAATCGTTCTATCACATCATTAGGAACATACTTTTGAAAAATCTGGCGGATGCGTTCCTCTTTTTTTCCGGCGAGAACCGCTTCAAACGCATAACGCTTAATCTGACCGTACGCCCTGTCCAGCTCTTCTGTCATCCTGTTGAAAGTCTGGGCAAGAATACCCGTTTCATCGCGGTATTCAACTTCAACCCTGGAAGAAAGATCCGCCGTTTCAATAATTGTGTTCATCGCTTTTATCATTTTTCTCAATGGCCTGATAAGGTGGTTTGTAACGATAATTAAAAGAAGAATGGCTGCCAGTAAAGACGCGCTCAGTGTAATTAATGTCTGCCTCGCGATGATTCTAGCGTCGCTGTAAAAGGTAGATTCTTTTTCACTGATAATTATATGCCATCCAAAAGGCGTAAAGTAAAATGACTGAAAAATACGGTTTTCACCTCCCATAACGGCAGACTGAAGCCCATGATTTTCCGCTTCAAGGATACGTAAAAGCGCTCCTGTTTCGACAGGTAATATATCCAGGGCGGAGCTTGACATGGTTATGTTACCTGAGTTATCAACGGCGAAAACTATTTCCGTATCTGTCAGGATAATGCTGATTCCGTAATCTTCAACAGCTTTTTTTGCGGCTTCGATCATATCCTCGCTGCCTGCGAAATTATTCTCTACCAGCAGCTGCCATTGGCTGTTCGCGAATTTTTCCAGTTCTCCCAGTTTAAATCCCAAAAGCTGCCGCCCAAGGCGCGTAACTCCGTTAACTGCGTTAAAATATGACGCGCTCTCCGCCAAAATCAGCGGGACGATAATAAGCGGCAGGACAACAAGAAACATTTTTAAACGTATTTTCATGAAGCGTCTGTCCTTATCTGTAAAATGATGTTTATATGCGGCGGTAAAAATAAAATTCGCATTTCCCATTATTCTAAAATAAATTAAAAAATATCTCAAGCGGACTGTCTGTTTTTCCGAAATGAATAGTATGAAACGTTATAATATTAAAACTACGTCAGGAAGCACAGAGTATATTGATATTCTGCAGGAAATGGATGATGCGTATCATGTCAGGTTTACCCGTAATAACAACGGTTATATCAAAACATCAGAAGAAACAATAACAAGGCATCTGTTTAACATTTGCCTGCAAACCGGTTACCTTTATCCAATGACTGAAAGTCCGGCCGCTTAAGCCGGGCAGCGCCGTGCAGAAAGAAAAAGCGCAGTGGTTCAAGGATATTGAATTCTGGGAGAACTTCGCTCCCGTCATGTTTGACGCCGCCCACTGGGCGGAAGTGCCGGTTGTTACAGACGGCGTTACGCGCCTTGCACGCTTCAATTTATACGGTGAAACATCAAGCGAAGAATGGCATGAACCTTTAAGCTCTGCGCCGAAGATTCTTGATCTTTGCTGCGGCACGGGAAGAATAAGCGCGGAGCTTGCCCGCTCAGGCTTCAGTGTTACCGGAGTTGACTTTACCGAAAGTTTTCTTAATACCGCGATAGAAGACGCTCAGCATGAAAACCTTGATATTGAATATATCCTCGCAGACGCCAGGGAATTTATACGCCCCGGTTACTTTGATACAATTGTAAACCTCTATATCTCTTTCGGTTATTTTCCCGATTTAAAAGATGATATAAAAATTGTCAGCAATGCGTATAAATCACTGAAAACCGGCGGCTCTTTCATGATTGAAACAATGGGCAAGGAAACCGCAGTCCGCGATTTTGTCGAATGCGAATGGTTCGAGCGCGACGGTTATACAGTGCTCACAGAATACGAGCCGCTTGACGCATGGACATTTTTAAGAAACCGCTGGATCCTTCTTAAAGATAATAAAAGAATTGAAAAAAACTTTGCCCAGCGTCTCTACGCAGCCTCAGAGCTCAGAACAATGTTTATCGAAGCTGGTTTTTCCAAAGTTGAAATTTACGGCGACTGGGATGAAAATCCCTATGATCAATACTCGAAAAGGCTCATAGTGATCGGCAGGAAGTGATCCTTGTAGTTGACAGAATAATTGATTGCCTGATAATATATTAAAAAATGAATTTTATTTTGCTGATTAAAAAAAATATTCTGTTTCTGTTTTTTTTTATATTTATAACAGGCGCATTATTCGCAACTGACGAAAATGACAATGAAGAAACAGACGCTATTGCCGCAGCTTCCGGCGGCGCGGGAAACACAGGTAATTATCCCGGATTATTTATAGGATTAGCCGCAGGTTATACCAGCAATAACCTTTATACCTCAACGGCAGGCCGCAGCAATACCGAATATCTGGATGGACAGGGACTTGAGTTTGCCGTTCCAATTCGTTATGAGATATTTCCATGGCTGTCGCTGCAGATGGAAGTGCAGTATATACAAAAAAATTATACATGGGCGCGCACAGGCGCTTATAATAATATTTATACCAATGTTAATAATAATTTTATTGATATACCTGTCATGGTAAATCTTTCCGCAGGAACTGAAAAGGCAAGGGTTTTTGTCAATGCCGGCGGTTACGCGGGATACTGGATTACAAGCAGGACTCAGGGCACAATGAAGGAAATTACCGCAGACCCATTCAACGGCGGCGCTTATTATACAAACTTTAATGAGGAAATCAGGTTAAATGAAACAAAAGACGCCGCGCTGGACGCCGGGCTTCTGGCCGGCATTGGGCTTCAGATGTTAAATGATAAATATACATTTTTTATTGAAGGCCGGTATTATTACGGGCTTACCGACATGAGAAACAAGGATGATTACGGTTTAATTATTCCCCGCATGAACAGCACCATTGATATCCGGTTTGGTTTATTTATGACTGTTGACAGCCTGATGGAAACTTTGAGGTGAGGAAATTAACATGAAACATTTTAAAATATTTTTTTATTTTTATTGCATCGGGATTCTGGTTTTACTGCCTGCCTGCCGCCCTGAAATTGATGATTCATATCCTGAACTTGACGTTTTTATTTATGATTTTCCGCAGATATTTGAAGTTTTCTGGCATGGCATGAACCGCAATTACCTGTATTGGGATATTGAGCCGGCTTCTCCTTATTGGGATTCTACCCTGAGCAAACTGACATCAGGCGAGAGAAGCAGTATTACATCTGACCCAATGGTTTTTTGGGACATAATACACGATCATTATAAACTAAAGTTTGAAGCGCTTGGAGTTTTTAACAATAAAGATTCGCCTGGGTATGCAGACGCCGCAAACACGGCGCATGAATATTTTAAGGATATGACACGCGGTCTTCGCGACGGGAATTTCAGAATTGTTTTTGAAGATAAAGAAGACATTAATCCAGGCCGCGACAGAAGATTTAATAATTTAAAAACGGAATCCACTCCCGGTGCAAGCGGTGTTTTCAGTTTTTCTGACCTGACTGAAGCCATTGTAAATTTAGGCGAAGTACCCGGCGATTCTGAAAGCCTTGATGTTTATATGGAAAGCGAAACCGCATATTTTAAGAAATACAACTATGTAGATAATGTTATTTGCAGGTATCTTGATATTGCTGAAAAAAAATTAGATCTGCCTGAATTCAAAATTGTAAGGGGAGTCATTCAATTGGATGATGGAATTATTATATATCTTCATTATAACCATGGTTCAATTTTTGAAATGACAGAATCAAATTCTGATATTAAAGCTATTTATGATGAATTTTTGCTTGATCTGGAAAAACCTGAAGTAATGGGCGTAATTATGGATATGCGCGGAAATACCGGAAGCAGTTTAATGGACACGGGGTTTTTCTGGGGCAGGATAGTTGACGAGCTTTTTACTTATTCAGAGACCCGTGCAAAGTCAGGAGAAGCCAGGCTGGATTACGGTCCATGGATACCGAACCGTATTATTCCCGCTCCCGAAGGAGAGAAAAAGCTCGCGAATAAAGACGCTAAAATAATTTTTCTCGCAGACCGCGGTACTTCATCTGCAGCTGAGTTCATGATAATGGCTGCTAAAGCTTATGAAAACGGGCATGTTACAGGAACAAACACAATGGGAGCCGCCGGCAGCGCCGCTTTATCAGGCAATAACATTGCGTATAACGGCGGCGGATTTATTATGGATCATTTTATCGAATACGTCTCAGGCGCTGAAGTCCAGAACCGAGGCGTAACAGACAAACAAATTTACGAAGGCATTGGCATTGAACCCGATAATGAAATAACAATGACAAACGCGGACTGGCTCAACTTCTACGGACAAAGCGGTGCAGACCCGATAGATAAATGGCTGCAGGCGGCGATTGACATTATTAATTTGTCGCATAACGCCTCAGAAAATATTCAATAATTGAGGTTGTTCCAGAATTTTCAAACCGAAGGTTTGTGTTTTTGGAACAGATACCATAGATTTTTAATTTCCTGCAAATAAAAATGTTCTGAATTTTGGTGACTGACACCATATGCGTGTACTTGATAATGGAACTGATAACCTTAATACGGCTGTAAATACGAAGTAAAAAGAATAAATCATTCTATTTGTTGACAATTTCTTATTATTTTAATAACATCTTATTTAACAAAGACAGATATGAAGGAAAAATCTTAGGTTTAGAGGTTTCCATAAATGAAAATACTATTAAAAGTTTTATTAATTATTATCGCCGTAGCCGTTATAATCGTATACGGCGGCGTCTTCCTTTGCCATAAGGTGTTTTTTAAAGAAGACGCATCAACTGTGCCGTCAATTTCAGGTGTATCAGACGGCGTGTTTATATTAGGCGTTCAGGCGCATCAGAATCATCCCTCTACTGTAGAAGAGTTTCTGCCAGTTCTCGCGGATCAGTTAAAAAGGTATAATAATATAGCTCCGTTTCTGTGGCCGGATAATAAAGTAATAAATCAGTCTATTATTATAGAAAAAATTAATGGAAGTAAATTCTGGTTAATTGATTCAAACGGCGGCATTAAAAACTTGTCCAAAAAACAGGCGTTAAGTTACGGTTTTAAAAGGCTTGCTTATGTAGACGGATTTAGTTTTTTTGACGGCGGTTTGTATTACGCAGTATCAGATAACGATATAAAAAATATTCTTGACTGGCAGAAATATCTTCACCTTGGAACTCACGACACCATACTTTTCCTGACGCATGAGAAGTTTCATAATCTGGAACAGAGCAGATGGAAGGTAATGGAAAACATTTCAAACAAGGGAAGAAATGAATTTTTGGATAATATACAGGCCCGCGCAAAACGAGATCTATTGCAAAAACAGCTTTTTAAGGCTGTCAGTGAAACCGGAAATACACAGTTAGTTCTTGAAGCGTTAGCCACATATGAAGACTGGAAAAATAAATTCCCCGGTGATTATAATAATTCAATTTATTTTGACCGTATAGAAGGAACAGCGTATTATTATGAGCTTATATCGGGGCTTTACATCGGTTATCCCGATATTATAAAAAACAATAATGATATAGACCGCGCTCTTTCCCTGTTGGCGACACGCGGTGATGTTTATACCAGACACGGTGTTGCGGCGGAAGGATACAGCGTCGGCGGTTTTTCATGCGTCCTGCTTGAAAGGTTTGTAAATAACTGGAAGGAGGATTTAATGAATACAGGAGACGCGACTCCTATCGAAATGTTATACCGGCATTTTAAAGACATGCCGCTTCCCCCGCCGGAACAGCAAACCCAGGTAGAAATAAACGTGATAGCCGCGCAAATCGAAGCCCGCAAAGATATAAAACCGCGCTTTTTCAGATTCCTTTATGATATTTTATTTTAATGGACATCTTTTGAAATTCTATGTATTACTCAGTGAAAATTTATTAAAGCTTGTTCTTTATTCGCTGGATTATCTTAAATATTGCTTAAAAATGTCATTTAATGCGGAATTTATTTTTTTTGTAATATCTTTAGAAATATTAGTAATAAGTTTTTTAGTATCAGACGGCACAAGATCACCTTTGAAAAGTTCAAAAATCTCGACATCAAGAACCTGAGCTATTCGCGCCAGAATATCCGCTTTAGGGTACTTGGTTCCTCTTTCAATACTGCTGAGGAAAATAACTGAAATATTGGCTTTTTCGGCTAAAACAGCCTGAGTTAACTCTCTATGAGAGCGTATAGATTTTATATTTTTCCCCAAAATGGCTTTTACAGCCTTTCCATCCATACTTCACACCTCTTAACCTCCTATACATTAAATAATGAATAATTTGTATTGACAAAAATCTATAAGGAATATACTATTCTTATAAGGAATATATATTTCTTTAAAAGTTTCCATATTCTGCTTTTTGATATGGATACCCAAATTAAAATTTTAAAAGATGTGTATATACCAAAGGAAGGAAAAAATGAATAAATTATTAAAAAATTGGTTTTCTGTAGCCAATTTTAGCTTATTTCTCTGTATTTTCATTGTCAATATTTTTTTGTCATGTCAAAGTACTTTGAATCAATCACAGCAGACACAAGATATTTTGCAAGCTGAAAATTCTGTTGAGTATTGGACAGGTGATGGAGGCAGTGGAATAAGGTTAGGTATTCTTGTACCTGAAAGTCAAGGGTTAAGTGAGGATTTGGAATATGTTCCGACAATGGTTCAAGGTGTATTGGTAACCAATATGTCAAAATATTCATCAATATCAGTACTTGATCGGGTTTCACTTGATCGTGTTATTTCGGAAACTCTTGATCTCACCTATGAGGATAATTTGGATATTGTCAGGCTTGGTCATGTTGCTCATGTTGGACACATGATGACGGGAAACATTATAAAAACTTCAACAGGTTATTCAATGCAAATCAATATAACAGATACTACCCCACAGGCGAATACCATTGCTTCATTTTCTGGAAATTGTACCATAGCAGAGTTTGACAACTATAGCGCTATACATCGTGCTTCATTGGAACTGTTATCTCAAATTGGTGTACAATTGACAAGTGAAGCGATAAGTGAACTTTCCATGGCAAGTACTCAACAATCTATTAATGCACAAACAGCGCTTGCTCGCGGTGTTACTGCCCAGCGGAAGGGAACTGAGGTGGAAGCATTAAGTTATTTTTATCGTGCAGCAGAAATTGATCCATCATTAATGGAAGCAGAGAGTCGTTCTTTGATATTATCTGCTAATATTTCTAATGTTAATATCGGTGAAAATGTTCGTGATGATATTGCATGGCGTAGAGATTGGGTTGCACGACTAAATGAAACAGAAGTTGCTTTTTACCGTATGCTTAATGCGGCAGTTGATCCGCCTTACAGTTTTTTTTATTCTACTGCTATAGAGCAAGGACGAATAAATTACCAGACAGAAACGGTAGATATGAGTATTACCATTAATCTGCATGGAATCAAAGCGTGGTTCAACTCCATACAACGAGCTGCTCAGTCTGTATATGATGGCCTAAACAACACAGGTAGAAAAAATGATTGGGGGTTGGGATCATGGCCGATAAGTGGTGTTTCCGAAACAAATCCTTTCCGTTCATGGAGTTATGATTTTTCTATTGTGTTTGAATTATTGAACCATCAAGGTAAAATGATCGGTAGTCAGACATTCAACATTAGTCCTGTGTACAGATTCTCTCAAAGTGGTAACCAGATAGCTGTTGATTATAATGAAAATACATTCAATACAATTGTTTTTAGGGCAATTAATGCAAATGATATAACAGACAATCTTACTATTCGTTTAGCATCTGTGAACGGAAACGAGCCTGAGAAAGCACCGTTTCAAATAACAGCATTGACAGGTGAAGTGTGGAATGAATATCGCAGTGGTAATGGTTTACATCCTGTTAGGGTGGTTAATGGAGTAGTAATGGGATTTAATCCAGCGCTTACAGATGCACAGATTCGGCAATACCGGGAATTGGTATTATATTCTGAGGCATGGGGTGAATCGTTTGTTAAAATTACAAGTATTGGAGAGAGAGCATTTGTAGGAAAAGGACTTACCAGTGTAATAATTCCAGAAAGTGTTACTTCAATTAATAATTATGCATTTGCTGACAATCCAATAGCCCGTTTAATTATAGGTAACAATGTCACCACTATTGGTGATTATGCATTTTTTGGTCATAATATAAGTAACTTAATTATTCCCGATAGTGTTCGTTCTATTGGATTTTATGCATTTAGACGGCATAGAAGTGTATGGGCAGAAAAAAAAACAATAACCAGTGTAATGATTGGAGCAAATGTTACATTTAGCCATACAAATGATCCTGATAGAGGCGATGGATATGCATTACCAGCAGATATTATGGGTTTATATTATCATGGTGGACGAAAAGCAATGCTTATTTCCCTTACAGGTCAAGGTTTAGTTTCATATTGGGGGTATCGCTTAAGGAGTAATTGATAAAGTAAAGATTAAATTATTTTATCGTATTATTAATATAGTAAACGTTATGTGCCATTAATATTAAATCATGTTGATAGACTTAAAAAATGATTGATATTAATAGATAAAAATTTATAATATATTTGTTATAAAGGAGCAATATTATGAAAACAAAACAAAAATTGTTTCTCGGTTTTATCGTTATTTTAATGACATGTTTTATTTTGGTTGGATGTGCTACTTTACCACCTGTAGAATTTCCCTCAGATTTTACTGGAACATGGGAAAGAGTAAATCTAGAATATCCACACACATTAACTTTTACTTCAACAACCATTAAAGCCAGTAATCAATCATATTATGAAAATCTTTTATCAATATCTGGTGATTGGTATACTATATATCCAAACAATAATCGAAATATTAGAGGCACGATAAACCTTAAACTTGTTGGTGAATATCTGAATATTATTGATGCTTATGATACGCCCAATGCTTATACATGGTATGGTGGAGAAGATGACTGGACTGGTACTTGGAGAAGAAGATAAAACGGTAACGCCCCAGTGTCAGTCCCCTTTTTTTCCCAGTGTAACATTGCACCTAACGACACTATATATAGTACAGTTATATATAATAAGCATATACATTTTATTTTTCAGGCGCGTAAGAGTAAATACACAGTTTTATTGATAATGCTATGAGGGATTATACCTGATTTAACAAATGAAGAATATGCCGCACTTGCAGAGAAATGGACAAAAAATCCGCCAAAGCCAGGTCCCAACGGAACAGGCTTTTTTGCCGCCGGCGTACAAGTAGGGACTTTTTCATTGGTTACTCCGATTTTGGGCGTCTGGTACTGTTATAACCATTTCTTTAATTTCTGTATAATAATTTTACACTGGACAAAATACCTGTTTTAAATTAATCTTGAAATATGACACATCAATTAACAATAACTGTTGACGATACAGTCTACCAGGCTTTAAAACCAATGGTTGAGCATGAAACAATTGGCGCATTGCTGTATGAATTCATGCAAAACAGGAATATAAAACAAAAAACGCCATCTATTACCGCTTTACGCGGGACATTACACAATGTCGATACATCAGATATAAGAGAAGAAACTGACAGAATAATATGAATGTTATAGATTCATCATGCTGGCTTGAATACCTAATGAATACAGAAATAGGCGCAAATATCGCTCCTGTTATTGAAAATCAAGATGAACTTATTGTTCCGACAATTACTATTTATGAAGTATATAAAAAATTAACAGCGGAAAAGAGCAAGGAATATGCGCAGGAAGTTGTTTCATATATGAAAAACGGAACAGTTATTGATCTTAATGCCGGCATTAGTATTTATGCCGCCGATATAAGCAAAAAATACAAACTGGCAATGGCTGACAGTATTATTTATGCAACATCAATTCTTTATACATCAACAGTGTTTTCATGTGATAAGCATTTTAAAGATTTACCTAATGTTCGATATTTTCCTAAATAAGCGGACAGAAATATATGCGCCCAGACATAACGCATATAAAAAAACGAATACGAAAAAAGCCTGTCCTTCCATGGGGAAAATCGGATATGCGCCAATATCTGTCACCCGAAATTCTTATATAATCCGTGTTCTATATTACCAAGTAATATTTTTCCGCAAAGAACGATCACTCACTGAATATATTACTTGAAAATATATTTTTTTTTGCATAAAATATAAAAATATACTAAACAGTAAGCGGAGAAAATAATGAGCGCTAATGAAAAGATTGGATATCAGTACACTGCCAGAAATGTAATTTTGTCGATATTGGCTGGTATTGTTTTTATATCAGGGGCTGTCCTGGCTTTTGTTTTTTTATTTATACCCCAAAGAATGGCCTTTAGGGGAAGCCAATACCCGCCGACAGTGCCGGAGATTGCAGTGTCTATTTTTGGCGTGATTGGCATTGTGATGATTATTGCCGCGGTGGCTGGCGCTATAAAATCCCATCTGATGAAAAGCACCAATGATGGCACAGGAACATATCTGAAACACACGAAGCACAGAGGATTCGAAGGCAAAAATAGCAGATACAAAGGTAAGAACGATTACTGGTATGTATATTATTCTTATACCGATGAGAATGATATATACCGTGAAGGAAAATATTTCATTGACAATATTGAGGATGTGCTTGCGTTAAAACATATCGGCAGTTTCCCGATAAAATTCAGCGGCAAAAAATCAGAAATTGCAGCGGACAGAGAGTTTCTAAATCAGTACAAACAACAGATTAATGAGGCCGGTAATGCTGATACAGATGAAATTACTGAAGAAGACAAGCTAAAAATAAATATCGAAAATTATATATCAAGCCGGTGGTATTTACGTTTGCTTTTGAAAATCCTTGGGCCTGTCTTAAATGGGTTTATTGGAAGACGAATAAAATGATAAACAAACAGGAAATCTGGACAGCAATGATTCTAAGCGCATATTTGGCGGAAGTATTTAAGGTTCACCAATGAAAAAAATAATTACGATAGTTTTATTAGTTGTCTTTCTGTTAATGTTTGCATCATGCAGGAAAGAGACGGTTTTTCAAGCGCGGAATCTTCAGCCTCAGACAAACATGTTCTTACCCGGGTGGTCAGGCGATGATTCTTATCTTGAACAGTTGATAGCGCAGATGACGCTTGTGGAAAAAATCGGACAGATGACGCAGGCAGAGCGAAGTGACATTAAAGCGGGCGATATTTCAAGATACGCGCTTGGTTCGGTGTTAAGCGGCGGAGGCTCTGCGCCGGCGCGGAATACGCCTGAAGGCTGGTACAGGATGGTTAACGGGTTTATCAATGAATCAATGCAAACCAGGCTTCGCATTCCGGTTATTTACGGGATAGACGCGGTTCACGGGCATAATAACGCGTTGAACGCCGTCATTTTTCCGCATAATGTAGGGTTAGGTGCAATTGCGGCCGGTGATTTGGAAAAAGGCAGACAGGCCGCTTACGCCGCCTGTTATATCACCGCTCAGGAAATGATTGCGACAGGGATTCGCATGACATTCGCTCCTGTGCTTGGCGTTCCTGATGATATTCGATGGGGGCGCGCGTATGAGTGTTACGGTGAAAATGTTGAAATAATTTCTATGATGGGTGAATGCGCGGTGAGAGGTTTGCAGGACGGCGGCGTTTCAGCGTGCATTAAACATTTTATCGGAGAAGGTCAGACATTAAACGGACGAAACCAGGGTAACGCTTATTTGGATCGCGCGGGAATTGAGCGCCTTCTTCCGCCCTACCGCGCCGCTATTGACGCGGGAGCAATGGCGGTGATGATCTCTTTTTCAAGCGTGAACGGAATAAAAATGCACGAGCACAAGGAGTTGATTACTGGTCTTTTGAAAGAAGAGATGGGTTTTAAAGGGATGGTTCTTTCCGACTGGGATGCAGTAAGGCAGGTATCAGGAGGCACTTACAAAAATCAGATAGCCAACGCGGTTAATGCCGGCATTGACATGGTGATGGCAACTAACGGACGCGATAGCTGGGAAAGTTTTATCAGATTGCTGACAGAACTTGTTGAAGAAGGAACTGTTCCGATGCCGCGCATTGACGACGCTGTGCTGCGTATCCTTAGGTTCAAACAAAGCGCGGGGATTCTGGATACGCCTTCTCTTAACGGACACGGTTCAATTGGCGCGGAGGGGAACAGATCAAAAGCGCGTGAAATAGCTTCTGATTCGCTTGTATTACTCCGCAATGAAAATAATGTCATCGATAAGCTGCGCTCATACAAAAACATTCTCGTCGCGGGACAGGGAGCGAATGATATAGGAATGCAATGCGGAGGATGGACAATTACCTGGCAGGGTTTACATGGAGCATCCACGGAAGGCACAACAATTCTTAAAGGCATTCAGGAAGCTGTTAAGGGAAACGCCAATGTTACATACAGCGAGGAAGGCAGGGCAGACGGAAAATTTGATGCGGTAATCGCGGTAATCGGGGAAGATCCGTACGCAGAAACAGAAGGCGACCGCGAAAATAATATCAATATACGCGGAAAAGACATGGATATGCTGCGGGATGTTTACAGTTACGGCTGCCCTGTGATAGTGATTATGTTATCGGGCCGCCCAATGACAATCGGCAATGAATATGAAAACTGGGACGCGTTTATCGCCGCATGGCTTCCCGGAACCGAAGGCGGCTGTGTCGCGGATGTATTGTTTGGCAGCCGTGATTTTACAGGACGGACGCCCTACACATGGCGAAAATCGATTGACGGTGAAATATTATATCCGTTCGCTTTTGGTCTTTCAAAATATAAGAATCAGTATGGTTTAATCGTAATGTAAAAATTTCATTGTACATTTAGCCTTTGTTGTTTAACAGAAAAATTTATACTTACTTCTGACTTGCATTTTTCATCATTTCAAATTATCGTAAAGAATCATGAGTAAATACATCCTGTCACTGGATCAGGGTACTACAAGCTCCCGTGTAATATTATTCGATCATGAACAGAATATTGTAAGAGGTTTAAAGGGAGAGGAACTAATAGAGCAGAGAGAGTTTACGCAAATTTATCCGAGCGAAGGATGGGTTGAGCATGACCCAATGGAAATTTACTCTTCCCAATACAATGTAATGATCGACCTTTTAACTAAATCGAATATAAAGGCGCAGGATATTGCGGCTATCGGCATTACCAATCAGCGGGAAACCACAATACTCTGGGACAGGAATACAGGTCTTCCTGTTTATAACGCGATTGTATGGCAATGCCGAAGGACATCCGCGATTGTGGACGCGCTGAAAAATGACGGGCTTGGCGATTATATAACAAAAACGACGGGTCTCATTCCTGACGCTTATTTTTCGGGAACCAAAATAAAATGGATACTTGATAATGTCGCAGGCGTGCGTGAAAGGGCAGAAGCTGGGGATGTGCTTTTTGGCACTGTGGATACATGGCTTATCTGGAAATTATCAGGCGGGATGGGACGCGTCCCGGCGCATGTTACAGATTATACAAACGCCAGCCGTACAATGATCTTTGATATTCATAAACTTGATTGGGATGACAGGCTTCTCGACGCTCTCGGCATCCCGCGCGCTATTCTGCCTCAGGTAAAACCATCGGGTTCTGTTTTTGCTTCCGCAAATATTCAGGGAGTTGAGATTCCAATTGCGGGGAATGCGGGCGATCAGCAGGCGGCGCTTTTCGGTCAGTGCTGTTTTGAAAAAGGCGAGGCAAAATGCACCTATGGAACAGGCTGCTTCCTTTTAATGAATACCGGTTATGATGCGGTTGTCAGCAGAAACGGTCTTTTAACTACTGTCGCCGCGGGTTTCAATGAGAAAGTGCAGTATGCCCTGGAAGGTTCAGTGTTTTCAGGCGGCGCGGTTATTCAATGGCTGCGCGATGAAATGAGAATGATCACCGGCAGCGAAGACAGCGAATATTACGCCGCCAAGGTAGCCGACACAGGCGGTTTATACATTGTTCCTGCGTTTACCGGGTTAGGCGCGCCTTACTGGGATATGTACGCGCGCGGCTGTATTATTGGGATAACAAGGGGAACAAAACGAAATCACATCATCAGGGCGTCTTTAGAATCTATCGCGTATCAGGTGATGGATCTTTTATGCGCAATGGAAAAAGAGACCGGTATAAAAATGACAGAATTAAAAGTTGACGGAGGAGCCAGTATCAATAAATTCCTCATGCAGTTTCAGTCTGATATTTGCGGTTCATCTATTGTGCGTCCAGTGATAAACGAAACCACCGCTCTTGGAGCCGCCTGTCTTGCAGGAATTACGGTTGGTTTCTGGAAAGATAAAGACGAAGTAAAGACAAGCTGGCTGCGTGATGTTGTATTTAATTCGCAAATGGACATACCGTTACGTGAAAGATTAGTAAATGGATGGCATAAAGCTGTGGAAAGAAGCCGCAACTGGGCTGAATGAACAATGTGAGCATATTATTGTAATTTTTTAAATTTTTTGGAACTCCAAAAAAGCCTTGTGATTAATATTCTACATTTTCCCTCTTGAATAATGCCGTAAATTCATGTTAAAAATAGTTAAACAATGAAATATTTTAATCCGTCTAATCTTGCCATAATTGCCTGCCCTGGCGGGGAGGTTTTCGCCAATGAAGTGATTACTCACCTCAGACAGAAGTATCGGCATAATCACATGAAGACGGTGGAAATGTTCGCTAAACGGTACAATGTAAGCGCGGAACATGTGGACTTGCAGATGGATTTTATTGATAAAATCGCCGCCCGCGGTTCAAGTACGCAAAGCGGTTCATTTAAAGGCGAGCTTCAGTTCAAAGTACCTGTTAAATTTACAATTTTTCCTAATGGAGAGATAAAATCTGAAATTTTAGAATCAATTCGCGGCAAGGATATTTATATCTTTCAGGATGTTGAAAACCGCTATCCTGTAAAATTTTCATCAGGCGAAATCAGCAATCTTTCCATAAACGATCATTTAATGACCACTTTTGTCACTGTAGACGCCGCTAGGCAGGCCGGAGCCGAAAGGATAACTCTGGTAATACCGAATTACCCTTATGCCAGGCAGCACAAAGCCAAGGGAAGGGAAGGGCTTACAGCCAGCCGCATCGGAAAAATATTTGAAACTCTTGGAGTAAATTATATTATTACGCTGGATATTCATTCCAGGGATATAATTAACGCTTTTGACAAATTGCGCCTTGAAAATCTCCATGCAAGCTATCAAATTATTCACACCCTTACAGAAATGGATGGAATTCTAAATGACGATTTTGTCGTTGTCTCTCCTGATACTGGCGCAGTAGACCGTAATAAATTTTTCGCTTCAGCCCTTAAAAAACCGCTTGCCCTGTTGTACAAAGAAAGAGACTATTCAAAAGTCAGCAGGGATGCATCAGAATCAAATATTTCCCAGATTCGCCTGCTGGGCAGCGTAAAAGACAAGACCGTTTTTATGGCCGATGATATTTTGGGCACAGGCGGCACATTGATAAAGGGGATGAAGCTCCTGAAGGAAAACGGCGCCCGCAGGGTTATCTGTTCAATCAGTTTACCGCTTTTTTCAGGCGAAGCTGTTTCCCATTTGGATGAAGCGTATAGGGAAGGGCTTTTTTACCGTATTATTGGAACCAACGCTGTATATCAGGAAGAAGTGCTGAAACGCGAATGGTATGTTAACGTAAACATTTCCCGCCTTTTCGCGCATGTTATTTCACGTTTGCATCAAAATCAGTCTATTTCCAGCCTGCTTGATAACGCGCGGATTATTAACCGCCTGATTACCCAAAAATCAAATGAACCCCAGAACGAACTGCCCTTTAATATAGAATTTTGATGAAGATATACCGGTTACTGTCCGATCAAAATAAATTAACAAAAAAAGTAATAATCTTTGACATGGACGGCACTCTTTATTCCCACGATGAATATATCCGCAGCCAGCACGATCTTCCCGTAATGCGCCTTGCCAGTCTTCAGGGTAAGACATTTGATCAGATGAACGGAGAAATTTCTGAGCGCCGTAAAGGGCAATCGATCAGTCTGGGTAATATTTTTCTTTCTTTCGGCATTTCAATAGAAGAAACAATCCGCTGGAGGGAAGAATTGTACCGGCCCGAAGATTACCTTCGTGAAGATAATCTTCTGTGCGTTTCCTTACAGAAACTTGCGAAGCGTTTTTCCTTTGCCCTTGTTACTAATAATCCGGTTTCTTTGGCGGTCAGAACGCTTAAAATTTTAGGTGTATATGATTTTTTTCCCGACATTGTCGGACTGGATACCTGCGGCGTTTCAAAACCTCACGCCGCGATATTTAACAAGGTCTTACAGTTATACGGTGTTAGCGCAAAGCAATGTATTTCAGTGGGAGATCGCTACGATATTGATATAGCTCTCGCCCTTGATCTTGGAATGGGCGGAATTCTTGTAGACGGAGTTGAGGATGTATATAAACTCCCCGAAACGCTTCATGATAATATTTGAAAAAATGTCACACTGACGTATTATTGCAATGAAAACGGGCACAGGTAAATAATTCGCGCAAACGCCCGATTAAACACTGTGCCCTTTTGGGTTATATTTTTACTTTTTCGCTTTTACTGGTTTTTTAACTGCCGGTTTTGCTTTTGCTTTGGCTGCCGGTTTCGCCTTTACGGCTGGTTTTGCTTTCGCCGCAGGTTTCTTTGCGGCGGCTTTGGCCGGAACTTTTGCCGCAGCGGTCTTCGCGGCGCTCCTGGGCGCCGTTTTCTTTTTTTGATTTGCGTACTTGCGGTTTAAGTTCGCCTGATATTCGCAACATTCCGTACACAGGGTATAACCCTTTTTTATCTTGCCTCCGCAGCGGGGGCATTTTCCATTTGAAATACGGTCATTGTACCGCTCTTTTCGCTGTTCATTGATTTTTTCCCTGTTTGCTTCGCGGTACCTTCTTTGCCGTTCCCTGTTCGCTAAACGCGCTTTTGCATCAACCATTTTTTCTCCTTCCTTTTTATGCGTATAATTAATATATTTTAAAATATAGCATATTATTATTTTTTTGTATATAGTTATCGGTAATTATGAAACAAATGTTTTTGTCAGGTTTTCCAAATGTCTGTATTTTATAAAATTGATCCGCGCGTAAAGATTTTTATTGTTTTGCTTTTTACAGTTCTGATTTTTATTATTGACAGACTGATGGTTACTGTCTTTTTAATGTCGTCATTTTTAATTCTTCGATTAGCTGCAAAGATTCCCTTTCGGCGGACTGGTTATATAAAAATGTTTTCAATGTTAGCGGTTTTTATTATTGTTGTGCAAATTTTGTTTTATCCCGGAGAAAAATATATTTTAAGACCGCTTTTCCCGTCTTCGTTTCCGCTGCTTGGCGGAATGGGTGCCCTGAAGCTGGAAGGCCTTTTTTCAGGGCTGACCATCTGCTTTCGGTTAACAGCCCTGATGCTTTTACTGCCCATGTTTACCGTTAGCACAACTCCCGAAAAAATATCCGCAGCTCTTGTTTCCTTCGGTTTAAATTACAGGGTTGCCTTTATTATAACGTCAGCTTTTAACATGATTCCCTTATTTGAGGAAGAGGGGCGCATTATCATGGACGCCCAAAAACTGCGCGGAATGTCCGCTTTCGAATCACGTTTCTTTTTAACCAGGTTAAAAGCATATCCTGCTCTTGTTGTCCCGCTGGTATTATGTGCAATGAGGAAGGCGCAGTTGGTCTCGGTTGTTATGGATTCAAGGGCTTTCGGCGTCTATAAAACAAGGACATGGCTGCCGGCAGGCGGGGAAAGATCCGAAAACGGACTAAAATTGAAAAGAATGGATTATCTGACAATTGTATTTTGTGTGATCTTTTCGGTTATCATATTATTTTTGAATTTTTTACCGTTCAGGGAATATTTTTATCAGAGAATTTAAGTTAGTGAGTATTATAGATTTTAAAAACGTTTATTTTAAGTATCCGCGTTCAGCCAAATACGCTCTCCAGGATATTAATCTTTCTGTCGCAGAAGGCGAGTTTCTCGCGATAATGGGAGAAAACGGCGCAGGTAAAACTACTTTTTGCAGGCTTATAAACGGTATTCTGCCCCATTCACAGAGCGGGTTTTTATCGGGAACTGTTACAGTAGACTGTTTACAAACGGATAAAACGACAGTCGCGAATCTTGCTCTAAAGGCTGGAATGGTGTTCGATGATTTTGATGCGCAGCTTTTTACTTCTACAGTGCGTCAGGAAGCTGCATTCGGACCAGAAAACCTTCTGCTGCCTCCCCGGGAGATTGAACAGAGGATAAAACACGCTTTGGCCTGCGCCGGTCTTTCCGGTTTTGAAGACAGAAAGACAGCGACTCTTTCCGGAGGTGAAAAACAAAGGCTCGCGATTGCCGCCGCCCTGTCCATGAATGGGAAAATACTTGTACTGGATGAACCATTGTCCCGCCTTGACCCGAAAGGCGCATCTGATCTGATGTCCGTAATCAGCGGCATCCGTAAAAAATTTCAGATAACAGTTGTGATGGCGGCTCACGAAAGCGATTTCCTGGCTCTTTATGCCGACAGGGTCTGCATATTAAAGGCTGGCCGTATCGCCGCCATTGATACAGCGCAAAATATTTTCGCCAGATGCTCCCTGTTGGATGATAACGGCATATTGGCGCCAGGCGGAAATAATAAAAATTTACATCTGTTAAACGCTCTGGATACAGAGGAACACAGAGTAATTGAATTAAAGCCTGATTTGCTTCCCAATGCCGGAAACCATAGTAGCCCAGCAATAGAAATTAAAAATTTTTGTTATTCATACGGACCGCACGTATGCGTTAAGAATTTAAACCTGACAATAGCAGATAACGATTTTATCGCTATTATAGGGAATAATGGCTGCGGGAAAACGACGCTGCTAAAATGCATTACCAGGCTTTTGCGTCCCGGCGCGCCGGCATCCATGCAGGGAGATATTTTTATACGCGGCAGAAATTCAAAAGAATTGACTGTTAGCGCTATTTCAGGTGAAGTTGGTTTTGTTATGCAAAACCCGGACAATCAGCTTTTTACAGATTCTGTTTTCAGTGAAGTATCCTTTGCCCTGAAGAATTTCAGGCTTTCAAAAACAGAAATAGAAGAGCGCGTTATTAATGCGCTTAACATTACAGGCCTTCATGATAAAAACGCTTTTCCCCATGCTTTGAGCAGGGCAGAGCGCACAATGACAGTCCTTGCATCAGTCATTGCCATGGGCTGTAAAATAATTATACTTGACGAAACTGATGTCGGTCAGGATTTCCGGGGCAGTTTGAAAATTATGAACATTGCAATGGAACTTCACTCAAGGGGATTTACAATTATTTTTGTTACTCATAATATGTTTCTGGTAAGCGAATACGCGCGCAGGGTATTTATAATGCGCCCTGTAAAACAGCAATGATGTATAATATGATGTCTGACAAGTCCAAAAAACGCGGGGAATTATTCTAAAGATGCGCGCAGTTTAAAAGGTAAAAATGTGAAAAATAAATTGACAGGTAACATACACCCTGCGATAATCGCTGTCTGGGCGGCAATTGTGGCGGCAGGGCATTTTCTCCCCACCATACCCATCCTTGGAACAGGCAGTGTATTCTCGCTGACATCGGCGCTTTCTCCGCTATCGGGAATTTTCTTCGGTCCTGCCGCGGGAGCCCTGTGTTCCGCAGCGGGAGGTTTTATCGGCAGTTTGGCCGCGCCCCATACAGCGTGGATGGGGCTGGGAACATTCATCATTGGAACAACCACCGCTTTTACTTCCGGCTGCATTGCCTGGGGAAAATGGCCCGCGATAACCATTAGCGGAAACGGTAATTTTATCTTTAATGGAGGAATAATCGTTTATACGGCAGGAACCGTTTTATGGTTTACCCAGGAAACAGGGCGCAGTGTTATTCTTTTCCCTATTATTTTTTACGGATTGGGTTTTATCGCGATGACAGCCGGTATTTTATTCGCCGGGAAAATGTTCGCAAGCCGCAGCCGTCTTCTGAAATTTCCCGCAATCTGGTTATGCGCATTTGGCGGCTTAATCGGCGGCGCGACAATAGGAAACTTTTTCTCCTTGGTTTTATACAAGCTGCCGGGAGAAATCTGGACCGCGCTTGTAATTGTCTCTCCAATCGAACGAGCAATCTTTGCGTTAGGCGCCATGCTGATAGGCGTTCCCCTTCTTACAGGGCTGAACAAAATCGGAATCTTTGTAGGCCCTCAGGAAATTAACAATGAGGAACCTGAAAATAAGAACGGGCAATTAACAACAATTACGGAACCAAAATAGAAAATCGCGGAAGAGGAGATATGGGTTTCATTGATTTTCATGTGCATGTAACGCCTCCGGATATTATCGCTCACTGGAGCAAGTATGCAGAAAAGGAGCCTTATTTTTCTCTGCTGTCGCGGAGTAAATGCAATAAATTCGCCGGGGCTGAAGATGTAATCGCCGCCCTTGACAAACGCGGTTTTGAAAGGGCTGTTATTTTTGGGTTTGGCTTCCGCGATATGGGCCTGTGCCGTTATGTGAATGATTATGTAATCGAAAAGGTCAGGCAGTATCCGCAAAAATTTACGGGTTTTATCTCGGTTGCTCCATGCGGCGATGAAGCCGCAGCGGAAATTGAACGCTGTTATAACGCCGGCCTTGCAGGGGTAGGGGAGTTGTTTCCCTCAGGGCAGAATTTTGATCTTGAAAAAGGGGATATTATTTTTGAAACCTGTAAAAAACTCAGGCTTCCTTTGCTGATACATGCAGATGAACCTGTCGGTCATTTATATCCCGGAAAAACCAATGTATCATTAAAGCAACTGGAAAAATTTGTCTGCAGCAATCAATCATTAAAAATTGTCCTTGCGCATTGGGGCGGCGGTCTTATGTTTTATGAGACTATAAGCGGGATAAGCAAAAAATTCAATAATGTCTATTATGACACAGCCGCGTCTCCGTTTCTCTACGATGAACGAATCTACAACGCAGCGAAAGCCCTTGGCTTGTGCGAGAAAATTCTGTTTGGAAGTGATTTTCCGTTATTGGATCAATCACGCTGCATGGAACAGCTTGAAAAAAGCTGTATTTCAGATGAGGACAAGAAATTAATTCTAGGTGGGAACGCGCAGAAATTGCTTGGGATTTAATCAAGTTTTTTTACCCCAATATATAAAAATTCAGTTTTAGTAAAATTCCCTTGACAGTTGAATGTTTTTCCTGTATATTTTAATAGTTGAACAATCATTCAATTAATAAAATAATGGAGTGTTACCATGAAGGGAAAAAGTCAATTTTTTTGCGATTGTGATGTTATACATGAGGATGTGGTAAAGCGGGTGAACCTGTCCATGCCAGAATCTGATGATTTTTATAAATTGGCGAATCTGTACAAAATGTTTTCTGATTTCACACGTATAAAAATCCTTTGGGCGCTTTCATGTGAACAAATGTGCGTTTGCGATCTGGCCGTGCTGACAGGAATGACAAAATCGGCTGTTTCACATCAGCTTAAATTGCTGCGCCTTTCCAATCTGGTTAAATACGAAAAACAGGGAAAAATCGTCTATTATTCCCTCGCCGATGATCATGTTAAGGATATTTTTGAAAAAGGTGTTGAACATATTAATGAATAAAAAAATATATGAATAAAGGAAAGTGAGAAGAGAGAAGAGTTTTAAGAGGAAGTTTGGGGAAAGGCGATTATTATGAAAACTTTTAATATTAATTTGAGTGACAGGGCAAATCTAATCAGATTATGCTCAGGTGCGGCTGTCTTCGCCGCGGGAATCGCGCTTGATTATTTCACACAGTCCGGTTTCTGGGCGTTAGCTGCTTTTATAACTGCCTATATCATGCTGGGCGCGGATATTATTTTTCGGGCGATAAAAAACATTCTAAAAGGGCATGTTTTTGACGAGAACTTTTTGATGGGACTTGCCACAATTGGAGCGTTCGCGATTGGGCAGGCGCCTGAGGCAGCCGGCGTTATGCTGTTTTACCAGGTTGGCGAGTATTTTCAGGAAATGGCGGTTAACAAATCCAGGAAATCTATCGCGGATTTAATGGACATACGGCCTGATTACGCCAATTTAATAAAGGACGGCGGGATTTTTAAAACTACGCCTGAGATTGTAAATATTGGCGAGTTAATAATAGTTAAACCCGGTGAAAAGATTCCACTGGACGGCATAGTTACAGAAGGCTCATCCATGATTGATACATCCGCTTTAACGGGAGAGCCTGTTCCGCGAAAAGCGCAAGTTTCAGACGCTGTTTTATCAGGCTGCGTTAACATCAGCGGAAAAATTACAGTTAAAGTTACCAAAACATTCGGCGAATCTACAGTTTCAAAAATAATCGATTTGGTAGAAAACGCCGTCAGCAAAAAAGCCAAAACAGAAAGTTTTATTACCAAATTCGCGCGTATTTATACGCCTGTTGTTGTAATTCTCGCCGTTTTGCTCGCTGTTCTGCCGCCCTTGTTTTTTGGTGCCATCTGGAGCGAATGGATACGCCGCGCACTTGTTTTCCTTGTTATCTCATGTCCCTGCGCTCTAGTTTTATCAATCCCGATGGGCTTTTTTGCCGGGTTGGGCAGAGCCGCGAAAAGCGGAATATTAATAAAGGGCGGCAATTATCTTGAGGCTTTTAATCATCTGGATACCGTAGTGTTTGACAAAACAGGCACATTAACAGCAGGCGTGTTTAAGGTTACCTCTGTTCAGAGCGCGGAAAATTTCAGCGGGAGTGAACTGCTTGAACTTGCGGCATACGCCGAATGCTTTTCCAATCATCCCATAGCGTTATCTGTCATGAAAGAATATGTAAAGGATGTGAACAGGGACAGTCTTGGCGGGTATACGGAAATCGCGGGCTGCGGCGTCAGCGTCGCCATGAACGGTAAAATTATTCTGGCCGGAAACCAAAAACTTATGTCAGATAACGGTATTGTTTTCCGGGAATCGCACAGCAGCGGGACAAAGGTATATGTGGCATATAACGGCGGGTATGCAGGATGTATTGTTATTTCCGATGAGATAAAAAGCGACAGCCGCGCCGCTATACCGGCGCTTAAGGACAGGGGAGTGCGGAAAACCGTAATGCTTACGGGAGATAATCCGCTTATGGCGGAGGCTGTAGCATCTGAACTGGGACTGGACGAGGCATACGGCGGATTACTCCCCCATGAAAAAGTGGAAAAGGTTGAAATACTAAAAAGTTTGAAAAATTCCGCCGGAAAACAGAACAGAAGTCTTGCCTTTGTCGGGGACGGAATAAACGACGCGCCTGTTCTGGCGCTGGCGGATATAGGGGTGGCGATGGGCGCTCTTGGCTCTGACGCCGCTATTGAAGCCGCCGATGTGGTGCTGATGACAGATGAGCCTTCCAAACTGGCGCAGGCTGTCGATATTGCGCGTTACACCGGAAAAATTGTAAGACAGAATATTATTTTTACATTGGGGATAAAAGCGATCTTCCTGGCGCTTGGCGCTTTTGGCATTGCTTCAATGTGGGAAGCGGTTTTTGCAGATGTCGGCGTATCGCTTCTTGCGGTGTTAAATGCCATGAGGATTATTCGCGCTGATGTTGTAAAATAAATATAGCTATACCTGTCCGGCTTCGCGCAGCATTCTGCCGCAGACATCGGACTTGCAGGATAAATAATATGCTGAATTTTCCAGAAAAAGGTTATTTCCCCGCGAATCTATGCTGACAATCAAAGGACCGAAACATGGTGTATGCATAACCCACATACATTCCGCCATTCCCAGTTCCGGCCAAAAAACGTTTTCAATTTTACTGATCTGATTTGCGCCTGACACAGCGCAGCCGCCAGGATATACGCAGTGAATTGCGCCAAATTCGCGGCAGGCATCAGCAGTTTTTTTCCCCATGCCTCCCTTGCCAATCATGACTTTTATCCCTGTTTTCCCGATAAAACCGGCTGCCCATTTTTCCATCCGCACAGATGATGTAGGCCCGATAGAAACAAGTTCCCGGTTTATTTCTCCCCTGACAATCGGTCCCGCGTGATAAATCGCCATTGCGCTCAGATCCACCGGAGGCGCTATTTCCTCTTCCACAACCCTGCGATGAACTTCATCCCTCCCCGTTACGAGAAATCCGCAGAGGTAAATAATGTCTCCTGCTTGTAAAGTGTGAATTACTTCGTCATTTAGTGGAAGGTTTAGTGTTTTATTCATTGTGTGCCTCTTTTGTGGGGAGTGGGGAGTAGGGAGTGGGGAGTAGGGATCGTTATTCGATATCTGTATATATTTATATCACGCATAGTTTTCTAATGATGCTCCCCATTCTCTACTCCCCACTCCCTGGAGTACTTACAATTGCACTCCCTTATATGCCGGTAACTCATACGACAGATCGCTTTTAAGGCGGATAATCCCCCTCCTTAGCACATAACATGAGACATTTACCGCGCAGGCTATTGTAGCGGTATGCCTTGCGGAAGATTCAATATGGACGCCCATTACGCAATTGTTGCCGCGTAAACCCTGCGCGCCCATGCCAAGATTGTTCAAACCTTCCATTATACGATGTTCCAGCGCCGCTCCTTTTGGGTGCGGGTGTTCAGTTCCCAATGATCTTAAACACGCTTTTTTGGAAAGAATGGCGGCGTTTTCAATGTTGTGTCCAAGACCGATTCCTACAAGCAAAGGAGGACAGGCGTTAATGCCTGAAATACTGACAATGTCAAACACAAAGGGAATAATCGCTTCAAGACCGTCTGATGGCTTAAAAACTTTGGCTTGCCCTGGTAAACTGCATCCCGCGCCTGATAAATACAGGGTAATTTCCATTTCATGATATCCGGGAACAATTTCCCAATGAATCCAGGGTGTTCGCTCCCCCGTATTATCTCCTGTATTTACATCATTAAAATAATTTATCGCGTTCGGTCTTAATGGCACGCTGACAGTCGCGCGGCGCACCGCTTCTGTTATAACTTCGCCTGTTTTTTCCAAATGAGGAAAGGAAGCGCCTGTTTTAATGTAAAACTGAAGCATCCCCGTATCCTGGCAGCAGGGACGCTTCAGTTCCGCCGCCATTTTTAAATTTTCAAAATAGCTGTCATAAAGCGCTTTCTGCAGAGGGGAATCTTCGGCCTTGCGCATCTGTTCAAGCCGCGCCATGACATCATCGCTCAGACGTATTGCAGCTAACGCGATGAATTTTTCCAAAAGCGTTATAAATTTTTCTTTATCATTCATAAATATTCTTAATGCTTCATTCAGATTTAATCCTACACAGGCGCGGAGATCGCTAAGTTGTTTCCGCTTGGTATTTACTGCACATTATACAATCTTTTTTCTCAGTATTTTTATCTGCCGTCTTACTTCTTTTGGCGCAGGACCGCCCGGCAGATCGCGAGCTTTTATGCAGGCGGCGGGTGTAATTGCTTTATAGATATCTTCTTCAAAAAGTTTGGAATATTTCTTTAATTCCACCATGCTTAAACCTGAAATATTTTTATGGCCCGCTTCAATGCAGCCGCGCACAATCAAGGCGGCTGTCCCGTGAGCGGCGCGGAATGGCAGCCCCTTGCGGACAAGGTATTCCGCCGTGTCTGTCGCTTCCATGAAACCGCCTGAACACGCACCTTTCATGCGTTTTAGATTGAATTTTGCGCTGCCCATCATGCCGGCGAACATGCGAAGGCACGCGTTAAGCGTGTCCATGCTGTCAAAGAGGGCTTCCTTGTCTTCCTGCAGATCCTTGTTATACGCATAGGGAAGACCTTTCAGCAATGTTAAAAGCGTGACAAGGTTGCCGGCGGTTCTTCCGCTCTTTCCGCGGATAAGTTCGGCGAAATCAGGATTTTTTTTCTGCGGCATGATCGATGATCCTGTGCTCCATGATTCTGATAGTTCAATATATTTAAATTCTTCGCTTGCCCAAAGAACAATATCTTCGCAGAAGCGGGAGAGGTGAACCATCGTAATCGCGCAAGCGCCCGACAGTTCCAGAACAAAGTCGCGGTCCGCGATTGCGTCCATGGAATTAATGCAAAGACGTTTAAAGCCAAGTTCCTGCGCCACGGTTTTGCGATCAAGCGGCAGGGCAGAGCCGGCCAGCGCTCCGCTGCCTAGAGGACATTCATCCAGCCTTGCGAGCGCGTCGCGGAAACGGGAATGATCGCGCTCCAGAGCGGCGCACCACGCCGTTATGTGATGCCCCAGTGTCACAGGCTGCGCTCTCTGCAGGTGAGTGTAGCCTGGCATTACGCTCGTTACGTGCAACTGCGCCGTATCAAGCAATGTATTTATTGTTGCAGCCAACTGTGACTGTAACTGCGGAACCGCCCTTTTTAAATACAGACGAAAATCGACAGCCGTCTGATCATTGCGGCTTCGCCCGGCGTGAACCATCTTTCCGCTTTCGCCCAGCCGCTCTGTCAATACTGTTTCCAAAAATGTGTGTATATCCTCGGCGCGTGAATCAATTTCCAGTTTACCGTTTTTAATTTCACCCGCTATTTTCTCAAGCTCGAGCGCTATCCTCTCCGCGCTGTCTTTTGGTACTATCCCCTGCCTGCCTAACATCGAGACATGAGCCTTGCTGCCTTTAATATCATCAAAAACAAACCGCTTATCAATATTTATGGATGCCTGAAAAGCAAAAGCCTCTTCCTCTGGTCCCTGCGTTAGCCGCCCTGCCCAAAGAGGTTTGGATTTTAAATGAGAATCATTTGTTTTTTGCCCTTTATTCTTTGCCATTTACCTAACAGGAGAGAAAAGAGAAATGCTGCTCTTCCTTCACTTCTCATTTCTCTCAACTCTTTTCTATTTCTTTTTTGGTCTTCCCCTGCTGCCGCCTGTTTTTTTCGGGTTAGCTGATTTATTCGCGGGAGCTTTTGGTTTTTTGGATGCTGTTGCGGCCAAAGCGGCGGGTTTGACTCCGCTTTTCTTTTCCTGTTCCATAAGTGAGCGTACAAGCACCGGCAGTCCGTATAGTTTAATAAAGCCCTTTGCGTCGGCATGATTGAAAAGTTCGCCTGTTGTAAAACTTGCAAGACTTGCATTGTAAAGAGAATCAGAGGAGGATACGCCGGCTGCGTTTATTGAACCTTTGTAAAGTTTAAGTTTTACATTGCCGCTTACATTCTGCTGGGTGACATCCACAAACGCGGAAATCGCTTCGCGTAACGGTGTAAACCAAAGGCCACCGTAGATAAGCTCGCTCAGTTTAAGCGAAACCTGCTGCTTAAAAGCGTAAGTCTGCCTGTCAAGGCAGATATGCTCCAGTTCCTGATGCGCATAATAAAGAATGCTGCCGCCGGGAGTTTCGTAAACGCCGCGGCTTTTCATTCCAACTACCCGGTTTTCTACAAGATCTGTTATGCCGATGCCGTTTGCGCCGCCGATTTTATTTAATTGATTAATAATTGCTGCGCCTTCCAATTTTTTGCCGTTAAGCGCAACGGGAATGCCCTTTTCAAATTCAATTTCAACATACTCAGGTTTATTGGGCGCTTTTTCAGGCGCGACAGTTATCGACAGCATTTTTTTTAACAATGGTTCTGCGGACGGATCTTCAAGTTCCAGACCTTCGTGTGATATATGCCACAGATTGTCGTCCATGCTGTAGGATGTTTTTTTATCTACCGGCAAGGGGATTTTTCTTTTGGCCAGATACCTCATTTCATCCTGGCGGCTTTTTAATTTCCATACCCGCCATGGAGCGATTATTTCAAGATCGGGAGCAAGGGCAGTGATTCCAAGATCGAATCGGATCTGATCATTTCCCTTGCCTGTCGCTCCGTGCGCGATAGCCTGCGCTTTTTCCTTGCGCGCGTATTCGACCAGCACTTTGGCGATCAGAGGACGGGCTGTGGATGTGCCAAGAAGGTATTTATCCTCATAAACCGCGCCGGCCTTCAGGGCGGGCCAGATGTATTCTTCAACATATTCTTTTTTTACATCCGCGATATAACATGCGCTGGCTCCGGTTGCCATCGCCCGTTTTTGAATCGCCTTCCAGTCTGCCGCCTGGCCGACATCGACGCATACAGCTATGACATCGCAATCCTGATTCTCTTTTAACCAGGGAATAATCACCGTAGTATCCAGTCCGCCCGAATAGGCAAGAATGATTTTCTTTTTCATTAATTAGCACTCCTTAATCGTTTAGTAGTTTTTATTTTTATATGTTATTATCCATAACTTATGTATTTTATTCAAGATAAGTCTGTCCTGTACAGGGCTTGAACTTTATTTGCTTATTGTGGTAACTGAATATTATTATGGTAACGCTAAAGGACATTGCCGATGAAGCCGGCGTCAGCATAGCTACTGTATCTAATGTTATTAACGGAAATCTGTCCAAAGTGTCCAATGACAACGCGAAGCGAATCCGCGCGATAATTGAAAACAGGCATTATGTGCCAAACTCTTCAGCGCGGACCCTTGCCGTAAAATCTTCCCATATAATAGCCGGAATTCTCATGGGCGCGCAGGGAGCGAATATGCTCAAAGATCCCTACTGCGCTGAATTTTTCGGTGAACTTGTGGGCGCTGTGCAGGATCGCGGATATTATTTTATGGTCCGTTATGTAACTAGTTATGATGAAGTAATTAAAAGCCTGCGGTCGTGGAATGTTGACGGAGCAGTGTTTATCGGAACATCAGAAGTATACTCAAGAAAAATTCAGGAAGAAATTCATATTCCGCTCATTTTTACAGACAGTTATACAACACAGCAAAACATTAATAATGTAGGAATCGATGATTTTAAGGGGGGAGTTCTTGCCGCCGAATATTTTTTAAAAATGGGACATAGGAACCTAAGTTTTGTCGGGTATACATATCCTTTGATGGAAAAAAGCGTTGTCCCGGAAAGACTTGGCGGTTTTTTGTCGGTTTTTAAGTCTCATAACATTGAAATGTCAGACAAACAATTTTTTTATGTTCCAGAATCCGCTCCGGATGACTGCCTTAATAATATCGCTTCTCAATTAATGGAAGATAATGGCGGAATAACCGGATTTTTTGTCAGCGCCGATAAACTTGCTTTTGCACTGATCAGAACATTGTCGAATAACGGAATAAAAGTACCGCAGGATATTTCTGTTATCGGGTTTGATGATCTGTCCATCACGTCTGATTTTATGCCCGGTTTAACTACAATCAGGCAAAATATCAGCCGGAAAGTGCAAATTGTCGCTGATCTTTTATTCCGCCAGATTGAAGGGGATAATGTGCCTCCCGTAAATACAATGCTGGATGTTGAATTGATTGAACGCGGCAGTGTAAAATTTTTGTCTAAAAAAAGAAAAGAAAATACTTGACAGTCTTTATATTGAGGTTTATACTATTTAGAATCCAGTTAAGCGTTTAACCTTTTATTAAGCGAAAGAGTTTAATTTTGGATTGAAATCATTTTTTTAAGTAAAACAGTAACGGCGTTTTTTATACTAATAAGGAGGTAACCAGTGGCAGCCTTTGCGGTTCGCAAAAACAAAGAAATCAGCTTAATTAAAATAAAAAGATGCGCCGGTCTTTACCTGCTTGTTTTTCCAGCGATAATTTTATCTTTCTGTTTTGCCTATTTGCCGATGTATGGGGTAATCATTGCGTTTAAGGATTACAGGAACGCGCTTGGAATTTTGGGCAGCCCATTTTCAGATCCGGTCTTCAGGCATTTTGAAAGATTTTTTAATTCATTCCAGTTCAGCCTTGTAATAAAAAATACAATCACCATCAGTTTCTATCACATGCTGGCAACAGTTCCCCTGCCTATCATCATGGCTCTGATACTTAACCAGATGAAGAGCAAGGTTTTTAAAAAGACATTCCAGACAATAAGTTATATGCCCCATTTTATTTCCACAGTAGTTATGGTCGGAATAATTCTTATAATGCTTTCACCGGGTTCAGGGCTTATCGGCCATCTTTTCCGCCTCTTCGGGAAAACAGCGCCCAATTTGATGGGAATGCCGGAAGCTTTTTCCAGCGTGTATGTATGGACGGATGTCTGGCAGCATACAGGCTGGGACAGCATTATTTACCTTGCAGCCCTTTCAGCGATTGATCCGGCCTTGTACGAAGCGGCGATTGTTGACGGAGCTAACCGCTGGCAGAGAATGTGGAGGATAGACTTTCCAATGCTTCTGCCTACAGCCTGTATCCTTCTTATCCTGCGCGCAGGCAATATAATGAACATTGGTTTTGAAAAGATATACCTTATGCAGAATCCTCTTAACAGATCCGCAAGCGAGGTAATTTCCACGTATGTATATCAAACAGGCATTATTAACGCTCAATACAGCTATTCCGCGGCGGTTGGTTTATTCAACACAGTTATAAATTTGGCGCTCCTTCTTACAGTCAATTTTATTTCCAAAAAACTGAATGAAACAGCGTTGTGGTAGGGGAAAGTAAATATGAAAAGTATTGAAAAAACTTTTGACTCTCCCCTGATTATTCCTCAAAGGGAAATTTCATACAGAAGAACAAATCTTCAAAATACCGTTTTTAACATAGTTATTTATTTTATAGCCGCGGTTTCGATTATTATTACTGTATATCCGGTTTACTTTGTCATAATCGCGTCTGTCAGCAATCCTGCGGCGGTTGGAACAGGCCAGGTTTTGCTTCACCCTGTCGGTTTTACTCTGGACGGTTACAGAGCATTGCTTGAAAACCAAAGAATATGGATTGGTTACCGTAACACGATTCTGTATGCGGCGGTCGGAACATTAATTCATCTTGCGATTAATATTCCTGCGGCTTACGCTCTGTCCAGAAAGGATATGCCCTTCTGTAAGTTTATTACCATCTTTTTCCTTGTTACCATGTTTTTCTCCGGCGGATTAATTCCCACCTTCCTCACAGTTCGTTCCTTTGGTTTATACAATACATTCTGGGTTTTGGTTCTGCCCTTTACCGTTTCTGTTTTTGAATTAATTGTTATAAGAACCTTCTTTATGACCAGTATACCGGCGGAATTGCGGGAAGCCGCAGATATTGAAGGCTGCGGTAATCTGCGTTATTTCTTTACCATTGTACTGCCTCTGTCCAAGGCAATAATCGCCGTAATTACTCTTTGGCATATTGTGTATCAGTGGAATTCATATTTTACGGCTCTCATTTATTTACAGGATGCCTTTCTGTTTCCTTTACAATTAATTCTTCGTAGCATTCTTGTCAGCGCCGAAATGACATCCGCGATGGGAACCGGAGAGGCAATGCTGATCGCTTTACGCAGAGCAGAGCTTATCCGTTATGCCGCGATTATAGTTTCAACCATACCTGTAATGTGTATGTATCCATTTGTGCAAAAGTATTTCAACCAGGGAGTCCTTATCGGGGCTGTCAAAGGCTGATTACATGCAAATAAATTTTTTTTAGAAGGAGAGATTTGATGTCAAAATCAAAAATCGTGGGAATCATTCTCACAACGGTAATTGCCTGCTCCGCATTCGCGTCCGGCAGGCCACAGGCGGCGCCAACTGGTTCTGCATCAGGGTTCAACGCATCCGGTATGCCGATTTTTAACCAGCCGGTTGAACTGCATGTGCTGACAATGCGCTGGGGCGACATGGGAGACAGCTTTGTGCAGAACGCGTGGCTCAGGGAACTTGAAAGACGGACTAATGTCAGAATTAGATGGCAAACAGTTTCCAACAATGGATGGGATGAGCAGAGATCTCTTCTCCTTGCGAGCGGCCGGCTCCCCGACATTATTCTGGGAAGTGAGACATTCAGGGATGTAGATATTATGAACAACCTTGAGTACTTCCGCCCGCTGGATACTCTTATCGATCAGTACATGCCAAATTACAAAAGAGCATTAATTGAGTATCCGGCTTTCCGCCAGGTAACAACATATCCTGACGGGAGAATGTACTCTCTGGCGAACAACCTGCCGAAAAGACCGGCGACACGCAACCACTGGATTCTTAACAAAACATGGCTTGATAAACTTGGACTCGCGATACCTAACACGCTTGATGAGTACACAAATGTCCTAAGACAGTTTAAGGCCCAGGACGCTAACGGAAACGGAAATACCAATGATGAATTCCCGCTTGCTTTCTACAATGACGGCAATCCCAGGGGCAGCGGTGTTGTCATGGACATATTCAACCCCTTCGGTATTACCGATATTTACGGTTCAGGTATGTCTATCGGCAAAGACGGAAGGCCTTTCCCGATTTACACAAGCGAGAATTACAAAGCAGGCGTAAGATGGCTCAGAACTCTTTGGCAGGAAGGGCTTATCGATCCTGAGTCCTTTACACAGAACTGGAGTATGGTCACCGGAAAAAGAATGAATGCAGCAGCTCCTCTTGTTGGCGCGCATTTTGCGTGGACTCCCGACTCGGACTTTGGTCAGTGGAGCAGTCAATATGTAGCAATTCCACCGCTTGTTGGTCCTGACGGCGGACGTTATGTATCCGGGGATCCAGACGGTATCTTCGCTATCGCCAGAAACCAGGCTTTAATTACAACCTTCTGCCAGTACCCCGAAGCGGCAGCCCGCTGGCTTGATGAATTCTACACAAATGAAGCAAGCATCCAGAATTTCTGGGGAGCTATCGGAACTGTAATTCGCGCGAATTCAAATGGCACATATTCATTAAATGATCCTCCCGCCGGAACAAGCGCCGACGCATGGTACTGGGATCAGAGTTTAAGAGACTTTGGTCCGAAATATGTTCAGGCTGGTTTCAATGACTTTATTATTCTTTCTCCGACAAGCGGCGACGGATTTAAATGGGAAATCTCAAGAGCATCAGATCCGTATGTTGTAAAACCGTTCCCACGCGTTATTTTCACACAAAGGGAAAGTGATGAAATAGAGTCTCTTTCCTATGATATTGACGTTTATATTGCACAGACCATGGTAAAATGGATTACACAGGGCGGCATAGACGCTGAATGGGACGCGTATATCGCGCGGCTTAATCAAATGGGTTTCCAGCGGATTCTCCAGTTGAGGATGGACGCTTACAATCGTTACACAAATCCAAGACGCTAATGTAAATTTTCAGGGGAGACTATATGGCTGGGAATACGGGAACTGATCTTCGCAATCTGGTAATTTATTCGGTATATGTCCGTAACCACAGCGAAGAAGGCACATTCAAAGGACTCGAACGCGATCTGGGCAGAATAAAAGAGCTGGGAACAGACATTATCTGGCTGCTTCCAATTCATCCTATCGGTAAGAAAAACCGGAAAGGAACTCTTGGAAGCCCTTACGCGAATGAGGACTACAGAACAGTAAACCCGGAATACGGCTCTTATGAAGACTTTGTCTCCCTTGTAAACGAAATCCACAAGCGGGGTATGAAATGCATCATTGATGTGGTGTACAATCATACCTCGCCTGACTCCTGGCTTGTGAAAAATCATCCCGAATGGTTTTTCCGCAAACCTGACGGCTCATTCGGAAACAGGACCGGTGCGTGGCTGGATGTTATTGATCTTGATTACAATCAGGCCGCTCTTTGGGATTACCTGATAGAAACTTTAAAATACTGGGCAAAGCTGGTTGATGGATTCCGATGCGATGTCGCATCACTGATACCGCTGGATTTTTGGAAACGCGCGCGGGAAGAGGTATCATTAATTAATCCGAATTGTCTTTGGCTTGCCGAATCTGTTCATCCATCCTTTATTTTTTATAACCGTTCGCTTGGGTTTCCATGTCTTTCCGATTCAGAGGTTTTTAGCGCTTTTGATATTACTTATGATTATGATATTTATGATTGGTACACAGGTTATCTTGAAGGGAAAAATTCTCTTGCCGAATATGCTGACAGGATTAATAACCAGGAGATGGTATATCCCGCCAATTATGTAAAACTCCGCTGCCTGGAAAATCACGATCAAAGGCGCATAAAGTTCTATGTCCCCGATGAAAAGGCTTTATTTAACTGGACAGCTTTTTTATATTTTCAAAAGGGAACCGCCATGATCTACGCCGGGCAGGAAACACAAAACGATCACCATCCCAGCCTTTTTGAAAACGATAAAGTTAACTGGAACACAGGATGCGATATTTCCAAGTACATGGCGGCATTATATAAAATTAAAAAAGATTCTGTCTTTGCCGATTCCCAGTACAGCGTCAAAGCGTTTTCTTCTGATATTATCGCGGCTGTTCACAAAACGCAAAAGCGCATGATGATCGGCGTATTCAGCCTTAAAGGCAGCACATCAGTTGTCTCCATTGAACAGGTAAAGGAAGGGAAATTTATTAACCTAATCGACGGCGCTTCATTCCGCATCGAGGAACATAAATTAAGCTGCCGCGGAGAGCCGGTAATTTTTGAAGCTCCGCTGGATCGCTGATTTTTCCCATTTCCAATTTCTCATTGCTCATTTGTAATTGTAACTGCCGATAATTAATTCTATAAACATGAAAAAACAGGCAGTAATTTCCAAAACAGGCAATCTTCAGAAGAAACGCACGCATTACGCGGGCGCAGCGCAAAATAAAAACAAGAAACAGGCTAAAACTGCGAAAACTCAGGATAAAAACGTAAAAAGAAAATCTTTTGACGTGTTTCATGCCATTTTTCTCACAGGCGTACTGGTTATTATATCCGTCTGCGTATCATTAGCTGTAATATTGATTCGTTCTGGTATGAATAGGGTGTCTGTCTCTGAATATGTATTACCTGGTGAAACTATAGACGCGCAAACCACTGGCGAACCGGCATTTGTTGAACCTGAACCCGCAAACTATATTACAGATCAGCCTTTACATACCGCTCCGTCCCCCGCAAGCGTTGTTTCAACTGCTGTACCTCAAAGAGTTACGGAACAGTTAATTGAAAATTCGGGAACGCTTGTATTTGTGATTGATGACGCCGGTAACAATCTGCGTGAACTGGAACCGTTTTTAAAAATTCCGGTACCTTTGACAATCGCGGTGCTGCCTGGTCTGCCTTATTCAGCCGAAGCCGCCAGACGGATAAGAGCCGCCGGTAAGGAAGTTTTTCTGCATCAGCCGATGGAAGCTATTGGAGCGCAGAACCCCGGTCCAGGCGCGATTTATTCCGGCATGAGCGCAGAAGAAATTCGTTCGATACTGGAACGCAATGTCGCGGAAGTAGGACCTATCGCCGGTATTAATAATCATCAAGGGTCAAAAATAACCATGGACAGCGGCGCTGTTGAAACAATACTCGCTTTTTGCGCCGAGAATAATTTACATTTTCTTGATTCCCGGACAACCGCCGAATCAATTGTTCCGGCTGTGGCGCAGAAAATGGGAATCCGAATAGCCGAAAGAAATGTGTTTATCGACAATGAAAATGATAGAGATTCAATGCTTCATTATATTTCAACCGCTCTTGCAAGATCTAAAGAATACGGAAGCGCGGTTATGATTGGCCATGTTTGGTCGGGGGAGTTAGCGCCTCTTCTGGCGGAGCAAATCCCGCTTTATGTAAAAAAGGGTTATAATATAAAAACAGCTTCTGATATAATCGTGAAAAGATGAAAGTTCTTGGCATAGAAACATCCTGCGATGAATGCTCGGCATCTGTTGTGGAAGACGGAGAAAAAATAGTCTCAAATGTTATCGCCACCCAAATACCGTATCACGCGCCGTGGAATGGGGTAGTGCCGGAAATCGCCAGCCGTAAGCATACTGAATGGATCTACGCGGTAACAAAGGAAGCGCTTGATAAAGCGGAACTGGATGTAACGGATATTGACGCTGTCGCTGTTACCAACCGTCCCGGTTTGTTCGGCTCGCTTCTTGTCGGACTTTCATTTGCAAAAGCGTTCGCGTGGGCTCGTGACATCCCGTTTATCGCGGTGGATCACATGCTGGCGCATTTGTACGCTCCGCGTCTTTTGCCTGTTAATAAAGAGCAAATTACCAATATTAGCGATCAAAGACCAGAGTATCCTTTTCTGGGGCTTTTGGTTTCCGGTGGGCATACGATTATCTGCAGAGCGGATAATTTTGACGATATTACAGTTCTGGGAACCACAATTGACGACGCTGCTGGCGAAGCTTTTGACAAGGTGGCAAAGTTTTACAATTTCGGCTATCCCGGTGGAGCGGTAATCGATAAAATGGCGCGTAATGGCGACAGCGGCGCTTTTAATTTTCCAATGCCTTCGCTTCACAAGGGAGATCACCGCTATGATGTGTCTTACTCGGGGTTAAAAAACGCGGTAATTAACCAGATTGATTTATTCAAAAAGAAAAAAGGCGGGCATACAAACGAAGATATCGCAGCTTCATTCCAGAAGACAGCAGTGCAAATCCTTTTACGAGCTCTTTTTAACGCGGTGCAGGATACCGCTCTTACCGTAATAGTCGCAGGCGGCGGAGTCGCGGCAAACAGTTTCCTTAGATTCCGTCTTGCGGAACATGATAACCTTCGCTGTATTTTCCCTCCCCTTGACCTATGCGGCGACAATGCCGCCATGATTGCGGGTATTGGATACCAATATTTAATAAGGGGAGAGCGTTCTTCCCTTAATGTCACAGCTTCCGCGAGAGTTGGCGGATTTAAGAAGAAATACCCATGAAAAAATGGATTAGATGTATAGTAATAATCTTTTATTTTTGGTAGATTTAGATTATGATTAAAATATGTACTAAATAAAGGTGGTAAAAAATGAAGTTGAAATTCAGATTGAGTATTATGGTAATCGCCATACTGATTGTCGTTATTGCGACAATCTCGATTATTCTGCTTAACAGTTCGTCTGAAATTGCAATTAAGCTGAACAGAGATGTAATTCATTTAATTGCAGACAAAGAGGCTGCGTTCTGGGAAGGCCGGCAAAATGCCCGTTTTACGATGCTTGGTACACTCGAAAATATACTTTCTCAGTACCAGAGATTCGCGGCAGAAGAACGGCGGGACCGTTTTGACGAAATGATATTGGCAGTCATGGAAGCCAATCCTGAGTATTTGCAGATTTACACGGTTTGGAAACCTAATGCCCTTGACGGTCTGGACGCGCGGATGGTCGGCAGGACGGGTTCCGGTCCTGCTGGGCAGTACGCTATGAGTTATACAAGGGAAACCGGCACTGTGCAAGTAAGAGTAAATACAGATATAGACGCCACATATGCGTACCTGAACAGCCTTAATATCAACAACTTAAAAGACAGGGTAGAACCTCCCATACCGAGACAAATTCTAGGGAAAGAAGGGCATGTGGTCAGAATGATGAGACCTATTGTTGATGATACTGCAAGGCAGATTGTAGGAGCTGTTGGATATCTTGTGAATATCGAGCAAATGCAGGATGTATTGGA
>JGI24695J34938_10000301_pt1 | contig 48723 bp, 43 predicted proteins | sample TergutCo191P3_FD_34938 | JGI IMG/M metagenome (IMG submission 34938)
ATCCAACGAAAAAAAAGTTTATGATTTTGTGCGAAAAGAACTTGATAAAGGCAGACAGGCGTATTTTGTCTACCCGTTAATTGATGAGGGAGAGGAAATAAAAGACGCAGTAAGCATGGCAGATCGTCTTTCCAAAGAAATTTTCCCAAAACATAAAACCGCGGTTATTCACTCAAAAATTGCGGAAGATGAAAAAAAGCTCACAATGGATAATTTTAGAAAAGGGGAGATAAAAATACTCGCGGCGACAAGCGTCGTGGAAGTTGGAGTGGACGTTCCAAACGCTGTCTGTATGGTAATAGAACATGCCGAGCGTTTCGGGCTTTCGGCTCTTCATCAATTGAGGGGACGTGTCGGGCGCGGGGGAGAGCAGTCTTACTGTTTTCTTGTGTACTCAGACGAGCTTACAGACGACGGGAAAACCCGCCTAAAGGTAATGCTTGAAAATAACGATGGTTTTGCCATTGCCGAGGAAGACTTAAAAATGAGAGGTCCCGGTCAAATAACAGGAACTGAACAGGCAGGGTATTTGGCTCTTGGCCTTTCTAACCCTATACGGGATATACAAATCCTTGAAAAAGCCCGGGAAGACGTTTTTTTTATCCTTGAAAATGACCCCGATTTTCTGCTTGAAAATCACAGTGTAATAGCCCGTGTTCTTGAAGAAGCGCCGCCTTTTGGCGCTGTAGCCCTCTAATCCCATATATGGACTTTTCCTGTAAATTACAGTTATGTGATAGGCAATAAATGTTTTTTTATGCTATAATTTAATTTATATAATAAAACCATAATAAAGAGGATGTTATGAAAATAGGAATGAAACTTATCTTGATTATTTCTGCGGTTAATCTTGTTGGTATCGGCGGCTTGACTATTGCCGCGTCAATGATTGCTTCCAGCTCAATTACAGAAATATCGGATGATAACGCGAAAAATATCACGGCTACTACGGCAGGGGAGATCAAAGCGTATCTGGAAGTCCCTTTTGATGAAATCAGGGCTTTTGCCTTGTATGTATCCCATATTGACGAAGTTGTCCCTCCTGAAGGAAGGCGCGCTTTAGCCAATTTTATGCTGTATACCTTGATCAAGGAAAACCCGGAGTACGTCGGCGTGTGGGCGGTATTTGAACCCAACGCGCTTGACGGTCTTGACGCGCGTTATGTAGATACTCAGGGAACCGATCATACAGGAAGGTTCCTGAGTTTCTTTACCAACGATAACGGCAATATCGAGCTTCAATTTGCCAACGATTATGATGACCCAGGCGAAGCAGGCGAATGGTATCATGCTTCTTTTAAGTCGGGAAAGGAACGGGTTATAGAGCCGTATCTTGACTGGTACGGAGATGAACAGCTTCTTGTAACAAGCGTTACTGTTCCGATTAAACGCGGAGGGCGGGTTATCGGAGTCGCGGGAATAGACCTTCAACTGACTGAAATTCAGGAAACAATAGGCGCAATAAAACCTTTTGGAACTGGATTTGCCGGATTGTACAGTCCTAATGGAATGGTGCTTGCTTCTTTTAATCCCGATAAAGTCGGAAAAAACCTGCGGGAGGTTTCGGCTGAAATGTACGGAGATCGGATTGATGTCTTACTGCGTTCATTAAGCAATGGGACAGTTTTTAGTGAAACAATTTATTCCAAAGAACAAAATGCCAGAATAATTACGGTAACTTATCCGTTTACTATAGGTAACTGCGAAGTGCCGTGGAGCGCTGTTACCATTGTGCCGGAAGCCACTGTAATGGCAGGGGTTTACCGCATGATAACAGTTTTAATTGCTCTTGGTTTGGTGATTCTTGCCGTTATTACAATAATAATTGTTTTTGTATCCAGATCGATTACGGCTCCATTAAAAGCAATGGAAAATGTTTTTGCTTTCATTGGCGATGGTGATTTTACCCATGTTGTTGAAGCTAAAGGCAACGACGAGATCGGAAACATCGGCCGCGCCCTTAACGCCACCGTGGAAAAAATTAAAGGGCTTATAAACGTAATAAAAACACAGGCAGTAGACCTGACCAGAATCGGTACAGACCTCGCCTCCAACATGAACGAGACAGCGGCGGCGATAAACGAGATCACTGCCAATATTCAAAGCATCAAGGGAAGAGCGATTAATCAGAGCGCAAGCGTCACAGAAACCAACGCCACAATGGAGCAGATAACGGTCAATATCAGCAAGTTAAACGACCAGGTAGAAAAACAGACATCGTCAGTCTCGCAGTCTTCTTCGGCGATCGAACAGATGCTTGCNAATATCCAGTCTGTAACGCAGACNCTTGTTAAAAACATGGAAAACGTTAATCAGCTTGAGTCGGCGTCCGAAGTTGGCCGCACAGGTCTTCAGGATGTCGCNTCTGACATTCAGGAAATCATGCGCGAATCAGAAGGCCTTTTGGAAATTAACTCTGTTATGGAAAACATAGCNAGCCAGACTAACCTCCTTTCGATGAACGCCGCTATCGAAGCNGCGCACGCGGGAGAAGCGGGAAAAGGCTTCGCGGTTGTAGCTGACGAAATCAGAAAACTCGCGGAAAATTCTAGCGAACAATCAAAAACGATCAGTACGGTTTTAAAAAAGATTAAAGAATCTATCGATAAAATTACATTGTCAACAGATAATGTTCTTCAAAAGTTCGAAACAATCGATGGTCACATTAAGACTGTTTCCGATCAGGAAGAAAATATCCGTAATGCCATGGAAGAGCAGGGACAGGGAAGTAAACAAATCCTCGAAGCCATTGGAAACCTTAACGAAATTACAAGACAGGTAAAAAGCGGCTCGCACGAAATGCAGGAAGGTTCAGGCGAAGTAATCAGAGAGGGCAAAAACCTTGAGATTATTACACAGGAAATTACAGGCGGCATGAACGAAATGGCGACAGGTGCTGATCAAATCAACATAGCGGTAAATCAGGTTAACGATATTACAGTTCAAAACCATGAGAAAGTGGAAAACCTGATGAGAGAAGTTTCACGGTTTAAAGTATAATAAATCACGATAGAGCTGTTCCAAAACTTCAGTTTTGGAACAGCTTAAGTATTTTCAAAAAACGCCTTCATTTTGTTCATGTAATTGCCGGCTTGCTCATCGTCTATTATTTCTTTTTCTTTTTCGTGAATTTTTACAAGTTCTTTTGGGATTTCGTCAAGGAAAGGGGATGGGGAACATTCCGTTGTGCTTTGAAGACGACGGCGTTTTTGGCAGCTTGATATATATAATTTCTCTCTGGCTCTTGTAATCGCGACATAAAAGAGGCGTCTTTCTTCTTCTATGCTTCCAGAGTCATCGTCATTTTCATCGCTTATGCTTTTTTCGTGCGGGATTAATCCTTTTTCCACTCCGGCAATAAAAACAACAGGAAACTCAAGACCTTTGGCTGAATGAATTGTCATTAAATTTACTTTGCCTGTATTATCATCTTCGCCGTCGTCTCTTGTGATAAGACTTATACGGTTAAGCCAGGGGTATAAACCGGCGTCAAGATTATCAGGATCGCTTTCCCAGTTTTCTATCATCCTTGTAAAATATTCAAGATTGCTGTATTTCCATCTCGCTTTTTTTTCATCCTTGCCGTGTTCAAGGACAAGGTAGCTCCAGTAATCGATATTTTCGATTAACATTCGAACGCACAAAGACAGTTTCCACGGTTTTTCGTTAATTTTTTGGCGCTCTAGGAATAAAAGACGAAAGTTTTCTATTGTAGCGGCAAACTCTTCAAGTTCTGTAGCTGCGTTTTTTTCCTGAAAAAGTCCCTGCTGGCCTGATGAGCGGCTGTAATTAAGACGCGTTAGAGACGCCCACATGCTTATGCGGTTTTTTTTCGCGATTTCGTTTATAACCGCTATGGTAGTTTTTCCAATTCCTCTTCTTGGAGTGTTAATAATTCTAAGAAGGCTTACATCATCATCAGGGTTAGCGATTATTCTTAAATAGGAAATTATATCTTTTATTTCTTTTCTTTGGAAAAAACTTGTTCCTCCGGAAACTTTATATGGGATATTCTCCGATAAAAAAGCCTCTTCTATGTTACGCGCAAGTCCGTTGGTTCTTGTAAGAACGCCGAAATCATGATATTTTAATCCCTCTTTAATCATAAGAGAGCGTATCTGGTTCGCTATAAAATCAGCTTCGGATGTTTCGTACTCCGGGAAATAAAGCTCGATTGGTTTTCCGCCTTCTTTGGGNGACCAGAGATTTTTTTCTTTTCTTCCGGTGTTATGCGAAATNACGCCGTTTGCCGCGTCCAAAATNGTNGAAGTGGAGCGGTAATTCTGCTCAAGTTTTATTTCTATTCTGCCGGGAAAATCAGTTTCGAACATTAAAATATTTTCGTAATTAGCTCCTCTCCATGAATAAATAGACTGATCGTCATCGCCTACAACGCATATATTCGCGTTTTTATCTTCGGCGAGTAATCGCAAAAGCCTGTATTGAATAAGACTTGTATCCTGAAACTCGTCAACGAGTATATAGCGGTATTTTTGCCTGTATTTATTCAGGATTTCCAAATTACTTTCAAAGAGTAAAAGAGGAATTGTTAAAAGGTCGTCAAAATCAACAGCGTTATAAATTCTAAGTCCGCTCTGATATTCCTCGTAAACAGGTTTCATATCAATTCCGTAACTGGCGTCTGCGCTTATTGTCCAGTTACAAAGCCCTGTTTTGATTTTGGAAAAGAACTGGCTTAGGGCGTAAAGATCTATTTTGGGATTAAATAATTTACATTCCCTTAATGATTCTTTAATAAGAGACATTTTATCGGTCTCGTCATATATGGAAAAATTCTTTCTGTAACCCAAAAGTTCACATTCCTCTCTTATTACTTTTAAGCCAAAAGCGTGAAAGGTGCTTACGTTAAGACTTTGCAGTTTCTTTTTTGTAAGTTCTTTTACGCGGGTTTCCATCTCGCGCGCGGCCTTGTTTGTAAATGTAAGAGCGAGGATATTTGACTGCGCGATTCCTTTATCAAGCATATTCGCAATTCGGTAAGTAATAACGCGCGTTTTACCGGAACCGGCTCCCGCGATTATAAGTACAGGTCCTTCTATCGCGGTAACAGCCTTCATCTGAGGCTCATTTAGGTTTTCTTTAATGTCGATTTTTTTCAATTTATTTTTTAATTCCCGCTTTTTAATTCATCATTTTTATAATATTCGCTATTTGTTTTCCGGCTTTGCCTCTGTGGCTTATGGCGTTTTTTTCTTCTTGCGAAAGCTCGGCAAGCGTTTTTCCAAATTCAGGCAGAAAAAAAATGGGGTCGTAGCCAAAGCCTCCCTCTCCTTTCATTCCGCTTTTTTTTACGATTTCTCCTTCCAGTGTCTCCTGGAAAATATAAAAACGATCGCTTCCCAGCAAAAGCGCCATAGAGCAGACAAAGCGGGCGCTTCTAACAGGATTGTCTCCCAATTCTTCCAGTAAAAGAATATTCTGCTCTGCGCTTGAAAGTTGTTTTCCGTTTTCCATTCCATATCGCGCGGATAAAACGCCTGGTCTTCCGCCAAGACCGTCAACGCAAAGACCTGAATCATCGGCTATAACAGCGTTATTTTCTCCCATGGCGCCAAGACAAAGAATCCTCTGTAAATCTTTGGCTTTAATAAGGGCGTTATCGTGGAATGTTGTCCCTGTTTCCTCAGGGTCAAAATTAAGTCCGTGCGGTTTGGGTATTTTTAGGGAAACGCCCAGAATTGCTTCCAGCTCTTTATTTTTATGAGCATTGTTTGTAGCAAACCAAAAGTTCATGACAGACATTGTAGACAATTTTGAAAAATCAATCTATACTTAATATATAGATATGAAAAATAAAATCTGCTCTTTTACAGCTTTTTTTACCACGCTTATAATTGTTTTATCGGTTTCATGTTCAAGGACAGAACCAAAAATAAATTACGGCTTTATTAAAATGGTAGTGTATCAGGAAGAGGATGGAACAAGAGAGCAATATTCTTTCTTTGTGCTTCCAGAGGACGAGGACGGAGTTGACAATTTGGCGGAATTATTTCTTTATCATGATCGGGAACAATTAAGATGGAAAATAGAAAGCGATGAATGGCTCCGTTCAACGCACGATGGTATGGAATGGATTGGAACAAGAAGCATCGCTTCAAATGAAAGATCTCTTCCAAGAGGAGTTTTTAGAGCTGTTCTTGTAAACAAGGGAGGTGTAAGCTCTGAGCGCACCTTTACGTATGACGGCAGCGTTCGATTCCCATTTCCGGAAATAGAAATTTCTAACGGTATGTATAATATTAATTCAAGATGGCCTGTAAATCGTCTTGTCTGTTACGACAGCCCGGGTGATTTTGTTCAGACTATAACCCTGCAGTCTTTAACCGGCAATATTGCGGAATTAAGACTTCCTTCAAGTGTAAGGACAGTAGCGCTTTGGGCGGAAGATGAGGCGAATTTTTGCAGCGCTTTTACATTGGTGGTTCCGATTAATTAATGCATAAAAGTTATGTGATTAGAATCGGGCGTTTTACGGACGCTCAGAAAAAAGCGTACGAAACATTAAAAGAAAAATATATAATCCCCTTTAAGGAAGAAAAATTAAATATAAAAAACGTTACTCTGGAAATCGGTTTTGGGTCAGGAGCCGCTACAATAGAAATCGCAAAAGAAAATCCAGATAAAGAATATTTAGGTTTAGAGGTTCATAAACCCGGCATCGGAAGACTCTTGGGGGAAATAGAGAAAAATAATCTTGAAAATATAAAAATTATTGAATACGACGCTGTAGAAGTAGTATCAAAAATGATACCGCAAGAATCTCTTGACGCAATTCATGTTTTTTTTCCCGACCCGTGGCCCAAAAAAAAGCATAGAAAACGCCGCCTTATCCAGCGTCCGTTTACGCAAACTCTTGCGAATAGTATAAAAGAAGGCGGCTATTTATACATGGTAACCGATTGGGAAGATTACGCTTTACACGCTCTTGAAGAGCTATCTTTTACTGACGAATTAAAAAATGAATACGACGGTTTCGCGCTTCCGCAAAGCTGGCGGCCCAAAACAAGATTTGAGCAAAAAGGTCTTGAAAAAGATCATAAAATAAGAGAACTTTTTTTTAGGAAAATTATATGCTCTTAACAATCGATATTGGAACATCCACATTTAAGTGCGCTATATGGGATTATAACGGAAGCCGCCTAAAAAATACCTGCGTTCCTTTAACAATTAATTACAGAGACGGCATAAAGCATGAAACAGATCCCTTTCAATGGCAGATAGCTTTTGAAAAGTGCGTAAAAAAAACAGGCGCGTTAAAATCGGTTGAAGCAATTGTAATAAGCGGAAACGGTCCAAGTCTTATCCTTGTAGATAAATCTGGTAATCCTCTCGTTAACGCGCGTCTTTGGCTGGATAGACGCGCGCAAAAGTATCAGGATTGTGTTTCCAAAATAATGGGAGGTTTTGTTGACGCGAGTTTTTTTCTTCCGAAAATTTTATATATAAAAAATGAAGAAAATGAAAATTATGATAAAACAAAATATTTTCTTGGGTGTCCAGAATATTTAGCCTTTATACTTACAGGAGAAGCAAAAAATGTTTTTCCATGCGAAGGATTTGATCGCTGGTTTTGGAATGACGGCATATTGGAAAAATTGGATTTAGACAAAAGTAAGTTCCCGTCATTTATAAAGCCGGGAGAACAGTTTGGAACATTAAACGCAAAGGCTGCCAAAAAATACGGTTTTTCACAAGATATTCCTGTAATTTCAGGCGGTCCTGATTTTTTCGCTTCCATACTTGGAAGCGGAGTTACAAAGCCGGGAGAAATCTGCAATCGCACAGGTTCATCGGACGGCATTAATCTTTGCGTTAAGGTCGCTTTACACGATAAAAGATTTATGTCGTATAGCCATCCTGTACCGCCATATTGGAATTTATCGGGCGTTATCAACACAACAGGAAAAGCGATTGAGTGGGGATGCGGTTTACTTGGAGTAAAAGGATATGACGAGTTTTTTAATCTCGCGGCAAAAAGCGCTGGGGGATCAAACGGTCTTATTTTTACTCCATACCTTGCGGGGGAGCGATCTCCGTTAAGGAGTAAAGAAGCTAAAGCTGTTTTTAACGGAATGGGTCTTTCTACCTGTAAAGCTGATATTGCCAATTCCATTCTTGAAGGAATAGGTTTTGCGGTTAACGATGTGCTTAAAATTATGGAAGAATCTGGAGGAGAGGCTAACCGGATTCATGTGACAGGAGGGCTTTGCGGCTCTTCATTTTTAAATCAGATAAAAGCGGATATTACAGGCAAGGAAGTAGTTGAGGGAGAATACAGGGAGACTGAGCTTTTAGGGCTTGCTGTAATCGGAAGCTGTTACATGGGAAAGTACGCCTCTTTTAAGGAAGCGTCGCAAACAATAGTAAAAGCCAAAAAAATTTACAAACCAAATGAGCGAAACAAAGATTTATATAATAATCTATTTAATAATTACAGAAATATTTTACAATAATTGACAAAATAACAAATAATTAATAGTATGTTAATCATGAAAAAAATAAATATAGCTTTGTTATTAATTTTAGCGATAATCGTAACTGGCTGCTTTGGAAAAAATCAGGCGAAAGCGGCGCATGAAGAAGTTTCAGTTCTTGTTTTTATTACAGGAGTTATAGCTGGAAGTCCAACCTATGAAATGCTCGCCGAGGGAGCTTTGGAATTCGCCGCTTCTCACCCGGCAATGAAAGTAAAAATATATGAAGCCGGAATGAATCAGTCTGGATGGGAACAGCAGCTTGCCGAAATGATTTCCACAGGCGAATACGAAATTGTAATTGGGTCGAATCCTTCCCTTCCTGAAATGTGCGCAAACGTATCAAGGTTGTTTCCGGATATAAAATTTATAATAGTTGACGCTTTTTACGAAGGGCACCCGCAAATTAGAACATATTTGTATAATCAGTATGAACAGTCTCTTGTTCTGGGGTATCTTGCCGGACTTGTTACAATAAGCGATATGCCAAACGCGAACGCTCAAAAAAAAGTCGGCTTTTTGGCCGCTCAGGAATATCCGCTTTTAACAGGACACATGGTTCCGGGATTTTCGGAAGGAGCGAGGATCGCAGATCCAACTATTGAGCTTGATTTTAGGGTGATAGGTTCCTGGGCGGACGCGAACAAGGCAGCTGAACTTACCTCCTCCATGATAAATAGCGGCGTTGACGTGTTTACATCAATCGCAGGGGGAGCGGCTCAGGGGCTTATAAAAACAGCGGCGGACAGAGGAGCGTATGTTGTTTGGTATAACACAAACGCTTACGACCTCGCTCCCGGCGTAATTGTCGGCTGCGGTATAATCGAGCAAAAAAAACTTGTTAAAGAAATTCTTAATGATGTAATTTATGATAAGGTTGAATACGGATACGCTGATGTTCTTGGAATAAGAGAAGGATATATAAGTTTTATTTTTGATCATCCTTCATATCAGAATCTTCCCCAGGATATCAGGGAAAAATTCGAGCTTTTTCTGAATGAATATAATAGAAATTAGCAATATAAGTAAAACATATCCGGGAAAACCGAATAAAGCGAATGATGATATAAGCCTGTCTTTGCGAAAAGGAGAAATTCTCTGCGTCGCGGGTGAAAACGGAGCTGGAAAAACAACTTTAATGAAAATCCTCTGCGGTCTTGAAAAACAGGACACTGGGTTTACGTGCGTTAATGGCAACATAGGAATGGTTCACCAGCATTTTATGCTTTTTCCTGAGTATACAGCCGCTGAAAATATCGTTATAGGTTTTGAGCCGAAAATCGCGGGTTTTTTTCTTGATAAAAAAAAGTCTTTGGAAATATCAGAAAAAATAATAAGCGAGAATAATTTTTCCATAAAAAGCAATGTAAAAGTAAAAGAGTTAACTCTTGGGGAAATGCAGCAGGTAGAGATTTGCAGAATACTGTACCGTAACTCTGATATAATAATTCTTGATGAGCCTACGTCTATATTGACAGAAACAGAAACGAATTCTCTCTTTAATACATTAAAAACCCTTTCTTCCTGCGGTAAATCAATAATTATAATAACGCATAAACTTGATGAGATAAAAAGAATATCAGACAGGGTTGCGGTATTAAGAAAAGGAAAACTAACAGGAATAAGTGATACAGATAAAATTGATAAAATGGATATCGCCCGAATGATGATTAATACTTATACAGACGTATTGGAGAATGGAAACAAAAATGAGGGATTAAATCCGCCTGTAAAAAAAGACAGTTTACAGGAACCTGTTTTAAAATTTGACAATGTTTCTGTTTACAGGAAAGGACAGAAAAGACCGTTACTCGATAATATTTCATTTAGCGTTAATGAAGGAGAGATACTAGCCTTTACAGGCGTTGGCGGCAACGGACTTGGAGTAATAGAAGCCGTTATGGGGGGATTTTTACATCCGGCGGCTGGAAGGATAACACTTAAAGGCAGGGATATTACGCATTTAAGCTCGCGGGAGTTAAGAAAACAGGGGCTTTCCTATGTTCCCGCCAACAGAAAAAATGTTGGAAGCGCGCAAAACGCAACGATAAAAGAAAATTTAATAATCAATCACGGCGAGTCTTATGAATCATTATTGGAAAAATACAATGTAAAATTCTCCAATATAAATGATAAAGCGTATACTTTATCCGGAGGAAATCTTCAAAAATTGATTCTTGCAAGAGAAATTTCCGGTTTTAGGGATTATATTGTTTTTTCAGAGCCGACATGGGGTCTTGATATTGCGGCAGGCAAATTTGTAATGAATGAAATAATGGAAACAAAGAAAAAAGGAGCCGCCATTATTTTAATTTCCACTAATTTGGAAGAAACACTTTTTCTTTCGGATCGTATAATCGTAATGTACAGGGGTAAAATAGCAGGCGTTGTTATAAATGACGGAGCGTCTGATGTAAAAGAAAAGATTGGAAAATTTATGCAGGGAATAATATAAAATAAGGAATTAATCTGGATGAAAGGTGAGAGATTAGGGATTTTGATTATTCTCAGCGCGGCTTTTGTGGTTTTATTTCTGCTCATTTTTATTCTTAGCGATAATCCTTTTAGAACGATTTATTTTTTCTTCGCGGGACCTTTTCGCAGTTTATTTAACTTTGGAAATATGTTAAACGCTTCCGTTCCCTTAATATTGGGAGCTCTTGGAATAATTATCGCGATGAAGGCAGGGTGCTTAAATCTTGGCGGGGAAGGGCAGGTTTATCTCGGCGCTTTTGTTTCCGCTGTAATCGCGTTAAAAATATCACAATTGGGAATGGCAGGTGTTTTTTTGGCGGCTCTTTTTGGTTCTATCACATCCGGGATACTCGGCGGTTTAAGCGGTTTTTTAAAAGCAAAATGGAACGTGAACGAATTAATTTCCACTTTTCTTGTTTCATGCGCGATTTTACCAATTGTAAATTATCTTGTAACAGGTCCTTTTTTGGATCCGCAAACTTCTCTTATCTCGACAAAAAAAATTGCGGAAAATATGCGCCTTTCTTTAATTTTATTTCCCTCAAGTTTAAATACAGGATTTTTTATTGCGCTTCTTTTTGTTGTGATAGTTTTTCTATTCTTAAATAAAACAAGAACAGGATATGAATTCAGAATGACAGGCTTAAACGAAATGTTCGCGCGTTACGGCGGAATAAACACAAAATTTACAATCGTGCTTGCTATGACAATGAGCGGCTTTCTTTACGGACTTGCCGGGAGTATCGCAGTTTTTGGAACTCATTACGCTGTTATAAAAGAATTTTCGCAAGGTCTTGGCTGGAGCGGTCTTACAGCGGCATTAATAGCCGGCTTCTCTCCAATAGCGGCAATACCAAGCGCGATTTTTATCTCGTGGATAAACGCAGGAGCGAGAATAGCGACTCAGAATACAGGTCTTACTTATGAAGTTGCGTATATCGTGCAGGCTGTTATTTTTATTTTATCAACAAGCATGGTTATAAAAGGATTAAAATGGAAAAAAGCGCGATAACTATAATGATACCGGTTTTTTTCGCCGCTCTCGGAGGTCTTTTTCCGGCTCTTGCGGGAACTCTAAATATAGCTTTGGAAGGGCTTTTATTAATTGGAGCTTTTTCTTCTCTTACGGTTTTTTACTTTACAGGGAGCGCTTTTGCCGCTATTTTCGCCGCCATTATAGCGTCCATGATTTTGGCTTCTTTTCATGTATTATCAGTTTTTAAACTTAAAACAAATCTTTTTATTTCCGGTATTGCCATAAATCTGTTTTCAAGCGGAATTTGTATCGTTTTATCAGATAAAATATTCGGGACAAAAGGAGTTGTCGCCGCTAAAACAAGTCCGTCTCTTTTTACATGGTTTATAATTTTCGCAATTCTTTCACTTGTTATAAGCTCACTTGCCATATATAAAACACCATTTGGCTACCGGCTTAGGGCGTGCGAGAAAAACACTGAAGCTCTCCTTGCTCTTGGTATAAAACCCCAAAAATACCAAATATCCGCCATTTTGATATCCGGCTTTTTCTGCGGGCTTGGCGGCTCCTTTTTAAGCCTTAACCTGGGCGCTTTTGTCCCAGGCATGTCGGCTGGCAAAGGGTGGATAGCCCTTGCTGTCATTTTTCTGGGAGCGAAAAAGCCTGCAGGTGTTCTTGCCGCTGCTCTTGTTTTTGCCTTCGCTGAGGCGTTTTCCAACTACGCTCAGGGGTTTTTAAGCGTTCCTGCCGGTTTTATCCTTGCTTTCCCCTACATTTGCACCCTTATTGCCATGATTATCATGTCTATAGCCCGAAAAGAGGCGGCGTCTCCACCGTAAAAAGCCGGATATTAAAAGTAACCATAATTTAATAATATTAACCATTGATATTCATTATAATCCTTGTTAAAATAACACAACAATACACAAAGGAAGGGTCTTAATGCTGGATATCGGTCAAATCCACCGTACAGAGTATGAACTTACTGACGGCCGATCAATCCCTGTCGCTATAGCCGAAGCGCCCGGCAGAATCAACTTTTTAGATGCTCAATGCGAACCTGAGTTCGGTTTTTACCTTTCTGCGGCGATAGATCGCTACATTAGAGTCGCTGTAAGCGCCAGAAAAGACAATTCTTTCCGTTTTTTTGCCGCTGATCTTAAAGAACGCAAGCGAAGTACGGCGGCAAACCTTAAATTCAGGCGTGAAGACAGGTGGGCAAACTACTTAAAGCCTGCTATTCACCTATTTACAGAGCTTGGAAGCCAGTTAAAGGGATTAAATTTCACTTTTTGCGGCGATATTCCCCAACAAATAGCCCTCGCGTCCTCAACTGCGATAGAAACTGCCGCCGCTACAGCCCTTAAAAACCTTTTACGTTATCAAATCAGCGAAACAGACCTCGCTTTTAAATTAAAAGAAGCGCATTTCACGATTTTTGGAACAGAAACGCCGCTTTCTGATTACCTTGTCGCTCTTTGCTCAAAAAAAGACCATTTTTCGATCATCGACTCACAGGAAGGCATTGTAAAATCGATTAAATCGCCTTTTTCCCGCTTTAGATTCCTTTTGGTCGATTCCAGAGTTCCAAGGTTTGGCACTGAGACCGAAACGTCCCTGCGAAGAGCCGATATCGCCAAAGGGCTCACTCTTCTTTCTGCCAAAAAGGAAGGAGCCGGTTTTAAGGATTTCGCCTCATCCGATCTATTAGAGGTATTGGGCGATTTTCCGGAAAGAATCAGGCGAAGGAGCATGCATATTGTCGAGGAGATTCGCAGGGTAGAGGACGGCGCGGACGCGCTTGAACGAAGCGACCTTGCCTCTCTTGCGAAGATAATTTACCACTCCCATGAAAGTCTAAGAGACCTCTTTGAGACAAGCTGCCCGGAAATCGACTGGCTTGTAAAACGGGCGCAGGAGATTGAAGGAGCGGCAGGCTCAAGAATGATAGGGCCGGGCTTTGGCGGAAGCACATACACAATTATCCGAAAGGAACTTGTAGAGGAATATATAAGGCGCCTCGATGAATATGAGCGTATATTCGGTTTTCGCCCTGTAATCCACGAAGTAAAACTTGCGTCAAAAGCGAGGGTAATGCCTGCGCGAAAGGAGGTAAAATGCTGAGGATACTGCTTACAAATGATGACGGCGTGTCCTCACAGGGAATTAGACTCCTTGCCAAAGTGCTGCGCTCTGCCGGTCACAGGGTTTTTACTGTCGCTCCTGATAAAAACCGCTCGGGAGCTTCCCATTGTATCGAGTTTTTGAATAATCCGCTTAAATTGTCGGAGATTGATCAGGACACATGGTCATGTTCCGGCACTCCTGTCGACTGCGTTGTAACATCTCTGCTTGGCGGAATTCCGGAAATCTGCATATCGACAGAAAGTTCCGCACTCAATATGGAAAGAGCGCCTGATTTAATTTTATCAGGTATTAACGCCGGAGCCAATTTAGGCACGGATATTATTTATTCAGGCACAGCTTCAGCGGCGAGGCAGGGCAGTTTTTTCGGGATTCCGTCTGTCGCTCTCTCCCTTGTCGAAAGCGAGCTTCCCTGGCAATGGGAAACCGTAATATCATACATAACAGAAAAACTTGTATCGATAATGGGGTACTGGAAAGCGGGAACATTTGTAAATGTCAATTTTCCGAATATCGAAAAAAAACCCTTATCCCTTGTTCCTTCTTTTCCCTCAATGAGATATTATAATGATCGTATAGTTACTTTTACATCTCCCGAGGGAGGCAGATTCTGTTTCGCCAAACCGGGGAAGGTTGAAAATTTACCGGAGGATGGTTCTGACTGGGCTGAAGTATTAAAAGGCAACGCTGCTTTCAGCGTTATCTTGTCTCAGCCGTCAATTGCAGCAGGTTAATGGAGGGGAACATGACTGCTCAAACAAACAGCCTGGATGACTTCAGCGAAGACGCGGAAAGAACTCTTCGTCTGGATGAAAAATTCGAAGACGCTGTAAATCTTTACCGGCAAAAAAGCTGGGAAAAGGCGCTTGAGTTATTTTTATCTACAGATACTTCCGCTTTTACCTTTGATGAAAAAATGGAATTCTCCTATTACCTGGGTTTATGTTATACGAAACTTGAGCACTACGATGAAGCGCTTACCTTTCTTGAGCAGGTTGTAACATCGGGGCAGGATATCCTGCGTGTCTATCAGTGCAGAATGACTCTCGCCTATATTTATGTAATTACAAAACGGGTAAAAATGGCGGAGTATGAGCTTACAAGGCTTCAGTCTTCAGGTCTTGAGTCTCCTCTTCTTTACAATACGCTAGCTTACGCCGCGTGGGTTCAAAAACAGCACGCGAAATCAATCGAGTTTTACGAAAAATCACTTGAGATCGATTCAGATAACGCCACAGCCATGAACAGCATGGGCTATATTCTCGCGGACACCGGAATGGATATAATGCGCGCTCTTCGCCTTTGCAGAAAAGCGGTTGATTATAAGCCACAGAGCGCCGCCTACCTTGATTCGCTTGGATGGGCTTATTATAAATCAGGAGAGCTTTTGGAAGCGCGCACATGGCTTCGCCGCGCTTTGGATATAGCCCCCGAAGAAGAAGTTATAATAAAACATTTTAAGATAGCCTCAGGAGAAGACAGGTGATAAATGTTTTAAAAAAATATTTTTATCTCCTCTTTGTAAATATTATTTTTTTGGTTTCTGTAAATCTTTACTCGCAGCCTGAGCCTATTCGCCCGGGTCCCGTTACAGGCGGGACAGGAACCGCGGCTCTCTCCGCCGCAGAGGAGTTCAGGCTTGGCGTTCACGCTTTTAACAGGTTTTCGTATAACGAAGCGATCCTTTCTTTTGAGAGAGCCCTTTCTTTCCGCCCAGGAGAGCCGTTAATTCTTGACTGGCTTGGAAAGGCATACTACCGCTCGGGCTTTGAAGAAACGGCTCTTCGTCAATGGAGAGCGGCTCTTGATATCTACGGCAGAAATTCGGGAACCGGTATGCTTCTTCATTCACGCATAGAGACTGTGTCAAACAGGCGTTTTTTGCGTCCCATAGCGGATGACGGAGTGCGTTATGTGCAATCAGGACGCTATCCCGGCATGTTTGGAAATATTGTAATTTACAGGCAGCCTGTGTCGGTTCTTGCGAATAACGACGGCTCAATCTGGATAGTAGCGTACGGCAGCAATGAAATTGTAAGGATGAATGTAAACGGAAGAGTTCTGGATAGAAGAAGGGGTCCTTTAAACGGCTTCGATCGTCCCTATGATTTGGCGCGCGGTCTTGACGGGCGCATGTATCTTTCCGAGTACCGGGGAAGCAGAATCAGCGTTCTTGACAGCGACGGAAACTGGCTTTCCTACATTGGTTCAAGAGGTTTGGGAAGGGGACAATTAATAGGCCCTCAGCATCTAACAATCGATGAAGACGGGTATTTATACGTTGTTGATTACGGAAACAGGCGTATCTCAAAATATGATCCGGACGGTGATTTTATTCTGTCCTTTGGGTTAAGAAGCGCCGTTTTTCCGGGAATGTTATCCCCTACGGGAATTGCCGCAGGGAATGGGAAAATTTTCGCAGCTGACAGCGCGGCAAAATCAATTTATATGTTTGATCCAAATGGAAATTATCTGGGACGCCTCGCAGTTGAAGGGCTTACAGGACCTGAAAGCCTTAGATTTTTATCCGATGGAACCATGATTGTTCCCGACGGCAACAGGATTCTTCAAATTGATCCGGACTCCGCGATTGTGCGCGAGCTAGGTCTTGCCGGAGGAGAGCGTACAAGGATAACTGGAGCCGACATGGACAGAAACGGAAATATAGCGGCTGCCAATTTTAATTTAAGCGAAGTCGCTCTTTTAACGCGTTTTGACGATCTCGCTTCCGGTTTATTTACACAGATTAGAAATATTGACGCTGTGAATTTTCCAAGCGTGCTGATTGAGTTTACGGTAGAAGACAGGCTCAGGCGTCCCATCCAGGGTCTTGATAACAATAATTTCCTCATTACAGAAGGCGGCGTCCCTGTTGACGCTCAAACCTATCTTGTGCCGGGTTTCAGGCATGAGGGAGCTGATATTTCTCTTCTTGTTGAAAGATCGGACATGACTTTGAGCATGCGTGACAGCCTTGTAACAGCGTCACGTGACATTAACCGCGCCATTGAAGAAATGCGAAACGCCAAAATTGTTTCTGTAGTTTCCGCCGGAGCGCAGCCGCGCCGCGAACAGCACGCAAACTCGCTTGAAAACGCTTTAAGAGCCGGCGCTGACGTTTATACGCCAAGATGGCGTTTTGATTTGGGTCTTCGTCTTGCCGCGACAGATCTTCTTACAATGGGTCCTAAACGGTCTGTTATTTATATAGGCTCAGGCGGACTTGGCGATCTCGCTTTTGAGCAGTACAGCTTATCTGAAATGGCTGCCTATCTGTCAAATAACGGAATTGTTTTTAACGCTATAATAATTGGAAGCGCGGACGCCTCAGCAGGTCTTGAATATCTCTGCCGTGAGACAGGCGGAAGGTCTATGCGTCTTTTCCGTCCGCGCGGAATAGGAGAGCTTATAAAAAGCGTAGCGGACAACCCGTCAGGTTTATACAGCTTTACATATAATTCACGTCTCCCCACAGACTTTGGAAGAGCATGGCTCCCTGTAGAAGTTGAAGTATACCTGATGGAAAGATCAGGAAGAGACAACACAGGCTATTTCCCTCCAATGGAATAAATGGAACTAGAAATTAGGAGTTGGGAACTCGTTACTTTCGGGAATAAAGTTATGTTTTCACAAGCTCATAGTTATTAAGAGCTTCATCTATTAAATCACCCAATTCCAGTTTTTCGTATAATTCGTTTGCTTCTTTTTCATCGCCGTGAAGGATAGGGTGGGACGGGCTAAAAATTACGCAGCAGTCTTCGTAGGGTTGTATCGATGTGTCATAAGTGCCGATTTGTCTCGCTTTTTTAATAATATCTTCTTTATTAAAACCGATAAGGGGGCGAAAAACAGGCAATGTTATTCTGCTTTGCGTACAGGTTAAGTTTTCTGCTGTCTGACTCGCTACCTGAGAAAGACTCTCTCCTGTAATTAACGCTTTACATTTTAATTTTTTTGCCGCCTTTTGGGCTGCTTCCATCATCGCCATGCGAAGAAGGATCGTAGCCCACGCGAAAGGAGCTCCTTCTTTTATTCTCATTTGCGTTTTTGTAAAATTCAAAATATACAAATGGATGCCAAAACAATATTCACCCAATAAAGAAGCGAGTTTTATTACTTTTTGTTTTGCTTCCATGGAAGTGTAAGGGTATGCGTGAAAATGAATTGCGTCTATACTCATTCCGCGGGTTGCCATTAAAAAACCTGCGCAAGGAGAATCAATCCCTCCCGACAATAAAAGCATGCCTCTGCCGGCTGTTCCCACAGGAAGACCGCCAAAACATTTTTTTCCGCCTGAGTACACAAGAGCTTTTTCACGGATTTCTATTTTTATAATATCATCTGGATTGTGAATGTCTACTTTTAATTCGCTTACAGTGCTTGTAACTGCGTTTCCTCCTTCACAGCAAAGCTCATAAGATGAAAGCACAAAACTTTTATCCGTTCTCCTTGCGTCTATCTTAAAAGTTTTGGCTCCCTTTTCGTATATTTTTCTGCCTTCTTCTGCGCAGGCCTTAAAAATCGCTTCTGGATTTTTTTCGCATGTTACGGTTTTCGCCCAGCCAGAAATCCCAATTAAACGCGAAAGCGCCTTTTCTATTTCCTGCGATTTATAGGCAGGGCCGTGAACATAGTACCTTCCGGCTGTGAACTTAAACCTGATCTTTGTGTCAATGTCAGCTAACAGAAGTTTAATGTTGTGTTTTAATACGCCTTCAAAACTTTTCCGGTTTTCGCCTTTAAGAGTAAGCTCGGCAGGTTTTAAGAGCCATGTATTGTTACTCTTTGTCATAGAAATTTTAAAACCTCGCCTATGCCGTTTATTAAAGCGTCGATATCTTCGTTTGTTGTACAGTAACCTTGAGAAATGCGAATTCCTTCGATGCGCAGATTTTCTTCCACACCCATCGCGATAAGGACGGGACGCTCAGGCGATGAGGAAGCGCAGGCGGAACCTGTCGATACAGCAAAGCCCAGGTCGTCAAGCGCTCTTGCCATTACCTCTCCTGGAATTCCCTTAAACGCCGCCTGCAGTATAAAAGGAGAAAAAGAATTATCATCTGCTTTTCGATCTTTTGGAATTAAAACGCACCTGTCCATAGAAGAAAGCGCGTCAATGAGTCTTTGCCACCTTTCCTTTGCTTTTATTAAATTATCGTCAATATTTTTAATCCCTGACTTTTCATCGCAAATAACATCGGCGAATGCGGCGGCTCCCATTGTGTTTTCTGTTCCGCCCCTTACGCCGTTTTCCTGTCCGCCTCCTCTATAAAAAACATCAATTGGTTTTTTAAGATATAAAAGACCTATGCCTTTGGGTCCTCCGATTTTATGAGCGCTGATGCTTGCAGAATCAATTCCCCATTCAGAAAGACTGACAGGTATTTTTCCTGTTGACTGCACAAGATCGCAGTGAAAATGTATCGGAGAAGTTTTGGATTTTTGAGTGTAATTTTGAATAACAGCACAAAGGGAAGCTATATCGGTTACGGCTCCTGTTTCATTATTTACATGCATTGCGGAGGCGAAACGAACATCGCCGTATTTATCAAGCGCATTTTTTAATGTATCGGGCGTAACTTTGCCTGAAGAATCAACTGTAATATTGCCTGTGGGTTTTACTGACTTTTCCAGGGTTAGCATGGCTTCACGTATTGAAGCGTGCTCTGCAAGGGATGAAATTATTCTGCCTTTTCCGGGACGAAGAAGAGTGGAAAGTAAAGCTATGCTGTTGGATTCGGTTCCGCCTGATGTAAAGGCAAGTGTATCAGGAGAAACGCCTAAAACGCCCGCTATACGTTCTCTTGAGTCTTCCAAAGCCTTTCTGGCGGCTCTGCCTTCACTGTGCTGGGAGGACGGGTTTCCATACAAAGACGGGGAAATGTTTCCCATTCCATTAAAAGGAGAGGAGGCCGCCCAGTCAAAATAAATACGTTTTTCCATAAATGCTATTGTAAAAATATAGAAAAATTCAGTAATATTCAATGGGAGTAATATATGTTGGTATTAAAATTCGGCGGATCATCACTTGGAACCCAAAAAGGACTCGAAAGCGTAATCGCTATTCTAAAAGACAAGGAATATTCAGGAAATGTAAGCGCGGCTGTTGTTTCGGCTTTTCACGGGGTAACAGATATACTTTTAAACCTTGCGGATTTGGCGGTTACGAAAAAATCATTTAAGGAAGAGCTTGACGTTCTCTTAAAACTTCATGTTGACCTTCTTTCATGTTTTATTACAGGCGCGGAAAAAAAGAACGCCGTTAAGGGAATAGAAAACCATGTAAATTTATTATCGCAGGTTTTGGACGGTATCTCTCTTTTGGGAGAACTCTCCGATCGCTCCCGCGATCTTGTAACAAGTTTCGGCGAAAAAATGAGCGCGTCTTTAATAACAGAAGCGCTTAACGCAGCCGCAGTAGAGTGCGAACTTTTGGACACCTCTGACATTATAAAAACTGATTCGTGTTTTGGCAGAGCTTCGATATTAAAAAATGAAACCGAAGAAAACATACGAGCGTACTTTAAGAGCGCGAAAAAAACGCTTAAAGTTGTGACAGGTTCTGCAGGTTCTACTCTGGAAGGACATACAACAACTTTTGGAAGAGGCGGCTCTGATCTTACAGCCGCGTTTTTATCTTGCGCTCTTGGCGCAAAAAAACTGGAGATATGGAATGATACTGATGGAATCCTCACAGCAGATCCGGCTTTTGTAAAAGACGCTTTCAAGATCGATGAGCTATCTTACACAGAAGCTATGGAAATTTCCCACTTTGGAGCCAATGCATTGTTTCCACCGTCTGTTAAACCCGCTCTTGAAAAAAACATACCAATTTTTATTCGCAATATGTTAAATCCAAAAGGCAGCGGAACAAAAATCACCGCGAACGCTGACTGCGGCAAATATCAGATAAGGGGCATAAGCTCCATAAGCGACGCTGCTTTGGTAAAAGTTCAAGGGACAGGCATGGTCGGCGTTGCCGGTTTTTCGTCGCGTGTTTTTACGGCTCTCGCGAAAAAGAAAATCAGCGTGATGCTTATATCACAAAGCTCAAGCGAATACTCGATCTGTTTTGCGGTTTTACCAGAGGACGCAAAAAAAGCGGAAGACGCCATAAATGAAGAATTCGCAGGTGAAATTCAGGCGGGATCGATNGAAAAACCTGCGGCGGAAAAAAACCTTTCCATTATCGCTGTTGTAGGTTCGGCAATGAAAAGCACATCNGGTATCTCCGGGAAAGTTTTTCATTCTCTTGGACGCAACGGTATCAATGTTATCGCTATCGCGCAAGGTTCGTCAGAGACAAATATTTCCGCCGTTATTCAATCACAGGATGAGGGGAAAGCCCTTTGTGCGATTCACGACGCGTTCTTCTTTGAAAATCAAAAGACAGTAAATCTTTTCCTTGTCGGAACAGGTCTTATCGGCGGAACGCTTCTTGATCAAATTGCAGAGGCCAAAGAAAAACTTGCGGATAACATGATAAAAATAAAACTTATAGGAGCCGCTAATTACGATAAAATGATTTTCGCTTCCAAAGAAAATCTTCAGGAAGGACTCGATCCTGTAAAAGTAAAAAATACGCTCCAGATAAAAGGGAAGGCAGAAGGAACGGAACCTATAGAACCAACATCAAAAGGCGCTTTGGCGTTTGTGGAAAAAATGGCGTCTTTTAATCTTCCCAATTCGTGTTTCTGCGACTGTACCGCAAGCGAAGATATTGCAGATCTCTATGAGAAAATTTTACATTACGCTATACCGATCGTTACGCCAAATAAAAAAGCGAACTCAGGCACTTTGGATTATTACAAACGCCTAACTTCGTATTCAAAGGGAAGGGGAATCCCGTATTTGTATGAATGTACAGTAGGAGCCGGGCTTCCTGTTATTTCTACGCTTCGTGATCTTTTCCTGTCAGGCGATAAAGTGACAAGAATAGAAGCCGTACTTTCCGGCACTTTAAGTTTTATCTTTAACAGCTTTGACGGAAAAATGCCGTTTTCTTCACTGGTACGTGAGGCGAAAGCAAAGGGTTACACGGAACCTGATCCAAGAGACGACTTAAACGCTATGGACGCCGCAAGAAAAGTTTTAATTCTCGCCCGTGAATGCGGTCTTAATATTGAGTTTAAGAATGTAACGATAGAGCCGATCCTGCCGCAGTCATGCTTTAAGGCGAAGGATATCGACGCTTTCTTTAAGGAACTTGAAAAATCAGATGATGAATATGAAAAACGCCGCGCAAAAGCCTCACAGGAAGGCAAACAGCTTCGCTATATCGCTGTAATTGAAGAAGGAAAAGCCAAAATATCTCTTCGTGAAGAAGGGGAGGGAAGTCCGTTTCGCTCGCTTGTTGACAGCGACAACATAGTGGTAATAACTACTCACCGTTATTCGAAACTCCCTATGGTTATAAAAGGTCCGGGAGCAGGAGCGCAGGTAACAGCAGGCGGCGTATTAGCCGATATTTTGCGCACAGCAAGAACCCTTGTGTAAAAATTAGGAGTTTTTATGGGTATTTCGATTAATGTTAAAAACGCGCTTGAGTCTTCTTCGATGATACGAAAAATGTTTGAGGAAGGATTACAATTAAAGAAACAGCATGGAGAAGACAAGGTTTTTGATTTTTCTCTCGGAAACCCTGATATAGATCCGCCGCCTGAGTTTCATAATATTTTTGTTGATCTAGCGAACAAGGACGAAAAAGGTTCCCACAGTTATATGCCTAACGCCGGCTATCCTTTTGTAAGGGAAGCGCTCGCAAAAAAAGTAAGTAGAGAGCAGAATGTAAATATAGAAAGCTCTGATATCATCATGTCGGCAGGTGCCGCAGGAGGGCTTAACGCTGTTTTTAAAACAATCTGTAATACAGGAGACGAAGTAATTGTTAACAGCCCTTATTTTGTGGAGTACAGAGCGTATATAGCAAATCANNNAGCGAAGCATGTTGAGGTAAACACAAAAGATGATTTTGATTTAGATATTGACGCGATAAAAGCCGCTCTTAACGAAAAAACAGCGGCGGTTATTATTAACTCGCCCAATAATCCAACGGGTAAGGTATATTCTGAGGATGTTCTCTCGTCATTAGCTGCAATTCTTTTGGAACATGGAGAAAAAACAGGACGGCAAGTGTTTCTTGTTTCTGATGAGCCATACCGTGAGATTGCGTATAACTGCGAAGTTCCGCCTGTTTTAAGCAGTTATATAAATTCGATTGTTGTAAGTTCTTATTCAAAGAGCCTCTCTCTTCCAGGAGAGCGCATAGGTTTTATCGCTGTAAATCCAAAAATAAAAGAAAAGGAAGATCTTGTTAACGGAATTATCTATTGCACAAGGGTACTGGGTTTTGTGAACGCTCCTGCGATTATGCAAAGAATAGTAGCCCGCCTTACGGAAGTTAGCGTTGATGTAAGTATCTACGAAAAAAGACGCGATGTATTTATGAAAGTTTTGGATGAAGCGGGGATTGAGTACGCTGTTCCGCAGGGAGCGTTTTATCTTTTCTGTAAAATCCCTGTAAGTAAAGCGAGCGGGAAAGCTTGCGATAAAGAATTTTCTGGGCATCTTAAAAAACATTTAATTCTTGGAGTGCCTGGATCTGGTTTTGGAAAGCCCGGCTATATACGTTTTGCCTATTGTGTAGATGAAAAAATTATTGCTTCTTCTCTTTCGGCTTTTAAGAAAGCTGTTGAATCATGGTGAGAATTTTTCATAGACTGCGGCAATAACTTCGTTAAGACATTGTTTCTCTTCATCGCTTAAATCTGTTTCGCCGAGCGCGTCATATAAATAATCATATTCTTCGTCACGGTTTATTTCTTCGCCGGGGCTTCTTGATTTTTTTGATTTTTTAAGGCGTTTCTTTGGTATCCTGGATTTTAATCTTCCTTCACCTTCGTTGGAAGCCTCGTACGATGCTTCGTATGAACGTTCGTATGAATCAGCCTCTTCTTCAACTTTCGTTTTATTTTCCAGAAGCTGCCTGTTAATTATACTGTCAATTTCCTTCATTTCCAGATTTTTTTTATCCATGCGCTGGATCATCTTTTTCCCGCTTTCATTGGCAAGGCGGTTGTTTTCTTCTATCTGGCGGTTGTATTTTTTATCATATTCCTCAAGCTGTCTGTTTATGGAATTTTGTCTTTCCTGAAGTCTTTTCCATAATCTGTTAATTATATCGTTTTCGTAATCACTCATTTTGGTTTTCCTGTAACTAGTTTTACGATTTCTCCCCATATATCAAGGAATTTTTTTTCGCTTTCATTGATTTGGCGGAGATTTTCTGTTAGCTGAATATTATGCATTCTTTCTTTTTCCTGGATTTTGCGGAAATTTTCAGCTACCTGAATATTATAAATTTTTTCCTTTTCATTTAGCTGTTTATTAAACCTTTGCTGTTTCTGTATCGCCTCAGCCCAAAATTTAAGGAATGTTTCATCGCTTTGATTATCTTGCGGATTATAATTTGTTTTCAAACTTTATCTCCATGTTTATTATATTATCTTTTAATAAAAAGGATGCGGTTCTGCCAACGCAGCTTATTTCATACATGCCTTTAAAACCTTCAATGCTGATATGTCCATTTGAGTCTGTGCGCGAAACAATTTCTGTGCGCCACTCGTTTTCTATTTTTGTGCGTAACGCCTTATATGACGGCTTTTCGCTGTTATCAACCCGCAAAAATCCCGCAGGAGCGTGAAGCCATGCGTTGTCTCCTCCTGACCATGTTGTAATAGCGTCTACTTTTGGATGAGAAAAAAGTATCTCATACATTTCTAAAATTTCTCTTTCCTGTCTTTTTTCTCCGTCCGGGGTAGAAGGCCATTCTTCTACCTGCCAGTCGTTAAGATCGACAATATGAGAAGGCATTATTTCGCCTGAAATAATTGTGTTTTCCGTAAAATGCAAAGGCAGATTAAAGCGGGAAAAACGATCAAGTATTTCGAGTAACTTTTCTTTTCCCCAATAGCCCTGATGCTGATGTGACTGAAGCCCTATTACATCGATTTTAATTCCTGCCTGCAGAAGTTTGTCTATTAAAATAACATAGTCATTCGACATTTCAAAATCATTTAATAAAAGAAGAGCGTTTGGATTCGCTCTTCTTGCGGCTTCAAAAACTTCCTTTACAATCCGCACCTGTCCGTATTCCTTACAGATACGCGTAATGGCGTTATCATATCTGTCAAACACAGGCATTATTACAACTTCATTTATTACATCCCAGATATCAATAACGCCCGAGTAGGATGAAACATCGCGCTCTATACGCTCTATTACTTTTTTTAATATCTCTGCGTTTGAGTAATTCATAAGCCAGTCTGCGCATACCGTATGCCAGCAAAGAGGGTGTCCTTTTAGCATAATGTTTCTTTTTTTAAAATATTCGCTCGCGGGTTTCATGCGCGCTTCATCAGGCTTTCCTTCCTGCGGCTCATAACGCCCGATGTAGAAAGGAAGCGTGGCGTAATTGTTAAAAGTAAAAAGTTTATCCAGTTTTTCCTGTAAAAATGCTTTTCTTTCGTTGTCAATTGGCGTTCCGTCGGGTTTCCCCCCCATAAGCTCAACAGCTTCAAAGCCCCCAACGCCGAATAAAAACGCGTGAGTTTTTTGTGTGATCTTTACTTCCTGATTCGCCGCAGGCGATCCGTCTTCATTTATTATTCTAATCGCGGCGGACGCCTTTCTGTGATTTAAATCCATTTGTTATCCTTGTGTTTTATCGCAGAAGAATTCCCATGCTTCTTTATCAGTATATTTATTATGAACTATTTTTCCAATAGCGTCTGCCATAATAACTGGATGCTGGCTCTGGAAAATATTCCTTCCCATATCAAGCCCCCGGGCGCCTCCCTGTATCGACTTGTACGCCATTGTAAGTGCGTCTTTTTCCGTGAGTTTTTTTCCTCCGGCTACAACGATTGGAACTGGGCACGCGGCTACAACTTCCTCAAAATCATCACAGTAATATGTTTTAACGATATTGGCTCCAAGCTCCGCTACAATGCGGGTCGCGAGCTTAAAATACTGGCTTGTGCGTTCCATGTTCTTGCCGACAGCTATTACGCCAAGCGTAGGTATGCTGTAGGAAGAGCCTGCGTTAATTACTTTGGAAAGATTATTTATGCTTAAAAGCTGGCCTCTGGCTCCAATGAAGGTCTGCACAGCCATACAGTCAGCGTTCATGCGGATTGCGTCGTCAATGTCTACAGAGACAATTTCCCGGCTTAAATCCTCATTAATCATGGAAGAGCCTGATGATACGCGAAGAGCGATTCCTTTTCTGAAATTTGGCTTTACGCATGTTCTAAGAGCGCCTCTTGTCGCCATAAGAACGTCAACATGATCGATTAGCTGCGGTATTAAAAGATCAAGACGCTCAAGGCCGGAAACAGAACCCATAAAATAGCCGTGGTCAAAAGCGAACATTACCGTGTTGCCGCTCTTTGGGCTGAAAATATTGGTAAGATGTTTTTTCATACCCCAGTCAAGATTGGCGGCTCCCTTAACGTGAAAATTTCCGGTCGTTTTGAAAGGCTTATCGGTATAATAATTTTTTTCGATTTTGTTTCCATCTTTGTCTGCCATGGTTTACCCCGTTAAAATTATTTGTTTGATTATTTTACACTGAAATCATATAATGTACAACATGGATTATCTATTGGCGATTGACGCTGGAACGGGCAGTATAAGGGCTGTGATTTTTGACGTTAACGGCAGCCAGATAGGATGCGTCCAGAGGGAATGGAAGCACCTGGAAAACCCTTCATTCCCGGGCAGTATGGACTTTGACTGGGAAGAAAACTGGAAATTAACATGTTTTTGTATAAAAGGGGTTTTAAGCCAAACCGGAATAAAATCGGAGCGTATTTTGGCTGTTTGTACTACGTGCATGAGGGAAGGAATCGTCCTTTATGACAAAGAAGGCAGGGAATTGTGGGCATGCGCCAATGTTGATTCCCGTGCCAAAGATGAAGTGACAGAACTAAAAAAAATAGATCCGAATCTTGAAAAAGAGCTGTACATGAAATCCGGACAAACATTCGCTCTTGGCGCCCTGCCGCGTCTTTTATGGGTTAAAAATAAAATGCCTAATGTTTATGAAAAAACGGCAAAAATCGGCATGATAAATGACTGGATTATTTTTAAGCTTTCGGGCGTTTTGGCGGTAGAACCCAGTAACGGTTCCACGACAGGGCTTTTTGACTTAAAAAAAAGAAACTGGGATATTGATATTCCAAAAAAATGCGGCCTTCGTGATGACATTTATTCTGATGTAATTGAATGCGCAAAAATCGCAGGCAAGGTTTCCAAAAAAGGTTTTGAAGAGAGCGCGCTTTTGGAAGGCACTCCTCTTGTCGCAGGCGGCGGAGACTGTCAGCTTGGAACAATCGGGGTTGGGGTTGTAGAAGAAAATGAGGCTGTCGTTTTCGGCGGTAGTTTTTGGCAGTATGAGTTAAACGCTTCTTCCATTGCCTGTCCTAATGAATGTAATATAAGGATTAACTGTCACGCAGCTCCAAACCTCTGGCAATATGAGGCGCTCGCGTTTAATCCGGGCCTTGTAATGCGCTGGTTTAGAGACGCTTTTTGCGAAGAAGAAAAAAGAATCGCTCTTGAAAAAAATATCGATCCTTACGCGCTTCTTGATAAAAAAGCAGAGTCTATCCCGGCTGGAAGTAACGGCATGATTTGCGTTTTTTCTGACGTGATGAATTACATAAACTGGAAACACGCTTCCCCGTCTTTTATTAATTTTGATTTAAACCCCGAAAAATTTAACAAGGCTGTTTTTTACCGCGCGATCATGGAGAACTCATGTCTTGTAACTTTGGGTCATCTTCTTCTCGCGCAAAAGGTGACAAACATACGTCCCAAAAAAATTGTATTCGCAGGCGGAGCGTCAAAGAGCGATTTATGGCCGCAAATCCTCGCCGATGTTTTGGGTATCCCTGTAGAAGTTCCTGTTGTAAAAGAAGCCACAGCTCTTGGCGCCGCCATTATGGCAGGCATCGGCGTTGGTATTTTTTCAAACATAAAGGAAGGAGCCAAAAATCTTGTAAAGATAGAAAAAACATTTTTACCTGATATGGAAAAAAGAGGAGTGTACGACAGCGCCTATAAAAACTGGCAGGAAGTCTATAAGCCGCTCCTTAAGTTAAGCGATATGGGCGTTACCAATTATATGTGGCGCGCGCCGGGTTTATAATCAAATTAGGAGAGAACAATGTTTATAGTTGATGAAAAAGACAAGGAATACCGCTTTGGTGATAACGGTCCAAAATATTTAATGCAAGGACCCAGGATGAATGTAGCTCTTGTTCAATTTATGAGCGGACAGGATTTTAAGGCGCATTACCATGAAGTGATGGAAGAGAATTTTTTCATCCTTGAAGGAACCGTTACCATAGTTGTTAACGGAGAACCCCACGATATTAAACCCGGGCAAATGATTCACATTGAGCCTGGAGAAGTTCATTATGTCATTAACCGCTCGCCGTCAGTTGTAAGAATGGTGGCGTGCCTTGCTCCTTACAAAGACGGCGATAAAGTGGAAACAGAGAATCCCAAACTTTAAGGCTACTTGGGCGCCTGTGTGTGATTGGGACCGAATCCTTTAATTAATACAAGCGGCTCTACAGGACTTGTATTTGTGATAACAGTTCCTTTATTGGCGGCGCCTTCTGACACAAAGAATTCATCAGCGCTCTGCTGACCAAAGCGCAGCATACCTGGCGCTTCGCAGTGATACGATGCGAATTTGCCATGTCCCTGAATAAATATGACGCTGTAAGCGGCGGGCTCTTTTATAGTAACGCTCTTGCCGGGATTAACGGAAAGTTCCTTCGCGCTAAAGTAGCCGTCATTGGCGTATGAGATCCATTTTTCCTCATAGTCGGAATTTTTAACAATTGAGATTGGCGGGCGGCCGAAACGTTTTTTATAATGTGGATCGGTATTTTTTTCCCAATCAAGGAGGCTGAAAATATAATCAATGTCGTCTTTTTTATCAGCGGGACATTCGCCGTTCATAAATTCACGGGGGTATGTAACGCCGGAAACTACATTTTCGTGTACGGAATTTACATCTCCGTTCCAGTTAAGCTCATAGGTCATAACAGAACCCGGAGCGTGAATAACTCCGGCAGGGGAGTACCAGCCTGATCCAAGCTCGATGCGCCACGCCCTTGATAATTCTGTAATGCGCGTATCGCCTTTGTTGTAATCACGAAGTCTTTGTTTAACTTCCTCAGGTTTTGTATCAGGATCATAGCCAAAATATGTAGCGTTCATTTCTCCTGTGTGGCTCGCGAACTGATGGGGGAAATAATAGCATTCAGGTTTTCCAAGTTTACCAACTCTCGCTGCGTCTTCCATATCTAGATGAAGGTGATGAAATAAAGGCGTTTTAAGATCATAAAACTTGGAAAAAACAGGAAAGCCTTTGTACTTGTCCATAAGCTCTTTTCCGATAATTTCCGCTCCAAGAATTTCAATGGCTTCTTTTAAGCTGAATTTTTCATCGCTTTCGTAATCCACGGCGACAAAACTTAACCCTTCTGTAGGGCCTGCAAGATGTCCGTTTTGAGCGATGTTAGTGGAAGCCATCCATCTTTCTTTTATGGAACCGCGCTCAAGACCGTACGCGAAATAATCATCCGGATGAAGACGAAGCCTTCTTCCTTCAACTCCGAAAGGACGCGGGATAAAATTCGGATTAAGACGAAAAATCCCTTCTCCTTTATTAAATGTACTAACTACCAATTCTTTACTAGCCATGTTAAATCTCCTTATTATAATTTTTCCGGTACTTTTTGTAAAAGCATTGTGAATATAAAAGCTGCAGCCAATCCCACTGCAACAGTAAACCCTAAAATATTTACCGGCGCAAAGCTGCTAAGAGTTAAAATGCCAAACGACAGACCGGAAGTAATAAATGATAAAAACACGGCAAAGCGCACAAGTGTTTTTTCTTTTCCTTTTTTACTGCCCGAGATAAAAATATTAAAATCAATCCCCAGACCAAAGACAAGAATAATAGCAGAAATATGTAAGAATCCCAATGGTATTTCCCTGAGAGCAAGGACAGCCAAAACAGCAAGTATTCCCAAAACAGGAGTTACGCAAATTCTAATACTGTCCTTTAAGGGATAAATAATAAAAATAATAACTGTAATTATTATGTAGGCTGCAAAAAATAACAGCACAATAGTTTTTGTTAGAATATCTAAATTGTGGTTAATATCTTCTTCCTTATTGATTAAGAAAACAGAATCATGTTCATCCGCAATGGACTTAAAAATGCTTAAATCTTTGGCATGAAAAGGAAATACGCAGGAATAATAAAAACCTTTTATTTCACCTATCCATAGATTGGAAATTTCCGCCATGAACATTGCATCTCCTGGAGAGCAATAAATTTCTCCCAAAGCATACTCAGAAAGAAAAACTTCTTCGTATTCAGGAGGGAATCCAAGATTTTTATACTGTAAAGCAGCCAGAGGTAAAAGAGCGTTCATGGCTTTATAGGTATTTTTCTGGCGTTCCAGCGAAGGAACAAACATCGAAGTTGAGAGGAATGAACCTATATTACCTTTTGCGGCTTCTTCTTCCAATTGTATAATGAGCCGCTCTTCATTTCTTAGAGTTTCTTCGGCGCTGTTTCCCGAAACTATAAAATACCAAGGTGAAGAGCCATGATCCAGAATCATGCTTGCTTTTATTTCGGATTCTTCAAGGAAAGGAGACATTGTGTAAAGCGAATTTAAGTCAGTTTTTATTTTTAAACCATGCGGATTAAAGAAAAGAATTACGGCAATTGTTACAACAAGAAGGGAAGCGAAAGCCATTCTTATTATAGGAGGTATAATTATTTTCTTTCTGTGTAAAATTTTAAGCTCTCTTTTATTTTCGTCCGGGAGTTTTATCAAAGGATAAATACAATAGGCTGTTAGAAAAGAACTTATTAAACCTACCAAAGTAAAAACAGAAAACTGTTTAAAAATCGGGAAGGGCGTAAAAAGAATTGACATAAAACATATTGTAGAAGATACAAAACACATAATTAAGCTTTTGGAAATAGAAGAGCGAATTTCATATCCGTTTTTTAATGCGGAATTTCCACGCCACGAAACAAAAAAATGAATAGAAAAATCTATGCAAATTCCTATCAAGGTTGTTCCGAAGATAAATGTAAAAACATGAACTTCCCTAAAAAATAAAAACACCGCAGCTGTTGATAACGCCAAAGAGATTAAAACATCCAGTATCGAAAAAATAATGGGAACGGGTGATCGGAAAATAACAAAAAAAAGTAAAAGGATAAAAACAAGAGACACAGTACATAAAAATGCGATTTCTTTTTGCGCGCTGGAAGCGCTTTCGTAACTGTGAAAAGGAAATCCTGAAAAATATAAAGTAAGTTCCGGTTCAGTTTCTTTAATTAATTCTTTGGCGGTATAAATCTGACCTACGATATTCTTTGTAATATCTGTAACGGAAACCGCCTGGGAAGAAAGCGTCATTCGAAGGATAACATACCAAACCCCGTCCTTTTCTACTGACAGAACATCTTCTTTTATACCGAGGTTTCCGCCTGCAAGCAAAGACGATGAAAGAAATTCATTCATACGTCTTTCTGTGAGAAGAAAAGGATCTTTGTCTATATGAGTAAGCGGAATATAGTTAAATGCGCCGTAAACCGAGGCAAGAGCATCCATGGCAATTTCCCCGGCATTGCCGGATTCCAGTAATTCTACTGTGTTTTTTCCGGCTATTACAAAACGGTATTTAAAGAAATATTCAAGGATTTCTGCTATAGTGTTTGTATCAAAAAGAAGCGAGGCGCTGTCAACGCCTGGAGCGTCTTTANATTCATTATAAAAAAAATNAGCTGCATCTTTTGCTTTTTCAAAGACCGGGGAAGCAAAAAGGATAACAGCTTCGCGGCTGTTTTTTTCTGTAAGAACGCTGTCCGCNTCNGTAATCTTTGACAATCCTCTNTGCGGAAGCAAATCCAAAAGCTGTGTGCTTAAATTTAAAGGCGGCGCAAANAATAATGAAAGACCCAACAGGGAAGGGATGCCCAAATGTATAACGAACCAAAGTAAAAGGAAAAAATTATAATTCCTTTGACNCATTAAATTATGGAATTGTGAATAAAGTTTTTTCATCTTCCTCTTCTGTTCATGGTAATTTACCCTTACTAAAACTTTCGTNTTTAGCGCATAACGCTAAAATCTCCAGCCAGAGTATAAGTGTATCCCCTTAAATGATTAACAAATTCAACAGTATTTACCGTTTTTTTTATATCGATAATTACATCATTTCCGTTTAAAACACGCCTGTTTCCATCATTAATTTCCAAAACAAGTCCGCCGCTTTTTAATGATTCGCCAAGAAGAACCGGATCATAGAAGCAAAGCTGAAAATCAGCTATAGCGTATTCNGATTTAATGGACCTTAGAACAGCTTTTGGAATAACAATTGACGAAAAATNAATTATACCGTCCCTGAAAGAAAGCTCTCCGATACCTGCGCCAAGCTCGTTAAAAAAGGACATCTCAATTTCATTTTCATTTGCTTTTACCCAGGCGTTAAAAAAATAATTTTGACCTCTGATTTCGGCAGATAAAGCCTGAGCCATGTCCATGTCCTTTTCAATTCCCGACAGTGGCAGTAAGACGAACTTTGAACGGTCAGTAAGATTTACATAAAGTACATTCCTTTTGGCAACTGTATGACATGAAAAAAAAGAGAGAGCGCAGACCAGAAAAAAGAAAAAAATCCCCACAGAACGCATATTTTATTGTATGAAGGCTTCTTGCCTTTGTCAATCCCCAGCTAGCTTTGCGTCAAATAAACAAAATACAGCGGTTATAATTGTAAAACCCTGTTCCTGCGTGCCCTTGATCATTTTTTCTTAATAATCTAAAATACTTTTAATAGTATGGACAGCCTGAAACGGGAAGTAAAAGAGTTAATTATTGAAGTGTTGGATCTTGAGGACATTAAACCTGAAGATATTGTTGACTCTGAACCTCTTTTTAGGGAAGGACTTGGACTGGATTCAATCGACGCTCTTGAGCTTGGAGTGGCTTTAAAAAGGAAATTTGGCGTCAAATTCTCTGCTGAAAATACGGAAAATAAAAAGCATTTTGCCTCAGTAGACGCTCTTGCGGCATATATTGAGAGCGAGAAAGGGTAGTATGACCATTTCGTTAAACGTTTTACTTAAAACTAAAAAATAAAAAGTGGTTAAAATATGCACGCATCGCTTACGGAAATACTAATCCAGTTTTATTTTATTGTTCTAATAATAATAGCTTCGTATTCCTTTTTTCTCTCTCTTTCGAATCATTATGAAATGCTGCGATTCTCGTTATCTTCAGAAAACATTGACGGACCTTTGGTTTCCGTTCTTGTTCCTGCGCGCAATGAAGAAAAAAACATTGAACGCTGCTTAAAATCTCTGCAAGATCAGCATTATAAAAATTACGAAATTCTTGTGTTAAACGACAATTCAGAAGACAACACCATGAATATCTTAAATCGAATCAGCGCAAAGGACACGCGTGTAAAAGTTTTTAACGGAGAGCCGCTTCAGCCTGACTGGTACGGCAAACCTTTTGCCTTGCATCAGCTTACAAAGAAGGCTAAAGGAGAAATATTAATACTTACAGACGCTGATACTGTTCACAAGCCTACAAGTATTTCGTGGTCCGTTACAAATCTCTTTGGTCTTAAAGCGGATTTAATTTCTGGTTACATAGGACAAGTTTTCTGTTCATTAGGAGAAATATTAACAATTCCGGCAATGTTTATTCTTACAGGTTTTTTTATTCCGCTTTCTGTTAACCGTTTTGTAAAAAAATTACACTGGTTTTCAGCGGCAATCGGTCAATTCATTGTGGTAAAAAGAACAGTTTTCGATTCAATAGGCGGCTGTGAAGCGTTTAAAAAGAAAACAAGCGAAGATTTATTTTTATCTCGTCTTGTTAAAAGAAAAGGCTATAGTACTCGTTTTTTAAATATTAGCGATCATGTTAAATGCCGCATGTACGATGGTTATAAAAACGCAATACAGGGTATAGGAAAAAATATTTTTGATTTCTTTGGAAAAAAAAGTTTTCTCCTTTTTATAGTAATGATTTTATTTTTCTTCTTTTTGTTTTTTCCGTTTCCTCTTTTGTTTTTATGTATTATTTATTCAAGCACCTGGACAATATATATGATAATCATAATTACGCTCTACACTCTTTCGTGGATGTTTACATTTTTGAGCGTAAAATCAAAATGGATATACGGATTTTTATGGCCGATTCTTTTAATTAATTTTATTTACATGGCAGGATGGTCATGGTTTAGAACAGTAACAGGAAAAGGTTTTATCTGGAAAGACAGAAAGATTGATTGATGTCGATTAATAGTTTAATTTAATTCCGAAAGATGGTATTGGAAAAGGCAAACTATAGCTTGCTTGAGTTCTTCCTTTTGTAACTTCTCCTGTGTAAGGATTAAAAACTGTGTTCCCCTGAGATGTATATAGTAAAGAAAGTATGTTCTCCAAAGCTGAATATGCTTCGAACCTTACTCTCCCTGATTTATTTCTATAAAAAAATGATATTTTAATATCCATCTGCATAAATATGGTAGCGCGGTTATTTTTATCAAGAACTTCGTCCCAGAAATATTTTTCGATAAATTCTCCCGTATTTGTCTGAGAATCGAAAATATATACAGGATAGCTTTGAGGACCTGAACCGACACGCTTCATAATCTGCTCTCCGCTTGCAAGACCAAAACGGGTGTAAATATTTACGCGCTGAACAGGCCTTACATTCAAAATAAGATTTAATGTGTGAAAACGATGATAATAGGGAAAATACCATCCGCTCCCTTGTGTAAGACTTGAGCCTGCTTCAAAGTCTTCTGCATTGGGATCGCGGTGCTGCGTCCAATTGTAAGAATAAGAAATCCATCCGTCCCAAAATCTTGAACGTTCTTTTTTTAAAATAAGATCGATTCCCCAGATTCTTCCCTTACCGTTAAAATAGTATTGTGAATTTACATTACCTTCAAGATCAAAATTAAATGGAGTGTACATCCTGTCATATATATGTTTGTAATAACCTTCTATATTTATATACATGCCGTAAGGAAATTTAAGTTCGGTTCCAATAACAGATGTCCATGAACGTGTTGGTTTAATTTCATCAATTTGAAGCTGTTCCTTTGCGGCGCCTATCATATCAGGCATAGATGAAAAAAGACCGGTTCCTACTGTAAGGTTTATGGACTCAAAAATTAAACGATCTCTTAAAAGATTAAAATCCAGTGTAAGTCTTGGATTAAAAGCCGGTCTTGTTCCAAGCGATATATTTTCGCCGGAAAGATAATAATGATCTGCGCGAAGACCTATCTCCGATCCAAATCGTCCGTTAGGTGAAGTATATTCGAAAAGTCCATAAAGTGACGTAGTATAAATTGTGTTGCCTGGAATATTATAATTTAAAAGAGCTGGAGTGCTAATTATTAAATTTTCTTCGAGAAAATCGCGGTGCGGATCATCTGGAGAAATGTTAAGAGAATCAAAAATTGCTTCTTTATTATCAAAATCGGCGAGTTTTTTTTCTAAACGTATATTCTGAGTGCCGGATGTGCCGTGCATTCTAATCATTTCATGTAAACCTGCGGCAATTAAAAAACCGTTTGCAATCTCCCAGTCGTAATCGAGCCGTCCCTGTATGTTCTTAAAAAGTTCAGACCTTGAGGACGTGCTTTCTGTTACTAAAGTGTAAGGGGCGTCTAAATCGAAATCCAGTTCACTTAAAACGGTGAACCTGTCCCTAAAACTGTCTGAAAAATTCTTTTCGTAGATATTATTGCTTATTTCTTCTTCATAAACCTTCTCCTGAAAACCCGCGCCCAAAAAAAACTTTACAAGCATATCGCTTCGCGGAGAAAAAAGAAGAGATGTTGAAAAAAATCCCTGATAATGAGTATAGCCGAACAGCATTTTTTCGTCGGTTTTAAGACCGTCCATATAAAAAGAATTTTCATATTTTATTCCAACGCCGTCAGCGCCCAAAAAACCTGTAGCGCGCAATTCAAGCAAGTCTGTGAAACGATAGTTTCCTGTTAATGCCGCGCTTCTTATAAAGGGAGCTGTGTATATCGAGTTTATCATGATCGCGAGGTCTTCGTTAAATTCGGGTATTTTGGCTGCCTGCTTTGCAAGGAATACAAGGGGGTCAATGTAAGTAACGCGCCCCATAAATAAAATGCCGCCCTTGCCCATAAGCGGCAAGGAAAGGTTTAAATTTGCCGCGCTTGCATTGATGCCTAATTCTATTTCAGTTTCGTGAGGGGAGGGCTTTTTGCTTGTTATGTCAATTAAACCGGATATTGTGTTTCCATGACGGCTTGAAAAAACACCATGAGAGAGCTGCGCGCTTTCTACCATGCGTGGATCAAAAATTGAAAAAGCGCCGCCCCAATAATACGGGAAGTCGATATAAAAACCGTCAAGCGACGCGCTTACATCCTGCGGGTCTCCGCCGCGGATACTTGGAAGAGCGTCGGCAAATTCTGTAATTATCATGCCAGGCAGAAGTTTGATGGAAGCTATTGCGTCTTCAACGCCGCCAATTTCGGCAGTTTGACCTATATCCCGCCCTGAAATCGCAATGCTTCTCCCTGTTCTTGTTTCGTTTTCAGCGAATCGCGGCGCTTCCACAACCAGTTCCCGGTTTTGCAATATTCCAGACAGCAAAAGCTCCAGTGTGAAGTTGTTTGTCTGTGTTGTGACGACAAGTCTTCCTGTTTCATAGCCAGGATAGGAAGCGTGAATTACTACCTGTCTGTCATCAGGGACAGTAATAACGGCTTTACCGTCTTTGTTGCATATATGCTGGCCCCCGTCCCATGAACGTATAATGGCTCCTTCAAGAGGGAGGCCAAGTTCAGCATCTACAACAACTATCTCTACGTTACGTGCAAACAAGGGAGTTAAAACAAGTGTTATTAATCCGGTAAAAAGAATTTTTTTTAACAAATTAATGAACTCCTAATAACCGACTTAAAAGAAAAAGAGGCTAAAACAAATTATTTATTTTTTTGTAAAAACTTTGAAACTAAATCGTCATATTCCGCTTTCTGCGAAGCCCTGACATGCGAATGTCTGCCTTTGGGAAAGAAGCAAATCTCTTTATACTCTGATGCGCATGCTCTAAAGAGCTCTTCGCTGTTTGATTTTAGGGAAAACTTGTCCATTGCGCTCCAGATAAATAAAACCGGAATATCAACTTCTTTCATACATTTTATCGGAGTTTCCCTAAAAGGTCTAGCCTTTGTAAATATAAATATCAGTAAAAAAACCGCATAAACAGCGGGAAGTACGGGTACTTTATAAGCTACTATGTGGGCTTTGAATAACTCAAAATAAGTTTTATATAATCCGTCAGTCACTATCCTTTTTAATAGAGTGCTGCCTTCTTTTTTTAGTTTGCTATACGCATAAATAGCAGTTGCCCCTCCTATACAAATGCCATGAATTGTAAAATCAGAAATATTATATTTTTCGTTTATCATTTTGATCCACAGAATTACATCATCGCTTTCCTTTATACCTCCCGTTTGATATTTCCCGTCGCTAAGACCATGAGAGCGGACATCGATAACCAGGATATTGTGATTATTTTTTGCATAAACATCCGCAAAATAGTAAGAATAGAGAAGTGATTCACCTCTTCCCTGCAGGATTACGGCGCATTTGTCAAACCCGAAATTAATATATTCACCGTATAAATTAAGACCGTCACTTACAATTTGAACCTTTTCTAATTTTTCCTTAAACTGCTCTGACCAGTTTATGCCTTCAGAAAACATTCGCATCTGAGACTCGTCTTTTTTTATAGTGCACTCCCTGATTCTTTTTTTAAAGGGGCTTCGGTATGTAGTGTTAATAAAAATCAAAAAAACTATAAGCAGGAATAAAAATATAAATAAAGCCAATAGAGAAGCCGCAATATAAATGCTTACGATTACATAGGGATTATTTATGCTGTTTTCGATCATAAAATGCACCTAATTTTTTCTTTTCTTTTTATATTCTCTTTCAAGTTTAAAAAGCATATTTAACCTTGCAATTCTTTCAAAGCAGCCGAATATGTATTTACCAAGGACAAGCCGTGAACCTTTGGCAAATTTTCTGCCTATCTGCTTCCCAAAAGAATACCAGTCGGAAGAAAGATGGTGTATCGCCATTGTATTATCTGTAGTTTTTATTATGTGGGTAATGTAGTTTTTTGGGAAGAAATATTCCGGAGAAAGCAGTAAAACATTGTCTTGTATTTTTTTGGTTTTTCCGTCCAATTTTGCGTTATAAAGCCTTATAATTGAGGAGCTGAAATTAAAGACGCACAGCATATTTGAACCGGAGTCTAGTTTTTCGCATGGTGTTAGATATCTCTCGTAAACTTCACGGATAAATTTGTGTCCCTTTTTCGCGCCCAAAACGGCGCAGCCAAACCAATAATCTGTTTCATATCCGATAAAAAAATCGTTTTCGGCAACTAAATCGTTAAACGATTTAAAAAGCTCGATGTCTGTATCAAGATAAACGCCGCCGTAGTTTAAAAGAACATTACTTCGTATAACATCGGCGGCAAGCGCCCAATTTTTCTGTTCAATTGCGGCTTTGACCCAGGAATTACCATCACAGTCAAAATTTTCTTCATTCCATTTAATTATTTCCCAGCCAGGATGAAGGTCCTGCCAGCCGCGTATAAAAGCGCAATACTTCTCAGGAATTTCTTTGCTGCCAAGCCAGACGTAATGTATTGTCTTTTCAATCATGTCTAATCCCGATAAGACTGTTCCTGACTGCTTTTTGCGCATTTTTCATNTAAAATACCATCCCATGTATTATACTTTTCATTTAATTCTTAGGTCAATATATGAATTTCCAAAAAAAACCTTTGTTTTTAAGCCAGGAAAGACTTTAATTCCTCAATATCNATTTTTCTGTACGCCGGTTTTTCATTATCNTTAAACGTTACAAGAAAAAACTCCTCGTCATAAAACGACAATTTTGAATTGGTGCCCGGATTACACTCAAGATAAATGATGTCGTTTAAGTTAAAATTTTTTGCTTCACAGATTTGTTTCGCGAGATTTACGCCTGCGCTTGTGATTGAAGTTCCCGGATTTTCCTGATAAAGCTCTGTGACAATTACGACTGTTTTTTCGTTAGAATGAATTTTTAGACCGCAGCATGAAGGAACATCCCACTGTCCCTTAAAGTGAAAAACCTCATCGTAATATTTTTGCGGTACTTTCATAATTACCTGTTTACATCTTTCCCAAAAGATTTATTAATTAAGCGTCTGTTTCTGGGGCGGTAAGTGCCGTCTTCCATTTCACGATTAACAAGAGTGGAAAGTAAATGAAACATTTTTTCTTCCTGTGACTCGTCCCTGTAAAAAGTCTGCCACGCGTAATCGTAGAGTTCTCCCAGACGCTCGGCGCTTAAATGTTTGGGAGTAAATACAACCTGCCCCGCGTTATAGTGATCCCAATTGCGGTCAAAAATACGTCCCTGCCTTTCAAGATCATCCCACGCCTTTGTGTGGGGGAATGGAGTCATCACTGTAAACTCGGCAAGGTCTAAATTAATTTCCAAAAGAAAATCGATAAGTCTTTTTATATCATCTTCTGTGTGATCATCCGTTCCCAATAAAATCGTGCCTTCAACCCCGATGCCGTGGTCGTGATAACGCTTAACACGTTCCTTTATTTTTTCTGACGTGTCAAAAACCGCCTGATACACATACCACGCTCCGGCTTTGGAAGCGAGTTCAAGTACTTTTGGATCATCCTCGATTGTATGGCTTATCCACTTTTTTTTAAGCGGGATCATTTCCCTAAAAAGATCCATTTCCCAATCCTTGTCCTGCGCAAGGGAGTTGTCCACGATAAAGAGGCGGTTATTTTCGATGGCGGAAAGCTCTTCTATCACCTTGTCAATCGGACGCGGGCGAAAAGATCTTCCGCCCAAGTATGAGACAGCGCAAGGGTAGCAGCTAAAACGGCATCCTCTGGAAGCGTGAAAGAGGTCTACCATCTGTACACCTTTATGGTTGTACATTTCACGATTGTATAAATCACGTCTGGCAGGTCCAATAGACTCAATCGGCGGATGATTCGGCATGTAATTGTATATTTTTTTTAGACAACCGTTCTTCCAGTCTGTTATTACTTCTTCCATGCGTGTTTCGGCTTCGCCAAGAAAAACAGAGTCCGCGTGCTCCATTGTCTCCTCGGCATGAAGCATTGTAGAAATACCGCCGAAAATGACTTGTTTCCCTCGCCTGCGGTATTCATCGGCGATAGCCCAGCCTCTTTTTACCTGGGTACTTAGCATCATGGAGATTGCGACAAAATCGCATTCTTCGTCAAAATCGAGATTTTGCACATTTTCGTCGGTAAATGATACATCAACGCTTGAAGGCAGGCAGGCGGCAAAAACAACAGGTCCATGGGGAGGTAAGTTAAAGGTTGTTTGACCTGGAAGTTTATTCCATTTTGGATATATTAGCTTCAGTTTCATGAACGAATGAGTAACAGTACATCTTATTTTCTTGCTTGTCAAGGAACCTGAATTGTAGTATATTATAAGAAATAGATATAATTACCTGGAAAAAGCAGAGAAATATGGACAATTTAAAGCAAGAAATCAAAGAATTGATTATCAGCTCACTGGAACTTGAGGATGTAAAACCTGAAGATATCGTGGACTCTGAGCCTCTTTTTAGGGAAGGGCTGGGCCTGGACTCTATAGACGCCCTTGAGCTTGGCGTGGCTATCAAGAAAAAATTCGGCGTTAAATTATCCGCAGAAAACGCTGAAAACAAAAAGCATTTTGCCTCTGTAGACGCTCTTGCGGCTTTTATCGAAAGCGAGAAATGATAAAAGTGACCAATAATATTTTAATTATAAAATCAATTACTGTTCAGGTAAAAAGACCTAGTGACTGACAGGTTTCAGAAAGTATTTAAACCAGTTTCCATAATTATTCTCGCTGCCGCTCTTGTTGTCTGCGCGGTTACAGGGTCGCTTGTTTATGTAAAATTCTATCCTTTGATGATAAATATTGTTTTCCTTTACATTTTTGGCATTACGCTGTTTTTTCCGCCTGTCATGATTTTCCGGTTTGCTACATTGCAGGATAAATCGATTAAGGGTTCTCTGGGAGAAAAGCATGTAGAATCTTATTGCCGAAATGTTACTGTAATCTGGTGCTGTTTTTTTATATTTAACGGGAGCGTAAGCGTTCTTACCATTATTTATGGTTCAGATTTGGTATGGACTATATATAACGGATTTATAGCTTATGTTCTTATGGGCATGCTTTTTTTGGGAGAGTTTTTAATTAGAAAGATGGTACAGAAAAGAAATCCAAAAGCTGTTCCTCTTTCCGTTATCAGAAATAATTCCCGCTTGCTGTCAAAGGTTATATGTTTTGAAGGTATTTATAAAGATGAGAAGTATAAGACATGGGGTGATTTCCTTGAAGGGACTGCGAAAATAAGAACGCATATCAAAAAATTCGAATATAAAACATGGATGCTTTACTGCGAAGATTACTGGGGTTTTCTTCTTTGTTTTACAGCGCTTTTGCAATGCAAAAAAGAAATTCTTTTAAGCGCCAATATTAGCTGTGATTATATAAATGAAATCAGAAACGGATCGCCTTTTTTAACAGATCAGGTTTTTCCAGATCAGGATGACAATGTTTTTTATATAAAAGATTTACTTGACGCTGAACTGGATAAAAAAGTTTTAAAAGAAAAGAATATAAAAATTATTCCTGATGAAACGTCTATTGTAATGTATACATCGGGAAGCACAGGTAAACCAAAAGAGGTAAGACAAAGGCTTACAGAATTTGAGAATGACAATAAATTTATTATATCCATGTGGGGAGAGGAGCTTTTAAAACGTAAATTATATTCAACGGTAAGCCAGCATCATATTTACGGACTTTTGTATTCGATTCTTCTTCCTTTTACAGCGGGCGTTCCTTTCAGGAATCAAAGGATAGAGTTTCCGGAGGAACTTGAAAAATTTACAGATAACGAATACGCGTTAATTACAGTTCCGGCTTTCCTTAAAAGAACAGTCGATACGGAGCATCAAAACTTTAACTTAAAATCTCCGTTAATTTTTACTTCAGGCGGTGTTCTGGAACCTATTACCGCTGAGAAAACTGGGAAAATACTTGGCTTTTGGCCAATCGAAGTCTATGGAAGCACGGAAACATCAGGAATTGCCTGGAGACAATCCTGTAACGGGCTTGAATGGACTCCTTTTAATAACGTAAATCTTAGTAAAAATAATGACGGTTGCCTTGTTATAAAGTCTCCTTATATAAAAGACCCGCAAGGTTTTGAAACGGCAGACATGGCGGATATTTTTGATGACGGACGTTTTATCCTTAAAGGGAGATCGGATTCTGTTGTTAAAATCGAGGAGAAGCGCGTTTCTTTAACGGAAATAGAAAGCCGTATTTTAGGGTCCGGTCTTGCCTCCGATGCAAGCGTTATTGCTCTTACAGAAAAAAGACAGTATTTGGCTGCGGCAATAGTATTGAACGAAAAAGGAAAAAATGAATTTTCGAATTTAGAAAAAAAAGATATAAATAAATATTGGAAAGACTATCTTTCAAAATATCTTGAGTATGTTGTAATACCCAAAAAATGGCGTTACCTGGAAGAAATTCCAAAAGACGTTCAGGGAAAGAAAAAGAAAGAAGATATAAAAAATCTTTTTAAGGGTTAGTATGGGGAAAGGTTTTGATAATCTGGAAAATATAAAAATACTGGAAAAGAATGATGATTCTGTCAGTTTGACTTTTACAGTTCCAAAGGAAAACGCGTATTATGACGGGCACTTTCCCGGAAACCCGATACTTCCTGCTGTTGCGCAGATGGAAATAATTGTAAGATTTGCGGATCAATTTTTTGGGACCGGTATTTTTGTATCACGTATAAAAAGAATGAAATTTAATAAAATAATAACTCCCGGATTGCCGCTTCTTTTAAGAATCGATAAAAAAGACAATGCAATAAGTTACACTTTTTCATCACCAGATGAAAATGACACTTATTCTTCTGGAACGTTTTCTTTTCATAAAAACGGGTTATAATATGTATGTATATAAAAGCTGTATAGCATGGTATAATTTCTATAACTTTTGGTATTTTGGGGAGAAATCATGAAAGAAAAGCAGAATAATGGTCCCTTTAATATTTTTGCCGAGGAAGAAATAACAGTTGAATTTAATGATCTTGATCCTATGAGAATCGTGTGGCACGCGAATTATTTTAATTATTTCGAGATTGCAAGACGAAGCCTTCTTCAAAAAATAGATTATGATTATTACGAAATGGAAGCTTCAGGTTATTTTTTTCCGGTCATTGAAATTTCTGCGAAGTATGTGGATTCTTTAAGATACAAGGATAAAGCTGTTGTTAAAGCAATTCTTGTTGAGTATGAAAACTGTCTTAGAATAAAATACGAGATATGGAATGCCAAAACAGGCGTTCTTACTACAAAAGGGGTAAGCACTCAAATGGCTTTTGATGTGAAAGCCAAAGAATCCTGTTTTATGTGCCCAAAAGCGCTTGTTGACAAGGTCGAAGTTCTTATCCAAAAGGAAAAATTATGAAAAAAATATTTTTATTGCTTGGAGTATTTCTCATTTTTTCCCAATTTATTGGAGCGCAGCAAAATGAAATATTAAATCATCCTTTAAACACAGGAAATATAGATACGTTTAGAGCAGTCTGCGCGCGGATAGCCAGACATCCTTTTATTAAGGGGACTTTTGAACAGGAAAAAATAATCTCCCGTCTTAACCGCTCAATGAATTCTTCCGGCAGTTTTATAATTACTTCAAATTTAGGGATGGTATGGGAGACAATTAATCCGTTTCCTTCAACGCTTGTTTTGGGAAGGGATTTCATGATTCAATCAAGACCCGGTTCCCAAAGAACTGTTTTAAGCGCGCAGGGCAATGAAACTTTTCAGGGTATGGCGCAAGTAATAGGCGGCGTTTTTTCAGGCAACGCGGCAAGCCTGGAAAATAATTTTGAGATTTTTTTTACAGGAAATATTTCATCATGGGAGATGGCTTTAATTCCACGTGACAAAACAATAAGCTCGTTCGCGCAAAGGATTTCCATGAGAGGAAGTGATGTTATAAGGGTAATTTACATAAGCGAGCAAAATGGCGATTCAATTATTTATACGCTATTGAATCATACTTTTCCCGCAAGTTTGACTGCGGGCGAAACAGCGCTTTTTTCTCTTCCATAATTTATTTATATATACTTTACTTTGCCTTTTATTTCTGCTGTCATTTTGCAGCATAAAGAAGAAGAAAAAATCCGTATTTCAGGCTGATTTAAAGCCGCTCCTTCGAAAGCGCAAGCCATCATATAGTTTTCATTGTTTTCATTTTGTATATTGTACAGCCTGAATGTAACAGGAAGTGATGAATCAGAATAAAATAAAAAATTATTATCCTGTATAAATGACGGAACTTTTGCCATATCAAATATGCTTAAGCCGCGTAATTTTATAAAACATTCTTTTAATGTCCAGATCTCATAAAATCTTGTTAAATTAAAACCTGAATCTTCATATAGATATATGTTTTCGGATTCAGAAAAATAATCCTTCGCGATTTCGTCTGCGCTTTTTCTGTCTCGTATTTTTTCTATATCGCATCCTGTGCGAATATTCTTACCGCTTGCGTAAGATACTGCAATCAAAAAACTTGAATGGGATATGTTAAAATCGGTATCTTTACCGGGGAAAAATGGGCGTCCGCTTTCCTCCCAAAAAAAATCACTTTCATGAATGGGTCTGTTTTCAAAATTCGACAAGATTCGCAGTGTCTCAGATGAAGCCTGTGTTTTAATGCGCCGGGAGTTTTGCGCATGAGGCGTCTTTTCGTTGTTTGACAAAATTGACAATCCTATATAATATGACATATTACTGCAATTATATTCTATTGACTGCGGGCAATAAAGAAAAGCCCTTGATAAGGTGATTTTTAATGAGAAAAAAAATATTTCTTTCTTCGCCTTCGCTTGTTTGCTGCGCAGGTCTTAACGCAAAAGAGCTGTATGAATCCTGTCTTTCGGGAGACAGAAGCGGCTTTGTACAAAGAGAGTTTAACGGTAAAAAATATCCTGTAGGTCAAATAAGAAAAGAACTGCCGCAGGCAGATGTTATAAATTTCGGACTTGAGCATTATGCCGGAAAAACAAGATTAATAAGAATAATTAACGCGTCCCTTTGCCAGATGCAGGAAGATATAGAAAAAATTATTTCCAAATACGGAAAAGAAAACATAGGAGTATGTCTTGGCTCCTGCGACAACGGAAGCGAAGGCTCGCTAATAGCACATAACGCTTTTTTAAAAGACGGCTCTTTTCCCGCCGATTACAACCTTCGATATCAAAGCGCGTCATTTCTAGCGGAATTTGCGGCGCGTAAATTTGATCTAAAAGGACCTGTTTTTACCATAGCGACCGCCTGCGCTTCGGGAGCGACTGCCATTATAAGGGGAGCAGAATTAATCCGCTCTGGAGTTTGTAAAGCCGTTATAGCAGGAGGCGCGGATGTTGTGTCTGATACAGTGTTTGCAGGCTTTAACTCTCTTGAAGCTGTTTCCTGTGAACATACAAATCCTTTTAGCAGGAATCGTAAAGGAATTAATCTAGGAGAGGGAGCTGCCTTTTTTATTCTTGATGCGGATGAGATCTCAAATATTGAACTTATGGGAATGGGAGAGAGTTCTGACGCTTATCATATGACAGCTCCGGGCGAAGATGGAGAAGGTCCTGCCAGGGCTATGACAGCTTCCTTTGCTGACGCAGGGATAGAAAGCGAAAAAATAGGCTATATAAATCTTCATGGAACAGGAACAATCCTTAATGATAAAGCTGAGGGTCTTGCCCTTAAAAAGGCGTTTGGTTCAGGGTCGCTTAATGTGCCGTCAAGCTCTACAAAACCTGTAACAGGGCATGCTTTAGGAGCGGCAGGCGCGCTTGAAGCTGCAATATGCTGGATGGTTTTGAATGAAAAAAGAGGTCTTCCTGTTCATCTTTGGGACGGCGTTTATGACGAAGAAGCTCCTTTTTTGCCGGCAGGCTCACTAAATCTATCTCCGTCAATCTGTATGTCCAACAGTTTCGCTTTCGGCGGATGCAACGTATCTTTAATATTTGGAAGAAAAGATGATTGATAAACAGGAAATTTTAACCCTAATTCCGCATAGGGGAGAAATGATGATGCTGTCAAGAATTATTCAATATGACATACAGGAAAGAAACATTGAAGCTGAGTATGATATTGGCGAAGATTGCATTTTTTATGATCAAAAAATTAAGGGAGCGCCTGTCTTTGTAGGGTTTGAGCTTATCGCGCAGGCGATTTCCTGTTTTATTGGAATAAGGAGCAGAGAAAACGGGCTCCCTCCAAAAGAAGGTTATATTCTGGGAATTTCAAATATGAGTATGGGATTTCCCATCTTAAAAAAAAATTGTATAATCACCATCAAAACCAGAGAAGTTGACAATGTTCATCCTGTCTACGTTTTTGACGGAGAGATATATGAGGATGGGCAGGAGCTTCTTTCAGGTAAAATAACAGTTATGGAAGTTGAAAAAGAACAATAAAAAGGTTAATAATCGATAAAGGAAATATAAGTTGAATGACAAAAAAGTGCTTGTCACAGGCTCAAGCAGGGGTATAGGCCGCTGTATCGCGCTTATGGCAGCTAAAGCCGGCTATCATGTTGTTGCTCATTATAACAAAGGAAAAGAGCAAGCATCCTCGCTTGAGAAAGAAATTCTTGAAGCAGGAGGAAAAGTTCAACTTATTCAATTTGACGTAAGCGACAGACAGGAATGTAAAGAAAAGCTCGATAAATGGTCAGAAGAAAACGGCGCTTTTTGGGGAATTGTATGTAACGCAGGAATTTGCGCCGATAACACCTTCGCGGCAATGAGCGGCGATGAATGGGACAGCGTTATTCGCACAGACCTTGACAGCTTTTACAATGTAATCCAGCCGCTTGTAATGCCGATTTGCAAGAAAAAAAAGGGGCGGATTATTACAGTTTCATCAGTATCTGGAATTATGGGTAACCGCGGGCAGGTAAATTACAGCGCGGCAAAAGCCGGTATTATCGGAGCTACAAAAGCTCTTGCGATTGAGCTTGCTTCCCGTTCAATTACCGTAAACTGTATAGCGCCGGGACTTATAGAGACTGATATGCTTTCTAACGTGCCTATGGATACTGTTCTTCCGCTTATACCGATGGGCAGAACAGGAAAACCTGAAGAGGTTGCTTCATTGGCTGTTTTTCTTTTATCCGAAGACGCTTCATATATCACAAGGCAGGTTATATCTGTAAACGGAGGAATTTCGTGATTCAATTTATGGATAATGAAAACCTAAACATTAAACTTTTGGAAGTAAATCCATGAATAAAATATTTGAGATAGGCAAAGAAAATCTAACTGTAGAAATTCTCGCCGCCGCGGCAAAAAAACAAATTGGCGTTAAACTATGCCAGAGCAGTGAATTCATAAAAAAAATACAGGCTGGAGTTGATTTACTTGACAATGAGCTTGAAAAAAACGGCAGCGTTTATGGCGTTACAACAGGTTACGGCGCCTCATGCACACAACAGTTAAAATCCGATCAGTATCGTGAGCTTCCTGTAAATTTAACGCGTTATCACGGCTGCGGCATGGGTGAATATTTTGACAGCGAAACGACAAGAGCGATGATGATTATTAGATTGAATACGCTTTCTCAAGGATATTCAGCGGTCAGTATGGATCTCTTGCGCTTTATCGAATTTTTTATCGTGAATGATATTTTACCTCTGGTTCCTCAGGAAGGTTCTGTAGGCGCTTCAGGCGACCTTACGCCTCTTTCTTATCTTGCAGGGGCTCTAATAGGCGAGAGACAGGTAATGTATCAGGGTAAGGAAAGATCTTCTCTTGATGTTTTGTCAGAACTGGGAAAAAAGCCGTATCAATTCCGTCCAAAGGAAGCGATTGCGATCATGAATGGAACCGCAGTCATGAACGCTGTAGCGTCTCTTGCTTTTTATGACGCCATGTATCTTGCAGACCTTTCCTGCAGAATAACAGCGATGAATTTGGTCGCGCTTAAAGGAAATGTGTATCATTTTAATAAAAGACTTTTTGAGTTAAAGCCTCATCCCGGGCAGGCTCTTGCCGCAGAAAAAATTCGTTTAGCGATTTTAGGAGATAAACAGGAAAAGCCTTCAAGCTATACGCAGATACAGGATAATTATTCCCTTAGATGCGCGCCTCATGTGATAGGTTTATTTTATGATTACAGCGGCATTGTGCGATCTTTCATAGAAACGGAAATGAACAGCGCAAACGATAACCCTTTGGTTGATCCAAAGACGCAGGCAATTTATCACGGTGGTCATTTTTACGGCGGGCATATTTGTCTTGCGATGGATTCACTTAAAAATATTACAGCTAACATAGCAGACCTTTTGGACAG
>JGI24695J34938_10000302_pt1 | contig 48715 bp, 55 predicted proteins | sample TergutCo191P3_FD_34938 | JGI IMG/M metagenome (IMG submission 34938)
ACTTACGGCAAAGATATGATGCACGGAGCTGCGGCGATTGTAGGGGCAACTGTGTTTCCGCACAATATAGGCATGGGCGCAACCAGAGATTCTGCCCTTGTTCGCAGAGCTTGCGAAGTGACAGCGAAGGAAAGCTGGGCTGGCAATGTGGATTTGATTTTCGGGCCTGCGATTTCTGTTCCGCAAGACGAGCGCTGGGGCAGGGTTTATGAGGGCTTTGGAGAAACTGCGGAACTTGCAGTGATGATGGGTGCAGCGTGCGTGCGTGGATATCAGGGTGATAAATACGATGCGCCTTGGCGTGTTATTGCAACCGCAAAGCATTATTTGGCAGATGGCTCAACAACTAATGGAGTGGACAGGGGCAATAATGCCACAATCACGGATACAGAATTGAGAGAAATTCATTTTCCCGGATACGAAGCTGTTGTAGAACAGGGCGTTCTGAGTATTATGGCATCTTTTAATCAAATTAAGGGCGTTCATCAGCATGTTGATTCCTTGCGTTTAACTGTGTGGCTAAAAGACTCACTCGGCTTTGACGGCTATATAATCAGTGATTGGCTTGGAATTGGCAATTCTCTTACTCCCGGCGCAACGGATGCTGACGGTTATACCGGAGGCAGCACGACAACTGCTCAAAGCGCAATTAGAAATGCTATAAATGCGGGAATAGACTTGGCTATGGAACCGGATGCGCACACAACATTTATAAGTGGGCTTAGAACTCTGGTAAATAATAATTCCGTATCAATGGATCGCGTAAACGATGCCGTGCGCCGTATTTTAAGGGCTAAGTTCAGGGCCGGCAGAATGGATAATCCTGCTGGCATTAGAACCGAAGTTATAAACAATTACGGAAACATTGGCAATTCAGACAACAGAGCTATTGCTAGGGAAGCGGTTCGCAAAAGCTTGGTATTGTTGACAAATGACGGAGCTTTGCCGATTTCAAAAGATAAGAAAGTTTTTGTTACAGGCAGCCATGCAAACAACCACGGCTATCAATGCGGAGGCTGGACATCCGTTGGCAGCACTATGACGGGATGGCAAGGCGGAGGCGGTACCATGAGCGGAGCGACTTCCATTCAGCAAGGCGTAGATGCTGTTGCGCCGGGCGCAAGGGTTACAACCGCTGGGGCGGCAGATGTAATTATTTATGCAACGGGAGAAACTCCTTACGCTGAGTGGGAAGGGGATAGAATTTTGACTCAACTGAATTTCTCCGATAATTTATCAAGCACATCGCTTGCCACATTGAGAAGCCAGAATCCCGGCAAACCAATAATTGTGGTATTTATAAGCGGTCGTGCGATGGTGGTGGAAACCCTGATTTCAAACAGCAATGCTTTTGTCGCTGCGTGGCTCCCCGGCACTGAAGGCGCAGGCATTGCGGATGTCCTTTTTGGGGATAATAACTTTACCGGCAAGCTACCATTCACCTGGCCCAGAAACACAAGCGTGATTCCCATAAATAGCACGGCAGAAAGCCCGAACTGGTTCCCCTATGGCTTTGGACTCAGCTATCTGTGATATGGCTCAGGACTTCTACCTGGGCAACATTGGAAGTGCTAACTCTAAGTATTTCAGTGTTTTAGATGAATTGAGCAAAAATGAGTGGTTTTTAAAAAACGCCCAAAACGTGCTAAAAATGCAGGAAAACGAGGATTGGGTGGGTTTAGGGGACTTTTTCTCCGAATTTTTGCAAAAAAATAAAAAAATCTAAAAAAACCTGTAAAATGACATTTTATTTTACTATATTTGTATCAAGAATTTTTGGAGATTTCTATGGAATGGAATAAAGCATTCGACAGAAGATTGGATTTTATAGCCAAATACCGCAGTCTGGACAAAAGAGTGCCACTTGAAAAAAAGAAGGCGCTGCATTACTTGAATCAGCAAAAAGGCTGCTTTCATGCGTTTCAATATACAAATAAAATCCTGGAGCTTTTTATTTTTCTAGATGAGGAAAACAGCATAGAAACATCTCTCTCCTACTTGTCCTCAGACTTGAAAAACCTTGGCGACGTGCTTTTGCGCACCGCAAACCCCACAAACCCGTTCTTTTTGGCTATAAGAGAAGAAGTTCCAACCTGGCACATAGCGTCTGTAATAGACACAGATCCCGATGATATGGACGATATGGAAGACGATTGCCAGCAAAAACTGGAAATCACCGTTATGCGCACGGACGGCGGCAAAGACATCACAGATTACGAAATGCGCAGAACCCTGAAAGACCTGAGAAAAAGACTGAAATCCTGGAGAGAAGAACTGCACATAATAGCAGATATAAGCGCAGAATTCGATGACATGGACGATAACGAATCTGAAGACGCTATTTTAAAGCTATCTTTGGAAAACGCTCCGCTTCGCATAAAAAGCAAAAGAGGGGAGTTGTTCGTGGGTTTTGTGCCGATAATGGAAATTTACAACTATCATCTGGAACTTGGGCGCCGGCACAAGGCAAAACATAATATGATGATAGTCAGCTCAAACATTCGCACATATTTAGGCAGCCAAACATATACCAACGCAAGTCTTTTAGATGCATTTGTGGGCATGAGAAAAAATGGGACAATAGAGGAATTCCCGTTTTTGCACAACGGCATGACCTTGACCGGCGATAATTTGCGTCCGGAACAGATAGACGGCAAATGGTTCCTCTCCATTGACCACCCGAAAATAATAAACGGAGCGCAGAGCCTTTTCACCTACGAGCAATATGCCAGCAGAGAAGACGAACCGGTAAACCCGCTTGTTTTGGTAAAAGTTGTTATACCATATCCTTCTGAAAATGAAGAGCATGAGTCCGGTAATTTTGTAAGGCTTGTCACTATGGCAAACAACCGCCAAAATCCGGTATTCAGCTATCATTTGCGTGCCGCAGACGATTTGCAGTTCTTTATCTGGCAAAAAATGCAGGCAGAAGGCTTCTATTACATATACAAAGAAGGCGTTCGTCCCAAAACACGCACTCGCAAACTTGAAGTTCGCATGCGCCCGGAACTCTCCAAAACCATGCTTCTATTAGATGCAAAAATAACGGAAAGCCGTGCAAGCGACCAGGTTTTTGATCAGGAAAGCTTCTATCAACGTTGCTTTGGCGCATTTTACAGGCAAACCACCGAGCACGAAAGCCCGTTTGTCCGTCTTTGCATAATTTACACAAAGGCATGGCAGCTTTTGGGCAGGCTTCCGCTGAAAATAAAGGCGGTAACTCCGGGGCAGGGCACTCGCATAGAACCCAACAAGGATAACCCCTTGACTTCTATTTCCTGGCACGGCAAACTGGAAGATAAATTCGCATTCCGTTCCGCAATTCGCGACGTGGCAATAGCATTGGCTCTTCGCTACTGGTTGCATTACGGCAGGCCATTCAGAGATTTCCAAACCTTGCAAGACAACGAAAATGAGTTCAATAGCTCCATTGTCCGGTTTATAAAAAGAATATTGGACGGCGCACTTTCCAAAGTTATAGTTACGGAGTACAAAGATAATTCCAAGTTCTTCGATGTTTTGAGAGTTATAGATAACGAAACCGGAGAAACTGTTGAAAGGCGTATTTGGAAAGGCTTCACGAACACCGATGTTTATAATAATATCTTGAACATTATGAGCACCAGCGATCCTACTTGGGAAAAGTGCAAGGGCGGGCTGGACGATATTTGGGATTAGCATGGCTTGGACTGTTATTGTAATACTTTTGCCCCTTGTTGTTATTGTAGGTGGTATATTGTATTTTAATATTTATTTTCGCAAGCAGGTAAAAAAGGACATTGAGCCTGTGCCTATTATAGACCAAGCTTATATTGAAGCGGAAAGAACAAGGCCAGATGATGAGGATTTGGGTGGTTCCGGCAAGTTGGAGGCGAGAAAGCAATGAGTGATATGATCGGAATGGCAAAAAAAGCCGAAGAGTATTTGGAATCTGCCGGTAAATTGACGGAAGATAGTTTGAGAAATTATATTCCTGCTGAAAACGAAATTCCGGAAAAATTGCACAGCGCAATGCGTTATGCACTTTTAATAGGAGGCAAAAGGCTTCGCCCTGCGTTGGCTTTGGCTGCTTATGAGTTTTTTGGAGGAACACCGTCTGAGTCTATTCGCTTGGCGATGTGTTCTTTGGAAATGCTGCATACATTTTCTCTGATCCACGATGATTTGCCGTGCATGGACGATGATGATTTCCGGCGAGGAAAACCATCTACACACAAGGTTTATGGAGATGCGACCGCTGTTTTGGCCGGAGATGCTCTTTGCATTTTTGCCTTTGAATTGATAGCTCGCACGGGAAATGCGGCGGTTGTTGAGGAGCTTGCGCATTCGCTCGGTACAAAAGGTATGATTGGCGGGCAAATTATAGATATTGAATCTGAGGGAAAACACGTTGACTTGGCAACGGTGGATTATATTCATTATCATAAAACGGCAGCTTTGATAGAGGCTTCGCTGGTGATAGGCGCTTTGCTTGCAAATGCCAAAAAAGAAGATTTAACGTTGATAAGGGAATTCGGCAAGGGAATCGGGCTTGTTTTTCAAATTGTCGATGATATTTTAGATATAGAAAGTTCCACGGAAACTCTGGGCAAAAAAGTCGGCTCAGATATTAAAAAGGGAAAAGCTACTTATCCGGCTGTTTTAGGTTTGGATGTTTCAAAGCAAAAAGCTATGGAGCTTTACAACGAGTCCCTTTCGCATTTGGAAAAACTTCAAGGCAAAAGCACCGATACTCTGCGCAACATAGCTGCGTTGATCATTGAACGCACGCACTGATCCATTTTCCCAGCACCTTCAACTCTTCCAAGCATACTGAATGCTGCATGTGGTATGTGTGCCTTTCTACGGGATTTCCGTTTGACTTTAGGAATTCAAATGCTTTTTGGCTAAGGACTGCCGGCAAAACACTGTCAAGAGTTCCGTGCCCAAAGAATACGGGTATTTTTGAATTTACCGCATCTAAGGGCATTGTTTTTGACGTTGGAAAAAATGCGGAGAGGCTTGCGGCTCCAGCCAGTTTTTTCTCGTAGCGTGTTGCCGTGTGCAGGGCCATGACTCCGCCTTGGCTAAAACCTATAAGCAGAATTCGCTCGGATTTTATGCCTTTTTCAATTTCTGCGTCTATAAGCTCAGTTACAAGTTTAGAACTATTTTCAATGCCTTCAATGTCGGGCTCTTGCTCTAAATCCATGTGTATAATATCAAACCAGGCCGGCATTTCATAACCATTATTTATAGTGACAGGCATTACCGGCGCATGGGGGAATATAAATCTTATAGCCGCTCCTTGCGGCAGCCCAAGTTCGGGAACAATATCTGCAAAGTCATAACCATTTGCGCCAAGCCCGTGCATCCAAATTACTGCGGCGTTTGGATTTTTTGCCGTTTCTTTTACAATACAGTCCAACATTTCTATATTACCTCTATGACGAATTTAGTAAAAATTATCGCTTTTGATTTGGAAACCACCGGCTTGGATGTGAACAAAGACGAGATAATCGAAATAGGAGCAGTTCTTTTTGATGTCAAGGAAGTACGTGGCCGCTTGGAACCGAACAAGCTAGGCGAATTCCAGTCTTTTATAAAACCGCAAAAATCCATTCCTCCCGGAGCCACAAAAACAAATAACATAACAAATGAAATGGTTGAGGGAGCGCCTTCCTGTGCTGAGGTTCTGCAAAAATTCAAAACCTTTTGCGACAATTCAAATTGCCTTGTCGGGCACAATGCGGAATCTTTTGACAAAAGATTATTGAACGTGGCTTATGGAAAACATTCGCTTCCCTTCCCAACGCAACCCGTTTTAGATACCGTAAAAATGGCCCGTAACATGGTGCAGCTTCCGAATCATCGGCTGGAAACAGTGACTAAAGCATTTGCGACACGTAAAGAAATCACCTTGAAAATAGTTGACGATGCAATGCACCGTGCAATTTACGATAGCGAAATGGTTATGCATATTTTAATCGCCATGTTGCGGGGCAGGCTCTCCGCAGAAGAATGGGGAGCACAGGAATTTATCCAAGCTTTAAAAAGAAAAGATATTCAGCAGGATGTTAGCCCTATAAAACCGGTAAGGCCAAAATCCACAGGTTTTTTTTAGATATCAAAATTCAACCATTTAAACATGGGCTTTAAGACCGCATATTTTACACGATTTTCCTTGTACAGCAAATAGGCATCGTAGCTTCTGTTTTCCAGATGATATTTGTTTATATTCAAGCCAACCCAGTCTGCAATGGATATCAGTTCGGTTATTTTGACTATGAGTTTTTGCAGTTTGTCATTGTTGTCCACAAGCTGGTTTTGCATTTCTTGAACTCTTGAGATCAGCTTAACCAAACGCTCCACAAATAACCTGTCTAAAACTATGGATTTTAATGGAACATTTAATGCGATAAATTCATCTTTCATTTCTCTTATTTTCTCATAAGCGGTATTGGAGTCATTGTAAAGAGCCTCTATCGCCATTTGCCTGATTTTTATTGTCAGGTTGAGAATCATGCTTTGCCTTAGCGGTGCGGCAAGTGAATCCGATTTGTCTGCTAGGCAGTCCAGGCTTATTCCGAATTTTTCGGAGAATTCCAGCAAACCTTTGCTAACTGCGGAGAGCTTTATCATGGAATGCATTTCGTTGATCTCCGCAAGAATATCTTGCGGAAGCTCGTGCATGCGAAACACAAAGGCATTTGGGTATAGCTTTTTGAAATCCGTTTGATCCAGCATATCTTTTTCCGAAAAAATAGGTATGCGCTTGGAACAGTGTGACGGTTGCAGAATAATTCTCACTCTGCCTATGGAATCCGTAGCAACCAAAACGCTTGCGCTCTTCTCTTCATAAGTATCCGGGCTTGTATAGGTAGCTTGCAAAATCAACTGGTTGTCTTTGCTTTTTACGGAACTCGCTTTTATGTTTGAAGAAGATTGATGTGGCAATTTCAAATGCAGTTTTGCGGCTTCTGCGGCTATTAAAATATAGTGCATTGGTATTTTCGGGCGTACCCATTCGGTCCATATTTCAGTTCCGGTTTTATCGTGCTCGTTGGATCTTATAGTGCTCAAAATGGTTAACACTTCGCTTTCCAAAGTGTCTCCATCCGGCAGAAATTTCTTTAAAAGTTCTATTGCCCGCAGGCAATAACGCATGTTTTGCACCGGTTCCAGTCCTTCAATATCGTTGAAAAACCAGCCGCAACTGGTATATGAGAACAAACAGAATTTTTGCGCTTCCATTAGCGAGAACAAGTTTACTTTATCTTCTTTTTCCGCATACGAGCGAAGTATTCCTGCGGCAAAGTCATCCTTGCGTTCGGGGTTTTCCGGCTCAAGCAAAACATCTATGTATTGATCACGTGCATCCCAGCAATTAACATCGCTTATAATTGGGAATTCTCTTTCAAAAACTTCATCTGCGGTTTGCTTTACCCTGTTGAAAGCCTGCCTTAGAGGCCCTCTCCATTTTTGGTTCCAATTTGGACCGCCGCCGGTTGAGCAACCGCAATCCCTTATCCATCTGCCGACTCCGTGAGCACAACTCCAGGAAGAGCCTTCACCGTAAGCATTTTTAATTTGAACTTCATATTCAGGCGGATTCTTTTCCAGATACCAGCCGTAGTTCACAGGTACAACATTGTTTTGCGGGCAAAACTTTTCAAATAGCCATGCAGCGCACATATCGCCGAAGGATTCGTGATGGCCGTAAGACTCGCCGTCTGTGCCTATGGAAATCAACTGATTTCCCGCTTTGCTCTTATTTCTCGCATTTAAGATTTTATTCCCAAGGCTTTCACCGTTTTTCAGCAGGTGCTCAAAGCTAACTGCGGTTGATAGCCCGGCATCGTAAAAGAATACATCCAAATGGCCTTCGCAAATCCTTTCTCCCTTTGCATTCTTGGGGATTATTCTGTAAGGCCTTGTTGTGTCTATGTTCCCGTTTGCGCAGTCGGTCCAAGGGGTATCATCCTTGCCTTTCATCACTCTAAACGCCTGAGCCTGCTTGGGCGACAGGATTGTGAATGTTATGCCTTCTTTAATAAGCGCAACAACGGTATCCATGTTTATGGCGGTTTCTGCGAGCCACATGGCTTCGGGTTTTCTGTTGAAATGGAATATAAAATCTTGAATGCCCCAGCGAATTTGCGTTAATTTGTCTCTTTCGTCGGCTAATGGCATGATTATGTGGTTGTATGCTTGCGCTATGGCATTTCCGTGACCGCCGAGCCGCTCTGCGGAGAGCATATCGCCTTCTTTTATGTTATTGTAAACATCGGGTCTTTGAACCCTAATCCAATTCATAAGTGTGGGGCCAATGTTAAAGCTCATGTAGCTATAGTTGTTCACTATGGACTCTATGCGCCCGTTAGAAGAAAGAATGCGAGATGCTCCGTTAGGGGAGTAGCATTGTTCTGCTATTCGTGCGTTCCAATCGTGGTTTGGAGCTGCACTTTCTTGCAGTTCGACCGTTCCAGTCCAGGGGTTCTCCCTTGGCGGCTGGTAAAAGTGGCCGTGTATCGTGAGGTAAAGTGGATTTATTCCCATTGAAAAGGTGTCCCATCTAAATTTAAAACTTCCGAACCTTGCAAGCGTTGATACAAGATTTGCATAGCTTCTTTCACAATCTCATCACGAGATTCAGAAATAGGCGTGAACCATAACTCAGGCTCCTGGTTTATGCGCACGTAACAGCGATCGGCTATGTGTTGCATGCCGACCATGATTTCCAGCGTGCATTTAACACCGTTTACAGTTACATATCTTATCCAACGAATGCTTGGCATACTTTTAGGAATATAGAAAAATAGCTTGGGGTATAGGCTTTTTCTTTACCATCTCCACATTCCCACTCCATAAACCCATTCCACAACAATGTTCCCGTCTAAATCCGTGCGGAAAAGCTGCGTTGAATCGGGTAGAACAAGGCGGAGTTTTGCCAGGGTTTCGGGGTGTGGGTGCCCGTAGGTGTTGTATCTGCCTACGCTTATTAGGGCAATTTTGGGCTGAACCTGCGCTAAAAATTCCCAAGATGATGATGTTTTTGAGCCGTGATGCCCGATTTGCAGGGCGGTGGCGGTGAGCAAGGGGTCAAGCTCCAAAATGCGTTTTTCATGCTCTTTTTCCAAGTCTGCCATAAATAAAAAGCTGTTTTTCGAGTCGCTTATGCGCATTGCGCCTTCTTGAAACAGGATTCTGGCAGTCCAAGGCAAAAAGTCTGCGATGGTGTCGCCTCGGGAAAGGCTATCGCCGAAAATCACCCTTTTTATGCGAATTTCGCCGTTTTTTGCCATTTCTTCAAGCCGGGGCAACCCACCGGCATGGTCGTTGTGCCTGTGGCTTATTATAACGGAGCACAGGTTTTTAATGCCGCGGTTTTGGAGCATTGTGTCTATGCCGGAACTCGGCGTTCCGGTGTCGTAGAGCGAGTTGCAGTTTTTGCCTTTTATCAAAAAAGCAAGTCCCTGCCCGACGTTCAGCATTTCTATGTGGAGTTTGTCCTGTTTTTCCGGAGAGCCGGAGGTACAGGCAGAAAGTAGCACGAAAAGGAAAAAATATTTCTTCATACTACTTAGACGCATTTTGCGGGAAATTTTTTTAAAAAAGTGACAAAAAAAATTAAAATTGGCAATTTTCGCACAATCCGGAGATTCTTATTGTGTATTTTATGTGCTTGAACTTGGCTTTTGTGGCGGCTGAATTTATGGTTTTTTCGAGGTTTTCAACCTGAATTTCGCAAACTTCCCCGCATTTTTCGCAACTTATATGCTCATGTTGAGCTTTTGTTTTGGGGGCTTCATAGTGTATATGCCCGTGCCCAAAGTCAACGGAATTCAAAATCCCGGCTTCTTTCATGGAAGCGAGGGTTCTGTAAATGGTAGCCCGGCTTATATTTATCCCATGCTCGTGCATTTGCGTAGTAAGCTCGTCCGCTGAAAAATGCCAAGTAGCGGAGATTGCCTCCCTCAATACAATCTCACGTGGTTTAGTATATAGCAAACCCTTGGATTTTAAAAAATCTTTATAGATTTTTACGGCATTATCCAATTTCATAGTAGGAATATAGAAAAACGTCTGAACGACGATTTTTAGGGAACCTTTGCTGAGGGCTTTTCTTTTCTATTTTAACCCTCTGGAATAAAAATGACTGCTACGGTTCTTCCAAAACTTATAATGACAGGGCTTGACCATAAAAGCGCAAGTCTTGACATTAGAGAACAATTTGCGCTCACAAAAGAAAAAACACGGCAAATTCTCGCTGCCATTAAAGAAAACAATGTTGTTGGCGGTTGCGTAATTGTGTCAACATGCAACAGAACAGAATTGTACGCTTCCGTTTTGAACGGCAATGTTTTTGAACCGACAAAAATATTATGCAATCTTCTTGGCAAAAATATTTTCGATTTCAAAGATTCTTTTACCGAAAGAGTTGGCAATTTGGCTATGGAACATCTCTGCCGTGTAGCTTCCGGACTTGACTCGCAGATTTTGGGAGACGCTCAGATAATCACACAAGTTCGGGAAGCATTGGAATTATCTCGTGCGCAAAACTGCACGGATAGCTATATGGAAACTATGTCCAGGTTGGCAATTCAGGCGGCTAAAGCTATAAAAACCAATGTTGTGTTTAAATCGCCTGGGGCAGATTCCGTGCCAGGCAAAGCTGTGGATAAATTAAAAACGCTTTGCAAACTGGCAGGCAAAAACGCCGTTGTTATAGGCAATGGGTGGATGGGAAGGCTTGTTGCGAAATTGCTAATTGATGAAAATGCAAACGTGACGGTTACCCTGCGGGAACACAAAAAAGGATTTGTGCAAATTCCTGACGGGGCAAATGCGATAAGCTATAATGAGAGGTATAAAGCGATTGAACAGGCAGATATGGTAATCAGCGCAACAACAAGCCCTCATTTTACGCTTTGCCATAAAGAACTGACCGGTTTAACACAGCAGCCTAGTATCATTATGGATTTGGCCGTTCCCAGAGATGTTGAGCCTTCTGTTAAGGAAATTCCAGGTATTGCGTTATTGACTATAGATGATATATCAGACGAAAACCGCAGCCTGAGCGCTGAAAGTATTTTGATGATAGACAATATTATAGAAGAGCATATCAAAAAATATTATCACTGGCTTGAGTTTAAGAGAGTAAATGCCGCATGAAAACATTTTTTCCGCTTTTTATAGACATGAACGGCAGGCGTGTGCTGGTGGTAGGCGGTGGGAAAGTAGCAGAGCGGCGGATAAAAATTCTGATTGGCTTTGGAGCTGAAATCACAGTAATTTCACCAAGTGTTACCGAATACATAGAAAATGCAGCTTCAATGAATAGCATCCGCTTGATTAAGCGAAAATATAAAAAAGGCGATGTAGGCAGCTTGATTCCATTTCTAGTTATAGCCGCTACCGATGAACGACAGGCAAACCACGAAGCTATGGCAGAAGCAAAAGAATTGAATATCAACGTATCGGTGGCAGATTGCCATGAAGAATGTTCGTGCTATTTTCCTGCCATTGCAGATAGCGATGCTTATATCACGGGACTTGTATCAAAAAACGGCAAGCACGCAGGCGTAAAAGAAATGATAAAAAAAATAAGAGAGGTTCTAAGCCAATGAACAGAACGCATAATTTTTGAACTACCTGCAGGTGGGAAAAGGGGAAGCCTCCCCTTCGCTACAACCGCCCAGCGAACATCACGGCGAAATAAATTACTATATTAACGCAAAGAGAGGTAACACTATGGCAACAGCGACAATGGAACCGAAAACAGCGGTAATGGCAAGCGAGACGGAGATAGATGTTCGGCAAGAAACGTTATTAGACGAAATAGAGATTAACCATCGCTTGAGTAAAAGCCTTGAACAATTCAAAAGAGGTGAAACCATGACTTTAGACGAAATGGAAAAACGCACAACGGAAAGGCTAAGAAGCAAATATGGCATTAAAAAGATAGCTTGGCATAGGCACAAAGTATGTAATAAATGGAATGAGGCGTATATTGCTAGGTAAATTCCGCTACCAAATTTATTACACAGAGCTGGAAGATCATATTGAAATAGCAGGCATTCTGCACACAAGTCGTGGAGTAGAATTTGCGGATATATATAACCCAAAATAAGAGCAAAACATTTTTCTACCTTCCTCCCTTATGCACACTTTCACCCTCCAAAGCAACCAACAGCCCCCAGCAACGGCTCGATTTTGCGATGTAACAAATTTGTCATCGCCAACGAGCCCGTGTTTGTTATGCTAGCGAAGCAAGCGTAACAAACCGCCCATAGCGAAGTGAAACGGAGCAATATGTGATAAAAAAAGAATTTGCACCACAGTGGTGCGAACCTTGCCAAGCCTTGTATTCCCCTGAATGTTTGGCAAAGGGCAAAAAAATAGGGAAAAAGAAGAATTAAATGCCTTATTTTTCCACAATTTCACCAAGCAGGAGCTCCCCAAATGGAGAAAACGCCAAAATCAGCAAAATGGCTCTTCCCAAAACGGAGAAAGCAACCGTAAGGGCTGAAAATTTTCAGCCCCAACCAAGAAACTCAGCAAACCCTGCAAATCCTAAAGGCATTCCGCTTTGCGTTGCAAAGCTCCCTCTCCATAGCCTGCGCTAGCTCGGCTACTAGGTTCAGACAATGAGAAGTTTCTATATTGCAACAGAGGTGTATTATGCTAGCAGTTCAAGGCGTTTATGATGGCGTGGCTATTAAGCCAAAAGAGGCAATTCCTTTCAACGAGGAATATGATGTTGTTATCACTTTTTTAAAACCCAAAGAAAAAAAAGCCATAGAGCATGATGATATTGCCGAAAGACTTGCAATAGCAGAATCTCTGTTTGGAATTTTGCCACAAACAATAACCGATGAAGAAGTTAGAGAAGAAAGGTTGAAAAGATATGAATGCAATTATTGATACAAACATAATCATTGATGCCATTACCGCAAGAGAACCGTTTAAAGAAAATGCTCAAAAGGTAATTCGTTCTGTTTCCAAAAGGGAATTTAAAGGAGCGATTACCGCCAGCACAATTACCGATATTTATTATATTGCAAATAAATTCTTCAAAGACAAAGAAAAAACTATAAATGAAATAAAAAAATTATTTATTCTTTTTGATGTAATCGCCGTTACGAAAGAAGACTGCTTAAAAGCATTTGAAACTAAAATCCCAGATTACGAAGATTCTTTGCTTTCTATTTGCGCATTCAAATGGAATGCTGATTTCATAATAACACGCAATCCAGAGGATTTTTCAAATTCCGTTATCTCTATAATTTCGCCGAAAGATTTTTTGATTAAAGTAGCCATCAACTAACCACCACCTCCAACCCCTGCTCGCTAACCTCACCTCCGGCAACGCCAAATGCCTTCAACGCAGGGGGGTCGTCCGCAAGCGTTAGAATTAGATAACTCGCTTTGCTATCGTAAGCCAAACGGATATCCTCTTCGGAAAGCCTTGCTGGAGTTGCGGGATGTGAATGAAAATTGCCAAGCGGAACAATGCCGTTTGCTCTCATATCCTTAACCGCCGTCAACTGCTCTCTCGGATCTATGGAAAAATGCTCAGGGCTGCTGTCTGGGTTAGACAAAAGATAAACCTTCTCAACGATTTTAACATCGCCATCGTTCTTTCCGGCTATCAATCCGCACGCCTCGTTGGGTAAGCCCTTTCTGGCGTGGGCTACTATCGCCTCATAATCTGTTTGCTTCATGCGGACGGTTATCATAATTTGCATGCCGCCTGCTCATAGTCAAAAGGCTTCAGTATTGAAGGATTATCTCCGCATACGGCACAGCTTGAAACTTTCGGAAGCTTGACTTTGCGAAAATCCATTTTCAGAGCATCGTAGGTCAAGAGGAATCCTGTAAGCAAATCACCCTTGCCTATAATGTACTTTATAGCCTCCATCGCCTGCAAAGAACCAATCACGCCACCCATCGCTCCGATTACCCCTGCCTGCCTGCAGGTGGGAACTGCCTCAGGAGGAGGAGGCTCGCGGAAAACGCAGCGATAGCACGGGCCTTTGCCTGGCACATAAGTCATCAACTGACCCTTGAAGCGGATTATTCCCGCATGGGAAAAAGGTTTTTTCGCCAGAACGCACGCATCGTTTATCAGAAACTTAGCAGGAAAGTTATCGGTTCCGTCAAGGATAAAATCGTAACCTGCGATTAAATCCATTATATTGCTCGCTTCAACAAACTCGTGATATGTGTTAACCGTTATATGCGGATTTACAGCGTTCATCGTTTCCTGAGCGGAAAGCACCTTTGCCTTGCCAACATCAGGCGTAGTGTGGATAATCTGTCGCTGAAGATTTGAAAGATCAACATTATCCGCATCCACAATGCCAATAGTGCCAACCCCTGCAGCCGCAAGATACAGAGCAGCAGGTGCGCCAAGACCGCCTGCGCCTATAATCAGCACCTTGGCATCTATAATTTTTTTCTGCCCCTTTGCGCCAACCTCAGAGAGTATTATATGGCGAGAGTAGCGTTCCATTTGCTCGTTTGAAAGTAACATTAGCGCTGCCCTCCACCCATAAAGTACAAGAACTCAATGCTATCGCCTTCTTTCAGCACAGTCTCTTCAAAAGTGCCGCTTGCTATGAATTCGTCGTTTACGGATACGGTGACATACATCGGCGTTTCCACCTTCTCCAGTTCTATAAGTTTTGCCACGGTTAACCCGTCAGCATACTCTTTGACATTTCCTGTTACAGTCAGTTTCATGTTTGATCCTCCAAAGTTATTTTTCGCACAATCAAGTTGTAAGTGCCGTCTTCGTTATCTATCAATTTGAGAATTTGATGCCCTTCTTCCTTGATGCTGCGAGGAACATTCTGCACCGGTTCGCCATCGTTTAAGCGAATGGACAAAACTTTCCCATCATCAAGTTCTTCCAATGCGACTTTTGCTTTCACAAAAGTCATCGGGCAAACCACATCGGTAATATCCGCTGTTTCATCAATAGTATAGTCAGCCATTGTAAGCTACCTCCATTTCCTTTTTAAAATTGTCCCAACCGGAACGATCTATAGCCACACGGAATCGCTCGCTTGGCTTTGCATATTTGGCAAAGAAATTCAGAGCGGCATCAGTAACCCTGAACAGAACTTCCTTGCTGTGTATAATAGGCAAAAACTGCTCGCCTTTGGCAATCAGGTTGCCAAATGTTCCGCCAAAAGAGAGAATGTATCCTGATTCTCCTTTCCACGCATTAAAGGGGCAAGATTTTACGCAACGTCCGCAGTTATTGCATTTGGATTTATCAAGCGCAAGCCCGTCTTTGGTTTTGGTAATTGCGCCTTCACGGCAAGCCTTTGTGCACACTCCGCATAATGTGCAGCTTTCCTTAACCAACTCAATGCTATAACCGCCTTTTATGCCGAGATCGTTTTCCTCCGCTTTGAGGCAGTTGTTCATGCAGCCGGTAATTCCGAATTTGAATTTATGAGGCAGCTCTCGCCCAAAATAACGATCGGAAATTTCCACAGCCAAAGAATAAGTATCTATGCAACCAGATGGGCATATTGCGTTGCCCTGGCAAGCAGTCACAGTACGCACTCTCGGGCCGCAAACCCCTGTATTCACGCCGTTCGCTTCCAGTTCGGCTTTTACCGCTTCCACATCCGCCAGCTTGATGAATGGAATTTCCACCCCTTGCCGTGAAGTTAGGTGAATATTCCCGTTCCCATACTTTTTGCCGATTTCAGCAATAGCTACCAACTGCTCTGTGGTTAAGTTTCCACCCACCACTTTGAGCCTCAGTGAAAAATGATTCTTCTGCACTTGCCGCATAAAACCGCCGTTTTTCAGTGCCTTGTAATCCACTGGGCCTTTGTGTTGGCTAACGCTGTTGCCGCTCTTTTTACCAACCGCTTCAACAACTCCGCAAGCAGCAGTTGAATGGCTAAGTCTGTCTATCAGAATCAATTCGCCAAGCGTTTTGTGCAAACGGAACTCGTCTAATACCGTGGGTTCGGTCATCACTATTTCGCAGCGGATTATTTCGTTTTTCGCAGCGGAGTTCACAGAAATGAGATTCCCGTTATTGACATCTACTTTATGGCAAATTTTTGAGACAATCGCAGATATTAGTCTTGTGCCAATTTTTATCCAATATTCTTTGCCTGGGCTAAGGCTGTTATTATCCATCCACAGCAATGTAGCTTCAAATTCCTTGGCTATTTTCAGTTCCGCATTTTGCATCAGCACACAGCCTCTGGACACATCAACTTCTCGGTCAAATTGAATGGTTACAGGTTTGCCTGCGGTAGCGGTTTCAACCGAAACATCTGCATCGTAAATGGATTTTACAACGACTTTTTCTCCGCTTGGCAAAGCGATGAGAGTATCGTTTAGCGACACCATTCCAGATTCTATTTGCCCTTGAAAACCTCTAAAAGTGTGGTCTGGGCGGCAAACTCGCTGCACAGGCATATAGAAACCTTGCTCAGGCTCGCTTCCGCTTATATCAACCATTTCCAAATAAGAAAGCAAAACAGGACCGCCATACCAAGGCATATTTTTACTGGAGATAGTTACATTGTCTCCCTCTGTAGCTGAAACAGGAATTATAATAATATTCCCCAATTTCAATTCGTCTGCCAATTTTTCAATTTCTTTTGCTATACTCTCAAAACGCTCTTTGCTATAAGAAGCCAAATCCATTTTATTTACTGCAAACGCAAAATAACGTATGCCCATAAGTGAACAAATCCGTGCGTGGCGGCGTGTTTGAGACAAAACGCCTTGCGTGGCATCCACCAGAATTATAGACAAGTCGGCAAAAGAAGCACCTACTGCCATATTACGAGTATATTCCTCGTGCCCTGGAGTGTCTGCCACTATAAAACTGCGTTGCTCGGTGGTAAAATAACGATATGCTACATCTATGGTAATGCCTTGCTCACGTTCCGCCATCAAGCCGTCCAAAAGAAGCGAGTAGTCAATTTTTCCGCTGCGGGAACCAACCTGGCTATCCAAAATCAAAGCCTGTTCCTGGTCTGCATATAGCAGTTTTGAGCTATACAAAATATGCCCGATTAAGGTTGATTTGCCATCGTCCACGCTACCGCAAGCGATGAATTTCAAAAGTCCGTTTTTTACATTATCCATTAGAAATATCCCTCCCGCTTGCGACGTTCCATGCTGCCTGCCGCCTCCTTGTCTATCACACGGCTGGTGCGCTCGGATGTAGCGGCTCCCAAAATTTCATCAATCACCGTTTCAAGCGTATCTGCTTCCGATTCCACGCCACCTGTAAGAGGATAACAGCCAAGAGTGCGGAAGCGTACTTTTTTAATTTCCGGTTTTTCGCCCGGCAAAAGACGCATACGCTCATCGTCCACCATAATGATATTCTCATTGCGAAATACCACCGGGCGTGGGGCCGCAAAATATAGCGGCACAATGGGAATATTCTCACTGCTTATATACTGCCAAATATCTTTTTCCGTCCAGTTGGAAATCGGGAAAACCCGAATACTCTCGCCTTTGTTGATTTTAGTGTTGTAAAGTTTCCACATTTCCGGTCGCTGATTCTTTGGATCCCATGCGTGATGAACGTTGCGAAAGGAAAAAATTCTCTCTTTGGCACGGGACTTCTCCTCGTCTCTGCGCCCACCGCCAAAAGCCGCCGTGAAGCCGTATTTTGAAAGCGCATCTTTAAGCGCCTGTGTTTTCATAATGTCCGTATAAGCCGCATCGTGGTCAAAGGGGTTTATTCCCTGCGCAATAGCCTCCTCATTGCGGTGAACCAGCATATTAATTCCCAATTCCTGAGCCACTCTGTCTCGGAAGGCAATCATCTCACGGAATTTCCAGCTTGTATCTATATGCAAAAAGGGAAAAGGAGGCTTCTCCGGGTAAAAAGCTTTCATAGCTATATGAAGCATAACCGAACTATCTTTGCCAATGGAATACAGCATAACCGGCTTTTCACACTCGGCAGCCACTTCCCGAAAGATATAAATCGCTTCGGCTTCCAATTCTTTTAAATGAGTAAATGACATTACTTCTCTCTTTGCCTCTATTGTGGTTGATACGCCTAACACACATTAAACATACCTATTTACTATGTATTAAAATATAGAAAATTATTTTGGGTTTGTCAAGGGGAGAAGTTTCTCTTAATTTATTCTGGCACGATTTTTGCATCTCTACCCGATATGGATATTAGGGCAAAAGATTTGATTGGCGTAGGCATTGCTTCATTGTTGCTTTTTCCTATAGTTTTCTTTGCCATTTTACTGGCAACAGGGACTGCAAAGTTGGAAGTTGGCGGCATGGATGAGGCAACCAAGAAGAAAATAGCGGGTTATTTGGAAAGGAGTACCCCCGAACAACAGGCTCAGGACCATGAGCAGAGCAAGCTTTTTGAGGCAAATCGTGAGTTAGAAGCTCGATTGGAGGAAGAAAAACGCCTCCTTCAAGAGGAAGCGGCCCGTTTGGAGCTTTTGAAGCTGGAAGTTAGCCAGAATTTGGCGCAAATCAACCGGAATAGAGAAGAAATAGATAAGAGGGTAGGGGAGTCGCAGGTGCTTTCAGACCTAAAAGTTGAGGAACTTGCGCAAATATTTGCGGGCATGAAACCCCTTGAGGCTGCCCCAATTTTAATGAATTTGGACGATGTGTCCATTGCACGTATAATAAAAAGAGTTCCTGATACTAGAGTACAAGGCAAGCTTTTGGCTGCCATAGGAGCTTTAAACACTAAAAAAGCATCAGCCGTAACAAAAATTTTAGGCTGGAAGGAGAAAGGGCTATGAATAGCGAAGTGTCAATATTGCCTGGGCCGGTGGCTGCCGAACTTTCGGGGGCTGGTTCTTTTTTTGGTTCTTGCCAAGTAGCATCAAGCAATTTCGGAGCTTTTTTGGCAGATGCCGAGACTGAGATAGGCGAGGCGAGCGTGGGAGTAGCAGATGCTACGCCCGAGGACAATGTAGGCTTGGTAGAACTTTTCCTGCGAAATATTTTTAAAACGGATGATGAAGCAGAAGATGAAGGGGGAAACAAAGTGCTGAAGCGCTTGAAAGAAGTGCTGGGCGAAGAGGCTGGTGCGGAAGCTTTTAAAGTGATGCAGGATTTTTTTAATAATAATGAATTGCTCTCCGAATACTTTGGTCCTCAGATGGATCTTTCTAAGTTTCCTGAATTGGCTCAAGTTTTGAAAATATTGAAGGGAGAAGCCCCTGTTGAAGATTTGAAAGCCTTGCTGGAATATTGCGTTAAAGAGATGAAGGAAATGATGAACGACAAGCCGATTGTTCCGAAATCCGAAGATTTGCCCGAGCAGGCAGAAGCAGGGTTTATTATACAACCTGAAAAAGCGCAGGAAACTCTTGTTGTTACAGAAGATTTAATTGAATCGAGCTTGTTTGTTATGGCCGAAAAGCTTGACATTCCGCCGGAAGATCGTGAAAAATTTTACTGGTTCATGAATGATTTGCTGGAAAATGGTTTTATTACTCTTAAAGATTTGGACGATACCATTGCGGAGTTCGGTGAAGAAGGCACAGAGCCAGAGTTTGATTTTTTCTGGGTAACTTTGAAGAATCTTTGGGATAGCGTTAAAAACGAAGATGAACCGAAGAAAGAAGAATTGCTTGCGATGCTCAAGGAAGTTGCCGATATAAAGGAGTCCACCAAGGAATTGGAAGAAACTTTGCGGGTAAATCCGGCAAGCCAGGAAAAGCCGGAGCAACAGATTCAGCAGGCTTTGCAACCTCAGCAAACAGTTCAACAGCCTCAACAGCTTCAGCCGTTTAAACCGCTTAGTAGGCGAATTCAGCGCCCACAGCAAGCTCAACAGGCGCAACAGCCACAGCAAGTTCAGCAGACTCAGCGTCCTCAACAAGCTCAACAGCCACAGCAAGTTCAACAGGTTCAGCAGCCTCAACAAGCTCAACAGGCACAACAGGAAGTTCAACAGGATCAGCGCCCTCAACAGGCGCAACAACCTCAGCAGCCTCAACAGGAGCAGCCGGCTCTGCAGGGACAGGAAGTTCAACCGGCTCAACCGGCTCAACAAACTCAGCAAGCCAAACCGACGCAGCCTGCCCAACCGGAGCTGCAAGCACAACAGCCTCAGCAGGCTCAACCGGTGCAGCAAGCACAGCCGGAGCAACAGGCGCAACCTGCCCAACAGCCTCAACCCGAAGTTCGGGCGGTTTGGGATGGTAGCGGCATGAAGATAGAAGTATTTGACGCAAAAACAGGCGAAAAGCTGGAAAGCGTTCCTACGAGCTCAAATATGCAGGAACGTATCCATGAATTGGAGGTTATTCGCCAGGTTGTAGCAAAGGCAAAGTTTATCACAACGCCAACAGGCGAGCAGAAAATGACGCTCCAGCTTCGCCCCGAGCATTTGGGGCAATTGGATTTACGTGTTGTTTTGAACCGTGGAGAAATGCAGATTTTTGCCAAGGTTGAAAGCGCAACAGCACAACATGCTTTGGAAAATAATATAAACTTTTTGCGTGAAGGCCTGGAAAAACAGGGCATACATCTGGATCGCTTGGAAGTTTCAATAGAACAAAGGGAAAAGCAAGACGCATGGTCTTTAGCGCAAGAGAGGCGCGAGCAAAAAGGCCACCACAATAGGCAGCATAAGCATGGCAGAGAAACTCGCTTGGCGGTTTCCGTTAATGGCGATGCAAAGGCAGATACCGGAAGGCGGCTTGGTTACAACACAATGGAATATTTAGCATAGGGAGGACATATCATGTCTAGCGTAGAAGGTACATCATCAAATTCAAGTTTGGCAGATTACACAAAGAAGGCCGAGCCTCGCAAGGTATCAACCGGCGGTGTTGTAAACGAAGGCGATACCAGAGCTTTTTCCACCCCAGGTGGTGAAATGGGCAAAGATCAGTTTTTAAATTTGCTCGTGGCTCAGTTGCGATATCAAGATCCGCTTAAGCCGGCAGAAGACACTCAATTTATCACGCAGCTTGCTCAGTTCTCGCAGCTCGAATTTACGCAAAATTCAACAGCGGCCATTTCTACGCTTGCAAGCAATATGCAGGCATTTATGGATATGCAGAATATGCAGGCCCAGAGCATAACAAATGCCAGCGCAACTCCGCTTTTGGGCAAAGAAGTCCGTGTTATGGAGGCTTCCTTTAAGTACGGTGGCTTGGGCGGCAAGGATTTAAATATATTCCTGGCCGAAGGTCATAAAAACGGAGTGGCCGTGATTAAAAATTCGGAAGGAAAGGTTGTCGCAGAGATAGAAGTTAGCGTTGATAGCATTAAAGGCGGAGAAACCACTATAAAATGGAATGGAAAGGATAGCAATGATGGAAAGGATGGACAGACTATTTGCTTGGGTGGCACATATACTGTTGAAGTAATGGATGTCAACCAAGCGAAAAGCGTTGGTTATGCCTATCAAGACGGTATGGTGTCTGGAGTCAGTTTCCACTCAGGCGGCGCATCTTTGACCATAAACGGCACTCAATTTGGGCTTGGATATTTGGTAAATGTTCAGGAAGTGGCTTCTCGCATTATGGAATCGTCTTTCAAGTATAGCGGATCGGACGGCAAGGAATTTAATATATTCTTGTCTGAAGGCAATAAAGAAGGCTTGGCAGTGATTAAAGATTCAAACGGAAACATTGTAGCAGAGCTTGATGTTAGCGCCGATAGCAACAAAGGTGGCGATGCTAAGGTTAAGTGGGATGGCAAGAAAGACGGCATAATTGTTTCGGAAGGCACATATACGATTGAGGTTATGGATGTTTCAGGCTCAAAAAGCGTTGGTTATGCCTACAGGACTGTAGCGTAGTGTTATTATGGCACGATTTTTGCAAGGAGTATAAGTATGGCTAGAGTTACTTTTACAACGACGTATGATACGACGATGCGCTACTTGCAGCGCAACGCCAACAATCAGCTTAAGCTGCAAGAACAGATTGCCAGCGAAAAGATGATCAACCGTCCTTCCGACAATCCGATCGGTTTTGCTAATGCGATGAACTACAGGAATATCCTCAGTTCACTGTCTCAGCAGAAGATCAACATGGATGATGGTGAAATCTACATGACCATTCTGGAAGCAACCCATCAGAGCATAAACAATATTTTTACGCGTTGCCAGGAGCTTGCGGTCCAGGCTTCAAACGATACTCAGAATCATCAGAACAGATTGTTCACAAATATGGAAGTGCGTCAGCTTTTGGAGCAGATGGTTTCGGAGGCGCAAAGCAAGCACAAAGACAACTATATTTTCAGCGGCAAATGGGCAAACATGCCTCCTTATGAAATTAAAGGCGGCCAAGCTGAACTTAGATTAAATTCAGATAACTCTAACAGGACTATTCCGATAAATGCGGCTTACGATCCTCTTGATCCGAATTCTCTCATGTTTGATCCGGGAACTGTAACTATTAATATTTTCGATTCGGAATTCTGGGATACAAATGCGAATCCTCCCGGAAATCAGCTTGCTCAACGTATTATACCGGGCTCTTTCCATTTAGATGGGCTTATGGAAAAACCGAACAGATATACTGATCTCGCCGAAGATGATCCGAATTATCTTCCTATAAGCCACCCCGATCATTACAACTCGGACTATGAAGTTGACTATGTGAATGGCACAATAACTCTTATAAGTGATGCGGCAAAAGCTCGCTTTTATGATCCCGCCACAGGAGATGCTATAACAACAACAAGGATAGATGCTGCCGGTAACGCTATTGAGATACTTGATAATATGCCAACGGTTTCTTTTGAGTACATTTACCGCAATTCAATAGATATGAGCGGCGAAATTTACCGGGAAATAGATTCCGGCATAACTATGAAAATAAATACCAATCCGGATGACTTGTTTGGGAAAAAAGGTTTGAATGATTGGGATTCTTTCAAGGAAATAATAAGCTTGATGCAAGGTCTTTGGCACAATGAACAGTCGGAGATAAACGCAAGCATAAAGAATTTGAATACCGGGCGTGAGAGAAATTTGGAGCAGCAGGCGGTTGAAGGTGCCAGGCTGAACAGAGTTGCGCTGGTTTTTAATCGCAACACGGATTTAACCGAATCGAACACCGATGCCCAGAGCAGAATAGAAGATGTAGATTTAGCAGATGCTCTTACCAAGTTCGCTTTGGCAGATACGATTTATAATGTTAGTTTGCAGGCTGCATCAAGGATTATGCGGCGGTCTTTACTGGATTATTTATAGCGAGGTGACTATGCCAAACACACTGTTCAATGTATCGTCAATGATGTATCAAAACAAGCTTCGTATGCATAACGAAGTTTTGCAGCGTGCAACTGAAAGACTTGCCACAGGCAGTCGCATAAACAATGCGAAAGATGATCCTTTCAGAAATTACGAGGCAGAAAATGCCAGAAGCGAAATTAAAAATGCTGAAAAGGCTAAGCAAAATTCAGCCGACGGCGCAGCCCTTTTGCAGGTTGCCGAAGGAACATGCGGTGAGGTGCAAAGCATTCTGCAACGAGTTAGAGAGCTTGCCGTTCAAGCGGCAAACGACACTTTGTCAAGCACGGAGCGCCGTTATTTGAACGAAGAAGTCGGCGGGCTTTTGAACGAGATAGATCGCATAACAGCCGTCACTACATTCAACACAAAAACTATTTTTGGCAATGAAGGAGATTCGTTTTCCAAATCTGATGTGAACACAGCAGGCGGCAGAGAGTTGAAGGACTGGGCAAAGAATCCGTATATGAGAGCCGAAGGAATAAGAGCCGGAGTTTTACATGTAGGCCCCGAGGCCAATCCCGGTACGCTTTACGATGCAAATCAGGTCAGAGTGTCAATTCCGGAGCTTTCTTCAAGAACTCTCTTTGGTCCGGACGATCCTAATGGCCGCCCGGCTATTGATCTCTCCGATAATGCAGGAGCCACCAGTGCCATAGACAAGCTGGATTCGGCGATAAATTCTTTGGGCACTGTTCGTTCTTACATGGGTTCTTTGGTGAACAGGATGGACAGGCAATATGAAGATATAGAGAGCCGAAACATAACCAGAAATGATCATGTGAGCAAAATTAAGGATACGGACTTTGCAAAGGAATCCACAGAATTGATGAGTGCGCAAATTAAACAGCAAGCTGCGATTTCAATACTGGCTCAGAGCAATTCAAAAATCGGCAGGGTTTTAGAAATATTAGGTGGTTAACAGTTTAGTGGCCATTTCGCCGAATATTCTTGCGCCGGCACAGTTGGGGTTTGCAAGCACTGCGGGCATGCCCTTTTCGCCGCCTTCCATTAAAGGAGCATCAATGGGAATTTGCCCCAAAAGCTCTAGCCCCATTTTTTGAGCAAAAGTTTTTGCTCCGTCTTTGCCGAATATAAAGTGCTCTTTTGAGCATCCGTCGCAAACAAAGCCGCTCATGTTCTCTACCAATCCGATAATAGGCACATTCATTTCCCTGAAAAGGTCTATGCCCTTTAAGCAATCGGCTAGAGCCACGGACTGAGGGGTGCAGACCATAATAACGCCGTGCAATTTGCAATTTTGAACAATGGAGAGCTGGACATCGCCGGTTCCGGGCGGTAAATCTATGAACAGTATGTCCATATCCCCCCAATTCACAAAGTTCAGCAGATTGTTTATAAGAGCTGCGGCTCGTGGTCCTCTCCAGGCATTTGCCTTTTCCGCAGGAAACAACTGCGCAAGGGTCACAACGTGCACTCCGTGCGAGAATGTGGGGATTATATGCCGTTTTTCATCCATTTCGGGGGCATCTTTCAGGTCGAACATTATGCCCATGCTGGGGCCATATAGATCGGCGTCTAGAATGCCAACTGATTTTCCTTCCAAAGCAACAGCCATGGCGAGATTCGCCGTAACGGTTGATTTCCCGACTCCGCCTTTGCCGCTGGCAATGGCGATGATGCTTTTAATATCTTTTAATGCCATATTTTTATCAACTCGGAATAGCGAGATTCGAACTCACGACCTTCTGCTCCCGAAGCAGACGCTCTACCAGGCTGAGCTATATTCCGAAACTGGTTTTTTGCTTGAATTTTGGCGTTTTTACTCATATTTTTGCGTTATGACAATTAGTAAAAACCTCTGTCACTGCAATTTACATGCACTAAAAACTCTTACTCCAAGCGATTTTGCCATAATATAGCAAAAAATTACTTAGCATCCCAGGTGAAACTCATATAAAATTCGGCTCCAGCGTATTCTCCGGTATTTTCACACTCATAAGCCGAATTCCCGAACATTCGTAAGGACCTATACATCAAAGCTCTCTGTATAGTATTGAGGGTGCCGCTTACTCTAGCCATTTCGCACAGGAGTTGATCAGCAAGAAGCCTGGACAAAAAATGTCCACCTTTGCAATTTTTAGTGTAATTTGCATCATGAACGATGATCGCCCAGTTATAATCATTGCTATCGGTAAATTTCGGAATGATCGGATCTATCACATGCGAGCCGCTGCGCATGTTCGTGGGAAAGCCCGGAAGTAAAGTATATCGCAAAACGCCATCAACTGTATGTATTGCGCAATCGGCTTTTTCAGTGAGCCGCCACAATCCTTCGCCGGCGAATCTTACTGCAATTGGCGAGCCTGTGTATTTAAGCACTTTCATTTTTTGCCTCATGGGTTGAATATGTAAGGTTTGGTTTTATCCAGCCATTTTACCGGGTTGGGCTCTCCAATATCGATGTGTATCTAGGTTTGGGTTACATCAATATTCTCCACCCGTTTTATGCATAATGCCAAAGCTTCAGCTGATGTGCAAAAAGCGTACAGTAGCATTATCTTTTTTTGAGTTATATGCAAATCTATAGCCATGCCTTTTTTGTGGTAGCTGTTTTTTGCGCCGATTGAGCATGCCGGGCTTCTAAGGCCGCACCAGTTGTGCATGCGCCGGCCATCAATGGCGTTAACCCAAACATCAGGATAGCGCTCTTTTATGGCGCCATAAATCTCTAGGATTTTAGGATCTATGGATTTATCCAGGCTGTAGCCATAATGCTGCCAGTCTGGCGGGAGCAGGTCGTTTGGATCAGTAATCATCTCTACTTTCCTCCGTTGAGTTTGTTTTTATTCTGCAGGATAACCTCAAGAAATAAATTTTTGAAGTCGTCTAATTTGTCATTCATTTTATCCACCTTCTGAAAAACTTCTTTCCCGTCAGCTTTGGTAAAATTCTGTTCTCGCATATCCGATATGGTTACGCTTAAAGCTTTGTAGTCATTCTCAATTTCTTTCAAATCTTTCTGTGTCGCAAATTCTGCAAGCCTCTGTTTTATTTTGCTGACTTCTTCTTTCGTTTCTTTTATATCAGCATTTTGGATCATTTGCTCTTTATCCCTGGCATCTGTTCTGAGCTTCGTGTTTTCATCTATTATCTTGGCCTGCTCCTTGTCTTTGTTGCGCAGGTATATAATGCCAGCTATTATAGCCGCAATGAGCAGCATCACGATAACAACAAACGCCTCGCCGCTTGTCAGCTTATGCGCAAGCACCGTTAGAAACCCATCGCTCGATATAGCTGTGTTCGCTATTTTGTCCATTTGAAAAAATGAATAAAGAAATGGAAAGTAAAATTTTAGACATAAACGATTTTACTTTTAAATCGTCTGTAGAAATATTTTTATATAGATTTAAATTTATTTGGGATATAAATCTATCCCTTGAAGCATGGAATTTTAAAAATCTTTACACTTTTCCGTATAAAAAGATTGCAAATTTATTTTATAGAGTGGTAATTGAATTATCTCAAGAAGATATTGAGGGAATAAAATCAAAAGAAAATAATGGAAAAATATATCATGAATGCGTTAATAGATGGTATGGAAATAGCTACAAAGAGAAAATGGCAAATGAAATTATATATGAAGTCGCAGATGTCACTGAAATCACTCCGCCTATAAATATAGAAGAAATAAAAATTATCTTCTACGAAAATCTTTACAATTTCATAGAAAAAGATTTAAAGAAAAAAGAATATTTTATAGAAAAACTTTCGGATAAAATACATGGAGAAATAGCTTTTATTGTAAATGGAAAAGAATTCGAAAATGAGAATAATGAAGCTGTTTTGAATGTGAAGGAGAAATGAAATATGGAAATACTTAATGTAATAGGAAAATTTGTAGAAAAAATACCCAAACCATTATATGTAGTTTATTTATTTTTTCATTATTATTTATGCTTCTTCCCGAAAGTTTTATAGAAAAATTAAAAGGATTTGAATATGAAATTGGATATATTTTTGTTGACAGCATCGTTTATTATAGTAGAGTTATGTGTAAGAGGGATAGATAAAATAGAAAAAAGTAGAGCAGACAATAGAGCAAAATCCGAAATGATAAAAATTATAGATACACTTTTCACACTACGAAAATGAAATTAAAAAGAAATTTAGAGCAATACAATAGCATTGATTTGTGATAAATAAGCATTTTATGGAATTAATTTCTCCACATTGCTATTTGCCGCACCGCCCCAGGCGTGAAGCCGGTGCAACCGCATCTTGAAGAATGGAAAGTTTGGAGGGCATTACATTTTCAATAAATTTGAATGCGAGCCTGTACGCGAAGCTGTTAAGATAAGCTTATCATTATCTATGCCATATATAAACAGCCAATCGGGCTCTATATGGCATTCACGAAACCGAACGTAATTACCTCGCAGCGGATGATCGTGATACTTAGCATCTAAAGTTTCGTGGTTTTGTAATTTTTCAATAACTTCATCAAGTAATGATAAATTTTTACCTTGTTTTTTCATCAGCTTTCTGTCTTTTTTGTACTTTTTAGTTGGCCTAAGCTTGAGCATTAGTCATCCTCAGAGTCAATATCAGCATTCATCTCTTCAACGGTAGAATAAGTTTTAACTTGGATTTTTCCATCCATAATATCCATCGCCTCTTGTAGTGCTTCCAAAGTCTCTTCATTATATTCAGGTTCATCATATTGAGGGAAAACTATAACCTCAAGCCTTTGTCCAATATATTCTCTAGGAATAGAAGCTATAATCCTGCTATCAGTCGGAATACAGGTAGTTCGATAAGCTTGTGGATACGTCTGTGTCGCATTCATAAATGCCTCCGATTCAAATATAGAAATTTACCCGGCAAAGTACCCACTCTCCAACCACTCCACCAATTCCCGCCGCTCCTTAATAGCCTCCTCAAAACCCACCTTAAAATGCTCAGGAACGAATTTCCCATAAAGATTGGCCGTTGTGCCTATATCAGAATGCCCCAACTGGTAGCTCACCATCTGCAATGTAGCAGCCTGTGATAGCAGCTTGTTAACCGCAAAAGTATGTCTGAATCTATGGGGATGGATGCCAGGAAAAGCTTTCGCAAAGCCGTATCGCTTGAGTCCCAGCTTAATATTATTGACTCCGATTTTAAAAACCATGCCACGCTTGAATATTTCCGCAATGGTAGGACAAACGGGCAAAGTTCTTGCGGCGGCAGCAGTCTTTCCGCTAATAGGCTTATTGCGGCCAACCGCTTCGCCGTGCAAAACAATTCCATTACCTCTTATGCTTTCCGGCGTTATATTATCCAGTTCTCCGATGCGGATTCCAGTCAAAAGCAAAAATAAAACAGAATCGTGCAGGTCGCTCCTTTCTCTTCTTAAAAATTCCAAAATCCTCTTTTGTAAATCAACGGGCAGCGGCTCAACGACTTTGGTATTAACACCGGCGATGATTTTAACTTCCACATCATCCCAAAGAGTAGCATTATGCAGCCACCCATTCCGGGCCGCAACTTTAGCCATCCGCTTCAATGTTTGCAAATTATGCTTCATTGTGCTTGCGCTAATTCGCGTTTGCCGGTTGTTGTAATTTGCCGTGCTTCGCCAGGCTAAAAAATCATAAGCTGTATCCGGTTTCAAATCGGCGGTCGTTTGCAATCCCAAAGCCTTGAAAAAGTCAAGGATAAGAGTCTTTTCGTGCAGCATAGCTTCACGATGCTTATCGGTTGCTCCTTGAGTCATTTTCTGCTTAAACCAAGCTTCAGCAAGCAGCTCAAGAGAGACTTCCGGCTTTTCGTCGTTTTCGCCATAGCCGGACAAAGCTATTTTCTCAAGCAGTTCTTTTCTCCCGGAATCGCTGAATGCCAAATATGCCTGCACCGCAGACTTCATTTCTTCCGCAGTTATCATTCTGCGAGCTTTGGGCGTAAGCACTCCCATGATAGTTTCATGGGCTTTTAGGGCTGATTGCAGGTATTTTGTAGATTTTTTGTCTAAACAATAATGAATAGGCTTATAGCCAGAAGTGCGGTCCTGTATTTGCCCTATACGAAAAATCATCGTTGCCATAAAATTCCATTAACTGTTACTGCCATGTTACTGCAAAAAAATAGAAAAAAAGTGAAATTTGAGTGACTGAAAACGGCATTATCTTTCACTTTTGAAAATTCAGCCATTCCGATAGTTTAGGGGTTTGTGGCTAAGAGGCTGATAAAATCCGAGCTTGTTAAAAAATCGCCTTAGCATTTCAATTAGCTTTTTGGTTCTCTTTTTCTCCAAATGTTCGTCTAGCGCATAAAGCAACGCAGCCATTGATAATAACATGACAGCTTCGAACATTTTCAATACCTCTATCCATAATATACATTATTTTTTTGCAAATTAAGCCATTTCGGAAAAGAAAATTTGGATTAAAACTGAATTGGAAGAGACCTTCCCCCCTAAGGGTGAATTTGAGAAACGAGCTTGCGAAATACTTGCAAAACATTTGACTGGACTTATGAAACAAATTAAGCAGGAGGTTTTGAAAATGATTATCTTGAAGAATGGAAAGCTTGGAGGGTATTTACTTTTTCAGCAAATTAGAATGTGAACCAGTACGCACGGCGGTCAAGATAAGTTCCTTTTCGCTAACTCTATAGATAAGCAGCCAATCAGGCTCTATATGGCATTCACGATGCCCTACATAATTCCCGTGTAACGGATGGTCGCGATATTTAGGCTCTAATGATTCCTGCTTGCATAATTTATCAACAACTGCATCCAGCAAAGAGACATCTTTACCTTGTCTTACCATTAAACTCAAATCTTTTTTATATTTATTGGTTGGTTTAAATTCTAATTCAGGTTTCAATTGTTACCCTCGGCAGCAATCTCAGCTTCAATTTCCGCCACTAGCTCCCTGTGGTTGCTATAACTTTTCGCTTTAATTTTTCCAGACGCTATATCATCAGCCTCCTGCATCGCCGCTAAAGTCTCCTCATTATAATCAGGTTCCTCATATTGAGGAAAAACTATAACCTCAAGCTTTTGTCCGATATATTCATTAGGAATAAATGCCTCCTTAAGACTATTGCTGTGAGGAGTGCAAATAGTCCGAAATGCCTGTTGATATGTCTGTGTCGCATTCATAAATACCTCTTTACAAAAAATACAAATTTTCCAGCCACTCTACCAATTCCCGCCGCTCCTTAATAGCCTCCTATATCGGAATGCCCCAACTGGTAGCTTGCCGTTTTCTATATTACCTTCAAATGCTGGAATCCTTATTTATTTTTTTCTCGCAAAAACCCATAATTGAATGGTGCATAATCATCGCTAAATTCGGGTTTATCTTTGTTCCCGTTATATTTATCCTGTTTATGATAACCCTGGAACGCCGAGGCGCAGCCTTTATACAAGACAGGCAGGGACCTAACAGGACAGGCATCCCGCTTTTTTCGTTTTTAAGCCACATTCGTCTGTTCGGCATTGTGCAGAACGGCGCAGACGGGTTGAAACTCTTTACAAAAGAACTCTTTGAACCTAGAGAAGCGCACGGCTTCTGGTTTAAGTTCGCTCCCGCAATTCCGTTTATGGTGGTGTTTTTATCACCGGCAGTTATCCCGTGGTTTGGGCCAATGGTCTTTGACTGGAGCGGGCAAGTTGTGCAAATAAGCGGAGCTATTTTGAATTTGGATGTAGGAGTATTATGGCTTTTTGCATTCGGCTCGCTAAGTATCTATGGCACTGTGCTGGGCTCTTGGGCCTCTAACTCCAAGTATTCGCTTTTGGGCGGCATGCGTGCCGGCGCAATGATGATAAGCTACGAAGTCTCTATGGGGCTTTCACTGCTGGGTATGTATTTATTAGTTGGCAGCTTCAATCTGCAAGACATGGTTGCCTGGCAAGAGGTCAATGGCTGGGGAATTCTGGTTCAGCCGATCGCATTCGTTGTTTTCTTAACTTCCCTTATCGCAGAGACTGGCCGTGCTCCCTTTGATGTCGCAGAAGGCGAATCCGAGCTTGTTTCCGGTTTTCACACCGAGTTCAGCGGCATGCGCTTTGCCATGTTCTATATGGGCGAGTATGCGCACATAGCCATCAACGCTGCTTTGCTGGCGACTTTGTTCCTTGGCGGTTACAGCGTTCCTTTTGTGAGCACGGAAATGCTGAGAGAAAATTCAGCTTTGGTTTTAGCTATTGTGTGCGGAGCGTTTGCTTTTGGCGCACTTGCGTTTTTGCATCTTATGCACCGCTATGCAAAATGGTATAAGAATTCAGAAGCCTCAGATAAAGCTATTCGTTTGAAGGAATGGGGTTTGTATAAGGCGGTTGCCTGGCTTGCGGTGCCGGTGCTTATAGCTGTTGGCGTGGCTTCGTTTTTCTTTGCCGGTCTTATAGAGTCGAATTCATTTGTTGCGGCGGCTATTGCAGCGGCTGTTCAGATTCTGGTGTTGCTCTTTAAGATGAGCATCTTCTGCTGGCTATGGATTTGGTTCCGCTGGACTTTGCCTCGTTTCCGCTATGACCATGTTATGCATTTGGGTTGGATTATTCTGCTGAATGTTGCTTTGGTAAATTTGGTTGTTACGGCGTTTTTGGCGAAGTTGCTGAGGTAATGGGAAAATAAATGCAGGAAAGGCATAAAAATGATGCTCTATACTTTCAAGAATTGGCACAGGGCATAAATGACTATGTAATCCCTTATATAGAATCCGTAAAAGCAATTCCGAAAGATTCTGTTGTTATGGAAGTAGGTTGCGGCTTCGGTGGGAATTTGTACCCGTTTTTAGAGAGAGGGCATAAGGTTATTGGTATTGATAAAAACGATTATAGCATAGGGTTTGCCAAGGAGTTATTTAAAGACAGCAAGTATATAGACAAGCTTACATTGCTCAACGAGGATTTTTACAAAGTTGATCCCGGATCAATACCAAAGGCTAATATAGTTGTTATACGGGATGCGCTGGAACATATAGTTAACAGAGAGATGTTTTTTGAGCGTCTTAAGGAATTTTTGGCAGATGATGCAATTATATTCAATGCGTTTCCCCCGTGGAGAATGCCGTTCGGCGGACATCAACAGGGTTGCAAGAGCAAGCTGCTTTCCAAAATGCCATGGTTCCATTTGCTGCCGTGCGTTATTTTTGACACCATACTTAGAGTCTTTGGTGAAGATGAGAAATACATAAAAGGCCTGCGCAGTGAAGTTCGTGCTACAAAGTTGTCCATATGCAAATACAAACAGTTGCTTAAGAAAGTCGGGTTCAAGATAGAGAAGGAAACCTGGTATCTTATAAATCCCAGTTACAAAATAAAGTTTGGGTTAAACCCAAGGGTTTTGCCGTGCATCATGAGAATTCCGCATATATGCGATTTTTACACAACTACGCATTACAGCGTTATTTGCCGGTAAAATTACTATATTACTATAGAACAATCAAACCGAGGAGTTTTTATGAACAGGTTAGCTACCTATATTGTTATAGCTGCAACAGTCATCGTTTCAGTAGCAGTTACTCTTTTTATTTTGCACAACAAAAATAAGGCATTGCTTGAGGATTAATAGCTTTTGAAACAAAATAATATCCTTTTAATAGCGGCGTTTGCTTTTCTTGCGTTGCTCTTGTTTGTGTTTAGCGAATTCGCTTTTAATGATTCAAAGCTCATGCTAAATAGCGATCAGCTTAATGGTATAGGTCCCAGATATATCAGAGCTAATGATTTTATTTTACCCGAATGGGAAAACATGCGTTTGGGTGGCATCCCTACCATAGACGCTCTGTTTGGAGACATTTATCACCCGCTTACTATGATTTACTTTGTGCCTGGGTTAGATCCCGATAGAGCTACAGGGTTTAAGTTTATTTTTACGATTTGGTGTGCGTTTATCGCTGCCTATATTTTAGCCAGATATTTAACGGGTAAGTGGCAATGGGCGGCATTGCTCGGATTTTTATACGCTTGCAGCCCTCAATACTTCTCATACATATATGGTGGGCACGATGGTAAAATGATAGTTTTTGCCGCAGCTCCGTTTGCAATGTATGCTTTAATGAGATTGCTGCGCGAGGGCTCCATAAAGCATGGGATTTATTTTGCGCTTTCTGTTGTTTGGATGGTGCTGTCTCCGCATTTGCAGGTGGTTTATTTCTTTTTATGGGGTGCAGCGCTTTATACATTATTTGAAGTTTTCTCCAATCCGCTTTCCGCAAAAATAAGATGCATTCGCATGGGGCTTGCAGTGTTGGCTGTATCTATTGGTCTTGCAATTTCCGCTTTCCAGATAATTCCTCCTTATTTATATACAACAACGGAATCTATTAGAGGGAGCGCAGAAAAAACAACCGTAGAACATTCAGCAAGCTGGAGCTTGCATGGTGAAGAACTTGCCGCTATGATTTTACCCGGTTTTCTGGGAACAGATGTAGAAGAAAAGAATACTTATTGGGGGCAAAATTCCTTTAAGCTAAACGCAGACGGAGCAGGAACTCTTTTAACATTTTTGGCTCTTTGCGGTTGTTTGTTGCGGAGCAACAGAAAACAGGCTTTATTCTGGTTTTGCGGCTGCGTTTTAACTCTTTCTTATGCTGTGGGTTTACACTCGTTTTTATTTTCCGTTTGGTATAATATAATACCCGGTGTTAAAAATTTCCGTGCGCCCAGCATGGCTATTTTCTGGATTCCTCTTGCTTGTTTATTTTTAGCAGCTCCTGTTCTTAAGAACTTTGAAGAAAATAAAGAAGTCTTTAAAAAAGGTACAATTTTATATGGAATATTACTGGTAGGAATTTTATTTTTCCGCTACGCATGGGAAACATTGAACGGCATACCGGTAGCGATATTCATAGCCTTGTTCGGAGCGTATTTCATAAAATTGTCTGAACCGCGATTATCGGGATTAAAGAATTTCCATGATAAGCTGCGTATTGCGCTTTGGATTCTTCCCTTCTTGCTTCTCGCGAGTTTCTTTTTAAATCCTGTTAGCGGGAACTATTTTAAGCCTGTTAATTTTGTAAAAGCTAATGATTTGGTTTCGTATTCGTTCACATCTTTTATAGTATGCGCTGCTGTTGTTGGTTCGGTGTTTTCCAAAAAAATATTGATCTTTGCGGCGGTTGCGGCATTGGACTTGGCTATAGTAAACCTTCCTTACGTTCAAACCGTTCAAAGAGCAGCTTACTACAACCCAAAGCATGCAGTTGTTCATGCCATTAAGCAGGATAATCCGAACGACCATGAACGTTCCCGTATTTTTTCTTTAACAAGAAATCCGGCGATTAGCGGCAATAATCTGGCTTCTTATGGGCTTAGAAATGCTCTTGGTTATCATGACAATGAAATAGCTACATACCGAATTTTCAAGGAATCTTTGCAAAATTCGGCCATGCTTGATTTGATGAATGTAGGTTATATAGTTTTTGATGGTGAGCAAGGCACGGGAATTCAAAGAAATCCCGGTGATTTGGGCAGAGCGAAGCTGTATTACCAATGGGAAAACGAAAAAGACATAATTACAAGATTGAAAGATGGCGAATTTGATTACAGAAATATTTTGTTATTGGAAAATGCAGCCGCCGTTGGGGCGTATGGCAATACACCCCAACAAGGCGAAGTTAAAATAATCCATGCAAAAGCGGATAAAATCAAGTTTGAAGTTGAAAGCCTCATTCCCGGCAAATTATTCGTTTCCGAAAATTATCATAAATACTGGAAAGCAAAAGTTAACGGGGAAAATGCGGAAGTCAGCAGAGCATTCAGCACATTCATGGCAATTGATGTGCCGCAGGGAAAATCCGTTGTGGAATTGCGTTATAAATCAGAGAGCGTAACGCTTTCGCTTTGGATTGGCGCAGTGGGCATGATTTTGCTTTGCGCAATGATTTTCTTTGCCTGGAAAGAGCAACGCAATGTTTTACGATAGTTTTTCAAATCGCAAAAGGAACAGGCTTGGAAGTTTTTTGGTTGAAAAAACTTTTGAGGAATTGGCAAAAATTTCCGCCGAATATGCTCCCGTGAAAATTTTGGAAATAGGCGTTGGAAAAGGCGTCCTTTACGAAAAACTGAAAAAAGAACTTCCACAAATGGAATACACGGGAATAGAAGCCGGTGATGCCATGTATGCAGAGGCAAGGAATAAAGGCATAAATGCAATAAAATGTTTTATTCCGCCGTTTCCGCAAGAACTCGAAAAAGGAAGTTTTGACCTGATTATAATGAGCCATATTCTGGAACATTTCATAAATTACAGAGAAGTGCTGGAAGTTTTGAATGGGATAAATCCATTGTTAAAGCCACAAGGAAAACTTTTGATTTTTTGCCCCTGCGCATTGGATTACGGCATGGATTTTTTTGATGGTGATTATTCACATTCGTATATAACAACGCAGAACAGAGTTGAAGAATTGCTTTTGGACTCGGGCTTTCAAGTGATACGGCGTGCTTCTTACAGGTCTTGTTTTAAGAGTTTTAAACTGTTTTTTTATGCGCTTTCCAAAATTATAGGTTGGTGCGCATTTCTAAATACAAGAACCAGAAGCACTTTCAGAAAAAATCTATTGACATTGGCGGAAAAGATATGAAAATAGCCATAGATGCCAGAATGATAAATAAAAGCGGCATTGGGATCTATATCAAGCATATAATGGAGAATATAGGTTATGATGTTGTTTTGGATAATTCCAATTTTCCGTACAAAAATTACAGCATAAAAGAGCAATTGTTTTTTCCGTATAGAAAACTGCGCAGGGAAAAAGTAGATGTTCTGCATGTTCCGCATTTGAATATTCCTATTTTTTATAAAGGCAAGCTTGTAGTAACCATACACGATTTAACGCATTTAAGGTATCCGCAATTTTTACCGAGCAAATTTCATTACTATTATTTCAAGTTCATGCTTGGAATGGCAACAAAAAAAGCTTCTAAAATCATAACGGTTTCACACAATACAAAAAAAGATATAATAGATTTTTTTAATACGGAACCGGATAAGATTAAAGTTATACATTCCGGAGTGGGAAAGGAATTTGTGATCAAGCCAAAAGATGAAGTTTCTTATCTGTACAAAAAATATAACATTTTGCCGGAGAAAAAGATTATTCTATACGTTGGCAACTTGTTGCCTCATAAAAATGTGAATAGTTTGCTAAAGGCATCTCATTTAATAAAAAAAGATCATGTTTTGGTTTTGGTTGGGAAAAGTTTTAAAGAACGGACCGCAAAAGTAGAGACTGATAATTATCAGTCTCTACTTTATGTAGGCGAAGCCAGTCGAGATGAGCTTGTTGATCTTTACAATCTTGCGGATTTGTTTGTGCTGCCTTCGCTTTACGAGGGTTTTGGTTTTCCGGTTTTGGAAAGCTTTGCATGCGGAACGCCCGTAGCCTGTTCCAACACTTCAAGTTTGCCGGAAGTCGGAGGTAATTTCGCATTTTATTTTGATCCAAAGGATGAGGCGAATATTGCCGATGTGATAAACATGGCTTTTGAGAGCAAGAGTGATCCGATAGCTTTGAGAGAATATGCGCTAAAATTTTCCTGGGAAAAAACTGCCGGAGAAACGTTAAATGAAATCAATTCCCTGGCAAATTAAACTGGCTATCAGCATTTTGCTTTTGGCTTTGGTGGTTTGGAAGTTTCCTGTTTACGAAATTGTTCAACATATAAAAAACGCAAAGATAGGTTGGTTAATATTGGCTTTTGTATTTGGAGAGCTTATTATTTTAAATCAGGCATTCCGCTGGCATTATCTGTTGATTGTTCCAAAGGAACAAAAACCTAAATTCGGTTCGCTTTTAAAATATACTGCGGTTGGTTATCTGTTTAACCTGTTTGCACCTGGTGGTGTTGGCGGAGATGTTTATCGTTCCATTGCTTTGGGTAAGGCGCACAATGTTATTGCAAGCAGCGTGGCTTCTGTTTTGGTTGCCAGAATTTTGGGGCTTGTGGCTTTGTGCTTGTTGTTTTGGATTGCATTGCCGTATTCCGAGCATATTCCGCAGCAGGCAATTTGGTTTATGGCTGTAGGCACTTCATTTTTAATAATTTTTTGTTTTTGCGTTATTTTCAATCCTTTTAAAAAAGGAAAGCTTGGAGAATTTGCGGAAAAGTTAAGGGAGTACAAAAAATATCCTTTGCGTTTGGTAGCGGCTATGTTCGGCTCTCTTTTTATGCAGATTTTGGGTGTTTTAATGCAATGGTCCGTGTTCAAAGCCGTGGATATTTCCGTTCAATGGAGTTTGGTTTTTGTGGTTGTTCCGGTTACAATTATGCTGACAACTATTCCGATTTCCTTCAATGGCATAGGAGTTAGAGAATGGTCTTTGCTATCCTTAACCGCTTATGCTGTAAATTCCGAGCAATTGCTTGCCTCCGTGCTTTTGGGGTATGCAGTGGTTATTTTGCAAGCAGTACAGGGGAGCATTTTTCTACATTTACCACATGATAGAATTCGTGTCTAACACAAATTTTGCCCCGTCCAGCCCAAAGGCGGAAAATGCGGGCGAGCCTTTGCACCTACAGCTTGGGCATAAAAGCGATGTAAACCAGCCGTCTTTTGAAGATATTTCTGCAAAATTGAGCGGAACCAAGGCTAGAATAGAAGAATTGCTTAAACAATATCCGGCCAAGCAGGGCGGGCTTTTAGAGGTTCTGTGGATAGCGCAGAGCGAACTTGGCTGGGTTCCGCAGGCTGCGGTTAAATGGGCGGCCAAAATTTGCGAGTGTTCTCCGGCGCATGCATGGGGAGTTGCAACTTTTTATACAATGTATAAACACGCCCCAACAGGTCGCTTTCTTTTGCAGTTCTGCCAAAATATATGCTGCCACACAGCCGGCGCAGAGAGCATAATCTCCATAGCGCAGAGAAAGCTGGGAATAAAAGCTGGAGAAACCACACAAGATAATTTGTTCACAATAGTTAGAGTCGAATGCCTTGGAGCTTGCGGAAACGGCCCTGTTATGCTGGTAAATGACGATTTTGCAACGGACATAGTTAATGGTGCGCTCGCAATGCCTTTGAATACAGGCTTAAACGAAGAAAGACTTGATAAAATTATAGACTGGTGCAAAGAACGAGCCGCAAAAATGCCGCAAGAGCCCAAAAGGGATCCTCTTGGCGGTGTCACCGGTGCTGTTCACGGAGAACCTCAAGCTGCGAATTTTGCGCCTGCGCCACCTGCGCTGGGTGTTAAGGCAACGGCAGGGGAGAGTGGAGTCAGCATTGTTTGGAAAATAGCTCCGGAAGTCACAGCCATTTCTGTTGAACGCAAGAATGGCAATAACTGGCAGTCCATTGGAAAGCCAGGAGTTAAAGATAAGGAATTCGTAGATGCCGGTGGTAAATCCGGCAATGAATACCGCGTGATTGCCACGAGCGGCGAGAGGGTTGCAAAACCCTCTGCTGCGTCTATTTCTTAAATCCTTTCAATACATTTTTAGCTTTATTTTCAGCCTCTTTTTTGAGTTTATCTTCTGCTTCTTTCTTTTTAGCGGCAGCTTCTGCTTCCAGCTTTTTCTTTTGAGCTTCTGCTTCTGCTTTTAGCTTGTCTGCTTGAGCTTTTGCCGCAGCTTCCAGCTTTGCCTTTTCTTCGTTTAACTTTGCTTTGGCTTGATCTTTAGCTTCGTTTAATTTTGCGGTTGCAAGGTTTTTAAGATCATCCACGGGGTTGGCCATTTGGCTTGCATCTAGGGTGACTTTTGGGTCTGAGAATGAGCCGCCTATGTTAAAGAATAAAAGAGCATTGCCTTGAGAATCCTTTTTGTAAAGCGCAACCGGGCTTCTGCTTGTGAGGCTGTTCAAGCTGGAGCTTATGGAAGAACTCATGGTGTTTTGCATTTTCAAATTCAATGCTCCGTCAAAACCAACGCCGCCGCTAAATGCGAACTGACCCAGTGCCTTTGCATTTATTTTGAAATCCTTAACCAAAAGCTGGCCGTTTTTTGCCTCGAACTCTGCTTTCAAATCATCAAAGCTCATATCGCCTTTATCGCTAACCGGAATTTTTCCGCGCAAAACTTTTTGGCCTGCAATTTCAAAATTCGAAAGGCTGCCGCCTACGGAACCCAGAATTTTTGAACCTCTCAAGCTTCCGTTTGTAATCTGCACAGAAATCGGTCCGCTCAGATTGTCAACAAAATTTTGCGGCAAGCCTTTGGTGTTAACATCTAGTTTCATGCTGAATTTTCCAAAAAGCGTATTGTCTAAATTTCTCAACTGTTTTGAAATTTCAGAATCTCCCGAGATATTCTTTGTGCCGTTTGTTATAAAGTCATTAGCCTCTACTTTGTCAACATTCAATGCGAATTTCACATTCGCAGATTTGCGGTTGGTCAAGTCCACAGCCACATTCGTATTGAAGCCACCGGTGTAGAGTCTGCCTTTTGCGGCAACATTGGCTTTGCTGTTTGCAAAATTTATTCCCATGTTAAAGTCGGAAAGAGTTAAGAACCTGAACACCGTATTCGCCAAATTAATATTTACATTAGCAACTACATCCGGGAGCTCAGGATATATTTCCATAGGAGGGCTTTCTTCTACCGGTGCATTCGGATTGCTCGGTGGCAACAGGCGGTCAAGTTCAAGATTGGAAGAATACACATCTACATTCACATTTGTTTTTTTGCCCATTGCAAGTCTTGGCATTACCATGGCGAGGTAGTCTTTTACAACAGCTTTTACCTTTACATCGGATTTTCCTATTTGCACTGCTGGCTCTGCGGTTATTTCTGTGTTTGAGAATCTTACTGCGCCGTTAAGTGTGACTGCGTCCGGGAGCATAGGAGTTTTTGCAACTATATTTTGCATGGTTACGCCACCGTTCACGGAAATGTTTTCGGGGCGAGCCGGGTCTATAACTCCTTTTGCGTTTACGCTGGCTTCTATTCTTCCGGCGAGGCTGCTGAGTTCCTGTATGGTGATCAGTTTGTTGGCGAGCGCATATAAAGCTCCAAGATCCAAGTTTGTTGTTACGGAGAAATTGTTCAGCATGGGTTTTGGAGATAGCAAATCGCTTGCCTCAACTAAAACGTTTGTGGGCTGGCCGGCGAGCATAAAAGACAGAGGTTTAATGTTTACTGTATTTTCCGTGAAGGCTATATTTCCGGTTAAGGATTGGACTCCGGCCGGAAGGTCGCTATGGCCAACGGCTATGTTGTTCAAAACAAGGTTTCCGCTTACCGGAGGAACTTTTTCAGGAATAATGGATCCTTTAACCGCAGCGTTAAAAGATGCTGTTCCGCTTGCGCTGACCTTTGGTATTTCAGGGTTTATTCCAGCCGGGATTTCTTTTATAAGTTCCGCCAGATTTATTTGGTTGGATTCAACTTTCATATCTACAACCATTATTTCTTCCATGAACCTGTCAACTGTTCCGCTTGCACTTATATTTACGGATTGCAAGCCGGCTGAGAATTGCTTAATATCTATGTGTTGGGTTCTCAAATTTGCATTGACTCCCGCATTCAAGAACACGCTTATGCCGCCTTTGCGTACTCCAAGCCCGCCATCTTCCAGAGATATTTCCTTTAATGTTAGAGCGGTTGATGTTCTTATATCTTCCAAAGTTTTATTTAGAGAAAGGTTTGTGCTCAAATTTATATCACCAAGAATGACTTTTCTTTTTGCAGAACGATCGTTAAAAATAACCTTTGCATTTTTTATGCTAAATGAGTTCAGTGCGAGTGAGCCGGGTAATTCAATATTTGACAAGTCCAGCTTTGCCGTGTCTTTAACCGCCTCTTTTGCCGTAGAGTCAGATTCGCCGCCCAAGCCGTCTATTGAGGTTCTGCCGTCCGACATAATTTCGTAGAGCAGGCTCATGTTTTCAATAGAGATTTTGTCTATCGCAACTTGAAACATCAGAAGTTTAGCGAGGTCTATTTTAACTGCGGCATAAGGCAAGTCCAGCATGGGGTCTTTGCTAAAGCCGTTTCCGGGGTTGTTAGCGACCTTTATATTGTTCAGGCTAATTCCCAGTGGCCATAATTTAAAGCCAGCTCCGCCAACAGAGACCTCCCTGTGCAAGGCTTTCGTGGCTTGCTCCTCAACGAGGGCTTTTATTCTTTCGGGTGGAAACGCCTGTTTAATTGCAATAACTGCAGCGATAAGGGCGACAACTAAAACTATGGCGATTATGCCTGCGATTTTCAAAAGTTTTTTCATGGAAATTAATATAGTAAATTTCCCCACAAAATTTTTATGGGCAATATACGGGCGGCGGCAAAGCTGACAGTTTGGTTGTATTGACAGTCCAAGACGTTGTGGTAACCGGAATATTGCTCTCCGACTTTATATACCATGATTCATCGGGTAAGCCAAAGCCAGCGAGATCATTATAGCCACCATCTTCTATGTCTTGGCCTCTTTTTACATTGAAAGACAGTGAATCGCCGGAATTTAGCATATACTGAGGGCCGCAATCGGTTTTGGTTTTGCACACTTCGCCTGTTGTGGCATAAATATAACCATTTGCGCCATCTGACCTGAGGAATTGGATTGTCAAAAGATTATATGCCCAAATATATGTTTCATAACTTCTTCGTATTATTATAGGATATTCCGAATTGGTATTCAAGAATTTTTCCATAGCTCCTAAACCTAATTTTGCAGTCACCCAAATCAAAGTTTCGGCTTTACCATCTGCATATATAGATGTTTCGGCTTTCATGATACGCGGTGCGCCAAAACGAGCCGGAGTCAAGTCAGTAAGAGACACGCGAAGCATAATGTTACTTCCATATGTTTGCCTGTCTGTGTAAAAGAAATTAATTGAATGAGATGTGCCATCAGCCCAGCCTTTCATTACTGCAAGTTCATTGATATTTATTTTCACAGGAGCAGCTATATGAACACCGCCCAAATCCGCTACTAATTCCCCGTCTATAAATATCCACATATCATCATCACCTATGAATTCAAATACATCATTGTTTCCTTGAAAATATTTGAAAGTAGCAGAACCAGACAGAGAAAATCCGTAGTTATGCAATTTATGTCTGACATTTTTATCGTTGGCAGCCCTTATACCGGCAGTAGGGTTTTTCGGCCCTCCATTGGCATACCAAGCGCCGCATACATCGCCATTACTATCTGGACACCAATAATTTAAACTTTGCCTGCCCCAAGTCATGTTATCATCGTATTTATCAAGCGGGAAAAAACCGTTGTCATTGCCATCGTTATTCCATCTTGTAGATGTGTTATAATCATAATTCATCAAATATTTACCATCAGGCTGCCTATACAGTTCTATTATATCATCAATAACCTTCGCTCCATGGCTATTGTTATGCCCTTGATACCCACTGAACCAATTCTCTAAATTGCCAGCGCTACCACAATTGCCATTGCCCTGTTTGGGACGTGCGCAATAACGATATTTTATATGATCGCGAGGATTGTTTGGAAAATCAGGGTCATCTTGTATATATATTTCCGGACAACTTTTGTCGTAATACAAGTCGTTTTGCACCATTCCCATAGTTACCATTACTGGTTGATCCCAACTCCCTCTAGGACCAAGCGCATCAGGCCCATTAGTATAACCTCTTCTCGTTCCGCCGACAATCTCACCATACCTAAGTTGAGTGCCACCCTCTGTGCAAGGCATATATCCATAAGAGTTAAAGCATATTTCGGTGGAATTATGGTTTCCTTCATAATCACAACCGAGAAACAATTCGAAACCCGGTGCTTCAACAGAGAAATCTCGGATTATGACATCAAATTCAATTTTGTTGCCATTGCCGGATTGCATTACTATGTCAGGAGAATTTTTTGGAAGAAACTGCTCTAGAGCTACGCAGTTTTCATTAACGGTTGACTTCGGGTCAAAAATGTTATTGCGCTCCGGATCTGCGCAACCAAAAAGACCTAGAAAAAATAATAACGCAAAGCATAACTTTAAAACCATATATGCACTCCTATTCCTGAAGCTAACAGAATACCACCCATAATAAAAGAAACATTTCTCGTCGTTTTGGCATCTTCCACTTTTTTCCAAGCATTGTCAAATTCCGATTGAGAAGAATACATCAAAGCGTCATACTCATTAGCCCTTAGTTTCACATCCTCATTCTTTAAGAAACCATAACCAATCATCGCTGCACCAACTACATCAAGCGTAATAGCTACCCAGAAACTTGCGTTACTCTTCTTTTCAACAGACCCTACTTGAGGATCTATAGTTGCAGAAGCAGCCAAATCTTGAGCAAGATCAATGCCTGCATCCATGCCGAGTTCTTTGAGCAAAGAGATTATTTCATTGGGCTTGATCGGCAATTGCTTTACACAACCGGCAGTCAAACCGACATCAGTTATTTTATCATCGGCAGGGCAAGTAAACTTTGTTTTGCAAGAAGCTTGCACCTTTGCAACAGAAATGCCTAAATCTTTTACAAAGCTTGATATGTTAAATCCTTTTTTTGCATTGGACAATTCAAAAATTTCCTTGTAGCATTTGTTGGAACCTGTGTAGCCTGTGGTAATGGTTGCAAGTTGAGGCTGAGCCGGTACAAGCATAAGCTGTTGCTCTGTTGCAACCGGCTTGCGAGATGGGTTTTTAGTTATGCTGGAAAACAACTCCGGAGCCTTTTCCCGAATTGTATTTAGCAAACCTATAACATCTTTGCTCTCTGTGACAAAACTGGCCAAAAGATAACCGCTTATGGATTCATAAAGCTCTACCGTCAAAGTTAACATGCCACCGAACTCTCCAACTAAACCCTGCGAAACATATTCTGCGCCAATCGCCCTGCCTATGTCTATGGCACAGCTCTCGGCTAAACACGCAGCTTCTTCGGCATCTGATGGCAGTAATGACAGTATGTTATCGCGAGTTAAAATGGCATAACCGTGTGGCAATACTGTTCGAGCTTGTCTTCGTAGCTCGTCTGTTAAATGGCGGTATTCAGATTGCTTTAGTGTCATCTCAGCAGAAGGAATTATTTCCAGCACAGCAACAGTATTAGCGGCGTGGACTAAACCAACTAAGATGGGAATAATGGTAAAAAACTTTTTTATACCTAACATAAAGCCAAATATAGTAATTTCACTTACAGCATTCATTCCTGCTGAAAAATCCGAAAACCTTGCGTATAAACTTGCCAAAAGCATAGGCCTCGTGCACGGCTTTTCCCCTGTAAGAATCCGGAAGCATCCAGAAAAATTCCTTTACTTTCGGAACCTCTTTCACCAACGCATCTATGGCCTCTTTGCCGTATAAAAATTCACCGCTTGAAAGTTCCAGCTTGAATTCTGAGATTAGCTCTCCCTCCGGTAACGAAATTGTTTCAACTTCGCCGCTTAAATGCTTTTGCAATAACTTGGCGTAAGAACGGCAAACAGGGCAGTTTGAATCAAAGTAGAGTTTCAAAATCCTGCCGCACGAACTAAATCATTGTAATATTTACCATTGATCTCGTGTTTATCCCTTGGATGTTTAGCGAGTGTTTGTCCATATTTTTCTATGAAGTACTTGTTCTTGTTCACTCGTTTGCAAGATGGAGGATGCGTGCTGAATACTTGCAAAATGGATGACGATGAGTCTATGCATATTCCTTCTGCGTTTGTTTTCAAGCCTCTGGCAAAGAAGTCACTTAAACCTTCCGATGAAATTCCAATTTTATTGGTATAGTAAGAGGCCAGCGAATCCGCTTCAAATTCATTATCCTGGCTGTGCCCCATAAGCCAAACACTTGTACCCAATGAGGCTAAGAGAGCGCCTATGCCATCTCCCAAAAGCGCATCTATAATTATAGAGGCTCCGGCCGCCTTGACCATTCTTTCTCTGCTGTGATGCATAACTATGTGCCCTACCTCGTGAGCTAAAACACAGGACAACTCAGACTCGCTTTTAAATTCCTTTAAGATTGGCGTGTAAAAATAAACATAGCCGCCCGGAACTGCAAAGGCATTTACCTGCTTGCTTTTGATCAGCTTGAATTCAAAAAAATTGTCTTTGGTGCATCTCTTATTATCGCATTCGTAACCGGTGGGCAAAAGGGCTTTCAAATCTTTTGGATCAATTACGTTTAAAATTTCTTTTGCTCTTTCCTGATAGAATTTATAAAAGTCCATTTGCGCTTGGTTATTCGGATCCGGAGTGAAAATTGATTCTCCGGGTTCCATTACATCTTTATGTCCTATTTTTATAAGGCTGTCATATTCTCGGCCCATTTTTTTTTCATCGGCTTTGCTTATAATTGTCTCTTCCCAGCTATGCATTCCGCAAGCCTGAAACAACACAACAAACACTAACGAAATTGCCCAAAAAGCTTTCCATTTATTAGACATATTTTACCTCTCGCGTTAATTTAGAAATTACGGCCCACCATTCTTCGCAAACAAGTTCTTCACAAATTGCAAATCCGGCTTCTTTGAACCAGTCCAAAATAAAGTGCTTTTCGCATTCAAGCTGGCCGCTTAAAATAAACTCGCCATCAGGTGCCAAAAGCCGCTCAATATCGGCCTTCATGGGCAGAACTTCCGTGCGAATCATATTGCAAAGTATAACATTGAATTTTGCGTTTTCGTTAAAAGAGTTTAAAAATCCAAGAACCGCATTCGGAGGTCCCTCTCCGTTTTGTTCAAAGTTTTCTACAACGCAGGAAATAGTCAGCGGATCAATCTCGGTTTGAACTGCAAATTTAGCTCCTTTTTTCAAAGCGAACAGCGAAAGAATACCTGTGCCTGTGCCTATATCCAAAACGCTTTTATCTTTGAAATTTATCTTTTCCATTAAGCGTGCAACCAGTGCTGTGCTAGTATGTTCACCGGTGCCAAAAGCCGTTTTTGCTTCCAGTGCCAACACTACGCTATTCGGTGCTTCAAAGTTTACCCAAGGAGGTCGCACCCAAAGGTTTTCGCTGACTTTAACAGGAGTTTGCCGCTCACGCCACCACAAATCCCAATCCTTAGCTTCTTCTTCGCCACATTCAAAATTCAAGTGCGGAAACTGCGCAACAATAGAGTCTCGTTCATCTTTTGAGTTTGTGTAAAATTTAAATTCAATGTCGCAATCATCTTCTGCTTCAAGCTCTTCCAAGCTTACAATACCAGCTTCAAAGAGTTTAAAACTCTCCAATTCGTAATCTTCAATTTTGCAGCAACCGATTGCGTAATAATTATAACTCAATTAATCAATTCCCGGCGTTTTCCAGAAATTCGGCAATTCGCGATCTTCCCAACGAAGCCTTCCCTGTCCAAGCCACTTTTTTATGGAAGCCAAATGCTCTGAGCTCGGATTGTCTGACTTTTCAATATCCTGGCGAGTTTTATCCATCACGTTCAAGTAATCATAAGCTTCTTTTGCTTTGCCAAAATAGAGGTGAAGATTGAATAACACATATAGAGTTTGACATTCAAGGTCTATTTTTGGGAAGTCAGACATATAATATGCGGTTTTGAAATGCTCGGTTGCGATTTGCAATGGCAGGTGATCATCCATGCCTGATTGTCTGCAAAGAAGCGCAATGCGAGTCCAGTAATTTCCACGCTTGAAATGCGCTCCCTGTACTTTTGCGGCAGCTTCAATCTCAGCACGAATATCAGCGAACTGATAGCTTACTATTGCGGCAGCATGACATCTAGGAAGTTTAAACAATGCATCGCCAATTCCGGTTTTTTCATAGAAAGCCTTTCTCTTTTCTGTGGTTTCTTTCAATTCTCTGATCACTTGCGGCACAAGCTGGCTCTCTTGGTTCTGCCTTGTGGTTCTGTTATAAAGCACAAAATCCTTGCGGTCCGGGCTTGCTAGCAAGCAACCTTCACATACGGTTACGCAAGAAAGCAGGTAGTTCACCTCTCGGAATTGCCCTGCCGATTTATATACCGGAGCCAAAAATGGATCGCTCAGAACGGCAAGAGATTTCGCTCTCAGCTCTTGGGAATTGAGTCCCCATTTCTGGCAAACCGGGCAATCTACTACTCTAGGATATAGTGGTGATTCTCTGGTTGGATCGCCCTCTGATGTTTCAAAGGCTTTATCGCTGAATTTGAAAACGATATCCATTACATTTTGCGGGAGAGCCTCCCCCTCAGGCTTTTCGGAATGTTCAGCATGCTCAGAATGCATGGAGTCTCCGGCTGCATCGGGAAATTCAGACCTTATGATCTGGATGTTCTTCATGTTTATATCAATACCAAACTTAGCGATGTAGGCATCTGCCATTTCGCTGTGGTTTTTGAAGAACACCATCAATCGGCGGTGAATTTCTTGCGTTTTATCGTCGCTCATGTTTAAGAATTTAGTAAAATTTTATCCAACCAAAGCCATCCTTCGCCATTTAAGGCTAGGGAGCCTCCATTGACAGCTAACCACCCGCTCTTTATAAAAGGCTCTACCTTGCTAATGTCAAATTCTCGCCCGAATTCCTTTTCATACTCTTTTAGCGACAGCCCTTCCTTTGTTCTCAGGGCAAGCCAAACGGCTTCAATCTCTTTGCCATAAGTATCTGGAATATCTTGAGTTAAGTCTCTTTTCTGGCATCCGTTCAGCACCCATTTTTTCCAAGGCAGGTATTTTCCCTCCACATAGCTGCGAACTCCATCCAAATAACTGTGCGCTGATGGCCCGACCCCCAGATAGGAGCCTCTTTTCCAATAAACCAGGTTATGCTTGCTTTCGTGCCCAGGCTTTGCAAAGTTTGAGACTTCGTATCTATGAAGCCCTGCGGTTTGCAGGATTTCCGTAGCTTTCAGGTACATTTCGGGGTATAGATCTTCGGGTTGCGTTGGTAGTTTAGAGTGTTTTTTGAGAGTCAATCCATAGAAGCTGATATGCTTTAAGTCCATATTTATGAGTGCTTTAACGTCATTTAAAAAATCTTCCGTGCTTTGGTTGGGCAGGCAAAACATCAAGTCGCAGCTTCCGGTGCCAAAGGCTGCATTTAATTTATCCAGAGCGTTCAGAGCCATTTTTGCCGAGTGATGTCGCCCAAGCATTTTGAGCAGGTTGTCGTTTAAGCTTTGAACGCCGAGGCTAAAGCGATTTACGCCGAAGTCCAGAGCGAGTTTTATTTTTTCATCGGTCACTTGCTCAGGGTTCCATTCCATTGTGAATTCACCGGTTGTTTTGAGGTTTGAGAGCAGGCTTTTCAAAAGGTTTGTGCTTAGGGCAGAGGGTGAGCCGCCTCCTATGTATATAGTGGGTGGGGGAGTTACAGTAGCCCTTACAGATACCTCTCGCAGCACTAGCTCTACGTACTCGCTGTGCAGTCTTTGCGGTGCCGGCATGGCGCAGAAGTCGCAGTAGTTGCATATTGATGTGCAGAAAGGGACGTGGATGTAGAGTGAGGGCACATGGCAAAATTACTAATTTCATATTCACAATGAATATTCTAGTAACAAATGATGACGGCATATCAGCATCTAATATCCTTGCCCTTGCCAAAGCGGTTATGGAGTGCGCAGATGTTAAGGTGGTGGCTCCTCAACGTGAGCAAAGCGGTGTGGGGCATAGTTTTTCTTATTATCGTTCCCTGCATTTTGCCCCTGCGGAAAATTTTCCATGCGAGGCTTTTTGGGTGGA
>JGI24695J34938_10000304_pt1 | contig 48614 bp, 40 predicted proteins | sample TergutCo191P3_FD_34938 | JGI IMG/M metagenome (IMG submission 34938)
TTCCCCAAATACAACGAAATGTTCGGCTTCACGCGGGACGATGTAGAGTTGATAATGGCGGAAGCCGGGATCAACAGAGATTTGATTAAGGTTGATATGGAGGCTTACTACAACGGTTATGCCTTTAGTGAGTACGCCGGGAATAAGGTATACAACTCACAAATGATCCTGTATTTGTTCAATATGGTTATGCAGTTGGGTGAACAACCGAAGCAGATAGTCGACACTAACCTGAAAACGGACTATGGCCGCCTGCGCAGGCTTGCGGACGGNGAGGGNAACAGACAAAAATTGCTGCAGATAATACTTAACGGGAAAATAGCGGTCAGTATTAAAGAAAAATTCTCCGTCGATGATTTACAAAACGAAGATTATTTCGTCTCACTCCTCTTCTATTTGGGTATGCTTACCATCGAGCCGGGTGAAGAGCAAATATACCTTAAAATCCCAAACTACTCCATAAAAACCCTCTATTGGGAATATATGGCCGAATATCTTAAAAATACTGAAGAGGGTGTGATAGACTCGGGGCGGTTAGAAGAAACCGTCAGAAATCTCGCCTGCGACGGGGATATGATGCCATTTATGAACTATTTCAGCGAGAGCTTTCTCAAGCGCATGTCCAACAGGGACCTGCAAAAATTCGATGAGAAATATATAAAGGCCATGATGCTCACGCTGCTTTTTACCTCACCGCTCTACCTCCCGGTGTCCGAAGACGAGACTATAAACGGCTACACCGATGTCTATTTGCAGAAACATCCGGCGAAGCGAGCCGTAAAGTACGAATACGTCTTCGAAATCAAATACGCCAAAACAGGCGCGGCCGCCGCCGAGATCGCCGCGAAATTTGCCGAGGCCGGAGCGCAGATCGAAAAATATAAACAAGACCCGCGCTTCGCCGGCAGAGGCGACATAAAGTTCGCCGCGCTGGTGTTTATGGGCAAGGGTGATCTTGAGGTGAGACGGTGAACCATATAAAACAATTATACATCTGGGGCGCCGGGCATTGCGGCGTTCTGGCCGCCCTTGATTTGGAGCATAACGGACTTAAAGCCGCCGGGTTTATCGACACTAATGCCGATACAATCAAAACGAGGCTTGGGTTGCCGGTACTGGCTCCTGCGGACGTAATCGAAAATAATAATAGCCGCGCTAATGTAATCATTGCGGTTCAAAATGAACGCGCGGCTGCGGATATCGCACAAAAATTGGAATCCTGCGGCGTGGAGTTCACGATGTCCGATATTGTTTCGAAAACCGCCGGCTCAAACAGTTACTATACTAATCCGAAACGAAACTCAAAGGAACCACCGCCTCCAAGCACAATCCCGGAGAGCCTGAAAGACGGCTTTACAATGAATGGCCAAATACCGGTTCTATACTGGTACCTCGACGAAAGAAACGATTCCAGGATCCATAATACCGCCGAAGATTACGAAAGGGCGTTTGAGCGCATGAATAACAGAACTTTCAGATATTACGGCGAGGATATCAACTCTTTCTACGCGGCCTTTGAAAAATATAGCCTAAAAGAAAAGTCCGTCATTGTATGGGGGCTGGCAGGCTTAAATTGCGAGGCGATGGCCATCTGGCAAGGGGCAAAACACGTTTATGTAGTTGACTACAACAAGCCGGTCTGTGAGCATGGCAAAATTACCGTTATGAACCACGGCGAATTAGTTAAAAGCGGAATACGCGCCGATGCCGCAATCTCATTCTCCTCTTTTGAGCACGACGGACTGGGCCGCTATGGCGACACGCTCAATCCAAATGGCGATCTGGAGGCGATGGCGGCCGCCCGCGATTTTTTGAAAGATGACGGGTTTATGCTGTTCGGTGTCCCGCAGGGGGAGGATTGTCTTGTTTGGAACGCGCACAGGATTTATGGGGAAAAAAGGTTGCCGCTTTTGTTGGAAGGATGGGACACAGACGCTGTTTTTGAACAGGAATCACCTGTTGGACATCCTCGCGGTACTTATCATGTTCAACCGTTGATGGTGTTATGTAAGTCCAATAGTCCTAGATTAAACTATGGGGTGAATGATGATAAGTTTTGATTGCTTTGATACTTTAGTAACACGCAAAGTCGCGGAGCCGCGAGGTGTTTGGGTGGTTTTGGAGCAAAAGACCGGAATTAACGGTTTCGCGCAGATGAGAGAGGCAGCCGAGATGATTGCTGTGCGAAACGCGGGTACTGAAAGTGTAAAAATAGCTGATATTTACAAAGCCATGAACGAATCTGGTTTTATTGGTAAAGACCAGGCAGATGAATTAATGCACATAGAGATAGAGATAGAGATAGAGATATCACTTCCGCTGACGGAGAATATAGAAAAGGCCATCGAATATGTCAAAAAAGGCGAAAAGCTAATAGTTATCAGCGATATGTATTTACCCGGCGATATCATTAAGCGGCTGCTTGTAAAGGCAGATCCATTTTTTGAAAACATAACGGTATTTGTGAGTTGTGAGTTCGGCAAGACAAAGTATAGCTCAAAATTGTACAAAGCTATACAAAAGGAATTGAATCTGAAATATACGGAATGGACACATTTTGGGGATAACCCGAAGAGTGATTTTGATGTTCCTAAAAAACTTGGGATAAACGCGATTCTTTTAGAAAGGAAGCCTCTGAGTTGTAATTTTGCAAAATTATTAGAAAAAAGAGGCGAATGTGCCGCTTCTCAATTAATTGCCGGGATCGCTAACTTTTTGGAAAAGAAGAATGATGCCTATAATGTCGGTATCTTTTATGGCGCGGTTGAAGTAATGAACTTTTGCGGTTTTGTTTTGCGAAGGGCAAACGAATTAAACATTAAACGATTATATTTTGTTGCGAGAGACTGCTATCTGCCAAAGCTGGTATGCGATATTTTAATTACCAGATTTAAATATGAGATTAAAACCGAATATATTTATTTATCCAAATTTGCGGTTAAGAATGCGTTGGAGAGCGGCGATACTGTCGCAAAAGAATATTTTAAGAATAAAATAGATATTAGTAATAATAAATTTGCATTTGTAGACTTGTTTGCTTCGGGGCAAACCTTGAGTAATGTCATGAAGATCATTGGTTATGAAGGTACTGTAAACCTAATATTATTCTTGCGTTCCTATAATGTTGGAAAATTAAAAATTAGCTTTTGGCCTATACCATGTATTTCCACTTATAAACCGATAGCATTCATGGAAGTTTTTTTTCGCGCGCCGCATGGAAAGACGGTGGCTTGGAAAAGAGGGGATGAGATTGCCCCGGTTTTTTCTGAAAAAACAAGAAAATTTCCTAAGTATACAGATTATATTAGCGGGGTTTTAGATTTTGCCAAACAATATGCATATTTCATTAATGACTTCGCAACAGGCAATTTAACCCAATCTGTATATAGTATTCTGCTGCAAGATAAAAAAGCGCATACTTTTTTATCTGAAGTACCAATGGATATTGACTATCACGAAGCTAAAGAGTTTACATTCATTCCCAGATTGTCTACCAAGAATATTTTTGATAGATTCTTGCTTGGCCTAAATATGTATATTTATGAAGATCTTTGTATGGCCGGAATGACTGGAATTGACAGGAAAATTGTGAAATTATGTAAGAAAAATAAAAATTCTTTTATAGCAACAGTTTATGCCAGAATTCGTATTCTATATACGGATATAGCGCCTAAAAATGAAGGCAAAGCTTATGGGGATTTAGCAGTTGGATACCATTGTTATGAAAAGCTTTTTAATAAAAGAATTGTACTTTACGGTGCCGGAGAATTTGGACGTTCATTATATTGGCAGCTTAAGATTACTCAAAATTGCGAGATTGCTCTTTGGGCAGATAAAAAATATGATAATGTGAACAAGATTGTTGATTATGATTTTGATTATATAGTTATTGCAATATGCAATGATGAAATAGTTTGTGATGTCAGGTTAGATCTGGAGAGAAGGGGCATTATGTCACAGACGATTATCTGGTATGGAGAACTGTAGTATGAACGCATTTGAAAATAAAACAGCCGAACAAATGGAAAAATGGCTGGACAGTTGGATTATGGCCATAAAAAACAACGCAGTATCAGGTTTTGCGCTTAGCCAAAACCTGATTAAAAATACATATTATGCCAAGGAGTTTGGGGTAAATGTTGTCTATGACAACAATCCAGAACTACATGGTAAAACAGTGGATGGCTTTTTGGTATCTTCACCTGAGAGTGTAAGGCCAGATGGAAAAGTAGTCATATTTTCCGATATTGGGTATATAAATATAAAATATATTTTAGAAAACAAAGGGTTGCAGGAATTTGATGATTTTATATTATGGAGAAACTTGATACCGGTTTTGAAATGGGTTAAAAAGTCGGAATTATTTATTCCGGAAGTTCATACCGCAATAACTACAAAATGTACATTAAACTGTACAAACTGCAATATGCTTATTCCAAAGCATAAACAGGCGGGTACGGATGATTTTTGGGAATTGTCATGTTTGAAAAAAGATGCTGACCTGTTTTTTAGCATAGTGGACAGGTGCGACAATTTTCAAATTTTGGGGGGTGAGCCACTATTATATCCTCATTTAGGACAATACTTAAAGCATGTTGTTAAATATAGAGAAAGGATCGGTAAGCAGTTGCTTATTGTGAGTAACGGAACCATCAAGCCGGATCTGCAAATTTTAAATATATGCAGGGAATACGATATTAGCTTTATAATCTCTAATTATTCTTTATGCGGTACCCCAAATTATTCTTTAAGAAGGGATGAAGTTTTGCAGGTTTTGGGGCGAAATAATTTATTATTCAGCAATAATCCAGCTGCGCTGCCGTGGAGTGATTTCTTTTTAAAGGGAGAGGGAAGTGCAAAACATTATCAGAGATGCTCACCGGGTTTTAAAGGGCTAAACGATGGTAAGTTCTATAGCTGTCATCTGGTATGGAGCGCAGATAAATCCAATTTCTTAAAAGCTGGTACTGATGATTATTTAGATTTGGCAGAAATTAAACAGAAATCGAATGGGAAAATTGAATTGTTGAAGTTTAATTTGGGGTTTCACAAAAACGGTTTCTTGAATTTGTGTAAAGTTTGTGGCGGTTGTGATCCATATTTTTATGAACCAATTAAACCGGGAAAACAATAAGAGATGGCACGAAAAAAAATATTAATCGTTAGCTATTCCGATGCCGGTGGCGGGGCCTTTATCGCCGCGAAGCGGATCTTAGACGCTATGTTGGCAGCGAATATGGATGTAAAGATGGGCGTTGTGGAAAAACGGACAAACTCCGAGGCGGTCTTTGAACTTCCGAAGAATCCGGATTTTGAGATGCAAAACGCGAAACGAAACAGAAAAAATCTTTTACAGACCACAAACCCTATCTCACACAGCATAGGCAAGCTTAGTAAAATAGATGTAGATTATCTGAATCAAAGCGATTTTAATGTTATAAATTTACATTGGGTCGCTGCCAGTACTATAAGCATAGAAGATATCGCAAAAATAAAAAAAACTGTTGTTTGGACTATGCATGATACATGGCCTTTTTGTGGCGCTGAGCATTATCCGAATGTACTGGAGAATGATACACGTTTTATAGATGGCTATACAAAAGAAAATTTTCCAGAAACCAGCAGCGGGATTGATATTTGCCGCATAACTTGGATAAGAAAGAAAAAAGCATGGAAAGGGAAAAATTTTCACTTTGTAGCGTTATGCAATAAGGAAAAAGAATGTTTACAGCGGTCAGCGCTCTTTAAGAATAATAATTGTACAGTTATTCCGAATCCGATCCCAAGTTTCTTTAGGAAGATAAATGCCATTGAACTTAAAAAATATTTAGGTATTCCATTGGGGAAAAAAATAATCGGATTTGGCGCAATCAGGAGCGGTGGTGTTAAGGGTAGCGATTATTTAATAAAAGCGTTGGCGAAGTTAAAAAATAAAGAGGCTTTACATACGGTTATTTTCGGTGATATGCAGAGTGAATTATTAAATAATGTAAAAATACAAAACACGGTTTTAGGGACAATTTTTAATGATAAAATTTTAGCGTTGATTTATAACTGCATGGACTGTTTTGTTTGCCCCAGTTTAATAGAAACATTTTGCCAAACAGCGCATGAAGCAATGCATTGCGGGGTTCCTGTTGCAGGATTTGACGTTATGGGAGTTTCGGAATGTATCGAGCATAAAAAAACCGGTTATTTGGCAAAACCGTTTGACGCTGATGATCTGGCGAGAGGTATTGAGTTCTGTTTGGCAAATCAGGAAGATCTTTCTCAAAGATCTGTTGAGCGGGCTAATAGCGATTATTTTAGTGCGAAGCAAATTGCAAATAACTATATGGATATCTGCAAAAAATTATAAAGGGATATTGAAAACTATGAAAACTCCGGTACTTTTTACTGTTTTTAACAGGCCAGATTACACAAAAAAGTCATTTGCCGCCATACGCAGGGCAAAGCCGCCAAAACTATATATTGCTGCGGATGGCCCGAGAAACATAGATGGGGAGAAAGAGCTTTGCGATCAAGTTAGAACGTTTGTGCTAAATTCCATAGATTGGAAATGTGAGGTTAAAACATTATTCCAGAAGAGAAATTCAGGCGGTTGCGGTACCGGGATAAGTACCGGTATTTCTTGGTTTTTCGAGCATGAAGAATGTGGTATAATTATAGAAGACGATGTGGTGGCGAATTCAAGTTTTTGGGGATTCTGCGAAGAGTTGCTTGAGAAGTATAGAGATAATAAAAACGTATGGAGTATTGGCGGGGATAATGGCCAAGGTATTTCCAGCTTTAAGGAAAGTTATACTTTTGTCAAAGCAATACGTATCTGGGGATGGGGGACTTGGCGAGACAGATGGAAACATTTTTCTTTGGATGTGAGCCGTATGACAGATGACATTTTCGATTATTATACGAAGAATCCCGCTGTAAAACAGTATTATCAGTATATTCTTTGGAGATTGCAGCGAGAAAATGAAATGCCGATATGCAGAATAGATACGTGGGATTATCAATTCTTTTTTGCGGGTATCGCTCGTAAAACCTTAAATATCGCACCGCAAAAAAATATGATTAATAATATCGGAGTTTATGGTGAACATTTTAACGGTTTCTATCACCAGCGTTTGAATAGGGAAACATATAACTTAGAAATAACAAGCCATCCAAAAAGCATAAAGAATAACCAAAAGTTGCAAGGCTTGTACGATAAAGAGATAGGAGTATTGCCGCGATACCCTAAAGTTCCAGACATAAAAAACAAGAAAGTTTATCTGTGGGGTGTAGGCGAATTTGCGATAAACGTGATGTTTTTAGCGCGAAAGTATAAAATAACGGCATTCTTGGATAAACGCTCAACGGAAGAATTTTACGGTTATGAAGTTAAACAGCCGGAAGAAATTTTAAATAGGAAAGATAATGACTTCTTCATATTTATAGCTTCAGCCAAATATGCGTATGAAATGTCAGACATCTGTAAACATCATGGATTGAAAAAAGGAAAGGACTTTTGGAGTCCGGTATCTCAACGTATGCCTAAATCTTATTATTCGCAATAAGGAGATGACTATGTTTGACATTAATAAAGAACTGAATGATATTATCTTAAAATATAATATTGACAGACAGTACAGCAGATTTAGAGTATCGCTGAAAGCCATCGAACTGCTGAACCGACTTGTGGCCGAGCACGAGGATATCCTCTTTATCGGGAGCAATGATACCGACCTAATGAGGGTTCGGCAGGATATAGTTTCAGACAGAGAGTTTGAATATCTGAAGGTAAAAGTTAATGACAAGGCTGCGTTCGACAGCATTGATGGCAGTAAGGCGGTAATTATTGCCTCGTATAGCTATAAATACGAGATATCATCGTTACTGACAGTAAAAAATATCAAGCATATCGATCTTTACGATTATTTTATGCTTAACGGGCTTAGCATTGAACACGATTATTATAATATATTCGGCGATAAATATCGTCTCATTGCAGATGTTGAGGCGTTATTTTTTGATTTTTATAACCCATATAACGATATAATTCATAACAAGATGAAACTTATTGGTACATCCGAAATTTCTTTGAAAAAGATATATATGGAAAAATTGATTTTTAAACTCCTATATATACGTGATTTTGTTACCGTAAAGCAATATATAGATGAATATCTTTTGCTTTACTCTGCGGATATAATAGATTACTGCGGTGCCTGGCATGAAATATCCGCGCTTCTTGATAAAATCAGAGAAATAATGGGTTCGCGTAAGGAAAGGGATATTATAATGTTTTGGGTTGACGCTATAGAATATGGCAGGGACGGTCACATGCCGTTTTTAAAATCGGTTTTTGCGGACGCGTTAACATTTGAGAATGCGTTTACCGTAACTCCGTATACTATACCTACTCTTAAAACTATCTTGATGGGGGCTAAGGTCATTGATGATACCTCATTCAAACATATTATTACAGAAGAAAATAGCCCATTGATAACAAGTCTTAGATCTGATAACATCACATTTACGTATTATGGGATAGCTAAAGAACTTGTAGGTTTGTGTATTCAGTCAAAATTTAATTGTAATCAGCGCACACCGTCTACTATGAAATATTGGAATGCTGTTAATGACATGCTTAATAGCGGTACCACTGGTTTTTATATATTACACGCATTCGTAGAAACACATCCGCCGTGTATAAGCGCTGATTTGGATTATAACTATGATGATTTCCATATATCATCAAAATATTTAGATAAACAACTTGAGTTTTATTCAAATTTTTTGTCTGAAAAATCGGTAAAAGTTTACATGTCAGACCATGGAGTAACGCCGCTGTGGCGTTTTCATACAATCCTTAAGGTACGCGGGCCAAACATTCCGAAGATCTCAGAAGAGCGTCTTTTCAGCTATATTGATTTCCATAAATTTATAGATTATGTAATCTCACCTGATGATTCTAAGTATAATGCCTTGTTCCGTGAGTATATAGAGATACAGGATGTAGATTTCTATAACGGGTATTATATAGTTAAGCATTTCTATGCTCATGCTGTTTCTAATATTCATACCAAGATCGGCTATCGTGGAATAATTACAGGCAATGATATCTATATCTACAATAAATGTGGTATGGAGCAGTATTGTAAAATTAGAAATGATGGTATCCCGTTTACCGCCGAAAGACTTGAATACTTGCGCGGGTTAGTGGGCAGAGACTGGGTCGATATAGAAAAAGAGGAACGTTTCAAGTACACAAGGTATCTCTACAAGACCCTTGAAAAATATAACGCACGCGTTGGTGACTACGAAGAGAGAAAAACTGCGGCACTCAAATCACTTTTTACGGATTTAGGCGATAACGTAAATGTTGCAATTCGTATAGGCGGGACTGCTAATTTAACGCTGTTGCAGCTGGTAGGGCCCGATGCTTTCAAGAATGTGAAATACATAATTGACATCAACCCTGATTGTGTGGCAGGCAAGATGGGCATTCCGGTGATAGATCCGTCGCGAATGGGGGAGTACCCGATAGATGTTATCATAACGAGCAATTATCAAAATAAGATTCCTACGCCTGAATTGGATCTGGTGGCTTGTAAAAAGATAGATGTTTATGACTATTTGGAGGAGCACGGTGTAAGGTGCACCCGCGAGTTTTGGTATTATGAGTTCGAAAGATCAGATTTTGACGTTGGGTTTCCTTATTGGGAGGTACTAAGCGATGCGGTCGGTGATTTTTTGGGTGTGAAGTTATGAGGAGGACAGAGCCGGGTGGCGGGTAGCTTGCCCTGCCTGTTAGCAGTTCGTTCGCCGTATCTGTTGGATCTCGTCCTCCTGGAGTCCGGTGATTTGTGAAAGCAAAGTGCTTGTATCGGCTCTGCTTGGGATGGGGTGAAAGGATTTTTGTTGCGGTTTGACTTTGGTATTGGCATATTGTAGTTTATATGTGGAGAAGATTGTTGAGACGATAAATAATTTTATATAAAGGCTGTTTTATATGTCCGAACAACAAAATATTGAGTACAAACAGAGCTGGCACGATGACTACCTGAAATGGGTTTGCGGCTTTGCCAATGCACAGGGCGGCAGGATTTACATTGGCAAAGACGATGCTGGTAATGTTATTGGTGTAGATGGCTGCAGGCAGTTGATGGATACGGTTCCTAACAAGATTAAGAATAACATGGGTATTACTGCCGAGGTAAATCTTTTACAGGAGGATGGCAAACATTTTATTGAGATCGTTGTATTGCCGTATTCCGTACCGATTTCTTTGCGCGGCAGGTACTATTATCGCAGCGGCAGCGTTAAGCAGGAGTTGACCGGGGCTGCGCTCAACGAATTTTTGCTCAAACGCGCCGGCCGCACGTGGGACGATGTTATTGAAACCCGTGCAACGTTCGACGATATTGACGAGCGTACTGTTAAAATTTATCTTCGAAAAGCGGAAGAAGCGGGGCGTTTGCCGGATATTGACGGGCTATCGGTTCCCGAATTGCTGGAAAAACTGCGCTTGGCAGACAAGGGGCAGGTTAAACGCGCCGCGATCGTGATGTTTGGCAGGGACCCGGGGAGGTTTTATCCAAATACCTTTGTGAAAATCGGCAAATTTGACGATAACGATTTTGATATACGTTTTCAAGAAACCGAAGAGGGCAACATTATTCTGCTATTAGACAAAGTATTGCGCCAGCTTGACCATAAATTTTTAATACGCAATATCTCTTTTGAGGGGATGAATCGGATTGAGACGCTCGAATATCCCGTAGCGGCGCTGCGGGAAATATTGCTTAATGCGTTAATTCATAGAAATTATATGGGGGCGCCTACGCAAATTCGTGTTTATGACAACAAACTTACTGTTTGGAACCATGGGAAACTGCCTGAAGGCATGACGTTGGACCAATTAACGCAGCCGCACTCGTCTTATCCGCGGAACCCGGTACTCGCGGAGGCGTGTTTCAAAGGCGGATACATAGACTCGTGGGGCAGCGGTGTTATGAAAATCGTGAATTCCTGCGCATCGGCAGGTTTGCCTGCACCGGCGCTTGAAGAAGACGGCGGCGGGTTTATTGTAAGATTGTTTAAAGGCCTTTCTTCAAAAGAGGAGTTGCAAAATCCGTGGCTGGATGAGAAACAAGGCGTGACCCCGCAAGTTACACCCCAAGTCACACCCCAAGTTACCTCCCAAGTCACCCTGCAAGTCACCCCGCAAGTTACCCCGCAAGTTACCCCGCAAGTTACCCCGCAAGTCGATGGGGTTCTAAGGGTAATTGAGGGTGAAATGGACAGAGGCGAGATACAGGCCTGCTTGCAATTAAATGACAGGGAAAATTTTAGATTGAATTATATTCAACCGGCCCTAAAACTGAATTTAATAGAAATGACCGTGCCGGACAAGCCGAACAGCCGTTTGCAGAAGTACCGCCTGACAGCGCAAGGGCTGAAAATCAAAAAAATGTTGGTAAATCTGTCATAAGTCATTGTGGTTACTATAATTACGGCGTCTACCATCGATTTAGAGCAAGGTACCGGTGGCGGTTACGGTTTGCAGGGGGAGGGATCTTTGTTGCGGTTTGACTTCGGTATTGGCATATTGTAGTTTATAGTCGTATGAATATAATAGAGGCGATACCCGAGGGCGGCATTGGCGCGGTGATACTTTCGATATTGCTGCTGCTGGGGTGCGCCGTGGCGTTTGGGCGATTGTTTTCGCTCATAAAGATGCCGGTGGTGGTGGGCCAGATCATTGGCGGGCTTGTGCTGGGGCCTACAGTGCTTGGCGGGGCCTTTCCGGCTCTTTACGATAAGGTGTTTTTCAGCTTTCCCGGGCAGGGCCAGGCGCTATCCGTTATCTACTGGCTCGGGCTGATCTATCTGATGTTTTCGTCCGGTTACGAGGTTAAGTTCGACGGTTTCAAAAACGACAGAAAAATTATCGCGGTTCTTTGCGTGGGCGCTACCGCAATTCCTTTTGCGGCCGGTTATTTTTTGTCGGAGCATTTCTTTTTGCCGCATTATACAGGTGCGAACGGCGGCAGGCTTGCGTTTACCATTGTTTTTTGTATAGCTATCGCGGTAACGTCGCTTCCGGTGATATCGAAGATATTTATGGATCTGGGGCTTATGGAGAGCCGGTTCGCCAAGATCGTTCTGGCGACCGCGGCTGTTCAGGATCTGTTTTTGTGGATACTGCTGTCCGTGGCCACGGCTATTGCCCTCAATAACCAGATATCTGTGCTTGGGATCGCGTGGCATTTTATTGTAACCGTGGCGTTGTTTGTTATTATTGTGTTTGTTCCAAGGTTAGTCAAGCGTCCGATAAACCCCGAAAAGATATGCGGGGTTGATAATTTCGCGTTTATTTTGTGTTTTACGTGCATCGCGGTTGGTACGGTTTTTCAGGTAAACATCATGTACAGCGCGTTTTTGGCGGGGCTGCTGTTCAAGAATATGGTGAGCAGGAACCTGTCTGCCGAGACCGCCAAGAAGATAAAGGACGTTTTCTCGGCGTTTTTTATCCCGGTGTATTTCGCGATTGTAGGCTTCAGGATAAATTTGGACGCGAGTTTTTCGGTAAAGGTGTTTTTGATGTTTTTGCTGATAGCATTTGTGTTGGAGATAGCGGGGTGTTTTATCGCCATGCTTTCCATAAGAAAAGGTTTTTGGACGAGTTTGAATTTGGGCATAGCCATGAACGCGCGCGGCGGGCCGGGCATCGTGCTCGCTTCGGTAACGTTTGAGATGGGGATAATAAATTACGAATTCTTCTGCGCGCTGATACTGACAACGCTCATAAGCAGCGCGTTTGCTGGGTATTGGATAGACTTTATTAACAGGCGAGGGAAACTGTTAGCTGCGGAATAGTGAAGACATGGTTAAATATTATATCCGCACCGCGGCACAGATATAATATCTAACCGTGGGGCCTATAACGCAAGACGGAGGCAATTTATGGTAGTATGGCTTTTGGGGATATCCGGCGCCGGGAAGACCACAGTCGGGCTTGAGCTTAGAAAGCGGCTCAGGAACTCGTACATGCTCGACGGCGACGAGATCAGGGCGCTGTTTGAGAACGACCTGGGGTACACCGCGGCGGACAGGGAGGCCAACATAAAGAGGATCATCCTCGCGGCCTACGCCTTAGACAAAAACGGGGTCTGCGCGATAGTGTGCAATATATCGCCGTTTCGGAAACTGAGGGATATTTGCAGGAAAAAGATTGAAGGCTATAACGAAATATATCTGAAGAAAGAGCTTGGCAGGAGCATGGACAGGGATGTTAAACAGGTGTACGCTCAAAATACCGGAAAGAGCGATATCATAGGCATTGATATCGCCTTTGAGGAGCCGGAGAGCCCGGATCTGGTTTTGGAGACGGATAAGCTGTCTCTCGGGGAGACTGTGGAACGTGTACTGGTGTATATAAAGGATAAATACGGAACGGAGAGCATTAATGGGCAGATTTAACGTACCGCTTGACGAGGAGACGCTGCAGGACCTGATCAACATAGAGACCGGGCTTTTCGCCCCGCTTGCCGGGTTTATGGGTTGTGCGGATTACAGGGGCGTGATTGACGGAATGTGCCTTGCCGGCGGCGTTTCGCCGTGGACGATACCGATAACGCTTTCGGTTGATGAGGGCGTATATCATTCTGTTGGGAAGGGTGATGCCGTTGATCTGACATTTGGCGGTAAGCGCGTAGGGACTATTTGTGCAGATGATTGTTTTGAGGTTACGGACGACGATATCCTGAAGACGTTTAAGACGCTTGACGGGAGGCATCCGGGCGTTTCTAAGGAGAAGGGCAGAAGCGCATACCGCATAGGCGGCAGGACGGCCATAACCGACAGGAGTGTATTGGAAGGCGCGCTCAGCCCCGATGAGACGAAGCGCGATTTTGAGAGAAACGGGTGGAAGACGGTAGCGGGTTTTCAGACGAGGAACCCGGTGCACAACGCGCACGAGCACCTGCAGCGCACCGCGCTTGAGCTCTGCGACGCGGTATTCATAAACCCCATAATGGGCTGGAAAAAGCGCGGCGATTTTACGGAGGAGGCCGTAACGGCGGCCTATGATAAGATGATAGCCGGCTTTTACCCGCAAGGCAGGATATACTTTAGGGGCCTGAAAACCCAGATGCGCTACGCCGGGCCCCGGGAGGCCATTTTCCACGCGATAATACGGCGCAACCTCGGTTGCACCCACTTCATAATCGGGCGCGACCACGCGGGGGTAGGCGGGTACTACGGGCACTACGAGGCGCATGACCTGGCAAGGGAGATAACGGCCAAATTTGATTTGGGCATACAAACGCTCCTGTTCAGCGAGCCCTATTACTGCAAAAAATGCGGGTTTGTGGTCTCAAACAAGACCTGCGCCCACGAGGGCTCTCATAAGGTGGAGATAAGCGGCACGATCATACGGGATTGCATAAATAATAAAAAGATACCGGATCCGGTACTTATGCGCCCCGAAATATCGGCGGAAATTATCAAATTGGACAACCCGTTTATTATATTATGAAGATACGATTCAATATCATGCCGGCGATTGCGCGACAGCCGTGATGTAGCCGGGCGGTACTGGCATAATATTTAATCGCGGAATTACAGTTTGGATGGTTTGTTTTGTGAAATCTATAAGGAGCCAGGCATGAAAAAGTATATTTTGACCGTAGGGCCGTCGTTGCTGAAAAAGGTGCCAATAAGCAAGGTGCACAAGCCGTCGTACATCTACAGGATAAACGGCGCCCACGGTACCGGCGAGAGCATAAGGGAGATGATAGGCGAAATCAGGTCGCAGGTTGGCGGCGCCGAGATACTCATGGATCTGCCCGGCAATAAGGTAAGGACAAAGGACATAGGCGGGATCAGTATAGAGAAGGGCAAAACGTTTGAGATCCCCTCGCGCTGTTTCAACTACGGCGGTTTCTACAAGTTGCTCAAGCCGGGCATGACGGCGTGGGCGAACGACAGCACGTTTGAATTTGTAGTGGAGGCGGCAAACAGCGAAAAGATAACCTTTCTGTCGAAGTCAAACGGCGTTCTGATAGACAACAAGGGCGTCCATATAAGAAATATCCACGACGGCCTCCCGTTCTTATTCGAGAAGGACATGGAGCTGATAGGCATAGCCAACGAATGCGCGCTAAACTACGTCGGCCTCTCGTTTGTGAGGAAGGCAGACGATATAAGGCTCGCCAAAACTCACGTCAAAAGCGGGATTGAGCTTATTTCCAAAGTCGAAACGATTGAGGCGGTAAACAATCTAAACGAGATACTGGGCGAGGTAGAGCATATCCTCGTTGACAGGGGAGACCTCTCTACGGATGTAGGGATTGAAAACATCCCTTGCTATCAGAATTTCATAATCGAAAAAGCGCTGTATTTCAACAAAAAGATATTTATCGCAACGCAGGTTCTAAAGCACATGGAAGACAGGCCGATCCCCACAATAGCGGAGATTGACGATCTTTACAACATTTCAAAAAAGGGGGTCTACGGCATCCAGCTCTCGGAGGAGACCGCGGTCGGCGGGTACGTAGAGGAGTGCCTTTCGGTGCTGGAGAAGGTATCGGCATGCATTGCCGGCGAGGTTATGGGTGGAACATTTAGTTGCTGACAGGGCGCATCGCCCCCGCCACGTCTCCGCTGCGTCTGCCGTATCTCGTCCTCCGGGAGTCCGGTGATTTTGGGGATGGCGGGTATGGGGTCCGTTATTTTTTGCAAAAAAGTCGTTTTTATGTGTTGATGTTGATAATGAAAAGTTATATAATATGATTTTAAATGCTGCCCAATGGGCTGCGGCGCGGAAATTTATTTTTTGAAATTCTTGACACCACGCTGCCCGCTGATTAATTTTATATGATAGTGGCAAAGATGCCGATAATGGCGTTTTTGCAAACCGGAGGGGCGGTGCGCAGATGCCGGGTACGGATTCTCAGTTAACCAGACAAGGCCGGCGTGGCCGCGGTGACGGGATTACGCTCTCGGACATCATCCGCGGCCTGCAGTACTGCGTTAATTCCAGCCAAGACATAGTCGAGCAGCACCATATAGGCGCGATTGGCCGTTTCCTTGATGGCGAGGACCGCCCTGTCACCAGAACGATTAAATTCGGCAATGCCGCGATAGATGTCCCGTTGCTGTGTTTGAGCGGGCATACCTCGCTTGTGCTGGACGAGCTAAACGTTAAACTCAACCTGATGCTTAGAAACACGGCCCTGAAGTCTATGACCGCCGACCCTGACGCTGGCGGCGGCCAGGCCCCGGATCAGGGTACCGCGCACACCGTTAAAGACGGGAGAAATGCGCGGGGAAGGCGGCACAGGGGTGCGGCGGAGCCGACACGGACCTCTTTCGGCGTAGACCTGGCCAACGTTTCCGGCCCCGACAGGAGGTACGCCAACCTTGAGATCGGCATGAAGTTCAAGTCGTCGGCCCCGCCGGAAATGCTCAGCCGCATCATAGACAGGCTGAACAACGCGACGGACGTGTATCAGGCGGAGGACGCGAAGCCCGGGAAGTAAGGTAAAAACGGTTAATCGGTAAATCACAATAAACGTATTAAGGAGGCAGGTATGAATCACGAAATGGTAAGCGGGATAATCAACAGTTTGCCGATAGATAGAATGATCTCAGAGCCGCTCACCGCCGCTATAAAGGCCCAGGCCGAGATGAGCTTGGGCATGGCGAAGTTCATCGAGAGTGTCGGCATAGACGGCGACGGCAACATACGCATGGTGACGTTCAAATACGACGAGGTGATGGAAGACCCCAAAGACCCTCAAAAAACCATTAGTACGACCCGTTACATACAGGCGCCGTTTCTCGCGATGACGGGTATCCCGAATCTTGCCGTCGAGAGCGTAAACATCGATTTCGAGCTTGAAGTAAAGACCGCCGAAGACGAAAAGTCGAGCACTGCCGCGGATGTTAAAAGTGAAACCGAAGGGAAATACAGCAGCTGGTGGAGCCCCGTCTCGGTAAGCACGAAGTTCACCGGCTCGGTTTCAAACACGAGAGAGACAACGCGGCATACCGACACGCGGGCAAAATACTCGTTCAACGTAACCGCAAGAAAACAGGCCCCGCCCGAAGCGTTCATGCGCATAGTCGACGCTATAACCAATAGCGCGGCAAGGCCTACCAGTCAGGAAAAGACGAGTAATCTGCTGACGGAAGGCGGGGAGGGCGGTACGAAGAAGACTCCTGTTAAGAAGGCGTCGTCGTAAATTAAACGGGAGATGAATATGCCAAACTTAGTGCCTAAAAATTATGATTTACGAGTCCGAAGTAGTGGTAAAGTAACTTCATTACGTTATGCCCTTTATGACTGTACAGTTGACGATGATGTGCTTGCGGAGAAAATTTATCGTCCCACATGGCGAGGTTATTTAAAAGATTTGCTGTGGGAATTTTGGTTTGATAAGGATGAGGTTGTAAAAGATGATCACGGAATAGTCATAAAGAAAGATTTATATGGGAAAACTGGCGATGGTGGATGGGATATTGGTCATAGGTATGGTTTGGAATGGAAAAGAATAAGCGCGACTATAGTTTCTATGATTAGTGAAAAAACGCTAAACACAGTCAAGGCGAAGGAATTAATAAAAGAGATTCATGGCGTATATGAATATTTTATTCCTGAGAGCTGCTACGGTAATAGGAGTGGTGGTTGCGAATGTGATAGCGATATAATCTCGGTTCCTATAAAGAAATATTTGAATGATTATTCGCCTTGGGCTTATATTGATTATCTGCAAAAATATTTTATGCCGTCTTAGGCATTCATAAAAGCATAAATTATTAATTGTATCACCTGCCACCTCCAACGTCCCTGTCAACCGGCACCACGCCCCTCCCAAACTCCTCAACCACCCTCGCCATCCCCTCCGCCGGTTCCCCCGCCTCGAATTTAATTTTGACTTTCATGGCGGATGTTTGGCTTGGGTCGTTGCTGAACCGTATTTCGAGGTCTGAGCGTTCCATGGATATTTTGAGGTTTTCGGCCTGTCCGTTGGCGAGGAATCCGCGCTGCGGCAGTTTTTCGAGTATTTCCACGTTGTTTATTTGGACGCCGAACTCCATTTCCACCTCTTTTATGTTCATGGAGGTGGGGCTTACGACGGTGATGATGGGTACGTCCATTGCGGTGTTGTCGTCTATGTTTACCCGTCTTACTATTGGGTTGCCGTTTTCGGTGAAGTACCGGCTCAGGAGTTCAAGGTTGCGTGCCTCGGCCATTTCCATGGCGGCGTTGACGGCGTGCTGCAGACCCCGTACGAGGTCTGAGAACGTGTGTTTTTCGTCTTTTTTTGTGCTCCAGAATGGCATTTTGCCGGTATCCCTTTCCGCATAAAATTCAATATGCCATACCCGTTATTTCACGCCAAGGATAATAGAGACTTTCTCCTTTTTACCGTCTCTTGCCGTGATGGTTCCCTTTACGAGATAACTGCCCGCCGCAATCGGCCTCCCTTTCGAATCTGTAAAATCCCATGACCCTACCTGGCGTCTCTCGGGAGAAGCAGCTATTGTTGCCTCGTCGCTGATTTGTAGTTTGCGGATTTTGTTGCCGGAGGCGTCGTGGATGGTTAGGGACGCGTTTTTGACCGGCTTGCCCAGACGGAAGAAGTTCACGGCGCCTGCGGACCTTGCTGCCGGGTTTGGTCCTGCGGTGAAATCGTTTATTGTTATGGCAATGGGCCGCTGATCGTTATTTGTGCTGGGAATGGAGATGGTTTCGCGGCTGCTGCTTGCTACGGATGTGGAGCCGCCGTCTGTCGTCAGCCCGAAGCCGTATGCGAACTGTGTGCCTGAGTTTCCCGGCCATGTGAAGGGGAGGGACCCGGTGAACTGGTGTTCGCCGAAGAGTACGTCCGCCACGCCTCCGCCTTCGGTTCCCGGCAGCCACGCGGCGATGAACGCGTCGCTGGCGTCTATGAGCTGCGGCACGATGCGCGGGCGGCCGGATACGAATACCGTTACAATTTTCTTGCCCTGGCTGCGGTAGCTCGCGAGGTTATTCATGTCGGCGGTTGGGGGCGTGAAGTTCAGGGACGCGCTGTCGCCGCGCCACTCGGCGTAGGGGTTTTCCCCGGTTACGTAGACTATTATGCTTGCGTTTGCCGCGGCGGCGAAAGAGTTTTGGCCGGATACCTGCTGCATCCCCTGGAGGATGGAGGTTCCTACGTTAGAGAACTGCGTGTTGCCGGTGACGCCCTGCCATTCGATGGTCCATCCGCCGCACTGGCGGCCGATGTCGTTGTGGTGGCTGCCGAATACGTGTATGAGGGCGCTTTTCTGGAGCGGCAGGACGGACCCTTCGTGTTTTAGCAGCACCTGGCTTTTGCGCACCGCTTCGCGGGCGATGGCGCGGTGTTCGGCTGAGGCCCTGTTGGCGGTGTTGCCGGCGTATGCCGACGGGCCGCTCACGTTGTCCATGCGCCCGGCGCGGAATTTGGCGCGCAGGATGCGGCGGACCGCGTCGTTTATGCGGTCCATGGAGACGCTGCCGTTATCCACAAGGGCGGTCAGGTGGTTTCTGAATGTCGTGTGGTTCGGGGTTGGGCTGAAGCCGGTGCCGGCAGCGCCGGGTTCCATTGCCAGGTCGATGCCGGCGTTGATCGCCTTGCGCACCGCATCCTGGGTCAGCGTGGGGGCGTTGCTGGCGCCGGTGGTGCCGTAGTCTTCGGTGAAACCCGGATTGTTTGAATTGGCGATGCCCTGCCAGTCGCTGATGATGTAGCCGTCGAAGCCCAGTTCCGTTTTAAGCCACCCGGTCATGCGGGTGGAGTCTATGTGCTGGTGTATATTCCTGATTGTGTTGAAACTTGCCATAACGCTCAGCACGCCCTGCTCTACCACGGCCTCGTAGCCGGGCAGGTGGAGGGTGCGCAGTTCCTGGTCTGAGGCGGCGGTGTTCCCGCGGTCCACGCCGTTTGCGGTGCCGCCGTCGCCGAGGAAGTGCTTGGCGGTGGCGGTGATCCGCCAGGGGGCGTTGAAGCGCTCCCCTTGCAGCCCGCGCACCATCGCGGCGCCCATCTGCACGGAGAGTTCGGCCGTTTCGCCGTAGCTCTCGTAGGTGCGGCCCCAGCGGATGTCGCGCGCTACCGATATGGCCGGCGAAAAGTTGAGGTCTATGTTCGCGGCCCAGAGCTCCTTTGCCGTGGCCTCGCCGATTTTCCGCACTAAGGCCGAGTCGCGGGTGGCGCCTAAGCCGATATTGTGCGGGAATACGGTGTAGCCCGTTACGCCGGCGTTTCCGTGCACGGCGTCTTTTCCGTAGTAAGTGGGGATTCTGGCCCGGTTGGCCGGCCAGCCGTTCAGGTTTGTGGCCATAGAATTAAGGAATGTAGACGAGTACCCGCCACCGCCGTTGAGGACGCTGCCGAAAAGGAACGTGGTGCCGCTGTTGGCGGAGGTGACGGACCCGGCCGGGGGGTACGTGCCGGCGCTGAGTTCGGGCTGGGTCATCTGGGCGATCTTTTCCACCGTGTTCATAAGGGCCATCACGCTGTCGATGCGTTTTTCTAACGGGTCGGCAGCGAGTATTACGGTCCCCGCGTCGCCGGAGAAGGCGGTGAGCGGGGAGGTGTGGGGCAGATACCCCGCTTTTCGGACGACTAACGTGGGCTGCCCGAGGTCGGCGATGGTTATGGCGGCGGATGTGAACTGGCCGAAATTGCCCTGCGCGTCGGTGAGGGCGCGGGCGTGGGCGAGCAGGTTGGAGCCCGTTTTGACCATAACTACGGCGTTAGGGATCCCCGCGCCCTGGCTGTTTGTGACCTTTCCGGTGAGTGTGACGACCTGCGCGGCGGCGCTTATGGGCGCCAGGCAGAGCAGTGCGAGGGCGAGTACGGCGGTTTTCAGGGTGCGGATCATGGGTATTGCTCCTTTTCGTGCGCTTATGGGATGGCCGCCTGGGCGGCCGGTGCCTGTCTGGCTTAATCTTATATAATATATGATATGGCGGCCGGCGATAATCAAAAAAACGGGATTTTTTTCCGGCGCGGCCCCGGAAGGGCTTTTTTTTATTTTTTTTAGCTCTTGACAGTGCCTGCCCCATGATTTATTTTGTTGTGCGGTACGGAAAAGCGGCTTTCACCCCAAGGATACCGTCGCATGCCCCTGACTTCTGGATTCGACAACGACCTCTATCTCGCACGGCAGACCGCCGCTATTGCGGAGAGGGTCAGCCGTTTCCAGAACAAGCTCTATTTGGAGTTCGGCGGCAAGCTTTTGTACGACTACCACGCCTCGAGGGTGCTCCCGGGGTTCGATCCCAACGTAAAAATGCGGCTTTTGCAGAAGCTGAAAGAGGACGCCGAGGTCATTTTGTGCATTTATGCCGGTGACATCGAGCGGCGGAAGATCCGGGCGGACTTCGGGATTACCTACGATTCCGACGCCCTGAAGCTGATAGACGACCTCGGGGAGTGGGGGATAACGGTCTCGGCGGTGGTGATTTCGCGCTACGGGGAGGACCAGGCCGCCGCGCGGGCGTTCAAGAGCCGCCTCGAGCGCCGGGGGATGGCCGTCTACACCCACGGGGTCACTAAAGGGTACCCCACCGACGTGGAGGCGATCGTCTCGGAGGAGGGGTACGGGGCCAACCCGTATATACCGACCTCCAAGCCTGTGGTAGTGGTTACCGGGCCGGGGCCGGGGAGCGGGAAGCTCGCCACGTGCCTGTCGCAGCTCTACCACGATTATAAGCAGGGGGTGGCGTCGGGGTACGCCAAGTTCGAGACATTCCCGGTGTGGGACCTGCCGCTCAAGCACGAGGTAAACGTGGCCTACGAGAGCGCCACCGCCGATTTGAAAGACGTGAACATGATCGACCACTTCCACCTTGAGGCATACAACGCAAAGACAGTTAATTATAATAGGGATATAGAGGCGTTCCCGGTTGTCAAGAGGATCATCGAGAAGATTACCGGGCGCGAGTCCTTTTATAAGTCGCCGACGGATATGGGGGTCAACCAGGTGTCGCACGGCATTACGGACGACACGGCGGTGCGCGAGGCTGCCCGGCAGGAGATTTTGCGGCGGTACTTCCGGTCGGCTTGCGAGTATGCGATGGGCGGCGGCGAGAAGGATGCTTTGCAGCGTGTGGAGCTTTTGGTGCACGATGTCGGCGCGAAGCCGGAGGACCGCTGCGTTGTGATCCCGGCGCGTGCGGCTGCGGTGCGTGCGAGGGAGCGCGGCAAGGGAAACGAGGGCGTTTTCTGCGGGGCGGCGGTTGAGCTGCGGGACGGGCGGATCATTACCGGGTGCAACTCGCCCTTGATGCACGCGGCCTCAAGCCTTGTGCTGAACGCGGCCAAGGAGCTTGCGGGGATCCCCGACGGGATGCATCTTTTGCCGCCGAATATTACGGAGTCTATAGGCCGGCTTAAGAGCGAGATATTGCATGATAAGAAAGTCAGCCTCGATCTTGACGAGACGCTCATTGCTCTTGGGATAAGCGCGATTTCGAATCCGGCGGCCGACGTGGCGCTCAAGAAGCTCAAGGAGCTGAAAGGGTGCGAGGTGCACATTACGCACATCCCTACGCCGGGTGATGAAGCGGGTTTGAGAAAGCTGGGGGTGAACTTGACGAGCGACCCGGAATTTTCGACAAAATCTTTGTTTGTGACATAAATATTTTGGCCCCGCTGCTCCTGTTTTGCGGGGCGGCGGAATTAAGACAGACACGATTAAATATCGCGCCCGTGCCGTGGTGCGGCTGCACGACAGCCGTGATGTTGCCGGACGGTGCGGGTATAATATTTAATCGTGTAATCTATAAAAGCGGACGGCAATGGCGCCGTGTCTGCCATTTCGCAAAAGGAGCGGTTCAACATGGGCGGATTTTTTGGGGTTATTTCCGACAGCAGTGATTTGTGCGCGATGCATCTGTTTTACGGGACCGATTACCACTGCCATTTGGGGATTCGCAGGGGGGGGCTTGTGACCGCTGGCGATTCGAAGTTCACGCGCGTTATCCACGACATTACCAACACGCAGTTCCGCAGCAAATTCGACTCGGAGCTTGACAAACTGAAGGGGCGCTTGGGCATTGGTGTTATAAGCGATTCCGAGGACCAGCCGCTTATCATCGGGTCGCATTTGGGTACTTATGCCATAGTGACGGTCGGCGCGATAAAGAACGATGTGGAGCTGACTCAGCGGGCGTTCAAGAAGCGCGTTACGCACTTTTCTGAGATGAGCGGGAACGAGCTCAACGCCACCGAGCTGACGGCAACGCTGATTAACGAGGGGGAAACTTTCGAGGAGGGGATCAGGCTGGCGCAGGAGAAGATCGCGGGGTCTATGTCTATGCTGATACTTACGGCCAATGGGATTTACGCGGTGCGGGACATGTACGGGCGGACGCCGGTTATCATAGGTAAAGGCGAGAATGGTTACGCGGTTACGATGGAGACCTGCGCGTTCGGCAATTTGGGCTACGAGGTGGAGAAGGAGCTTGGGCCGGGGGAGGTTGTGTTCATTTCCAAGGATGGGTATGAACAGCGCGTCCCGCCGGGGGACAAGATGCAGATTTGTTCGTTTTTGTGGATATATTACGGTTATCCGGCGTCCGATTACGAGGGCGTGAACGTGGAGTTTTCGCGCTACCGCAGCGGCGCGGCGCTTGCCATGAGGGATGATGTTGATGTTGATTTTGCGGCGGGTATACCGGACTCGGGGGTTGCGCACGCGCTTGGGTATTCGCAGAAGAAGAAGATATCGTACAGCAGGCCGTTTGTCAAGTATACTCCAACGTGGGCACGGTCGTTTCTGCCGCCCAACCAATCGGCGCGGGAGCTTGTGGCGAAGATGAAGCTGATTCCAATAAAAAAATTGACGGAGGGCAAAAAAATTCTGTTTTGCGACGATTCATTAGTTCGCGGCACGCAGCTCAAAGACACGCTGCAGCGGCTCTACACTTACGGTGCGAAAGAAATCCATATGAGGCTCGCCTGCCCGCCGCTCTTTTTCGGGTGCAACTATCTCAATTTTTCGAGGTCGAAGTCGGAGATGGATCTGGCCACGAGGAAGGCGATTGTTACTATGGAGGGGAGCGGCAAATACAATATTGAGGACTACATAAACGAAAAGTCTGACAGGCACCACGCGATGATAGAGTACATACGTTCGAAAATGGGCCTGAAAACGCTGGCGTTTCAGAGGCTTTCGGATATGAAGGAGGCGATAGGGGTGCCGGGGGAGAATTTGTGCACGTATTGCTGGACGGGGTGTACGGGGTGCTGTAATTGGTAGGTTGTGGCGTATGGTAAATGGGAAATTGTTGTTGTAATGTATGGTAAAAAAACGTATTTGCAGGGGCGATCGCCCCCGATCGCCCGCCGGAATTGCGATATTGCGTTTGATTCAACGTATATCGCAATTCGTATGTTGGCGGGCGGCCGAGGGCGGTCGCCCCTACAGGGATTGTTGACGGATTATCGGTAATGCTGGTGTGTGGGACAAATGGCAGGTTGATAACAATAAACATATAACGATAAAATAAGGAGTTGTTGAAATGCCTAAACGCAGTGACATCAAGAAGGTAATGATTATAGGGTCGGGCCCGATAATAATTGGCCAGGCCTGCGAATTCGACTACTCCGGCACACAGGCGTGCAAGGCGCTGCGTTCGCTGGGGTATCGGATTGTGCTTGTCAACTCGAACCCCGCCACGATCATGACCGACCCCGAGACCGCCGATATCACCTACATCGAACCGCTCAACATCCCCGCCCTTACGCGCATAATCGAGAAGGAACGCCCCGACGCGCTGCTGCCGAACCTCGGCGGGCAGGTTGCGCTCAACCTGTCGATGCAGCTTGACAAGGAGGGAATCCTCAAAAAGTTCGGCGTGGAAGTTATAGGGATTGATATCCCCGCCATCGAGCGCGGCGAGGACCGGATCGTTTTTAAGGAGGAGATGGACAAGATAGGCGTGGGTATGGCCAAAAGCGAGGCGGTTTATACCGTTGAAGACGCCGAAAAAGTTGCCGCCGGGTTAGGGTACCCGGTCGTTATCAGGCCGGCTTATACGATGGGCGGTACGGGCGGCGGGCTCGTATATAATGTAGAGGAGCTCAGGACCGTCGCGAGCAGGGGCATCGCCGCCAGCATGATCAACCAGATACTCATCGAAGAATCCGTACTCGGCTGGGAAGAGCTTGAACTGGAGATTGTCCGCGACGCGACTGGTGCGAAGATTACGGTTTGTTTTATTGAGAATGTCGATCCGATGGGCATCCATACCGGCGACTCGTTCTGCACCGCGCCGATGTTGACTATCTCCGAGGAGCTGCAGAAGCGCCTGCAGAAGCATGCGTATGATATTGTCGATTCCGTGAAGATCATCGGCGGCTGCAACGTGCAGATGGCGCACGACCCGAAGACCGGCCGGATCATCGTTATCGAGATCAACCCGCGCACATCGCGTTCGTCGGCGCTTGCATCTAAAGCTACCGGTTTCCCGATTGCGTTAGTATCCGCGAAACTGGCCGCCGGTATGACGCTTGGCGAGATGCCCTATTGGCGGGACGGCACGCTCGACAAGTACACGCCGTCGGGCGATTATGTGGTGGTAAAGTTCGCGCGCTGGGCGTTTGAGAAGTTCAAGGGCTCGCAGGACAAACTGGGTACGCAGATGAAGGCGGTGGGCGAGGTGATGAGCATTGGCAAGAACTACAAGGAGGCGTTCCAGAAGGCGATCAGGTCGCTTGAGAACGGGCGCATGGGGCTCGGGTTTGCGAAGGATTTTAACAGAAAATCGAAGGATGAGCTGCTCGATATGCTGAAGGAGCTGACAAGCGAGAGGCACTTTATAGCGTATGAGGCTTTCAGGAAAGGCGCGACCGTTGAGAAGGTGCACGAGATTACTAAGATAAAGGAATGGTTCCTGCGTGAGATGAATGAGATGGTTGGCTTTGAGGAGGAGATCATCGCCAAATACAAGGGCAAGGCTCTGCCGGATGACGTTCTTGAAAAGGCTAAGAAGTGGGGGTTTGCAGACCGCTATTTGTCGATGCTGACCGGTATCAAAGAGGCCGATATCAGAAAAAAACGTATGGAAATGGGGCTTATTGAGGGCTGGGAGGCTGTGCCCGTGAGCGGCGTTGAGGAGAACGCGTACTATTATTATTCCACATATCACAGCAAGAAACAGTTAGATACGAAGTCCGCCAGGCGCAAGGTGATGATTTTGGGCGGCGGGCCCAACCGCATAGGGCAGGGGATAGAGTTCGACTACTGCTGCGTGCACGCCGCGTTTTCGCTGCGGGATATGGGTATCGAGACCATCATGGTCAACTGCAATCCAGAAACGGTATCTACCGACTACGATACGTCGTCCCGCCTCTACTTTGAACCGTTGACGGTAGAGAATGTCCTCAGTATCTACGAGATGGAAAAACCCGATGGCGTTATCGTTCAATTCGGCGGACAGACTCCCCTCAACCTTGCCAGTCAGCTCGCAGAGGCAGGGGTAAAGATACTCGGTACCTCGCCCGACGTTATTGATCTGGCCGAGGACCGCGACCGTTTCAACAGCATGATGGACAAGCTTGGCATACCCATGCCCGCGTCGGGGATGGCGGTGACGGTAGATGAGGCGCTCGCAGTGGCGGAGAAGATAGGATTCCCGGTGATGGTCCGCCCGTCGTATGTTCTTGGCGGCCGCGGTATGGAGGTTGTGCACGACAACGAAATGCTTAGGACGTACATGAGCCTTGCGGTTGACGTAACGCCGGAGCGCCCCATCCTCATCGACAAGTTCCTCGAAAACGCCATTGAGGCGGAGGCCGACGCGCTTTGCGACGGGAGCGACGTGTTTATCCCCGCGGTGATGGAGCACATCGAGCAGGCCGGCATTCACTCCGGCGACTCGGCGTGCGTGATCCCGCCGGTGAGCATCCCGGCCGAGCATGTTGAGAAGATATATTCGTATACGGGCAGGATAGCGCAGGAGCTTGGCGTGGTGGGGCTCATGAACATGCAGTACGCGATTGCCGACGGCAAGGTCTACGTGCTTGAGGCCAACCCGCGCGCGTCGCGCACCGTTCCCGTCGTGTCAAAGGTGTGCGACATCCGTATGGCGAGCATCGCGACGGAGGTTATGATGGGTAAACGGGTCGCCGGCTTTGGGCTGAAACGCAGCAAGGTCAGCTTCTACGGCGTGAAGGAGGCGGTCTTCCCGTTCCACATGTTCCCGGAGGTAGACCCGGTTCTTGGCCCCGAGATGCGTTCGACGGGCGAGGTGCTCGGCATGGCTGAGGAGTTCGGCCTCGCGTTCTTCAAGGCAGAGGAGGCCGCTAATCAACAGCTGCCGCTTTCCGGCAATGTGCTGATGAGCATCTCTAAGTCGGAGGTGAGGGAGGGCAGGGTAGCCGGCACCGCCCGCAAGTTTGTTGAGCTGGGCTTCGGGATATACGCTACGGAAGGGACGCATGATTTCCTGAAGAAGAACGGTATCGAGAGCAAGCTCGTCTGCAAGCTGCATGAGGGGCGGCCTAATATTCTGGACCTGATCGCGAACAGGGATATACAGCTGATCGTCAACACGCCGGTGGGCAAGAAGAGCCAGCACGACGATTCGTACATACGCAAGGCGGCGGTCAAGCACAAGCTGCCGTACATTACCACGGTTGCAGCCGCCGCCGCGGCTGCGAACGGCGTTGCGGACATGAAGAGTAAATCGACGGTGATACATTCGCTGCAGGAGTATCACTCGATGATTGAGAAGTAGATGTTGATGTACCGGTTGGTGTTGATTGACATTGATGATGATTGCAGGGGCGGCCGTCCCTGCCCTGATGGTCATACGGTGTTTGGTTGACAATATTATTAACAGGAGGTGGTAGATGGACAAGGTGATTCAATTTATTAAGGAGCGCGGGCATGTGCTTATGATGGCCGGCCTGTTTACGGTTATCGCCGGCACCATGGCATACATGATCCTCATGAACTATCCGGCACTCCGCCAGTCGCCATATATGCGTAACTCGGCGATGGTGCTGGTCTTTATTGGCCTGGGGATCTACGTGGTGGGCCGCGTATCGGTTGCCGTTCAGCGCCGCCGCGTGCAGATGGAGGAGCGCATTCGAGAGCGCCGCGGGCGTTCGGGCGACGGGGGCGGCCTGTGAGAACAAAAGTTCAGGACCTCATACAGAAAAACGGCGTGATAACCGGTCTCAAGCCGGCCGGCAAGTTCGAGGCGCTCGTCACGGTAGCCAGTTTCCTCTGCTCGGTCAACGGCCTGCCGGACGCGGATATTGTGTCTGGCAAGATAGTGGACCGCGAGAAGGAGATGTCAACCGGCATCGGCTACGGCATCGCCATCCCGCACGCGCGCCTGTCGGGGATAGACCGCCTCTACATGGTGGCCGCGAGGGTGGCGGAGGGGATAGAGTTTGACTCGCTTGACGGCGCGCCGGTAAATCTGATATTCATGATGATCTCGCCGGCAAGCACCTCCACCGACCACACGCAGGTACTCTCGGCGCTGTCGCAGATAATGTCGTACGAAGATGTTAGGAAGCAGCTTCTGGAGGCGGAGTCGCCGGAAGCGTTCGTAGACATCATCGCGGCAGCGGAGACCAAATATATCGGGATGATATAGGGGCTTTCGATGCCGTCCGTATATTTCCAGACATTCGGCTGTCAGATGAACACCGCTGACTCCGATACGATACATCAGCTGCTCTCACAGCGCGGATTCGTGCTGTGCGGCTCGCATGCCGGCAGCGATCTGGTAGTTGTCAACACATGCAGCGTCCGCGAGGCTGCCGAAAAGCGCGCCCGCGCCCGCATTGCCGAATTCGCAAACTGGAAAAAACATCATCCCGGCCAAAAATTATGGGTCATAGGGTGCATGGCGGAGCGGCTGGGGGATGCCCTCAAAAAAGATATTCCGGGTATAGATACGATAATAGGCGCGAAACAGATGGAGCGGATCGACGATGTCATTGAGGCGCAGTTTCCCAAATGTCAATGTGATGATAGTGCGTCAGCGGATATTTTCCAAAAGACTCTGGTTACTGATTTCGTGCCGGTAATGCGCGGATGCGATAATTACTGCGCGTACTGCGTAGTGCCGTACGTGCGCGGGAGGGAGATGTCTGTACCGTACGATGTTATTGAGTATGCTGTAAAGCAAAAGGTTGACGCGGGGATAAAGGAGATAACATTTTTGGGGCAGAACGTCAACTCGTACAATCACGGCGGTCTCGATTTCCCGGAACTGTTGTCGAGGATGGCCGCGGTAGAAGGGCTGGAGAGGATCCGCTTTACCACGAGCCATCCCAAAGACTGTACCGGGAAGCTGATCGACGTTATGGCCTCATCCCCCAAAATAGCCTCGCATCTCCACCTCCCGTTCCAGGCCGGTTCCGACCGCATACTCTCACTGATGAACCGGAGGTACACGTCATCCCACTACCGCAGATTGGCCGATACGGTCAAAAAGCGCGTTCCGGGGGTGGATCTGACGAGTGACATTCTGGTGGGTTTCCCGACGGAGACCGGCGCCGAGTTTCGGGAAACGCTCGATTTGGTCCGCGGCGTCCGGTTCACCACGGCCTTCATGTTCGCCTACTCCCCGCGGGAGGGCACCGCCGCCGCGGGGATGCGGGAGGAGATCCACAGGTCCGAAAAGCTGGCCCGCCTGGCCGAATTGATAGCGCTCCAGACCGAAATAACCCGCGAAATCTACGAAAAAACGGTGGGTTCGGAGCTGGAGGTGTTGATAACGGACCGTCAACAGAAGCGGGACATGGCGTGGATGGGGCAGGACCGGGGATGTAAAAGGGTATTAATTAGTTGCGAAAACGCCGCGCCGGGAATGATTTTTAAAGTAAGGGCCGTCAGGAGCAGCGGTATGACCCTGATTGCCGAAAGGGTATGACGGAGATTTGAGCGGCCCCGGCGGGGGCACCAAGCCGGATAGAACGGATGTACGCCACAAATATATTTTTCGCACCCCGGAAGGGTGCAAAGAGAGGGCAGGGTCATGAAGGTAGTAAAATTGTGTGTGATATTCGCGTTAGCGTTTGCCTTGGCGTGGATTTTGATATTCACGTTCACGCAGCCGGAGTTCTCGGCGAAGGCGCCGATCAAGATATTCTGGTACGACACGCCGGAATACCCGATGTACGTATTCGCGGCGTTTGCCTCCGCGGCCACGCTCCTCTTCGGGTTCGCCGTCTCCGCGTACTACTACATCGCCGGCCGGGCGGGCCTCCGCAGCAAGAAGAGGGAGATCAAGCGGCTCGAGGAGAGAGTCAGGGAACTGGAGTTCGAGGTTGAACGCCTGCGCGGCGCGGTGGCCGAGGCTCTTGAGGATACGCCGGCGGAGAGAAAGGGGACCGGGTCGCAAAAAGTTGCAGATAAGAAAGGCACCGGCTCTCAGAAGTCGGTAGGGGAGAGGGATATATTCGCATGACATCTGTCAAAAGAACTATTTCCGGGATAATGGCGGCTGCCGCTGCGATGGCGGTTATCCTGTCAGCCGCGTTGTCTGCCGTCTCCGCGCAGGAGCTCAGCCCCGCGGTTGCCAACGCCCTGAAACTGCCGGTCAGGGACGCGCTGCGGATCATAGACTCGCTTTCCCGCGAGCAGAAAGCGCCGGCGCAGGTTAGAGCGCAGAGCTTTAAGGTGCTGGGCGACTACCGGTCCGCGAGGGGGGAGTACAGGCAGGCCGCGAACTTCTATTTGCAGGCGGTGAGATTGGATTCCACGGCGGCATACAATCAGCTGTACGAATCGGCAATGTCGAATGATGCCGCGGCGGCCGCGAAAGCTCCGTCAGCACAGCAAGCTGCGTCTGTATCGGCACCGCAGCCTGTACCGGTACAGCAAACTGCGCCGGTATCAACACCGCAGCCTGTACCTGTATCGGCACAGCAAGCAGTTACGGTATCAACACCAACGCCGCAAACGCCAAAACAGGCCTACACCGTTCAGGTCGGCGCCTTCGGCTCAAGGCCAAACGCCGACAATCTGGTCAAAAAACTCTCGGCATACAGCGGCGTATCAATCTCTCCCGCTGCAAACGAAAGCGGACAGGCGCTCTACAGGGTGCGGGTTGGCCCATACAACACCAAGGAAGAGGCCAGCGCGTTTGCCGATAAGCTGAACAGGGAGACCGGCCTGTCGTCCAAGGTCCTTCTTGCAGATAAATAAAGGAGATTATACTGTGGAATACGAAATTGTGATAGGCTTGGAAGTTCACGCGCAGCTGTCAACTAAGACCAAGCTCTTTTGCGGCTGCACGACCCCGTTCGGCGCGCCGCCCAACACACACGGCTGCCCGACCTGTCTCGGCATGCCCGGCACGCTCCCGGTGCTCAACCGCGCCGCCGTGGAGATGGCCGTCCGCGCCGGCCTCGCGCTTGGCTGCAAGATAAACAACAAATCGGTATTTGCGCGCAAAAACTATTTTTACCCCGACCTCACGAAGAACTACCAGATATCGCAGTACGAGCTTCCGGTCTGCGGCCCGGGGGAACTGCCGGTAGTAGTTGACGGGCAGGAGTACAGGATCGGCGTAACGCGCGTGCATCTGGAGGAGGACGCCGGGAAACTGATACACGATCAGGACACAGACTCGCTCTTCGATGTCAACCGCTGCGGGTCGCCTTTAATAGAGATCGTATCCGAGCCGGATATGCGCAGCCCCGCGCAGGCGCACGCCTACCTTGCCGCGCTCAAGCAGATACTCGAATACCTGGGCGTATGCGACTGCAACATGGAGGAAGGGAGCCTGCGCTGCGACGGGAACATCTCGCTGCGCCCCAAAGGGCAGGAGAAGTTCGGCACGAAGACCGAAATCAAAAACATGAACAGCTTCAAAAATCTCGAAAAGGCTCTGGAGTACGAGGCGCGCCGGCAGGAAGAGGTGCTGCGCTCGGGCGGTAAGATCGAGCAGCAGACGTTTCTCTGGAACCCGAATGAGAACCGCTCCATCCCCATGCGCTCAAAAGAGGACGCGCACGACTACAGATATTTCCCCGACCCCGATCTGCTCCCGCTTATCGTAGAGACGGAGTGGGTTGGCAAGGTCAAAGAATCCATCCCCGAACTGCCGGCGGCGCGCCGCAAAAGGTTTGAGGGGGAGTACGGGATCACTCAATACGCCGCGGATGTGCTGACCGGGTCCCGTCTGCTGGCCGATTATTTTGAGCGGTGCGTTGACAAATGCAAAGACGCGAAGAGCGCGTCTAACTGGGTTATGACGGATATCATGCGGATGATGAACGACGGGAAGGTTGAAAGCCCGTTCGATTTAAAAACATCGCCGGAGAGGCTGGGTCAACTAATAAAGCTAATCAACGACGGCGGGGTATCGGCAAAAGCGGCGAAAAAAGCCCTCGATATAATGGAGGCTGAGGATAAGGAGCCGGAGGCTGTCGTCAAGGAGCAGGGGTTGTCGCAGGTATCCGACACATCGGCGCTTGAGGCAGTCGTCAAACAGGTTGTAGACGCGCATCCTAATGAGGTTCAAAGGTATAAGGACGGGGATAAAAAGTTGACGAGCTTCTTTATGGGGCAGATAATGAAAGCGTCGAAGGGCGCGGCTAATCCGAAAGAGGTTGGAGTTATCCTTAATAAACTGTTAGGATGACGTTATCATCATGAAGAATATTCTTATTGTATTGGCGATTACGCTCTGCGCCTGCGCGTTTACCGCGTGGGCGCAGAAGTCCCATCCCGCCGGTAAATCGGTTAAGGCCGCTGCCGGTACATCCGTACATACATCAACAAAGACTACCGGTGATATTTCTGTTGATACATCCGTCAGTAAATCAACCGGTATTGCCAAAGATGCCGCCGCAGATACATCCGCCCATTTATCAACAGATATTGCCGTTGATGCTGCCGCAGATTCCTCATCTGTCAATACACCGGCCGCTGTTGTTATTGATGAGGATGATGAGGACGACGATGAGCGCATCCTCGCCGAGATCGCCCTCGACACAACGCCGCTTATAAGGCCCGACCTGATCCGCCGTGAGCACGACTACCGCCGCCAGACGCGCCTCGCCATCGTGATGATGGTCTTCATCGCGGCGGCCCTCGGCACATCGCAGTCGTGGAACCCGAAGTAAATCTTGGGATTAATTCCTGTTGCTGATGAGCGGTGCCGGGATCTTACCGCCCCTGTTGATGAACGCGGCCGGCGAGAACCGGTTGACGGCCATAATTGGCGCGGTGCCCAGAAGCCCGCCGAATTCTACGCTCTCGCCCACGGTCTTGCCGGGGACGGGGATCAGGCGCACGGCGGTGGTCTTGTTGTTTATGACGCCTATAGCGCACTCGTCGGCGATGATGGCGCTTATTACATCTTCCGGCGTGTCGCCCGGTACCGCGATCATGTCGAGGCCCACGCTGCACACCGACGTCATCGCCTCAAGTTTCTCTAACGACAACGCCCCGCGCCTTACCGCGTCGATCATCCCGGCGTCTTCCGAGACGGGGATGAACGCGCCGCTTAAGCCCCCCACGTATATCCCGGCCATCAGCCCGCCTTTCTTGACCGCGTCGTTGAGCAGGGCGAGCGCGGCGGTTGAACCGTGCGCCCCCACGCTCTCAAGCCCCATCTCCTCCAAAATGTGGGCCACGCTGTCGCCGACCGCCGGGGTCGGGGCGAGGGAGAGGTCTATGATCCCCAAAGACGCGCCCAGGCGCTTCGCCGCCTCGCGCGCCACTAATTGCCCTACCCGTGTGATTTTAAACGCCGTCTTCTTGACGCACAGCGCAAGCTCTCCGAAATCCGCCCCGGGCCCGAGCCGCCCCACAGCGCTCTTCACCGCGCCCGGGCCGCTCACGCCCACGTTGATCACCCGGTCCCCCTCGCCCACCCCGTTGAACGCACCCGCCATGAACGGGTTGTCCTCCACGGCGTTGGCGAAGACAACGAACTTCGCGCAGCCTATAGCGTCATTATCCTTTGTCAATTCAGCGGTTTTCCTGATGATAAAGCCCATCTGCCTGACCACGTTCATATTAATGCCTGATCTTGTAGACGCTACGTTGACGGATGAACATAATCTCTCAGTGGACGACAGCGCCTCGGGGATCGTTGCCAAAAACGCCTCCTCCGCAGCCGTTACTCCCTTATGCACCAGCGCAGTGTATCCCCCAATAAAATTAACGCCGCAGGCCGCCGCTGCCCTGTCGAGAGCGTTTGCGACCCGCAAAAACCCCGTCTCGTCCCTGGCCAGCAGGCTCGCCGGGGTTACGGAGATACGCTGATTGACGATGGGGATGCCGTACTCGCTCTCGATCTCATCGCCCACAGCCACCAGGTCTTTGGCCGCCGTGGTGATCTTTGCGTAGATATTTTCCGCGGTCTTGCCGCTGTCCCCGTCAATGCAGTCAAACAGCGAAATCCCCATGGTGATCGTCCGGACATCGAAATTGTCCTTCCCGATCATCTCGTTGGTCTCCATAATCGCGTTTCTGTCGATCATCGTCAAAAATCCTTATTTATTGAAGAAACGGTTAAATATTATACCCGCGCCGCTTTGCAACTGTACGGCAGCCGTGATGCTGCAGGCCGGCGCGGATATAATATTTAGCCGGTGAATCTATAGTAAAGATCAAATTTTGTGCATCGCGTTAAAGATGTCCTCGTGCTGGATCTTGATGGACATGCCGATCTGCGCCCCGAGTTCGTCGAGCGAGCCGGATATCTCCGAAAACTTCTTCGAGCACTTGCTCACGTCTACCAGCATGATCATGTGGAAGTACTCCTTCAGGATCGACTGGCTGATGTCCAAGACGTTTATGTCAATGGAATACAGGAGTCCCGACACCTTGGCGATGATGCCCATCCTGTCCATGCCTACGACCGAGACTATAGCCCTCATTATAAATATCCCGCCTTCCGGTTTATGGGTTGATGGATAAATATATGTTTTGGGCGGGATTTTTTTGTAATTTTTTGATATTTCTGGTTTATAGCAGGAACAGGCGGGCTGCGGGCCGCAGCGGTACCGGTGAGGTTGGTTTTTCGGCCCTGCCGGGCGGTTACCGCAACACCAATGGCAACTTCTACAGCAGCAGCCACTCCGCCACATTGAGCTTGCGAATGCCGTTGTAGACCGGGTTAAGGTCTATGTCTGTTGTAAGCAGGTACTTGGGGTTGGAGTCTTTGACCGCGTTCAGCGGCGCGAGCTCCCTTTGAAGCGTCTCTTCCGCCATAGCAGTCCAGGCGACCTGATAGTATGAGGTGTAGCCGTCGTGGTCGGTGACTACGAAATCGATCTCCTTGTTGTTGATCTTGCCAACATAGACATCCCTGTTACGGCGCAGCAACTCGAAATAGACGATGTTCTCTAACCAGTGTGAGATATTTTTTCTCATGTCGCGCCTCAGCCGAACCTTGCGGAAGCAGGGGTCTACGAGGTAGTACTTGTTGAGCGTTTGCAGCAGCCCCTTGCCCTTGATTTCGTAGCGCGGTACCTTGTAGAGCAGGAACGCGTCGCAGAGCGCGTCAAGGTATCTGGCCACGGTCTTGTGGTCTACCGCGGTGCCGTGGGTACGGAGCGTGTTGGAGATTGAAAACGGTGAAACAAATGAGCCGACCGAGTCGAACACGAAATCAATAATTTTATTAAAATCGTGCTTGTCCTTGACATTTAAGCGCTGAAATATATCTTTTTCTATTATAGTGTCAAGTACGCCTCTCATAAAATCATCGGCTTGCTTCTGGGTGATGCTTTTCTGTGTGTGATATTCGGGGATACCCCCTTCAACTACGTAATTCCCAAAACTTTCATTTTTTGATAAGTTTTGGGAATTCAGATACGTAAATTCATAAAATTCAATGAATTGCAACGGCAAAACGTGGATTTTTACGTATCTGCCGGTAAGTAGGGTAGCCAGCTCGCCGGAAAGCAGGTAAGCGTTTGATCCTGTTATATATACGTCGCAGTTCTTCTTGATGAAGAGGCCGTCTACCAGGCGCTGGAAAGTGTCTATATTTTGCACTTCGTCGAGGAAAACGTAGTTCATTTTATCGGGCGACAGGCGCACCTTTATGTGGTCGTAGATATCCTTCCATCCGCCTATGGTATAAAGATCGGGGTCTTCAAAGTTATAGAAATGTATTTGCTCCTGCCCGGCACCCGTTTTAAGGAGTTCGCCGGAGAACATCTGCAACAGGGTAGACTTCCCGCAGCGGCGCACGCCGGTTATGACCTTTATCAGATTCTGGTCTTTAAGGTTGCGCAGGGTCTGCATGTACTGCTTGCGTTCTATCAGCCGTTTGGTTTCCATAGCAGGAATATACATTACGCCGTTGACGTAAGCCACTACTTAAAACGCGCATGGGAGCCCCATTGGCAAGATGCGTGCAAGGCGGATACCGGGCGTAAATCCCCGTAAATAAAATAAAGGTTGCATTTTGAAGCGGATAGGGATATATTATATATTATGGATATTATCCCAAAATCGCGAAACCTGTAATTGCAGGGGAGGCCGCTATGGTCTGTCGGACCCGTTTATTTGCATTTTTGATGTCGCTGGCGCTGTTGGGGGCCGCAACCGTTGCCGCCGCGCCGTACAACGGCGAGGAGTTTACCTTCAGCCAGCCCGACGGATCGGAGGTCAGGGTGCTTCTATGGGGCGACGAGTTCCACATAGACGCCGAGAGCCCCGACGGCTACACGCTTATCCGCGGCGAAGACGGGTGGATCTGCTACGCAAGGCTCTCCGCCGGCGGGTCGGAGTACGTCTCGACCGGAATCCGCTATACGGGGGCTGCCCGCGCGCCCGGCGTGGAGCGTAGGCTGCGCATAAATAAGGAGTCTTTCGATAAGAAGCACCGCCGGAACAGGGAGGCGGTGGGGTACGACAACGCCGAGATGGTGCCGGAGGACAGGCGCCGCGGGCCCGTCCCCCCTGGAGTTGCCCCCGCCCCGGCCGAGGCCAAGGTTATGATGGGTTTAGCGGTGCTCATAAACTTCCCCGACCAGCCGGTATCGACCGTGTCGATTTCGGATATGACGGATTTCTTCAACAGGGAGGGCGGGTTCAAGGGTACGAACGCAGCCGGTTCGGTCCGCGACTACTTTTTGGACGTCTCGTCCGGGACGCTTGACTACAGCAACGTCGTGGCGCCGTTCGTTACCGTAGACAACCCGAGGGCTTTTTACGACGACGGCCAGACGGGTTACAAACAGGTCCCAACGCTTATTACGCACGCGCTCACCAGGATAAAAGCCCTCGCGGAGAGCGGGCAGATCGACCTGAGCGGCCTTTCCACCGAAGGCAACAACAACACGGTAATGGCGCTCAACATCTATTACGCCGGGGCATCGCCCGCCACGTGGGCGACAGGGATCTGGCCGCATCAGGGGACATACAGCAACAATAGCTTTACAATATCGGTTGGCGGCAAGACCATAAGGTTCGGGCGCTACCAGATGGCCTCACTGGGGACCACCAGCAACCCGCCGGGGATCGGGACCACCGTGCACGAAAACGGCCACTTGATTATGAGATGGCCGGATCTGTACAACTACGATAACACCGTTACGAACGTAGTGTCGGGCTATTGCATAATGAGTTCGTCCAACGGTTCCAACCCCCAGCCGCCCAACCCCCATTTCAAGGATTTGGCCGGATGGGTAGACATGACCGAGATCACCAACATGAACGCGGTGCTTACGCACACCGCCAACGCCAATACGGCGTACAAATTCGTAAGGAACACCCAGGAGAGCTACATGATCGAGGCGCGCAGGCGCACGGGGCGCAGCGCCAATATTCCCGGAGAGGGGCTTATAATATGGCATATCCATACGAATGGCGTAAATACGGCCCTCAACTCCCAAAGGCCGTACCCGCTTGTAAAGGTTGTGCAGGCTAACCTTGCTACAAGCACGACGGCCGCTTTCCCGGCGGCCCCTACCGCAAACGCGCCTTTCCGCTCAGGCGGCGGCAGCAACAATACCGAGTTCCACAGCGCCTCCTCGCCCCCTGCCCGCTACCACGACGGGACGAACTCGCCCATGAGGGTCACCGAGGTAAGCCAGCTCGGCAACACTATGTCGTTTCGGATAGGCAACGAAACCGGCGGCCCGCCCACATACCTCATAGATGTCGTGAACGGGACCATGGGGACAGGGCTCTACCCGGTCGATACCACCGTCCGCATCGGCGCGCTCGCCGCAAACGCCGCCGGGCACGGATTCGTCCGCTGGTCCTCCGATACCCTCACGCCGGCGCTTGTACCTGCAAATATATACGCTTGCACTACTACGGTGAAGACGGTTGCGAGGAACGTCTCCGTTGCCGCCAACTACGGCCGCATAATCAGCCTGCCCGGCACATTTGAGGCCGATACCGCCGGGTTCGCGAACGGTATCTCGAGCCAGAGCAATACAAGCGCGTCGGGCGGCAGGATCGCCAGGGGCACCGCCGCTGGCAACTTCGCCGAGTATTTAGTTGACGTTACGGCTGCCGGAAACTACAACCTTTCCTACAGGGTGGCGGGGGCCAGCGGGAACACAAGCCCCGGCAGGTTCGTGCTTAAAGACGTGACGAACAACGTCGTATTCGATACCGTCGCCATACCCGCCGGCGGCACCGCCATGCGGACTATAGAGGGGGCGGCCGCGGCCCTCAAAGCCGGCAGGGCGGTATGGCGTCTGGAGATTCTCGCCGCTACGGCTAACATCAATATAGACTGGATCGAGGCGGACAACGGCCCGCGCCGCTACGACCTCACGGTCACCGGCGGCACCGGTAGCGGGAACTACATTGCAGACACAACCGTTACCATAGCCGCCCCGCCGGCGAATACCGCCGGCCGCACGTTCATGCGCTGGAACGACGCCGACACGGCAACGCTTGGCAGAGTGGCGGATATATACGCCTGCACGACGGCTTACAAAACCCGCCCCACGGCTTCCACGGTCGCTTCGGTCTACGCCCGCTCCTTCCCGCTGCCGGGCATTGTAGAAGCCGACACGTTTGGGCTGGCGAAAGGGTTCCCCGGCAGCCAGAGCGTTACCGGGGCGTCGGGCGGCAGGGTCGCGCGGATACGCGACTCAAGCTTGTTCGCCGAGTATGTAGTAGACATACAGGCCGGCGGCGTCTACAAACTGTCGTACGGCATACAGACCGGCACGGCGACCGCGGGCAGGTTCCGCATACTCGACATGACGAACGGCGGCATCACATTAGACTCGGTGATAGTCCCCACATCAACCAGCACGCGCCTGCAGGCTATTGAAGGGAATGAAGTTACCCTAAGCAAGGGCAAGGCGGTATGGCGCTTAGAGCCTTTGGGCGGGAACTACGCCATAGACACGATCGGCGCGGCGTTCCAGCATACGGCGCCGGTCCGCGCCGCCGCGGCCCGCGCACCGCTTACTTACGACCTTAAGGCGGTCTCCTCCGGCAGCATCCGGTTCGCGGTGCCGGGTTCGGAGCGGGTTAGCCTGAAAATGTACGACATCCGCGGCAGGATGGTAGCCGTGCTGCACGACGGCGTGAAGGGCCCCGGCGTCTACAGCGTCAACCTCGCGACGCGCCCCGGCGGCCTCAGCCAGGGGGTGTACATCGTGAGGATGAGGAGCCAGTCGTACACAAAGGACGTGAGGCTAAACTACCGCAGATAGTTTGGAGTGTGGGGTTTGGAGTGTGGAGTTGTTGACGTTAACTCCAAACTCCACACTCCAAACCCCAAACCTTATTAAGGTTGCATAATTCAGGATAAAACGCATGGACATCCCCCCCCATTTGCTTAATGAGCACTACGATGACCGTTATTTTGACGTTCTCGATGCCATCGACGAGGCGCGGCAGATATACATCGGCAACTCAAGCATCGCCGCCCGCCTCAAATCCATGCCCCCAAACGCCCGGCGCATGGCGATAGGGGAGACGGGTTTCGGCGCGGGCCGGTTGGTCGTCGCGCTTATGGACGCTCTGGAGGACGCCGGCGTCGAGGGCGCGGAGATCGACTACCGCTCGGTGGAGCTGCACCCCCTCCCCGCTCGCAGGATGGAGGCCATCCTCGGGGAGTTCCGCGGCCGCTCTGATACCACCGACCGCCACATCAATCTGGTGGCAGCGGCTTACGCGGGGATTGACACGTCAATACCCGGATGGCACGGCGCGCAGATCGCCGGCGGCTTCGGGACGGTCGCCCTAAACATCTATATAGGCGAGGCGCTGGACATGGTAGCCGCCCTTCCCGCCCCCCGCGACGCATGGTTTTTAGACGGCCACTCCCCCAAAAAGAACCCTCAAATGTGGCGCGCTGAGCTTATGTGGGCGGTCGGCGGGGCCACGAAAGCCGGCGGCACCGTTACCACATTCACGGTAGCCGGCCAGGTCAGGCGGAACCTTGAGGCGGCGGGCTTTAGCATCGAAAAAGTCCCGGGCCGCGGCGTCAAAAAAGAGGCTTTATACGGAATAATGTAACGACCGGGCCAAAACCGCCCGGCAGTGCGCCGGGGCGGCCGGGGACGACGCCCGCCACCGTATAAAAAAGAAAAATTTGATTTTTGCGCTGTCGCAATCGTATATTATAATGAGGCGTAGGGGATATTGCCCCTCCGGGGTCAACACATTTTTGTTAGAAGAGGGCTGACACATGGCCAATAAGACCAAGTTTGTGCGCAAACCGTTCGGTAACTTTTTCATCAAAAAGTCGCTGCAGATGGGCCTAATTATGAAAGTCGTGACAGCCGCGCTGCTGTCGGTAGTGCTTTCGTCCGCCTCGCTTGTGTACGTATACTGGGACAGGTACGATACGGTCGCCATATATATGTGGAATCAGGACAACAACAACCTCCAGAAAGAGAGCATCCTCGCCCTCATCCTCCCCACGCTCGGCATAAGCGCGGCGGTCTCCCTCATCGTGGCGCTCGGAATCGGCATGTACGCGTCCCGCAAGTTCGCGGTACCCATCTACAAAATCGAACAGTGGACCTCCATGCTGCTGCGCGGCCAGATGACCGCCATACTCAGATTCCGCGAGCAGGAAGAGATGAAAGACCTGTCGCAGCGGTGCAACGAACTGGGCGAGCACATGAGAGATATCCTGCTCGATATCAAGGGCAAGGTTAAGGCCATGCAGGAGGCGGGGGTCAAGAGCCCGGAACTGGAGTCCATTATCTCAAAACTGGGAACCATGGAACTCAGCAACCAGCCCATCGAGATTCACGCGCCGGAGCCGGAACAGAAACAATCGTAAATATCAGCGCCGTCACAAAGTATCTTGCAGAAAATCAATGCAATTCTGGTGCGTTGGTTTTGGTTTGAACGGATAAAGCTCCCACTCCTGGGAGGTCTCCATGGATTCGCCCTCTTGCAGCGTTTTATAGGGGGCGTGGTACTCTAATTCCGTTAAGGCGTCGGACTTGTTGTGGGTTATGCAGTTGTAAAATTCTACCAGCGCCTGCTCCGGGTGGATCAGTTTCGGCGAATGCTTCTTGAACCTTATTATTAGGGCCTGGGACGATACGAACGCCGCCATTGCCCCCTTGCTGGCGGGTATGAAGGCCTTGGCGGTGCGCTCCCTTTTGTTTTTGGACGGGGCGCGCGGCTCTATAAAGCAGTAGCCCTGATCGTGTGAATAGTTGCTGATGTCAGCCTGTTCGCTCTCTGTCCCGTCAATCCGCACCTGCGCCATGGACTGCACCGGCGCGTAGCAGCGGGCGTAGCCGTCTACCCGCGTGTTCAGCCAAAGGTCCCACGATACCGGCTTGCGCCTTACGTTCTCCGCGGTTACGCTAAACAGAACCTTGCCGTCCCTTATGCTGACGGTCTTGATTAGCCGTATCCCGCTGAACTCGCTGTTGAGGCTCCGCATCACCACTTCCGTTTCGCTTCTGCTTAACACTTCGAAGTACCCGTTGTTGAGGTACGGGTCGGGCGGCCAGACGGCTTGGTCGCGGAGCATAGCCGGGCTTTTCGTCTGCTGCGCCCACCACTCGCTCTGCGGCCCGACCCACACGATGTGCCCGTAATACGGCCGCCAGACCGGGTTGGCACCGAAACGCCTGCGGGACACAGGCGGCTCGTCCCACAGCTTCTCATCCGCCTTGAGGATGTTGGGCTTGCCGGCAATGCGCAGCAAAGCCACCATCCCGCCAATATCGGGCAAAACGCCCGCCTCAATTTTACCATCGGAAATTTTAATTAGTCTGTCCATAGTATTAATATATATTATGCGCAGATGTTTTTATTTTTTGACGTTTATATAACCCCAACAAGCTCCCGTACCCTGCTCATCGTCGCCGCCGCGATCTTGCGCGCCTTATCCGCCCCGAGTTTCCGCATTTCGTTTACGTAGTCTAAATTGGCCGCAAGATCCCTGCGCTTCTCCCTAAACGGAGCGAAATAGGCCCAAAGCATCTCAAAAAGCTCTTTTTTTGCCTCCCCGTAGCCGTATCCGCCCGCCCGGAACCTCTGCGCCATATCTGCGGCCTTGCCGTCGTCCGCGAATAACCTGTATATGCCGTAGATAATGCTCTTATCAGGGTCCTTCGGCTCCTCGACAGGGGTGGGGTCGGTCACTATCCCCATGATCTTCTTGCGCGTCGGCTTCTCCTCGCCGAAGATCTCCACCGTGTTGCCGTACGACTTCGACATCTTCTGCCCGTCGGTCCCCGGTATAGTGGCGATCTCCGCCGCGATCTCCGGCTCCGGCAGCGTGAACGCCTCGCCGTAGGCCGCGTTGAACTTTACGGCGATGTCGCGCGTCACCTCGACGTGCTGCTTCTGGTCGCGCCCCACCGGCACGAGGTTCGACTGGTACAAGAGGATATCCGCAGCCATCAGCACCGGGTACGAAAAAAGCCCGTGGTTCGCCGGGATGCCCCGGGCCTGCGCGTCTTTATACGCGTGGCACCGCTCGAGGAGGCCCACCGGCGTGACGTTGCAGAGGTACCACGTAAGCTCGGCCACCTCGGGGACGTCGGACTGCAGCCAAAAGACGGAACGCTTGGGGTCTATGCCGAGCGCCATCAGGTCGATCATCGCGTCTAAGGAGTTTTTGGCCATCTGCGGGCCGTCGAAAAGGGTAGTGAGGCTGTGCATATTGGCCACGAAGCAGAAGAGCTGCCCGCGCTCTTGCGATTCCACCATAGGGCGGATCATCCCCAGGTAATTCCCTATGTGCAGCGTGCCAGACGGCTTGATCCCAGACAATATCTTTAACATACGCTATTTGCTCTTCCCAGTGTTTTTGACCTGCCCGCTGTCCCGAATTACCCCCATCTGCTCCTTCCCGCTGACAGTCACGACACCCTCCATATTGAGGTTGCCCCGGGGTTTGTTCAACCTGCTGCTGTCGTTTGAGCTATCCGCCAGAACCAGTTCGCCCCCGGCGCCCTGCTCCGGCGATACCGGCTGGGCTACTGCCGCAAGCTCCGCCGCTGCCGCCGCCTTCTTGGCCAGGTCATCCGCGCTCATAGAGTGGTACGTGACGTACCCGCCCACGGCTACCATTATCAACATCAAAAAGAGTGTTACGGGGGTGTACTTTTTGATGAATATCATGGGCGTTATGGCCGACGGCGCGAGCATCTTCTTAGGATTCGCGCACACCCTCAGGATCTCGCTGTCAACCGCCTCCGAAGGGTTGTCGCCCAAAATTTCAGCCGTGTAGAGGGATACGTGCTCCTGCTTATAGGCGCCGGTTTCGCGCCGGCACTCCTCGCATTCCTCTAAATGGGCCTCGTAGGCCGCGGCTTCGCCCGCGTCCAGTTCACCCGAGATATACAGCAGGCCGGAAACTTCAAATTTACTGCACGCCATCGATCCCCCTCTTTTTAAGTTCCTTCCGCATGTTTATCAGCGCCAGGCGCATACGTCCGAGCGCCGTATTTATGGGACAGCCCATCATCTCGGCGATCTCCTTGAAGGGCACCCCGCCCAGTTCCCTGAGCAGGAATACCTCGCGCTGGGATGGCTCCAGTTCCGCAACTGCCTCGTTTACCGCCCCACGCAGCCGCTTGTACGAGAGATCCTGATCCGGCGAGTCGATCTTGCTCCCCACCGACCCGTCCGTGTCCTTCGCGTGGTCGGTCTCTACCTTTGCGTGGCGGTAGTAGTCGATAGTCCGCTTGTGCGCGATCCCGAACAGCCAGCTCAGGAAACTGCGCGAACGGTCGAACTGGTTCGCGTTGCGCATCGCCGCCAAAAATGTCTCCTGCAGCATGTCCTCAGCGATGTCCCGGTCGCTGGTCATGCGAAGCAGAAAACCGAATACCCGGCTCCGGTACCGCTCGTAGAGCGCCGAGAAACCCCGCGGGTTCCCCGACATCCACATGTCGAACAATTGCCGGTCGTCAGTTTGCTGTTGTTCCTGCTCTTCCATAGCCCCAAACCTGCGAATCTGTTAATATTACGATTATGATGTTTCCGATATTGTCTGTTATCTATACTAAAATAATAAAAGTCTGACGTAAAGTCAAAGATAAATGGAAATTTAGCGTTGTAATGGATGATAAATAAAACGGTTTTGTAGGGGCGACCGTCCCCGGTCGCCCGCCAACGCACGGATTGCGGTATACGTTGAATCAAACGCAATATCGCAATTCCGGCACGGGCGACCGGGGACGGTCGCCCGCCAACGCACGGATTGCGGTATACGTTGAATCAAACGCAATATCGCAATTCCGGCACGGGCGACCGGGGACGGTCGCCCCTACAAAACCGTATATCCATCACACCGATAAACCCCAATTCCAGCCACAACATAGCGGTTACAGCAGCACATTTACGAGTATGAGGTTGCTGACCAGTACCATCACCATAGCGGCCACGACCGCCTTTTTTGTGTAGGCCCCAACGCCAACCGCGCCGCCTTTGGCGTGGTAGCCGTAATAGCAGCCGGCCAGGGATATCACGGTGCCGAAGACGAAGGCCTTTACGAGGCATATCACCAGATCCTGCGTTTTGAACAGGAGGCGGACGCCCTTGTAGAAGGCGGCGAAACTGAGGCCCATGACTATCTCGGCTATCACCTGCGCGCTCACTATCGCCAACGCCACGGCGAAGGTCGTAAGCACCGGCACCATTACGCAGGAGGCCACAAGCCGGGGGGTCAGGAGGTAGGTGAAGGGGTTGAGGCTCAGGCAGACCATGGCGTCTACCTGCTCGGTGACCTTCATAGTGCCCAGTTCGGCGGCCAGTTTCGCCCCGATGCGGCCCGTGATGACGAGCGCCGTGAGCACAGGCCCAAGCTCCGTGAAGACTGCCTTGCCCACGCCGGCGCCGAGGTATGTGAGCGGCACCGCGTCGCCGAAGATGTATTTCACCTGCCACGCGCTCACCGCCCCCACGAAGACCGACGTCAGCAGGACTATGGGGATAGACTGCACTCCAAGGATCATCATCTGCTCTGTCAGAAGATGGGGGCGGCGGAAGGTGGCCGGGAACGCCTTGAGCAGCTTCCAGAAGAAGACGCCGATAGAGCCCACGAGTTCCACGGCCTCGCGGGCCGAGGAGCCGAACGAGATCGCGAGCTGATCCATGAAGCTCATTTTTCCGGCCTTAGCCGCCTTAGCCATCTAATTCTCCCGGCCCGATATGATTTTTATTCATCTATACAATATAATATATGGCATAACGGCATGATGTATATTGATAAAGGTATGGGATCGCCGTATCCGGGGGATTTTTATTTATGAATGACGAAAAAGAGAATCTGCGCAGCCGCTACATATCGGCCCGCAAGTCCATGTCTCCGGCGGACGCGGAGCGGTACAGCGCGCGCATTGCCACCAACATTTTCTCGCTGCCGCGCATACTGGACTCCGACCTGATCTTGATCTACTGCGCCGCGGGCGCGGAGGTCGATACAGCCACCCTGGCCGACCTGATAGTGGGCTCGGGCCGCGGTATCGCGTTCCCATACTGCCGGAAGGACGGCTCCATAGGCATAGGGCGCGTCTTCTCGCCGCGCGATGAAGACCTTGCGCCGGGGGCCCTCGGGATCATGGAACCCATTGAGCGCCTGCGGGACAACATCGACCCCGGGCAGCTCGATGCTGTCGTCTGCCCGGGGGTAGCCTTCGACCGGGAGTGCGGGCGCCTCGGGCGCGGGGGCGGCTACTACGACCGCTTCCTCCAGGAACTCAAGGGCAAGGCGTACTTAGTTGGCTGCGCCTATGACTGCCAGATCAGTGACGACCCCCTGCCCCGCGACGGCCACGACATCGCCATGGACGCGGTGGTCACTGAGGTAAGGGCGTTCCCCGGGGGATCCTGCCCGGCGCTGAACCCGGACGGCGGAGAGTGGGGGGAAAACGCAGACCGCGTCAGCCGAGGCATCAGGGGCATCGGCTTCTACGGCGGGAACGCAATTACATGATCCTCACGGCCCTCCTCTGGATAACGCTCGCCGCAGCGGTCCTGTTCCTCGCAATAATAGCCTCACCGGTGCGCTTCGGCGGCTCGCTGTCGTACCGGAAAACGGGGGAGGGCGCTGCCGCGTACAAACTCTGGATATCCTACATCCACCCGTTGGTTTACAAGAGAGAGTATTCGTCTGAGAACGATTATCAGCGTACAATTATTTTGGGATTTGAGAAAAAAAGCGATGTCCGCGGCGGTGACGGAAACGGGCGTGATGATGGTTATGGCGGCGCCAGGCCCGCAAATACGGACTACAAACGCCCAAAGGGGGGCGGCGCGCCGGGCAGTACAGGCGGCAAGCCGGCCAATAAAGATAATCTGTTCGCCGAAGACAGCCGCCCGCGGAGCCGCAGGGAGAGGGCAAACCGCCGCGCCGGCAAGGACAATATCAATACCGGCAGAAGACGCGCGCGCCGCAGCAGGCACATATTCATCTCATTCTTCTCATGGATAGATTCCCTCTTGTTAACAATAGAAAAATATGCAGACAGGGTAAGGGGCCACAACTACTACAAAATCATAAGCGACAAACCGCTGAGAAAAAAACTCGTCAGATGGCTGCGGTACGCCATGAACGGCATCTTCACTATGATCTTTTTCGACAGCTTCCGCCTGCGTGCGAGGGTGGGTTACGGCGACCCCGCCGCGCTCGGCAAGGCCTACGGGTATTTCATTGCCGCGCGCCAGGCTATGGAGCTGCGGAACCACTCGGTCGATCTGGCTATGGAGCCCGTGTTCACCGAGGAGTGCCTCGATATAAACGCGGAGGCCGCTGGGAGGACGACGATATCCGTAATACTGTGGCGGCTGCTTGTTATAGCCGTCACATTCCCGTACCTGCGGCTGCGCAAGGTTACAAAAACGGAGAACAAAGAGGGGGATTTAGCGCCTGCCCCTACCTCTTTTGCTTCACCTTCGCCAGCTGATTGAATGTTGCGGCGAGCGTTTCCATAACCTTCTTCGCGGTCAGGATGCTCTGCGGGTCCGTCTGCTCAAGAAGGTAGTAGCAGTAGGTGTAAAGGTCCGCCAGCACGATGGAGGCGTCCTCGCTCTTGTTGACCGCAAGCTCCAGCTGGAAGATCAGGTTTTGCGCCTTTTCGAGTTCCCGGCGGCTGCCGTCCTCGATCCCCTTTATTATGAACAAGAGAGCCTGGTCGTGCATGAAGCAGATGAGGCCCCGGAAGCTCGTCGTCCTGACCTTCTGGTTTTCGTACTGCCGCGCTCTCTGGGTTGCTGCGGGGTGCATGGTGCCGCCTGGGTTGGGCCGCTACTGCCGTATGAGCCCGAGGACGTTGTCGCGGTTGATCTCGCGGAAGCGGGAGAACGCGTTTGCCGGCCCTTCGTTCAGGAGGAATTCCCGGAGCTGCCCGGTGGCGCCGAGTACCGCTTCGTGCCCGGACTTGGCTGCGCCGGTGTTTTCGGCGTCTATATCCGTCTTGATTTCGAGAAAACGCATGATCATGGAGTCGATCGCGCCGTAGGCCGACCGCGCCGACTCCGGGGTGGTGACGGAGAAGAGGGCGCCGCCGGTGTCCTTTCCGCCCGGCAAGGACGACAGGATGTTGATACGCTCGGCGCCGATCTCGGTTAAAAGCGAGTCTATCCGCTCCTGCATGGCCGGCCGCTCAAGCTGCGACACCGCTACCGACGAGGCGTTGGAGGTTATGGCCCTTACCTCGCGGAGTTTGCCGAGCGCCTCATTCTGCTCATCGCTTAGGCCGAACTCGACCGCCGCGGCGGCAGCGGTGCCGGAGGAAACGGCGCCTTCATCACTGTTTTCTCCGGGAACTGGCCATTTGAAGGTGCGCATAGGGGTGCGGACGTGCGCCCTGATCCCGCTGTCTAACGTGTCGCCCTGCTGCTGCTCGGCAATGGCGCGCGAACGCGACTCCCTCACCGACTCGGAGAGCCGGTTGAGGAACGAGCCAAGCCCCTCGGCGGTCTTGCGCAAGGGAGCCCCCTCCTTGCCCTTGACGTCGGCCAAAGTGCGCGGCAAATGCGTTCTGTCGATGTTGCGGATCAGCATAAAAACGCCCTTTTTAAGTAAAGACAGTCCACCATTATCTATATCGACAAAAATACATATTACTTTAGCGAAAAAAGTGAAAAAAATAAAAAAACAGGTAAATTGGGGTTTGGCGGTGTGATGGATATGCGGTTTTGACGGAAACAAAACGGTTTTGTAGGGGCGATCGCCCTCGATCGCCCGCCGGAATTGCGATATT
>JGI24695J34938_10000313_pt1 | contig 47889 bp, 48 predicted proteins | sample TergutCo191P3_FD_34938 | JGI IMG/M metagenome (IMG submission 34938)
TATTGGAAATGGCTTAAAAATAAGCTAAAAGCAGAGGGAAGTCAGTTGGTTAGTAATACTAACCAACTGAAATTGGAGGCCGCCGATGGTAAAAAATACCTTACCGATGTTGCCGACACTGAACAAATCCGAACCATATTCGATGTCTTTTTCTTCTTCGTGAAAATCCGTGTTAATCCGTGGACCCTCTTTTTCCAGTCGCACAAAGAACGCCAAGGAAGAGAATGCGGACAGCAAGTTCGCATTGGTTTGTGTGGTTTGTGGTAAACCTCTTTTAGAATTACGCTGAATACAAAATTTTCCCCACTCTGTCAATATGAGCTTTTAAATCAGGATTTGAAAGCTTATCGTAAATTGAAATATCAATAAAATAAGGCAGACTTGAATCGTCAAAATCATTGGCAATATGAAGAAGATCGTCATGAGAAAAACTATTATCCGTTTTCAATGTAATATCTATATCAGAGCCAATGCGGAAATTTCCTTTTGCTCTGCTGCCGTATATAATAACCTGTTTTATTTCGGGATATTTATTAAAAATAAGATTTAAACTATTTATTGTTTTTTCTGATAATCCATATTCCATAAATTATTCCATGGTATCCATTTTTTCTGCCAGTTTGTTTAACAGGTTATAATATTTATTTTTAACGGCGCTGAATATTTTTTCTGCTGTTTCTTCATCATAAGTATGGGAAGCTAAATTACGATCTTCAACCATATCCATCCAGCAATCTCCGTCATCAATAATTCCTTTATTAAAAGCATGGCGAATTGCGTTTTTACTGCCAATGATACCAATTATCCCCTGTTCTTAAAGGTAATCTTTCATTACATTCCATGCAAGTTCAAATGTAAATTCAAACATATGTTTATTATAATTGGGTAAATGGAAAATATCAAGATAAATTCCCTTCCTTTCCTTTATAAGTCCGTTATATAGCGGAAAAATGGTTGATTTAATGCGCTTTTCAATATATACTTGTGAATTATAACATTGGAGAAAGAATGAATATTAAACGTCTCATCCTTATCTTCCTTTCGGTTCCTTTATTAATATTGTCATGTGCTAATTTAAATAGTAATGCAACTGAAAACTCCGGGGATGTGAGCCTGCATGTAAATGAACCTGAAATGGTACTTTATGAGGATCCGGTTTTTCATATATTTTTTCATGCGCTTGTCGCAAGACCGGAAACTGCTTTTAGAAGCAGGCACAGAGAGCATTTTTTAGAATGGTATGTTACAGCGCATGAATACAGAAAAATCCTGGATGAATTATACGCAAATAATTATGTACTGATTGACATACATGAAATTTACGAAGTTATCAATACAGAAAACCGCGTAAGAGTTATATATAAAAAACCTTTAGTCCCCGAAGGAAAAAAACCGTTAATTATATCCATTGATGATTTAAGCTATTACGATATTGTAAGAAGAAACGCGTCTGTACATAAACTTATAATTGATAATAATGGAAATATTGCAGCGTGGACGGATAATGGAACAGGAGGAGAGATCTCCTACGATTTGGATGCTGTTACGTATCTGGAAGAATTTATAAGAAAACATCCTGATTTTTCTGTACGCAGCGCAAGAGGCATAATAGCGCTTACAGGTTTTGAAGGCGTGTTGGGTTATGCGACACATAGAATAAATAACTCAGGATACGAAGAAGAAAAACAAAGAGCGATAGCCGTTGCCAATAGATTAAAACAACTTGGGTGGCATTTTGCATCACATAGCTGGGGTCACCCGCATTTACCGGAAATAACTATAGAGCAGTTTATTGCTGACGCCGAACGCTGGGACAGGGAAGTCCGCCCTGTTATAGGTCACACAAACCTTTATATTTACCCGTACGGTGAAGGCGTAGAAGGAAACGAACAAAAACACAGAATCCTGCGCGAAAGAAATTTTAATGTATTTTTTGGAGTAGGAAACTACAGCTATCGCAGAGAAGGACGAGGTTACATTTATTTTAGCAGAAGAAATATTGATGGTGTTTATTTTAGAACATACAGAAATAGAAATGACAGACTTTTTAACATAGAAAATGTTATTGATCCGGCGCGCCGTCCAGTGAGAGCGGCGTTATAAACCGTTATTCCATCTTCTCTAAAACTGTGAGCAAACCTTATCATAAAATCCGCTCTTCCCGCCCAGCGAATTAAGCGCCCAAATAGCCGCTCCTGCGACATTTGGTACGCTAAGAAGATTATACGATATTAGACCTTCGCTCTTTTCTTTTGAAATTTTTTCTTTGAGCGAATCTACAAGCAGGGGATGCTCGCCTTTTACAAAAACGGAGCCTGCAAGCACAATACAGAGTTCTTCGCTGGAAGGAAACTTCAGCTCTTCCATCATTGCGCAAATACCGTTTGCGTAATTGTCAGATATTTCGTAAAGGATTTTTTCCGCAACTTTATCATTTTTTTTGACGGCTTCAAAAATTAAGGGAGCGCAGTCGTAAACGCCGAAAGTTTCATCGTCCATTTTTTCATATATTTTTTCGACATACTCGTACTTGCTTGTTATTCCAAATTTTTCAAAAAGGATTTTTGTTAAAACTGTCGGCTCTCCTTTGCGGAAAAGTTCAGTATAAACGGCGCTCACAATGCGCTCGCTTATGTAGCCGCCGCCGCCCATGTCTGCGGAAACAAATCCAACGCCGCCTATCTGAAGCATTTCGCCTTTTTTATTGAGACCGGCAAGCGTGCAGCCCGTGCCGTTTATCGCGCAAATGCCGTATCCTGTTCTGCTGCCTGCGGGTATTCCCAGGTACGCGTCATTTACAAGCGTGAATTTTTCAAAGCCGTGTTTTTTAAGTAACCCAGAAACAAAAACATTCTGCTGCTTTGTATCGACACCTGCAACGCCGAGGACTGAATACGCTATCTGTTTCATTGATATTTTGTGTTTGGAAATTGTTCGCGTAACAAATTGGTCAAGCTCGTCTTCAAATTGATCAAAGCCGCCGTCCAAATCTTCGTGATTAAGGCATCCCCAGTGACCCAATTCTACAAGGTTTGCGTCCGTGTCAAAGAGGGCAAGATGACTCTTTGTGCCGCCAATATCGATTCCAATAACATATTCCGCCATATTTTATCCTGTTATTTTTTTAGCAATCCTTTAGGAATGTAATTTTCGTTTGCCTTAAACATTTCATCCATGACACCTTTTGCTTTGTGATAATCACCAATTAACGGATGAATCATTAAAGCTGCCAAAGCGTCTTTTCGCGAACCATTTAATGCCGCTCTTACTGTAAGTTTTTCGTACGCTTTTACTGCCTGCATTAAACCGACAATGTACGGATTATCAGGCGTTTTGATCGCGGCAGGAACTGCGCCTTTTTTATTTACCATGCACTTTGCTTCTATTACATCGTTGTCTTCCAGAAACGAAAGAGCGCCTGCGTTTTTTACATTTACTACATGGTATTCGTTTTTATCATTTTCGATTGCGTCCGCGACAGACACGGCAGCAGTAGAGTACAAAGAGCCGCCGCGCTGTTCAAGTTCTTTCGGCTTTTCCTGCAAATTGGGATCGGCGTATTGCTTTAAAAGTGATTCTTCCAGTTCTTCGCAAACTTCGCCGCGCGTTTTTTCCGCGTCCTTGCAATTATTTACCTGCTCGTCACGTAAATAATAATAGCTTAAATACGATGACGGAATAGCCGGAATTGCCTCGACTAAATCATCATCGTACTCAACTTCAGGCACATTTTTCATTTTTGCGCCGGATGAACTGCCTAGTTTTTCAAGTACATTTTCGCCTTTCAATGTTACAGACGTTATCCAGCTTAAATGATTAAGCCCGATATAATCGTAATCAAATTTATTTGTACCTGTTGTGCATACAAGCTCGGCGTGCATATTAATAAAACAATTGCAGAGGCCGATGGTTTTAACATTTGTATGATTTAGGAGAGCCTGTGCCACAATCCCAGAAGGATTTGAAAAATTAATAAGCCATGCGTTAGGTGCAAGTTTTTCGATACGCCGCGCGATATCCATCATTACGGGAACAGTTCTGATTGCTTTCATAAAACCGCCCGCGCCTGTTGTTTCCTGTCCCAAAAGACCGTATTTAAGCGGAATTTTTTCGTCCAATACACGCGCAGCCAAACCGCCAACGCGTATCTGGGCAAAAATGTAATCTGCGCCTTCAATTGCTTCGTTTAAATCGCTGGTTAAAACAACCTTGCCGGAAAATCCTTTTGCTTCAAGCATTCTTTTGGCAAGACCGCCGACGATTTCCAGTTTATCCTTATCGATATCCATTAAATAAAATGATTGAAAATTTAAACTATTCTGCCTGACAATAAAACCTTCGATAAGCTCCGGCGTATAAGTGCTTCCCGCGCCTATTATCGCGGCTTTTAGTACACGCATAAACCCTCCATATAAAATTGGGTGCGAATCACAGAAGTTCTACTTTTTCTTTATTACGTCAAAGCCGCAATACGGCACAAGCGCTCTAGGAATACGCACAGTTCCGTCTGCCTGCTGAAAATTTTCAAGAATTGCGATAATGGCGCGTGACACTGCGATTGCCGTTCCGTTTAACATGTGAACAAATTTATTTTTGCCGTCTGTGTCTTTAAAACGGATATTCAATCTTCGCGCCTGATAATCGGTACAGTTGGATGTCGAGGTAACTTCGCCGTATTCGCCTCCGTTGCGTCCAGGCATCCACGCTTCCAAGTCCCACTTGCGGTAAGCGGGCGCGCCCAAGTCGCCTGTACAAGTATCAACAACGCGAAACGGAATATTCAAACCTTCAAATATTTCTTCTTCGATTTCACGTAACTCTTCATGGAAACGCCCCGATTCTTCCGGCAGACAATAAACAAACATTTCAAGTTTTGTAAACTGATGCACACGGTATAACCCCTTGGAAAATTGTCCCGCAGCTCCGGCTTCGCGTCTGAAACAATGGGAAAGCCCCGCCATGCGAAGCGGCAATTTTTCTCTTGGTAAAATCATGTTGGAATAGTAACCGCCCAAAGTGATTTCTGCAGTGCCTACTAAACATGTATCTTCACCATCAAGCATATAGACATTCGATTCTGCTCCCCTCGGATTAAAACCAATGCCTTCCAGAATTTCTTCACGGGCGATATCGGGAGTTATAAAAGGAGTAAAACCTTTTTTTTGTAGAATATCCAATGCATAGCGTACAAGACCAAGCTCAAGGTAAACGCCTTCGTTTTTAAGATAATAAAATTTTGTGCCTGAAACTTTTGTTCCTGAATCAAAGTCGATAATATCAAGATCCTGCCCGAGCTTTACATGGTCGGCAGGTTCAAAATCAAACTTTGGTATCTGCCCGGATTTTTTAACCTCATGATTGTCCTTATCTTCCCTGCCGACAGGCGCGTCAGGATGCGCCATATTTGGAATCTTTCGCGCCTCAACTAAAAGTTCTGTTTCGATCGATGCAAGCGCAGTTTCCGCAGAGGAAATCTCTTCTTTAAGTTTTTTTCCTTCATCGATAAGGTCAACACGCTGTTCGGCGGTCAAAGTTTTCGACTTCATGGCATCGGCGTTCGCGTTTCGTTTTTGCTGTAAACCCTGCAGTTTTGTAGTAAGTTCGGTTCTTTTGTTGTAAAGACGCGCAACTTCCTGCGCATCGGCTTTCATAAAACGGTCGGCAATATTCGCCGTAACCGCCGTGATATTTTCGGCAATAAATTTATAGTCTAACATTCGGTCATTATAGCAGAAAAACGATTTATTGAAAAGTGGACGCTACGAAGCTACATTGCACAGCAATGTTACACTGCGCAGCAGTGTTTGTATTTTTTCCCGCTTCCGCAGGGGCAGGGGTCGTTTCTTCCAATCTTTGCCGATGAGCGCACAACTGTAGTTGGAGTAATGCTTCCTTCAACATAAAGCCATTCATCTTTTTCTTTTTTAAATTTTCCCCTTTCGTGATGAACTTCCTTTAAGCCGTCACGTTCGTAAACAGCTTCAAACTCGACAATCCCATCATTGTCGCCAAGTCCGCCTTTTTCTGTGGAAATTATTTTTAAACCAAGCCATTTTGATTTTTCGCTCCAGTCACGAGTTGACTTAAAATCGATGTCGTCCTTGCCGCGATGTACGCAGGTATTAATTATGTAATCGACAGCATGTTCGGCATAAGCTGAATAACGGCTCCTCATAAGAGCTTCCGCGGTTGGAGCTTTTGCTCTTCCGCTTATATATTGTTCGCAGCAAGCTGAATATTCCCGGCCTGAGCCGCATGGACAATTTTTCATATTGGCATTGTATCATACTTTGTTAATTAACGGAAAGAGGTTAGTGCGAAGATTAATAAAAATTTAATAGTTATTATTTAACCATTCTGCTACGCCATTTTGATCATTTGACTTAATAATTCCGCCTGCATATTCTTTTAATTCGGTCACGGCATTTTCCACAGCATAACATTCATCTGATATCTTAAACATTGATATATCATTTGCCGCATCTCCAAACGTAACTATTTTATCGCAATTTAGCATTTCCTTTAACGCAAGGACTGCATTTCCTTTTGCCGCTTTTTTTAACATTATCTCGCACCAATATTCTTCCTTGTACAGTTCTTTTTGAATTGTACAATTAATTTCTGTGTTACCTTTAAAAGAATTAAAAATATCAAGAAAGATTTCTTTTCTTTCTGAAATAATTGTAAAATAAAAAATATTTCCTTCGTACAATTGCTCGATAGTTTCAACAGGTTTTAATCTTTTATCGCCCTTCCTTGATTGCTTATAACTTTTTATTCCATCATTTTCCATTGATTTTATCCAGGAGACTTTTTCTTCTCCGTTTGTATAGCTGTAAACAAGCGGATATATAGAATAATTTAAAAGTATATTTTTTATGGTATTTATTTCATCATTATTAAAATATAACGAAAAATATCTTTCTTTTGTTTCCGGACTAATAATAAATGTTCCGTTATAAATTATCACCGGTTTATTTAACAGTAATCCATTCGTAACAATTGAAGCAGACGCCAAAGAGCGCGCGGTAGCATAAGAAAATATCAAGCCTTTGCTTACAAGCCTGTTAATTGTTTCTATCGTATACTCAGATAAAGAAACATTACTGTTCAGTAAAGTGCCGTCCAAGTCAGTTACAAATAATGTTTTCATTGTTTATTTAAAACATATACGCAACTGATATTTTCAGAAAATGATTATCGCTATACTGACCTATCTGTCCGTCTGAATTGCCAAAAAAGAAACCTCCGGAAAACGCGACTCTAAGATCTTCCCTTGTCCAAACTACTGCGGGAATAATGGCAAAATCCATGTCCTCAATACCCCAGACAACTGCTGTACGTAATTCAAGTTCGTCTCTCAGGAATCTTCTGGAAAATATTGCTGTAAGCCGTGTTGCAGTCATTGATGTGCCGCCCTCAATATCAAAATTGGGATCAAAAGGATTGTCGCTGCCAATCCTGTCGTTTAAGAGACGTATGCTTCCGTTTGCCTGCAGATTTATATTTAAACCGGCAAAAATATCGCGGTCAAAACCAAAAGACCAGCCTATGGATGGATTATAAATATTCCCGTCATTGCCCTCTATATCTTCCGTTATGTTAGCTGCAACTTCAGCCCTGATATTAAAACCTGCAAGCACTTGCGCGTAATCAATTCCAATCTGATGATATTTGTTAAATAAAAATTCTACAGATTCGATTGGAAGTGATGCCGGATTTAACGGGTCGTAAGCGGGATTATAGGAAACTCTTACAGCAGGCTGAAACATTCGTCCGAAAAAGTACTGCATGCCAATATCAGCGCTGCCCAGCGTAGTCGTAAACCGCAGCCCTGCCTGCGCATAATCAAGCCCTGAAGTATCCGGCATGATTATTAAATCGCTGTTACCCCGCACCGCTTCCCTTAACATTCTCATTTGTTCAGGTATCCATCTTTCAGAAACAGGACTCGTTATTAATGCCATTAACGGATTAGGATTTACTGCTGTAGAAACAGCCATACTGACTATTTCGTAACTTGGTAAAAATATTCCTTCAATTTTGGAAAATTGTCCGAATCTGTACGAAGCGTGTATAACAGGGTTGGCGATTCTAACGCTGTTAAGATTGTTGTTATCTGCCATTTCAATGAATATTCTTGATTGATCAGGCAGATTAATAATGTCAAGAGGACCAAATTGATCCGCTTTACCCCATGATACTTTTCGCAGTCCCGCCGTAATGTCTAAATTTCCAAAAAATGCGCGAATGTACGCCTCATCAATACTTACAGGCACAAGCGCCGGCACCAATTTTAAATTAATAACGCCTTCAGCAAAGGAAGATCGAGCGGAAAAATTTAAATTTCCGGAAAACATAAACATATCCCTTGTGTTAATGTGTTCCGGACCATCATAAATTTCATTAAGGTACCCGATTACCGCTGTAGATACTTCGCCGCTTATTAAAACAGATATCGGGTTACTTGATCCCAAATCCGATGAGGTTCCTGCTTCATCGCTAAAACCAAAACCAAAATCCTGCGCCCAGATTTGACCGCTTATAAAAAAACAAATAAAAATACCCAATACAACTTTCTTTTGCATAACAATCTAACTCCTCACTGCCCGTTCTGCACCTTTATTATGGGCGTCCTGTTTCAAGATATGCGGTAGTAAAAACACTTTCCGGAATAGGCTCATCGTATCTGAGAATTTCCATAAATATCGTTGTTGATGTTCCGGCGGCGACTGTTGAAATTCTTGTCTGCATGGGCGTCATTCGTCCCTGTACATTTCTAAAATCCGACATTTCCATAATTTTTGTAATTTCATTGCGGCGGTTATACATTTCCGCTTTATAAATCTGATAATTTTCCTTATCTATCCATGTCAGTGTTCTTGAATATTGATAAGCGGTATTTCTTGGAATAGATTGAATAACATAACAAAGTCTTCCGTTTAAAGTTTCTTCCCTTAATATACTATGCGTGTCAAGTGAAACATCCCTGTCCATGGAAGAAATATCGTCATAGGAAAAATCAGTGCCCATAAAATTTCCGCCGCTTTCCGACGACGCAATACGCCGTACTCTTCCGAGGCTTGGCAAAAATATCCATTGATCGCTGCCGCCTGAAGCATTATCCATTGTAAGAAAACGCGTTCCCGCTACGTTTGCCGGGCGCTGAAATACGATTACTGTGCGGGCTCCATTAGCGCCGTCTTTTGAATATTGATCGATAAGGCGTTCTGTTGTGCTTCCGTCTCTTGCTGTAATTACCATACGCGAGCGCGAAGAAACGGTATTCGAAGTTACGCGATTTTTCGCAGACGTCATAATTGTATCGGCACTTTGCGCGTACAACCCAACCGGCGCTAAAAGACAAATTGCGCCCAACATTAAAAATACTGTTAATTTGTTTTTTTTCATTTCTTTTCTCCATAAATAAATTTTGGTTTTATTATATTAAGCAGTACCGGCATAATTGTAAGGCTTACAATTGTTGTTGACAACATGCAAAGAGCGGTAAGCAGACCAAATTCCGCGATAATTTTAAATTTGGAAAATGCCAGCACCGCGAACCCTGCGCCTACGGACATTGCCGTGATACAAATTGCTTTGCCGCATGCTATGAAAGTTCTGCGAAGAGCGCCTTCCACCGCAACTTTAAATTCGCGTTTATAGAATTCCAGGAAATGAATTGCATCGTCAATACCGATACACACGGTAAGACTTGCAATAAGCGCAGTTCCAAGATTAAGCTTGATTCCCAAAAGACCCATTACAGTAAAATTACACAAAACTGCCAGTATCAGCGGTATCGCGCTTATAATACCCGCAATAAATGATTTATTTGCGATTGCGACAATGACGAATATCATGAATATTGAAATAAAAATCGAAATAATCTGCGAATTAAGAATTAAATCCGTAATGGCAATTTCCTGCATTACGCCGCCGCCCAGCATTACGCGCACATTTTTTGGAAAATTTGTATCAATATAGTTATTTATTATATCGACAGCCTCTATTGAATCGGCGCTTCCGGTCGTGCGAAGCTGCATCATCAGCCTAATCGCGGTAGGCTCGAGCGGATCATTTGAATAGTCTGATTCATCTCCGCCTGCAAGCAGGACGAGATAATTTGCAATAAGCCGCTGCAGATCTTCAGGCGTCTCTTTCCCGTAACGCGCAGGGTCTGCGGGTATTTCATAATAGGATGCGCCGTCATAATTTGTCAGACGTTTTAATTCTCTTACAAGGTCATTGCCGCTTAACGACGGCGATACTCCAGCCGCCGTGTCAAGAAATCTTAAAATATCAGCGGCGCTGTATTCAGTCCAAACAGGAGATAAAGAATTGTTTTCATTTACCGGCGCAGGCGCTGCAGGAGCATTATTAAAACCAAAGTTTCCAAAACCAAAATCATCATTGGCAAAACCAAAGCTGTCATTTGCAGATGACGCAGACGGCATTGAAAACGGCAGTCCGTCAGGGCTTTGATCAACATTAAACACCTGATTGATTCGTTTTATTATATCAGTAAAGCCGACTACGTTTCCTACTTCAGGAACGTGATTGGTCAGGTAAACAGAAAGTCCGTCTATGGCTTTTAATACATCGGGATGAAGCAATTCTTCCGTGGTGTCGGCCTGGACAACAATACTCATATCTTTTGAGCCGCCGAAATATTCACGGATAAATCTATCTGCGCGGCTTATATCGGTTTCGTTTTGGAAAAAATCAACTACAGAATTATCAACTATAATTTTTGAAATTCCATAAAATGAAATCATAATAAGAAAAATTGTGCAAACAAGAACGGTTTTCTTTTTTCTTACGATACTTAGAAAAACATCGGCAATTCTGCTGCTGATATGATCTTCGGTTTGTTCCTCAAATTTTTCCTGCTTGATAACTTTTCCGGGACCGCGCAGAAGAAGCATCGCCGGAATAAACAAAACAGTTAATGCAAAAACTGCGAAAACGCCGACGCTTGTGTAATAGCCAAACTCGCGCATCGGGATAATGGATGTAAAACAAAAAGACATAAAACCTGTTATCGTTGTAATAGCCGCAAGAAACACAGGTTTCATCATTTTTCTCATCAGGTCTAAAACAATCGTACGGTGTTCTTCGGCTGTTAATACTTTTTCGCGGATGTCTTTCACATAATGCGTAATTACGTGAATACCGTAGGCATGTCCGACCGCGATAAGAATTATCGGCATTATGGTCGTAATCGTAGAAAGTTTTACGCCGAACATTGCAGCCAATCCTACCGTCCAGACAACCGAAAGAAGAGCTGTAGAAATCGGCAGAACGACGAAAATCAGGCGCCTGAAAGAAAGAAACAGTAATCCCAATACTACAAAAACAGCAAGCGGCAGCAGCAATACGTTATCTGCAATTATAGACTCGTTTATTGTAGCGTTAAGAACCGCCTGCCCTGCAAAATAAACTTCTGCCTCTCCTGCAAAGATATCGTTTGCAATTGTTTTAATTCTTGCAAGGCATCTTGCGACAGGCGGCGTGCAGGAATCGATAGACATTAAATCCAGAGTAACAAGTAATTGCGTAGCGGAAAGATCGCCCGAAACAAGAGAGCCGCGATACAAATCCCAGGAAGCGATGCGCCTTTTTAATTCCGCGATCTCATCGGACGTACCGGTAAAATCATCGGGCACCAAATCCGAAACTATAATGCTTTCGCTGTCGCCTGTGATGTACTGCGTTGACATAATCGAATTAACCGATTTTACAAGTTCAAGATCTTCAACGGCATTTGAAAAATCGCGAATACGCTGCAGAAACTCTTTTTCAAAAACAGTTCTGAATTGACGCTCCAGCCCGACCAAAATAACAACTTGCCCGCCGAATGTTTCATCGATGTATTCAGAAATAATTCTTGCCTGATTATTTTCAGGGATAAAACGAAGATTATTATTATCCAGTTCCACCTTGGGAAGCTGAATGCCCAAAAATATCGTGATTACCGCAATAATGCCTACTATTATAGAAGGCCTTTTAAATAATTTTTCCATACGTTAACTCTTTAGAATGAATATACCACATAATATAAACAAAAACAACATATCGCCCGTTTAGATACGGCGTATCCTGCATATACTTGGGCGTTTTTATTATATTGCATCGGGCAGTTGCTTCATAAGTTCTGTTACCTTGATCTCAGGATGACGATATCCGCTGGTACCGAATTTAACGCGTCCAAACTGGATTGCGCGCTGCGGGCAATTATTAACACAACCCTGGCAATTTTCGCATTTTGAAGAAAAAACAGGATAACCGTCCTTCATTGCAACAGCGGAAACAGGACAGATTTTTGAACAGATAGCGCAGCCGTTGCAGTTTGATCCAAGGCGATAATATTTAAAAAATATTTTAAGCCCAAGATAAAAAAGACTGACGACAAACACAGAAAACGGGCAGAAAGTATTTACGCGGTTAACACGGCGTTCGATAACATCACGCGCGGCCTGTTCAGTTGCCTTGTGCTGAAGGCTGCAGCGGCGCTCGATTGTTTTTTGCTTTGGAGTTCCGAACATTGCAAGATAATTTTCTACTGCGGGAATTTTTCCAAAAAACATTTTTGCAATTCCTTTCTTTTTTAAAAAATGCCTTAGTATTCCCAATGTTCCAAGAGGAAGCGAACCGTATGTAACAAATGCTGCAAGGTATAACCCCTGGCTGTTCAGCGCTTTAAATTCGGCTTTCATTGCAAAATGTTTTACAACAAGAGGCAAACCAAAAGCATAAGACGGAAAAACAATAATAACCGCGTCAGCTTCAACAAGAATTTCGTTTTTCTGCATCTCTTCGCCGATGTTGTATAATTCAACAGATTCATCAGCTGCAGAATCTTTAATAATCTGTGCAATTTTCTTTGCAGACCATAGACTGTTGCCTGTTCCGCTGAAATAGTAAATCTTAGTCATATACAAATACTATAAAAAAAATAAATATTTTTCAACCTGTCTTATCAAATTACTTTTTCGTTTATGTCTATTACGGCTTCTATCACGACGGGTTTGCCTGAAGCAATAATTTTCATGCTGCTTCCAAGCGCCTGCGTAAAAGAGACCTCGTCCTTTACGCGAAAGCCCTGAACGCCGTAAGCGTCCGCAAGTTTTATAAAATCGGGGCAGTTTGAATCCAAATCTGTTTCGTAATAGGCGGCTTTATAAAGCAAATTCTGCCATTGACGCAGCATTCCAAGCGTACTGTTATTTAACAGTATTATTAAAACCGGAAGTTTGTGTTTTACAAGCGTAGCCAATTCAGCGCAATTCATCCTGAAGCTTCCATCGCCTGTAAAGGCTATAACCGGCGTTTTTGGATTTGCTATCTTTGCGCCCGCAGCAGCCCCAAGGCAGTAACCCATCGCTCCAAGACCTCCTGAGCTTAAAAAGCTGCCCGCTTTCTTAAAAGGATAAAACTGCGCTGTCCAAATCTGATGCTGCCCTACGTCTGTAACAACAATTGCATCGTCACCTAACGCTTTTGCTGTTTCCTGTATTATAAAGCGCGGCTGCAGATAGTTTTCGCGCGGCGGTTTTTTTCCGTTCCTGTTAATATTTTCTACCTTCCAATTTACGATATCACTGCCCCACTGTGCAGAAAAATCCGCAGGCAATTTTTTAATGAGCCTGTTTAAAACTGTTTTTAAATCTCCAACGATGAAAGCATCTGCGGCAGCATTTTTATTAATTTCCGCAGGATCGATATCAATATGGATAATTTTCATACCCTTTGCGAATTTTTCCTTGCCGTTTATTACACGATCCGAAAAACGCGCGCCAAGGGCTATTAATAAATCAGTTTTTTGCAAAGCCTTGCCGGAAGCAGCCGAACCGTACATTCCAATTAATCCTGTACACAGAGGATGTTCATGCGCGATCGCTCCCATCCCCATAAGAGACAACGCAACAGGCGCGTTTAAAAGTTCCGCAAACTTTTTCAACTCTGCGTCTGCTCCGGATCGAATAACGCCGCCGCCTGCATAAATCATCGGCCGCCTGGATTCCTTTATTAAAGAAATTGCTCCGTCAATTTCTTTATGACCAAACGTCTCACGCCTGGTTCTTTCTATTAAACGTTCCGTTCTCTGACCGTTAAATTCCGACCCCTGACCTTTAACCCCTGACTCCTGATATTCGCAAACCGCAGTGCTTATGTCTTTTGGAATATCGATAAGCACAGGACCCGGCCTTCCCGACTTTGCGACAATAAAAGCTTCGCGGACAATTTCCGCCAAATCGTTTACGTCTTCAACAATCCAGTTGTGTTTAACGATCGGCATTGTAATGCCTGCGATATCTACTTCCTGAAAACTGTCTTTTCCAAGGAGTGATGTTCCAACATTACCTGTAATTGCAACGATGGGAACAGAATCAACAAACGCGGCGGCAATTCCTGTAACAAGATTTGTCGCGCCGGGACCGGAAGTTGCGAGGCAAACTCCGACTCTTCCGGATGATCTCGCGTAACCATCCGCCGCATGAGCTGCATGCTGTTCATGACTGACAAGAATGTGGCGGATACGATTTTTACATTTACGAAGTTCCTCATAAATATTTAAAACCGAAGCGCCGGGGTAACCAAAAATTGTATCCACGCCCTGTTCAATAAGAGATTCAATTAATATCTTCGCGCCCGATATCTTCACAGAACTAACCCCTAACCTCTGATCCCTGACTCCTGATTTATCAGCAAATATTCTATGGAATCAACCAGAGCGGCGCGGCTTGCGTCTATAATGTCGGCGCTTACTCCTACTGTATTCCAACTCTGCTTTCCGTCTGTTGATTCAATTAAAACGCGGACACGCGCGGCGGTTGCGTCTTTTCCGTCAATAACGCGTACTTTGTAATCCTCAAGCCTTACCGCTGCAAGCCCCGGGAAAAAATGCATAAGCGCGCGCCTGAGCGCAATGTCCATGGCTCCTACAGGACCAACGCCTTCCGCCGCGGCAACTTCGTACTGATCGCCGACAAGCACCTTAACCCATGCGTTGGAACATTCCATTCCTTCCCTGATTGGATGTTCGCTTGTTACGCGATAAGCTTCTATTTTAAATCGCGGCGTATAACGTCCAAGTTCGCGCAGAATTAAAATTTCAAAACTTGCGTCCGCTCCTTCATAAGCCCATCCTTCCGCTTCCAGTTTTTTTAACTTTTCAATAAGGGAAATTATAACCGGATGATCTTTATGCACGGAAGGATCAATTTTTTTTACACGCTCTGCAATCGCGGCGCGTCCTCCTACCTCGCTCATTAAAAAATGACGGTCGTTTCCTACAACAGAAGGATCAACATGTTCAAAAGAACGGCTCGTTTTTAAAATTGCGTCTGTGTGCATTCCCGCCTTGTGCGAAAAAGCATGCGCGCCAACATAGGGCATATCATCGCTGATTGTTACGTTCGCAATTTCCGCCACTCGTCTTGTTAGTTCCGTAATGCGCGCCAATTTTCCCTGAGGCAGACAGCGCCTCCCCAGTTTAAGTTCCAAAGACGGAATAAGCGCCGCAAGAGAAGTGTTGCCGCACCTTTCGCCGAAACCCGCAAGCGTTCCCTGCACATGGGTGCATCCTGTCTGCACTGCGACAATTGTGTTCGCAAGCGCAAGACCGCAGTCATTATGCGCATGAATACCTGTTTGAATATTAGGATAATTTTCCAGGACTTCCCGCGCCGCATTAATAATTCTGTCCGGGAATGCTCCGCCGTTAGTGTCACATAACACAATGCGATCCGCTCCTGCGTCAATTGCGGTTTTAACTGTAGAAAGCGCATACCCGGGATTTGCGTTCCATCCGTCAAAAAAATGCTCTGCGTCGTACAAAACAACGCGGCCTTCGGCTTTTAAAAACGAAATGGTTTCAAAAATCATCGCAAGATTTTCTTCGGGTTCGGCCTGTAAAACATAACTTACATGCAAATCCCAGCTTTTTCCAAAAACAGCAATGCCTTCCGTTCCCGCGTCAAGCAGCGATTTAAGGTGAGGATCGCAGCATGCCTTCATGCCTTTTTTTCGGGTTGATCCAAACGCGCACAATTTTGCGTTTTTTAATTTTAAAATTGAAGCCTCGCGGAAAAATTCTAAATCTTTGGGATTGCTCCCGGGGTTCCCCGCTTCTATCCATGCCACGCCCAGTTCATCAAGCGTTTCTGTTACAGCGATTTTATCGCGAAGCGAAAAGGTGATGCCTTCGCCTTGTGCTCCGTCACGCAGGGTGGTGTCCAATATTTCTATATCTAAATTCATAATTAATATAAACTCACGGGCTTTAAGCCCGTGAGTACGCAATTTACGAGTTTCATTAATATAGATTATAGTATATATCGCACCATTTTCAAGGTGAAATTAACCCTTTCCTACGGTTAGTCTGACTCAAATTTCGGATTATACGGACCAAATAAAATACTACTCGGCTGTTCCGCATCAAGGAAAACGTTCATTGCGTTTACGCCGACTTTATACGCGGCATTTGATAAAGTATTGGCGATCTGATCAATAGCCGATGTCACTACAGCGGCAACCAAAGCTCCGGCTAAACCTCCGCCGACGTTAGCGGTCGTTCTCCTCGGCTCTTCTTCATAATTAATTTCGCCTTCCCATAAGAGCCTTCCGTTTCTTATATCGACAAGTCTTGCAGTGGCTCTAACCTGCACAACGCTTCTTAATACCTGAAAAGCAGTGCCGAATTGCGTAATGGTTATGTATAACGCCGCATCAGCGCCGTAAATGTCGCGTAACCTTCTGTGAGCAACAGCATGAGCGTCGGCAGCGGTGTTTATACCGTTTTGCCTGAACATCTGATTCGAAAGCGCTACAGGAATTACATAGTATCCTGATTCTGAAAGCGGTCTTACTGTAGACGCAAGAATTACATTGGGCGCGTCAACTTCTACAGAATTGTTAATGGGAGGCAGCACTAGTATCGATACCGGTCGGCTCTCCCTGAAAGCGTCATAATCAGGATTATCAACTTTTGAAACGCTTGCGCAGCCAACAAGTAAAAACGCAGATGCGGCAAACGCCGCAATAAATGCAGTATTAAAAATATTATTCATCTTCATCACATTACCTCCCAAGCCTTGATAAAAGCCGATCCATAAAGACCGCAGATTCCGGGAAAAGATTTTTTTCTTCCGTGAAGCATTCTCTGGCTCTTGCGCGATCGCCTGCTTCCGCCTGAAGCATGCCAAGGTGAGCATAAAATCCCGGCGGAACCCGATTATTCTTTGAAAGAATCTTTTGCAGATTCCTTTCCATCGTCTGCACCTGCGATTCCAAACTGATGTCGCCTCTGAGATTCGCATATACCTGTGTTGGATATTCTTCCCAAGCGTATATTGTAGAGGTACATCCGGTAAAAGCAAAACAAATAATCGAAACAAATAAAAATAATACAGCAATTTTAATCTTCATAATTCCTCCTATCTTCGAGCCGCAGGATTCCATGCGCCGGAATCAATAGCTTCGGCGAGTCTGTCAACCGCTTCACGAATGGCTAAATCCAGAACTTTTCCGTTTAAGGTCGAGTCATAACCGGATGTACTTCCAAAACCAAGAACCTCCTGATCACTTAGCATATATTCGCCCGCGCCAGAAACTGTATAAACAACTGCAGAAGTGCGAATATCTACAATATTCAGGCTTACCCTTGAGTATGCCACTTGCTGCCTGCCTCTGCCCAAAACGCCGAAAAACGCTCTGTTGGTTACTTCCCTTCTGCCAAACTCTGTAACGTCTCCAGTAATTATGTGAGATGCGCCGATTAAATTTTGCGTTTCGCCGCGGAGTGCGGCTTCTCTTCTAATCGCGTCCATGTTATCGCGGTCAAGCACAATAAAGCGGTTTGTCAGCGCCAGGTGACTAATAAGAATTGTCTTGGCCTGATTGCCAAGACGATCTTCACCGTCAGAAAAAATACCGCGCTGAAAACTCGAACGGTTATCAAAATTACCAACCGCAATTTCTGAACGCGGACCCGAGTACCTCGTGCCTGCAGCTTGTGTCTGTTGAACATCCAGTCTCCTGCTGCTCTCTGTCGCGCATCCAATAATGAACAGAGCAAACATAGCCGCAGAGAAAGCAAACATAATTGTCTTAATTGAAACAGGGCCATTTAAATGTTTCATTTTTTTCTCCTTGATGGGATTATTGTAAGAAATCTAACTTAGGCACATTATATCACAAATTATTTTTTTGTCTACATTTTCATATAATCTATAAAAAAATACAAGAAAAAATAATTACCAAAATATAATAATTTTAATATTTTTTGCAACTGTAATGCTGTTAAACAGCTTTTTATAATAAAATAAACCATGAACCCTGTCCGATTAAAACGAAGTAAGGGAACACTGAATATTAAACCTTATTTCCATGCCTTCTTATGGGCTAAGAAATTGTTTCAAATAATAGGTTCGGTATTGTTTGTGGTAAAAATTTTTCTTCCTCCTCCGTGGTTAAAAAAAACGCCCAATACCCGCAGGCATCTGTATTGGTTATTGTGCCGTCTTGGTTTTGCATAACATCAAAATCTGTATCGGCTAATGCGCGATTACTGGATTGTATTTCACGAGAAACAGCGACTAAATCATTAGCTGGACTCTTGCCGTTTCCCTCTGCGCATGAACAGTGCCAAATACCAGAAATAACATCAGCACAGTTACAACGATTCTTTTAATATTTTTCATACCTGTCTCCTTAAAAATTTTTAACCCTTACCGGGGTTTAAGCAAATTCTGCTCCTATCAATAAAATCTTGTCATGAGTAGTCACGCACGAAAAACCGTGCGTAAACAGGTGTATATAAAAGCAGACAGTTGAAGGTGGCAGATATAAAAATATTGACAATACTACTTTTAAGTAGTATATTAAAACTATGCCAATGACAGGAAAAGAGATGCTAAAGCTCTACATAAAAAATGGCTGGACACTGGATCATATTACCGGTTCTCATCACATTATGATAAAAGGCAAAATATCTGTTTCTATTCCTGTTCATAATAAAGACTTAAAAAAAGGCACTGAACAAAAATTATTAAAATTAGGAGGTTTCAAATGATTGCGTATCCTGCTAAGTTTGAAAAAGCCGCAGAAGGCGGTTATGTTGTAGAATTTATCGATATTCCCTCATGTGTTACAGAAGGTGACACGCTGGAAGAAGCAAAAGCAATGGCAAAAGAAGCCCTATCTGCCATGTTATACAGTCTTGATTCCAGAAAAAAAAATATTCCGGATCCTTCAAATAAAAAGGGAAAGGGAATTTATTACATTGAACCTGATTTAAAAATCGCATTTGCGATAACTTTAAAGAAAGAGCGCAAACGCATGGGCTTGTCCCAAAAAGAGGTCGCACAGCGTTTGAATGTTAACTGGACATTTTACCAGCGTATCGAGAATCCAAGAAGAACAAACCCTACTCTTGGAACAATCGTAAAACTGCAAAATGTTTTTAACCGTCAGTTTATATCCTTATGATTTCAACTTTCCGTGCTCTCCGTGGTTAAATTTTTGATATTAACGGGTTATCCATTTTTAAGAAGCTGCACAAGCCAAATTCGATGACAGATACTTCGCAGTTACCATCCTACGCCCATACCGTAAAAATACCACTTAAATCGTAATATAACAACATTACGCATTATAAATAAACGAATATTTTCACAATAAAATGGTTATTTTCATAAATATTGATATATCTTACAAAAATTTTAACTTTAGGGTATATTTTGCGATATTTTTTTTAAATTTTGGGGTGTATTATTGCTTAATATTAGTTATGGGGGTAGAATAATTTTTAATATGAAAGACAGGAGGGAAAGTTATGGACAAAACTGCGGAATTGTTAGGCATAATAGAAGAATTAAAAGCCGAAAAAAAGCAGCTTCAACATGAACTCTGGAGATTCAAGGAACTGGTAAAATTTTTACCCCCAACATGGGATTTGGATGTTAATACAAACGTATTTTGGTGGTCAAAGGAATTCAGGGATATGTTGGGTTATGAAAGTGAAGCCGATTTCCCAAATGTAGCAGAGAGCTGGTCTAATCGCCTGCATCCGGAAGATAAACAGCCGACTCTGAATGCGTTTGCCGCCCATATTGGCGATAAAACAGGAAGAACCCCTTACGATGTAAAATATCGTTTATACAGAAAAGACGGTTCCATGTTTTGGGCGCAGGCGACCGGAGCTACTTTAAGAGACGGCAGCGGAAACGCCCTGCATGTTTTAGGCACAGCAGTTGATATTACTGAAGATGTAGTTAAATATGGTTTTTCTTCAGATACAACTTTATCGCATGGGGGTGTAACAGTAAATTTTAAAACATTGGACGGCACTCAACAGGAAAAATATCAGATGATGTATTCGATTATCGCGAAGCAGTGTAAAGAACTTAATAAAAGCGATTTTGAAAAACAAAAAATTCAAATGAAGTTTTTTGATGAATTCAGGGCAAGACATATATAATTAAGGGAGCTGATTATGGCTGGGATTTCAGAAATTAATATATCAGAAAAAATAGCCGCTCTTAAGAATGGCGAAGCGGCAGATTATATTAATCGCTTAAAATTGTTTGCCGAAGATTTCCCCGCGACGGAGAACTGCATAAAAAACGCTTTCGAAAAAAAAGATAAGACTTGTTTTTCAAAATGCCTTGAAGCTGTCAGGGACACGCTGTCGCAAATCTGCCCCGGCGATCTGGTGCTGGAATGCGAAAAACTCATTTCCTTTTCTGCTGACATGAATAATGAAGAAACCGAAGCGCAGATGACGCATTTGTTATCCCTCTTAACCATGCTGTCCATCGATATACAGATGGCGGTATACCGGAAAGAGAACGCGTTTGGTTCGCAGGACGCGCAGAACGCTGAAAAATCTGCGCATAACGGACAAGATAAGATTATTTTAGCGGTTGACGACAACCCGTTTTTTTTAACCGCGTTAAAAAAAGCCATGTCGGAAACGGATTATAAATTGATCTGTGTCAGCTTAAGTTCGGCAGCGCTGAACTTCCTTGAAAAACAAAAACCGAATTTGTTTATTTTGGATATTGAAATGCCTGAAATGAACGGATATGAACTGGCGGAAAAAATCCGGGAAAAGGGGGCAGATGCTCCTATTATTTTTATGACCGGAAACTCCGCCAAAGAATATGTATTAAAAGCTATCAAGGCGGGAGCATCGGATTTTATTGTTAAACCAATTTTGCAGGAATATGTTCTTGCAAAAATCAGAAAGTTTATATAAAGGAGATTGTATGAAAAAGATTTTATTAAGCGCTATAATTAACAAAACATTGCTGGCGCAATTACTGGCGGTTGTCGCGGCTTTTCTGATCATGATATTTTTGGGAAGTCATTTCGGCACGACTCTTGTAAACAGATACATAAAACAGCATGGTAATGAAATAATTTCCGTATCCGCTGAAGCCATGAAAACATATCTGCAGGGATTTGAGACTACGATCAATGATACCGCGTATAATGTGGAAAGATTATACGCAAAAAATTATACCCCTGCCGCAATACATGAAGAGCTTGTTCTGTGGTTTGAATGGCTGAAAACAAATGATGACAGGTTCAACGAACTTCTCGATCTCTTTGGTCTTATAGACGGTACATATATAACAACCAACAGCTGGACTGTGCCTGACAGCTTTGTACCGCAGTCACGTGTATGGTATACAGGCGCCCTTGCGGCAGGCGGAAAAGTATCCATCAGCGACCCGTATATCGATGCAGCCACAGGAGAATATACCGTAACCTTTTCAAGACAGCTATTTGATAGAAACGGTAATCCTTTCGGCGTACTCGCTATGGATGTATTTATTTCCAGCATAACTGAATATATCAACAATATTGAATTGATGGACTCAGGTTACGGCGTATTGCTGGATTCAGACAGGCGTATTATTGTGCATCCGATGAAAGAATTATTCGGTGTACAGATAGAAAATATCTCAGGGGGGCAGAGATATGCACAAATGGCGGAGCTTCTGAGGTCCGGCAATGATGTGTCCGCATTCGATTTTACCTCTGTAATGGGCGGCGAAGACGTCGCGTTCATAAGGGAACTTTTCAACGGATGGTATATCGGAGTCGCGCTGCCCGGCGAAGTGTATTATAAAGAAGCATCCGTTATGCGAAGCATTATAATTATTGCAGGTTTAATTCTCGCGCTGTTATTGTGCGGGGTGCTGACAGCCATGCACATGGCAAAAAACCGTTCGGACAGCGCAAATCAGTATAAATCATCATTTCTTGCGAATATGAGCCACGAAATTCGTACTCCGATGAACGCTGTTATCGGTATGACTGAACTATTGTTACACGAAAATCTTACAGTGCGTCAGAGAGAATATGCCAACGATATCAACGCTTCCGCCAATTCGCTCATGTCGATCATTAACGATATTCTGGATCTTTCAAAGATCGAATCCGGTAAAATATCGCTTAATCCCATCAATTACGATTTTCCGGCGATGCTTGACAATATCAATTCAATGTTCAGGTATGTCGCAGAAAAGAAAGGTATTGAATACAGGCATGAAACTTCGGGAACGATACCGAAAATTCTGTACGGCGATGATATAAGACTGCGTCAGGTTTTAACCAATCTCTGCGGAAATGCCGTAAAATACACGGAAAAAGGATATATCAAATTAAAAGTATCTTCTTTAGATGATAAACTCATGTTTGAAATTAAAGACTCNGGTCTTGGTATAAAAAAAGAANCCTTGCCGACTATATTCAACGCTTTTGAACAGGACAGGACAANAAAGAACCGCGGTATTATCGGTACCGGGCTTGGACTTTNTATATGCAAGGCGTTTGTAGAAATGATGGGCGGCAGCATCGTGCTTGACAGCGAATTTGGGCAGGGAACAATCATTACCGTAATTATTCCTTTAATTCAGGGTAACGAAGCCGAGGTTGTTTACAGCAGGGAAGAAGAAGTAGAGTTGACCGTTTATGCTCCCAGTGCGCGGGTTCTGCTGGTTGACGATAATGAATACAATTTGAAAGCTGGTTCAGGGCTCCTTTCGCTGCACGGTATTAACGTGACAACGGCAGCGTCAGGAAGGGAAGCCATTGATACTGTCCAAAAAGAAAACTTTGATATTGTGTTTATGGATCATATGATGCCGGAAATGGACGGAGTAGAAGCAACTATCGAAATAAGAAAGCTTGGCGAAAAATATAAAACTCTCCCGATAATAGCGCTTACAGCGAACGCTGTACAGGGCGCGAGGGAAATGTTCCTAATAAACGGTTTGGATGATTTTATTCCCAAACCTATCAATGTACAAAGACTGGCGGAACTCCTTATACAATGGCTTCCAAAGGAAAAAATTGCCGAAGTAAAAGAATCGAAAAGGGAAAAGCGCCGAAGTGCTGATAGTGCAGTGCAAAATGATTTCTTTGATGTTCTTGCCAAAACAGACGAAATCAACCCAAAAATCGGTATGAACAATGCGGCTGGTATTGAAAGCATGTATATCGACAATGTAAAGACATTCTACAGCAAAATTATTTCCGAGCATGAGCGTTTAGAAGGCTTTTTCCAGAATAAAGACATAAGTAATTTCGCAATATATGTACATGGACTGAAATCCATACTGGCAAGCATCGGCGCTGTGAAACTTTCCGAAGCGGCGCTCAAACTGGAAACAGCTTCCAAAAACAATGACTGGGTTTACTGTACGGAAAACTTTAAAGATTTTGATGAAAAATTGATGTTAATGCAGAAAAAGTTATCTGTCATTTTTCCGGAAAGTTCACCGCAGGCGTTATCCGGCGAGTCAGGGAAGGCGAAATTGCCGGGCAAACCTGATTATCTGGATGAGCAGATACAAAAAGCTCTTATCGCCGCTTCTGATTATGATAATGACACCGGTATGGCAGAAGTTGGCAAATTGCTCGCTTTTGATTTTGGAAATGAAAACAATATCCTGATTGAAAAGGCAATCGCCGCTTTTAAGGCTTTTGATTTTGACAAAGCGAGGGAAGCGCTGGAACTTTTGGGAAAACGCTCGGGCGGCTGATGCGCAAGCCGCATAAGCTCAAAATATAAATGCGCTTCCTTGCATAATATAATTGTGTTATATTATGATATTAATTACGTGAGAAAATTTGTTTTGATGCTCCTGTTATGCGTTTCGGGAGCCGCATTAAATATAATTTTTAACAGAGTATTCGCGGCAAGCGGAATAGGGCTTCCGTATTAACAATAACCGTAACTTTTATCGGGGGACTTTTATGGAGAAATCGTTATGATTATCTGTATCGGCGAAGCCGTCATTGACATGTTTCATAAACATGACCAGGTCTTTGGCGAAGTTTTTATACCCCTCCCCGGCGGATGCTGCTACAACATGTCGATTGCAATCGCAAGGCTCGGCGTTTGTGCCGCGTTTTTGGGAAGGATCTCGAATAATTTTTTCGGAGATATTCAGGTTGAGCGGCTGCAGAAAAATAATGTGCAGACGAATCTTCTCCTGCGCCGTGACGAAAACCCGATTTTAGCTTTTATAAAAACAGAAAATGACAAACAGCCCCGGTACGCTTTTTACGACGAGGGAACTGTTGATCGTCTGCTTTCGCCTGAAGAACTGCAAACATGTCTGCAGAAAACGCCGTCTGCTGATATATCCTGCATTGTTTTTGGTTCTGTTTCGATGGCAATGGAACCATTCGCGTCAACAATCGAAAGCTTCCTTACAGAAACAAAAAAAGTAATCGCCTTCGATCCAAACATTCGTCCGTTTATGATCAAAGACCGTGACGCATACATGAAGCGCTTTATTAAGTGGGCGTCTCTTTGCACCATCGCAAAAATTTCAAGCGAAGATTTTGAATTTATTTTTCCTGACATAACTCCGCAGGAAGCGCTTTTAAAAATGACAGACATGGGTACGCGTCTTGTTATTGTTACACTCGGTCCGGACGGCGCGTCTGCTCTTCTTCGAAGGGATGACAATAGCGTTATAAGCATAAGCGTCCCCGGCTTTCCAATCGAAAAAGTCGCCGACACAGTAAGCGCGGGAGACACCTTCCTTGGCGCGTTTTTATCATGGCTGGAAATCAACGGTAAATTGTCACATAACGCAATTGCCGGCATGAGCGAAGAAAACCTGCGCGAGGCGCTTTCGTTTGCCAACAAAGCCGCGGCCATTGTATGCACGCGAACAGGCGCAGAACCTCCGTGGATGCGGGAAATGTAAAATGCTATTTATTTTCTGCGGATAATACGCTTGCGCCGCGTTCAAGAGCCACAAGCCCCGTACGCGCAAGTTCCAGTATCCCGTACGGACGCAAAAGTAAAAGCAAACCGTTTAATTTTTCCATATTGCCCGTGGCTTCTATTGTGATGGTGGTCTGGGAAACGTCCACAATGCGCGCGCGGAAAATGCCGGCTATTTCCAGCACTGCAGGGCGGTTCTTTTCGTCCGCGCCGATTTTTACAAGCATGATCTCCCTTCGAAGACACGTTGAATTGTCCAAACCGCGCACTGCGATAACGTCTACAAGTTTTTCAAGCTGTTTTATAATTTGCTCAAGGATACGCTCTTCGCCGGTGACGGCAATTGTCATACGGGAAATTGACTGGTTATCGGTTTCACCAACTGTCAGGCTGTCGATATTAAAACCGCGGCGGCTAAAAAGACCGGAAACCCTGCTTAAGGTGCCGGCCCTGTTTTCTACCAGAACCGCGACAATGTGTTGTTTAACGATTCCCCTCTTGGCCATTACTTTTTACCGGCAGGAGTTGCGGACGCTACCGTCTGATTAATATCTGATAAACTTGAACGAACTACTCTGGCTCTGTCTAAAGCCTGCTGATGTCTTCCTGCAGCCTGATCTGCTTCCGCCTGATCGGTTGTTTCATGAGCGTCAACAAGCGCTTTGTCCAGCGCATCGTAATCAAGACGCAAATTGGAATAACGGGCTCCGTTTACATTTCTGGAAGTTTCTTCGATTTCGGTTCTTAAAGTAGAAATTAATGAATCAGTTTCCGTTACCGTTCTTTGAGTACCCGATCTTCCTTCGGCGATGGCTCTTTCCGCCGCTGATATGGCATCTGCCGCATGGGTTCTTGCCGAATCGTAACGTTTGGCGTCAGCTTCTTCCTGCATCAGTCTTAAAGAGGCACGTGCGCGGGCAAGGGTGGCTCCTGCAAATTCAACCGCATCAGAGTCATTCTCAGCCTTAAAAACCGCTTCTCTTGCAGCAGCCATTTCATCAAGAGGAGGCTTGGCACAGCCAATAAAAAGAATCGAAATAATAAGAAAAATATAAATAAATCTGATTTTCATGCTATACTCCTGCCCTAATTTTAATATATTTCTGCCGATTTTTCCACCCCTTGATTATTCCTGTTTTGAGCATTATTTTCTATATATGAGTTTAATTCGCATTTTAAAACCCGGACTTTTTATATATGAGATTATCAGGTTACTCATTCTTGTTTTTATTTTATACAGGGTAGATCAAACTGAATCGATAAATTTGATTTATTCAGCGCCGGCAGCTCTGTTACCGCTTATGGCATTATTTATCTGGCTGGATGCAGGCCGTTACAAGGCATTCCTGCCCCTTTTTCTGGCCGCAAAAAGCATAAGTATTTTTATTATAGCGGGGTGGTGCATAGCGTCCAAACAGGTTACAATGATAGACAGTTACATTTTAAGCGGCGATTTATTTGCCCTTGCCGCTATTCTTATTATTTTTAGGGATATTCAAAAACCAACTGAGGCAGCGTCAATTACGGAAGCTGAACCGGGTACGGAGGAAAAGTAATGCGTATTATTCCAATTGCAAGCGGAAAGGGCGGAGTGGGGAAATCGCTTGTTTCGGCCAATTTAGCTGTATCTTTTGCCCAGGCAGGACAGAGGGTTGTCCTTGCAGACCTCGACCTTGGAGCATCAAACCTGCATCTGGTACTTGGGCATCAGGCGCCCAAAGTAGGCATCGGGACATATCTAAATAATACCAAATCTAATTTTAGCGACGTCATTGCGGAAACTGATGTCCGCGGTCTTAGGTTCATCCCCGGCGACAACGAAATTCCTGGAACTGCAAATTTATCTGCGACACAGCGCAAGGCGCTTGTTAAACAATTGCTTAATCTTAAAGAAGAAGCCGATATTCTCATCCTCGATCTGGGCGCCGGCACTCATCAATCCATTCTGGATTTTTTCCTGCTTTCAAATCAGGGAATAGTTGTTTCCGCTCCGGCTGTCACGGCAGTTTTAAACGCTTACGTATTTATAAAGAACACAGTGTTCCGTCTGATGTTCAGTTCCTGCACAAAGGGATCAAAAGCGCGCGCGCATCTGGAAAAAATGCGCAAGGACGGAGCCGGTCATATTTACATTCCGAAATTACTGCCGGAAATCGCAAAGATTGATCCTGTCTCTCATGACAAATTTGTGGATCGCCTTTGCGCCCTTCGTCCGCGTTTAATAATGAACATGGTCGATGAACCAAAGAACGCCGATGTTGCAATGAAGATTCGCCGCTCATGCGAGGAATATCTGGATTTAAAAATCGAACACATGGGAATAATTTACCGCGATATGATTCAGGACAAAGCGCTTGCGGGAAGGCTTCCAATCATTCTTTATAAACCGCAGTCGGTTTTATCTCAGGCGATTTACCGCATCGCCGATAAAATTTTGGAAAGCCCGGAAGATACTTTTACTCCGGACGACAAACAAATAGACGACAGCTTTGCAGAAGCGGAAATAGAAGCTGAACTCGACTTCGAAACCAAAATGGAATATATCGAGGACCTTCTCCATTCAGGCGCGATGAGCCAGGGTGATTTAATAGAGACGGTGAAATCGCAGCAGCTTGAAATTTCCAAGCTAAAAAAAGAAAATAATTTTATAAAACTGAAGCTGACGAAAGCCATGCAGCAAGGGTTTAAATTCTAACAGAGGTCATATGCCGTTATTGTCAATTAATTTTCCTTCGTGGATCAGCCCGGAAATAATCCCCGGCCTTCCCGTTCGGTGGTACGGGCTTATGTACATATTTGCGTTTGCCACAGCCTTCTTTGTATACCGCAAGCAGATAAAAGAACGAAACTTCCCGATGACAGACGATAATCTTTCAAGCATGTTTGTTTGGGGAATACTCGGACTGATTATCGGAGCAAGGATTTTTTCTACGCTTATTTATGATACAAGCGGAATATACAGGGAAAAACCGTGGCTAATATTCTGGCCGTTTCAGAACGGACGGTTCACGGGTCTTCAGGGGATGAGCTATCACGGCGGCGCGTTCGGCTGTACGCTTGCGATAATCATCTATACAAAACTTAAAAAATTAAGTTTCAGGGAAATAGGCGATATGATGGCAGCCTCGATCCCTATTGGGTACACATTCGGCAGGATTGGAAATTTCATCAATGCCGAGCTTTACGGCAGGGTGACAACGGTTCCATGGGGAATGGTTTTCCCGGAAAAAACGACAGAAACTTTTTCTGCAAATATTGACTGGGTGCAGGAAATCGCAGAAAAAACGGGAACAGAGATCACGGGTTTTACGGTAAATCTGCCCCGCCATCCTTCTCAGCTTTACGAAGCTTTTTTTGAGGGCATTGTTCTGTGGGGAATCATCTGGTTATTCCGCAATATTAAACCTTTTAAAGGATTTTTAATCGGTCTTTATTTTCTTGGTTATGGTTTCTTCAGATTTTTTATCGAATATTTCCGCGAGCCTGATAAAGAACTGGGCTACCGGATTGAAATCATCAAAAGCACTCTTCCGGCTGCCTATGCGCATCCTCCGCTTAGCTTTACAACAGGGCAGATTCTCTGCTTTTTAATGATGCTCTTCGGCGCTGCATGGCTGATAATTTCATCCCGTCTGCCAAACAATGAACCTACCCGCGTTTTCGGAATATATGAACCGGCCAAAAACGAAGAAACAAAGGCAGAAGCGGCAAAAGAACGCAATCAGCGCCGGAAATTACGCAAAAAACTCAGGTAAATTTCAAGCCTTCGCTTTGTCAGCGTACAGTAAATTCGCGGTAAAAACACGCACAATACTCTTGAAAAAAAATTGAATTTTGAGTACTATAAAACAACCGGAGGATATATGACTTTAATGCAAATGATAGAACAGGGTGCGTTTTTGCAAATAGCCGGATTGTGCGCATTATTTATCGCATGGATAATGATGATCAACAATATTGGCAGAGCAGGAAAAGCTGCAATCCAGAATGCTGCCGCAGCACCGGAAAGTTCTGCCAATGCCAGAGCTGCAGATATGCCGGCGATTACAGCCGCAATTACAGCTGCAGTAAACGAATACAGAAAAAACAAATAATTTTTAAGGAAGGAAAAAATGCCAAAAGTAAAGTTAACCGATTTAGTACTGCGTGATGCGCACCAGTCATTGTTTGCTACCCGCATGGTCACTGCGGATATGCTTCCCATTTGCGATAAGCTCGACAAAGTAGGCTTTTATGCTCTTGAAGCATGGGGCGGAGCTACTTTCGACTCGTGCATCAGGTTCTTAAATGAAGATCCGTGGGAAAGGTTAAAAAACCTGAAAAAGAAACTGCCAAAAACTCCCATCATGATGCTCCTGCGCGGACAGAATCTTTTAGGTTACCGCCACTATGCTGACGATGTAGTTGCAAAATTCGTCGAGTACGCCGCAAAAGACGGCGTTGATATTTTCCGTATCTTTGATGCATGCAACGACCCAAGAAATTTTAAAGCTGCCACTGAAGCTGCCAAGAAAACAGGCAAGCACATTCAGGCGACTATTTCCTATGCAGTAACTCCTTTCCATACAATCGAAAAATACGCAGAATTTGCAAAACAGCTTGTTGATATCGGCGCAGATTCGATTTGTATTAAAGACATGGCGGGGCTTTTAAAACCATACGAAGGCTACGATCTTGTAAAAGCGATTAAAAAAGTAACAAGCCTGCCTGTCGAAATCCACACTCACGCAACAACAGGCATGTCGGTAGCAACCTTAACAAAATGCGCCGAAGCGGGTGCGGAAATTCTGGACACAACAATTTCTTCCATGTCGATGGGAACAAGCCACAGCCCGACAGAAACAATGGTAGAAATTTTCAAAGGCACCGAATACGACACAGGCCTCGACATCAATCTGTTACTTGAAATTGCCGCGTACTTCCGCGAAGTCCGCAAGAACTACAAGAAATTTGAATCCAGCTTCCTCGGCGCGGATACCCGTCTCCTTGTAAGCCAGGTTCCGGGCGGAATGCTCAGCAACATGGAAAGCCAGCTTAAGGAACAGGGAGCCGCCGACAAGATGGACGATGTTCTTAAAGAAATCGCAATCGTACAGAAAGACGCAGGTTATCCGCCGCTTGTAACTCCTACAAGCCAGATCGTCGGAACACAGGCGGTATTTAACGTACTGTTCGGACGTTACAATAAACTTTCCGGCGAATTCCAGGATCTCGTTGCCGGCAAATACGGCGCATGCCCTGCTCCGAAAAACGCCGACCTTGTAAAGAAAGCGCTTGCCGCTCTCAAAATGGAAAAAGAAATTACTCACCGCCCGGCGGATGATATTCCTGCGGAATATTCAAAACTCGAAGATGAAGCAAAGAAACTTCTTGGAACAAGCAATGTAACGCCGGAAGATGTTCTCACTTATGCAATGTTCCCGAAAGTAGCTCCGGACTTCTTCAAAAAACGCGCCGAAGGACCTGTGGTCTTTAAACCTGAACCCGAAGCTGCCGGAGGCTCTGCTGCGGCACCAGCATCAGGACAAGGCGCGCGTTATTCAGTAAATGTAAACGGCGCAAATTACGATGTAGTTATCGCTCCCGCAGGATCAGTAGCGGTAGCTCCGGCAGCCGCGGCTCCTGCACCTGCAGTTGCAGCGCCCGCAGCAGCTCCGGCAGCCGCACCAGCATCAGCAGAAACAATTCCGGCTCCTGTAGCGGGAACAGTTCTCCGCTACGTAGCGCATGAAGGTCAGGATGTAAAAGCCGGCGATACAATTTTAATTTTAGAATCCATGAAAATGGAGCTTGAGATCAAATCAACAGCCGCTGGAAAGGTACACTTTATTGTTCCTACAGGAACACAGGTTGTTTCCAAGCAGCCAGTCGCTAAAGTAGGCTAATCTCATGGGTAGGTAATTCGGGATTCGTTCCGGATTACCTACCACAAACCACACGAACTTGCTGTTCGATCTATTTGTCCAAAGGAGAATACATCGAATAAAAGGTTCGTGTCTGTTCGTGAAGGAACCGAAGGTTCCGTTCGTGGTAAAAATTTGTTACGTATTTTCTTTTAGTTCGCGCAGTTCCTGCAAGGTTTTCAGTTTCCAGATGGCTTTTTCCTGAATCTGTCTTACTCTCTCTCGCGTAATTCCCAAATATTTGCCGGTTTCTTCAAGGGTCAGCGGGTTTTCGCCTGTCAGTCCGAAACGAAGCTGAATTATTTTCATTTCCCTTTCCGACAATTGCGATAAAATGCCGCCCATCGTTTCCTGCAGCGTCATGGAAAACACCATCTCAAAAGGTTCGGCTCTTGCATCGTCCTTAATTAAATCCGCAAGACGGGTCAGGTTTCCGTCATCCACGATTGTATCAAGGCTTGTCGTTTCCTGCGAGAGTTTTACAATTTCTTTTACCTTGGATACGGGAACATTTAAATATTCGGATAATTCGTTTTCGTTGGGGTCGCGTCCCAAATCCTGCGTTAGCTGCTTGGCGACGTAATAGCATTTCTTGATTGTGTTAAGCATATGAATGGGTATGCGGATAACGCGTCCCTTGTCCGCAATACTCTTGATGATGGCCTGCCTTATCCACCACGTGCCGTATGTGGAAAAACGGCAGCCCCTTGTATAATCGAAACGCTCAACAGCTTCGATAAGACCGATGTTTCCTTCGTCGATTAAATCCAAAAGTGAAAGCCCGCGATGCTGATAATTTTTCGCAATGGATACTACCAGGCGCAGATTGGAATTTATCATCGTGTTTTTATAATGCAAAAGCGTACCGTCAAGCGCGGCCTTTTCGCTTGAATAATCAGTATCTTTATTTTTCTTTTTATCCGCTTCAAGCGCTTTTATCTTGCTGCGCAAACTGATAATTTTTTCGCCGATATTCTGCTCTTCCTGCAATGTTAAAAGAGGAAATCGTGATATCTGCCTGAAGTATAGGGCTAACGGATCAGAATCCTTTTGTGTTTTAATTCTTTTATGATTTTTGTCTAAAAGTTTTCTCGATCTTTTCCCTGCCTTTTCTATTCCAATCTCCATTTTTTCACCTCACCTTTTACGATCTAGAATTATTTGTGCTGCTGTTTCCGGCCCTTGGAGCCGCAGCCGGATCTATAGGATCATCATTACGGAAAACCATAAAGAAGAGATGCGGTTTTTCCGAAACCGCATTAATGCCCAATCTTCCAAGTTCCGCTCCCGGCGTTATCCTGTCGCCAACGCTGACTGTTATGCTTTCCAGACCGCCGTACATGTAATAGTAGCCGCCTGTTGTCTCTATAATTACTACTCTGCCGAATTTACGCCACGGACCTGCCGAAACAACATTCCCGGTGGTAAGACTCTGCACAGCCTCCAGTCTCTGTCCCTCAACAACAACGCCCAACTGCCCTGTCATGTAAGTTATATCGCGCGGCGTTACAGGCCACCTGAGAGCATAAAGCCCTGACGGCGCAGTTGCGGCTGCCGTATTATTTGAATGAGGCGCAGGCGGCGTCACAGCCGTTGTTGGTGACGGCATCGGTGATGCACTTCTCGCCGGCACTCTTATTACGTCTCCCGCCCTCAATGTATGATTAGATGAAAATCTGTTAATTTCCTGCAGCCTCTGCACGGTAACCCCATGAGTGCGCGCAATACTGTAAAAAGTATCGCCCCTTACAACCCGGTAATCCGTCAAGGTTTGGGTTGTTGCAGAGACCTGAACAGGGGAAACGTTCCTGTTTACAGGTATCACGAGCCTGGCTCCTACGCTTAATCTGGAAGGATCGGTAATACCATTGGCTCTCATTAATTCATCCACAGTTACCTGATACAGTCTGGCGAGCGAGTAAATCGTTTCTCCCCTGCCAACCACATGGATCAAGTCATCTGCGCCAAGCACTCCAGAGGAAAGGAGGCAAGCAAATGTCAAAAAAAATGTAATAAATTGTAAAAACTTCACGGCTCTTCATTATCGGCAGATTTTTCGTAAAACTTCACTTTATGGAACAGTGCGGCTGCGGGGATAGCTCTGTGTGCCGGCAAAACATTGATATACCCAGTGACGATTTTCTTCCTTGGTTTTATGGTATAATGAGGGTATGAGTGATTATGTTAGGCCTAGTTGGGATGAGTATTTCATGGAAGTTTGTGAAGCGATCTCCAAAAGAGCGACCTGTGATCGCGGGAGATCGGGGTGCGTTATTGCCAAAGACAAGCAGCTTCTTGTTACGGGTTATGTGGGCGCGCCTGCAGGGCTTCCTCACTGTGATGATGAGGGGCATCAATTTAAGAAAATGCTCCATGAAGACGGTAAGGAAACTACCCACTGCGTTAGAACTGTCCACGCCGAGCAAAACGCCATTTGCCAAGCGGCAAAACGCGGCATCTCAATCGACGGCGCAACACTCTATTGCCGCATGACCCCATGCCGAACATGCGCCATGCTGATTATTAACTGCGGAATAAAACGCGTAGTCTGCCAGCGTAAATATCAGGACTCAGGCGACTCTCTTGCCATGTTCGAAAAAGCCGGGGTAGTAATAGAGCATTTACATGACGAATTGCAGAAGTATTAGCTTGTGACGGTCTGCGTAAATAATGCCAGCTTGTAACTTTAAACACTCTTAAATATTTGATAGTATATAACCAGCAAAACAATTTCAGGAGTATCTATGAATATAATTCGAAAACTTTCGTCAAAAAACCTGCTTATTTTTAATTTGGTTCTTATTGGAGCCATTTTCGGCTTTTCATTGGCCTTTTTATCGTTTTCATGCTCTACGCCGGGAGCCGGCCCGGGTTCCAGAGCCCGCGCACAGGAAAGCCAGGTTATAATACCGGAAGATGCGCTTGCCGTTGCCGAATCTTTGCAAACTGTTTTTAAATCAGTTTCGGAAAGAATGCTTCCTTCGGTTGTCGAATTAAAAACCGTTTCTGTAAGGCGCCAGAATGTGCCGAGTTTTAACGGTATTCCATGGGAATTTTTCTTTGGCCCGCGCGACAGAGGCGGACCAAATAATCAAGAACGCGAATTCCGTTCGCAGGGGCTTGGTTCCGGCATAGTCGTAAGGCACAGAAACGGCGTTTATTATGCGCTTACAAATCATCATGTTGTAGACGGCGCGACAGAAATTCACGTTGCTTTAAGAGACGGCAAGGAATACGACGCTGAGCTGGTCGGCAGCGATGAACGCAGAGATTTAGCGCTTGTTTCTTTCAGAACAACCGACTCTATTCCGCTTGCGGTTCTCGGCGATTCCGATACTGTCGAGGTTGGACACTGGGCAATTGCGATTGGCAATCCTCTTGGCGAGCAATTTTCTTTTTCTGTAACGATGGGAATCGTAAGCGCAGTCGGCAGAACCGGAGGACCGGGCGGCAACATAAATGATTTTATTCAAACAGACGCTCCTATTAATCAGGGCAACTCAGGCGGTCCGCTTGTAAATATCCGCGGCGAAGTAATCGGAATTAATACATGGATTGCGAGTAACATCTCGGGCGGCGGAAACGTCGGTCTTGGTTTTGCAATTCCCATTAACAATGTAAAACGCGCCATTGATGATTTTATCGAAACAGGCACGACAACATACGGATGGCTCGGCGTTTCTCTTCTTGAACCAAGCAGGGAAACAATAGCCGCCCTCGGCCTCGAAAACAGGCGCGGCGCGTTAGCTGCTCAGGTTTTTCTCGGCTCTCCCGCGGACACAGGCGGCATAAGAGCCGGTGACTTTATAACGCACGTTAACGGAAGGGAAGCGCGCGGAGTTCAGCCGCTTCAAATGCTTGTCGGCGAATTAAGGGCAGGAGAAAATGCGACGTTTACGATTATAAGAGACAGGCAGGAAAGAGAAATCAGAGTCCGTATCGAAGCGCGCACAGATCGGGTTGCGTCGGACAACAGAAGACTATGGCCCGGCGTTATCGTCGTTCCCTTAAATGATCAAATACGGCAATCGATGCAGCTTGACAATAACGCAAGAGGACTTTTTGTCGCGCAGGTTGTTTCAGGAAGCCCTGCGGATATTGTAGGATTACGACAAGGCGACAGAATCAGTTCTGTAAACGGAGCCGCTGTAAATAATATCGCGGAATTCTACAGAGTGTTACGCGAAAGAACAAACACGGAACTGTGGTTCGGTATTTACAGGGGAGATTCTACTTTGGAATCATTAAGATTCCCTCGTTAAAGATCAACATTGAATACGGGGCGCTTTGTACGGTTTTGTTCGTAATTGAATATATCCATATTAAAGCGCCGCTCTGCCTCAAGAGTTGAGGGAGGACCGTGTCCCGGCAGCACGATGTAATCGCCGGGAAGAGAAATAAGGCGGCTGCGGAGTTTGTTCATTTGGGTAGCGGCTCCGTACGCGCTTGCAGTTCTTCCGACAAGACCTGCCGTTAAGACATCACCGGTAAAAAGCAGATTGTCGATTCTATAAACAACAGAATCGGAAGAATGACCCGGTATTGAAATCACCTCGACAGTAAAACCGCCGACCACAATAATGTCTCCGTCTTTTACCATGGCTGTTCTGTGATCCAATATGTTTTGATTTACCGCAAAAACTTCAGCGTTATATATCCGCTTTAAAGTGCGAAGCCCCCGCACATGAGCCAGATGATCGTGCGTTACAAGCACGGCTTTTAGATCAAGATTGTTGTTCTCGATTGTTTCAAGCGTGATATTTTCGATGCTTCCCGGATCGACAATAATCGCGGCATTATGCTGATCGATGCCCGCATTACCCATTCCGATAATGTAACTATTGCTGAAACCGTACGAACAGTATTGAAAAAACAATTTCATTGATCTTCCATTTCAAAAACAGCTTCCGCTGTGTTTGATGATTTAAAAATAACTTTTTCCTGTTTTGCGCTTGCATAAAAAACGCGTTTTAAATTGCAGTTAACAAATGAAGTTTTTACCAAATCCGCGCTGATAAAACGGCTGTTATATAAATTTGAATTGTTAAACGACGTGTTGTCAATCGATGTGCCCTCAAAATTAACATGTACAAGTTCTGTGCCTTCAAAATTACACTTTTTAAAAGATGCTCCTGCAAAAGAAACAAATTGAATATCAGACTCGCTGAAATCGCAATTTGAAAATTCAGCAAAATCAAAAAAGCTCATTCTGCATTTAATGCCGGTAAAATTACAATTAATAAAAACTGAATCTTTAAAATTACAGCCGTAAAAATGATGTTTGGAAAAATCGGTATTTTCGAAATGCATTCCGCAGCCGTTAAAATCTTTTATATTTTCGTTTGCTTCAATGTATGCGCATATGCGTAAATATTCCTGCTCAGGGTTTGCCTGATGAATAAAACATAAATTATATCCGGTAATTGCCGGCCTTCCGCACCCTGCCGCGCACGGATTAATTGTAAACATATGGTAAGTTTAACACATTTTAACCTTTACAACCAGTCTTACAAAGGGTAAAATAATGTCATGTGCTGGTATTGCGGAACGCCAATTAAAGATGCTGAGCCAATCGGCCGCTCGCTTCGCTGCGAGGATTGCGGAAAAGATCTGCGCTCATGCAAAAATTGCCGCTTCTTTCTTCCCGGCTCCAGAGGTGATTGCCGCGAATCGGGCGCGCAGCCGCAGGCAGATAAAGACAGGGCAAATTTTTGCGATTGGTTTTCTTTAGATCAAAAATACCGAAGTCAGACTTCGGGACAAACCGGCGAAAAAGAAAGGGCTGAAACGTCAAGAACAGCATTTAACAACTTGTTTAAATAACTATGGATAACAGACCAGTTTTATTTATCGATTCAGGTGTAGGCGGACTCACTTATTGCAGCGATTTTCAGAAAAAAAATCCGCAGGAAGAAATCTGTTATCTTGCCGACAGGCAAAATTTTCCTTACGGTCCCAGAAAAAAAGAAGAACTTTCGTTAATATTGACTGCATTAACAGAAAAACTTTTAAAATTGATTGATCCAAAAATAATCGTATTGGCATGTAACACAGCCACCGTTTCCGCGCTTAATCCTTTGCGGCAAAATTTTCCAAACATTCCTTTTGTTGGAACGGTTCCCGCAGTAAAACCCGCAGCAAACGCAAGCGAAACCGGAAAAATAGGCGTCCTTGGCACTGCGCGCACAATCGAAGACCCGTACAGTCAGCACATTGCAGAGGGATGCGAAACGCAAAACGGAAACCACCGCGAAATTTTCGGCGTAGCCGCGCCTGAACTTGTCGATTTTATAGAGCAGCGTTATGACAAAGCGGACGAAAATGAAAAGAGAGCGATTGTAAAAAAATATGTAGATATATTCCGCAAAGAAGGCGTAGATACCCTTGTCCTTGGCTGCACCCATTTTTTATATCTTTTGGAAGAATTCAGGCGCGAAGCTTCAAATACCGGCATCAAGGTTTTTGATTCACTTGAAGGCGTTACAAAAAGAATTGAATTCCTGCTAAATGAAAACGATATGGTTTTAAGGGCAGATAACAATAAAAAACATGGGCATAAACTTATACTCACAGGTTTGGAACCTCCTGATTCTGCCTGGGAAAAAAAGGCAAACGATTTAGGTTTCAAGCTATGCCTAAACCCGGGCTTAAGCAGTTAATTATGAACAATGAAATTATAACAGGACTTGTTATCCGCAGTTCGCGCAATATAATGACTGTGCGCATTGATACGCCCGAAGGTAAAAAAGAACTTGAATGCAGAATAAAAGGAAAAGTTTTAAAAGGACACGAAAACGTTTATAACCCAATCGCGCCGGGCGACATTGTTCTTGTTAATAACGCAATGATTCTTTCTGTACAGGAAAGGCGAAATCTTTTCAGCCGTTTTAATCAAAAAGGTTCATCAAGTCAGCTTCTGGCGGCAAATATTGATTTAGTTCTCTGCCTCTGCACCCCGGTGTCGCCGCCGTTCAGACCGCGTTTTTTGGACAGGGTTATATTACAAGCGGACATCGCAGGAATTGAAGCTTTTGTTATCTGCAATAAAATAGATTTGGAATATAACGACATTGATATTGACGAACGCCTGGAAGAATACAAACGTATCGGTTACAAAGTTATATGCGTTTCTGCTAAAACAGGAAAAGGCATCGAAGAATTAAAGCGCGAAATTGCCGGAAAAACATGCGTCTTAACAGGACAATCCGGCGTTGGAAAATCAAGTTTATTAAACGCGCTTTCGCCCGGGCTTGATATACGCGAAGGAGAGCTGAACGAAAAATATGACAGAGGCGTTCATACAACAACGATGTCTGTCATGTTTGATATTTCAGGCGATACGCGCATCATTGATACGCCGGGAGTGCGCCGCTTTATCCCTGACGGAATTGAACCAGGCGAAGTAATTACGTATTTGCGCGAGTTTGCGCCGCTTGCGGGAAAATGCAGTTTTGGTTTATCCTGTTCTCACAGAATTGAGCCTGGATGTAAAATAATGGAAGCGGTGCATGCCGGGGCAATTCACGAAGACCGCTACGAAAGTTTTTTACGCATCGTAGACGACATCGAGGGAAAAGACAATGATGACTAAAGACGCTCTTGCGTTAAAGACACAAACACTTCTTGAATATCATCAGATAATGGAAAATGCTGCGTCTTACTGCGTAAGCGAAGAAGCTGCGTCTATATTAAAGGAAACGCATCCTGAATACTCAGACCATTGCGAAGAAATAAAAAAAATTGTAAAGATAATTTACTCGTTTTTAAAAACACGTAATGATGAACCGCGCTCATGGCTTCCGTCAATTGGTTTTCTGCTTCCTAAAATTGACACGGAAGGCGTAGTTCTTGACCTTGACGAAACGCTTGCGGCAGGGCTTTTTACAGAGCGCGGCATTGAACTTGTAAAATGGCTGAGTAAAGAAGATGAACTTGCTCCTCTATTAAAAGATTTACCTGATTGCAGCCCTATCGCCGCGGAAATTTTTAAGATAATTGACAGGGAAGGAAACCTCCGGGATCTTCCTGCGTTACGTGCAATAAGAAAACGCATCAGCAGTTTGGAGAAGGACTTAAAAAACACAGTGTCACGCTATTCTTCCGAAGAAGACTACAAGAGAATGCTTCAATCACCGCTTCCTTCGCAGAGAGACGGAAGGGCTGTGCTTGCTGTAAAGGCGAACTTTCGCGCAAGAATTCAGGGCATTGTACATGAGGTTTCATCAAGCGGGCAGACAGTTTTTATAGAACCTTTGGATGTTGTAGAAAAAAACAACGAGCTTCTTTTGGAAAAAAGAAATTTGGACGCAGAGATTCAAAAGATTCTTCGCGAGCTTACAGAAAATATTTCCATTCATGCAGGAGACTTAAAAATATTTCACTCTAAAATCATTGAAATCGAATGTTTAAGAGCAAGAGCAAAATATTCTTCTGTTGGCGGAAGACACTTTGCAATAAGTTCAAACGGCGCACAGAGTCTCCTGTTAAAACAGGCGCGCCACCCAGGATTAAAAAAAGCCGTCCCCATTAATATCGAAATGAGCAGCATTACGCGCACATTAATAATTACAGGTCCCAATACAGGCGGAAAAACTGTTGCATTAAAAACTCTCGGCCTGTTTGCAATGATGAATCAAAGCGCTCTTGCTCTTCCCCTTGATGAAGGAAGTATCCTTCCCGTTTTCGACGGAATATACGCAGACATCGGCGATGAGCAGTCGATCAATCAGTCTCTTTCTACATTTTCCGCTCACATAACAAATGTCTCTGCAATAACACGGCATGCGACAGAAAAATCTCTCGTCCTTCTTGATGAACTTGGCTCAGGCACAGATCCGCAGGAAGGCGGCGCAATTGCGATGGCCGTTCTTGATTACTTAATTGAAAAAAATGCGCGTATGATTGTGACTACTCATCATGGAATATTAAAACACTACGGTTATACAAGACCCGGCGTAGAAAACGCATCGGTGGAATTTAACGCAGAGACTTTATCGCCCACCTATAAAATAATTAACGGACTTCCCGGCGAAAGCAGGGCGATTGATATCGCAGCGAGTAACGGTCTTGATGCGGAAATTGTCAGCACGGCAAGAAATTATATTGACGATGAAAAATCCGATGTAAGCGAAATGATCAAAGGGCTTGAACAAAAACAAAGGGAACTTGCCGGTTTGGAAAAACTGAGCGAAATAGAGCAAAACAAATTAAAAGAAGAAAAAAGAAGAGCCGATTTAAAAGAATTACAGCTTCGTCAGAAAGAAGCGGAATTGCAGCGCGAATCTGTCGGAAAGCTTCAGCAGTTTTTAAGGGAAAGCAGAAAAACGCTTGAAAATCTTGTCCGCGAGGTTAAAGAAGGCGAGATAACGCGTGAAAAAACATTAAAAGTAAAAGAATTCTTAAACGAACTTAGCTCTTATGCGGAAGCGCAAAGTGAAACACTTTCGGAAGAAGAAAAATCCATTCGCAGGCAGTTATTGGAAACAGAAAAAAAAGAAGACACTGTTTTTGCTCCCGGAATGGAAGTTTTTGCAGGTCCTTCCAAACAGCGCGGCGTAATTATTCGCGCAGATAAAAAAAACGCGCAAACATGGCTTGTCGAAATTGGTTCATTAAAAATGAATTTTACAGAAAGCGATTTAATTCCCGCAGTTGCGCAGAAAAAACAAACCGCGAAAATGTCATGGGCGGCAGATTACAGCGCGTCAAATGAAGCGGTATATGAATTAAAAATCAGGGGAATGCGCTTTGAAGAAGCCATGGAATTGGTTCGCAAGCAGGTAGACGCCGCAGTTTTAACGAATTTAAAGAATTTTGCGATAGTGCATGGCAAAGGTTACGGCATTTTACGTCAGGGCGTTCATGATTATTTAAGGAGCCATCCTGCAGTCGGCGAGTTTCATTTTGCGCGGCCGGAAAACGGCGGTTACGGAAAAACAGAAGTAACGCTTCGATAACTATCGATCTGTCTGAAATAAAAAGAAAAAAATCAATCTATAAGAGGTTCATCGCTGTTTATTAAATCAGGAATTGCATAAACAATTGCTCCTGACTGACGCACGCGAAGTTCTGCAAAACCCTTGTTAACCATCGCATCCAGATCTTTTTTAGCGTCTTCCATTGAAATACTTGCAGATAACGCAAGATCGCTGGCCGTAATAATGCCGTTATTCGATTTAGCAAGTTTTAGGATAACGCGCTCCAAAGGCTCTTTTTCGCGCACGATTATAGATTGACCATCTTCAACGTTACGCCAATTTTGCGATAATTCTAGTGAATTATCGCGCTGGTTGTACCCGCCCCGCTCTTCCCTTCGCCTTATGGTTTCATCCAAAATCGCATTACGTATATTCGCTTCTCTCACCTGAGACGGAAGTGTAAAAAAATCATACCATGAACCGATTGTTATCAAACCGCCTGTAAACATCCATAAGAGACCTGTGCCATGTTTGCCCATATAGTGACGATGCAAACCAAGCACTCCAAACCCGGAAATAAAAAATAAAATATAGGCGACTATCGTGCTGTACATGAGTATAGATTACTACTAATTTCAGGTATCGTCAATTCCTTGTTTTATCGTATGGTTCTCCAACGGCTTTAGGAGCGTAATCTTTTCCGGAAAAAACAACAAGGGTTAAAAGCGTGATTAAATACGGCAGCATGTTGAATACTTCCGAAGGCAGAAAATCAAGGCTTCTAATATTAAAAACATTAACCGCAAAGCTTGATGAAAAACCAAACAAAAGGCTCGCGCCGAAAACGCCAAGAGGCAGCCAGCGCCCGAATGAAACAGCGGCAAGCGCAATAAAACCTTTGCCGTTAATTGTGTTTACAGTAAATTGAATATCCTGTGTTAAAACAACGCAAGCTCCTGCAAGGCCTGCAAGAATGCCCGAAATTACAACAGCAATGTATCGTATTTTAATTACATTGACGCCTGCCGCAGCCAACGCCTGCGGATGTTCACCGGCTGCGCGAAGACGAAGCCCCGCAGGGCGTTTGTATAAAACAAACCATGTAACGGCAAGAATCGAAAGCGCGATCCAGACAGTAGGATAGATTCCAAGAAAACCCGCAGGCATTCCCATGCGGTAGCTCATCGATCGATCCATGCGAAAAATCAGCTGACATATAAATACTGTTAATCCGTTTGCAAGAAGATTTATTCCTGTGCCGGAAATAACCTGATCTGCTCTAAGCGTAACTGATGCAAACGCGTGTATTAAAGAAAATAACCCGCCGCATAAAGACGCAAAAATTAAAGCAAGCGGAATTGAAAACCCGATTTTCGTTTCCAGTAAAACATGGGTGACGGCAGCGGTCATCGCTCCTATAGACATAAGCCCTTCAAGCGCGATATTTACAACGCCTGCGCGTTCGCAGATCATGCCTCCGATTGCCGCAATCAAAATGGGAGAAACAATTAATAATGTTGATGTCAGCATTCCTGTCATTCTTCACCCTTGGCTTTTCTTTTTTTTGCGCGCCACTCAATAAACATTCTGATGCCGGGACGCAGCGCGATAAAAACAACGACAAGTCCCATTATGATCGAAACAATTTCTCTTGGAATCTGACGCGACTGCATTAAAGGCTGAGCGGATTTTAACATTCCAAAAAGCAATCCCATAACGGAAATTCCAATCGCGGAACAATTGCCGCCAAGCGCGACCGCGATTCCGTCAAAACCATAACCTTCAAAACCGGAAAGTATGCGTCCGTGTGAAAACAATCCCAATGAGACAACCGCGCCTGCGAGTCCTGCAAATGCCCCTGAAATTGTCATTGCAACGGTAATATTTGTTTTAACCCGAATGCCGGCATAGAGAGCGGCGTTTTTATTTAAACCTGCGGCGCGAAGGGAAAAACCAAGCACGCTTTTTTCCATAATAAGCCAATAAACCAAAACAGCGATAATAGTCAGCCACAAACCATTATTAAGTCTTGAGTTATTTGTAATCGACGAGAAAAAAGAATTGGAAAGCGAAACCGTATCTGTAAAATTCGGCGTTCTAAAAGTGCTGCTGCCAGGAATTCTTAAAGTAATAAGCCGGTGAATAAACAGAGCAATATAATTCATCATGATGGTTGTTACAACTTCGGACACTTTAAAGCGCGCTTTAAAAAAACCGGCAATTGAACCCCATGCGCCTCCGGCAATAATTGCACCTAACACAGCGATTGACCAATGCGCGCCTGCAAGTGAAACGCCGACAATCTGCGCCGCTGTTAATCCCGCAATGTACTGCCCCTCTGCGCCGATATTAAAAAGTCCTGATCGCGCTGAAAATCCCATGCTTAATCCGCAAAGAATAAGCGGCATGGAAGAGACAAACCACTCACCTACATAACGCGCGTTCCATGTGCCGCGGCGCGAATCGAATCCGCTGACCACCTGCACAATCGCCTGATACATACCTGAAGGGTCTCTTCCGATTACAAGAAGGAGTATTGTCGCTACAAGAAAACCAAGAAAGACAACTACAGCAGAAACCATAGCATTGGAACCGGAAAGAAAATCGAGAAGTTTTTTTTCCAGTTCCCTAATTTTAGTCGTCAATCGCTCTTAAGTTTTGCGGAAAACGGGGAAGACGCATCGCCTCTGCAAGAGTAGACGCAACTGTAATTTGACCGTTTGCGATCGCTGCCTTTACAACCTCAAGACTGTCGATAATATTCTGGCTCAGCGCAGGGTTTGCGGCAGAATAACCAACACCTTCAGCCGCTAAATCAAAAGTGATAACCCTTGGATTAAAAGTATTATTTCTAACTGCGTTAAGCGCGTAAATAACGCTGTTCTCAACGCGTTTAAGCATCGATGTAAGAACCGCAGACTCTGTCGCGTTATACAATCCATCTTCGAACTGATCCGAATCTACGCCGATAGCCCAGACATTTCTGCCTGCCGCCCGGTATTCTCTGGCCTGGGCAATTGTTCCGTTGCCGCTGTTTCCTGCCGCGGAAAAAATCGCATAAACGCCTGAATCGTACCAATTCATCGCCTGTATTTTCGCAAGTCCCGGCTCACCCCAGCTTAGAACATAATAGTCAACAAGTCCCGCGTCAGGGATAATCGAAAGAATGCCCTGCACATAACCTACATGAAACTTGGTGATGACAGCGCCGGGAACTCCGCCGATAAAACCAAAGCGCGGATTTTCGATTCCGTCTTCGAGCGCTTTTAACGCAGCCGCTACGCCGACAAGATACGAACCTTCATGCTCGGCATAAGCCGCCTGCATGATGTTTCCGGAACTCAGCCAGTCAACATCAACAATTAAATATTTCTGATCGGGATTATCAGCAGCAACTTCCGTTAATGCATTATCCCATGTAAAACCATTTACAATAATTAAATCGTAACCTTCGTCAGTTGCCTGTCTTAAATTGGGAACATACATGCTGGGATCTGTCGCGGTAACCCAGTCATAAGCTGCTCCTCTTTGCCTTGGCTGTTCCCATGTATCGCCGTAAAAAGTCAAAATACCTCTCCAGGCTGCTGCATTAAAAGATCTGTCATCAATTCCGGTGTTATCGGTAAGCAAACGAACAGAAACTCCCTTATCGACAATCGGACCCAAATCCGATCCTCTCCTTTGACAGGATATTGATACTATCGAAATTAAAATTAAACATACAACAAGAAACTTTCTCATACTTACCTCCAAAAATACAGTAATGGGCATACACGGATTCGAACCATGGACATCCTGCGTGTAAAACAGGCGCTCTAACCAGCTGAGCTATACGCCCCAATTAAATAAACCTAGCGGCTGATGGGAGTCGAACCCACGTCTCCAGCTTGGAAGGCTGGGGTAATAGCCGTTATACGACAGCCGCATCACTCTTCCTTATACTTGCAAAAAGGGGGGAAAATGTCAAGTGCCCCCCGTTTAGCAGCACTCAGGCTACCTTATAGGAACCAATCTATATGTATCATCCATACCGGCATTTGAATACCCCTGCCTAAAAACAAAAAATCCGGGGTCGGTAAAAACCAGTAAATTCATAGAAAGATCATTTATAAGCGCTCGCCCGTAAGAACTCCAATTCTCATGACTATATTCAAATTGATTTCTACTTTCGCCATACCATCGCCATCTTGACATGAAACCGTCTCTTTCATCCGGATGTGTAACAAAATATGTTCCTGCATTGGTAAATAAAAAAATAATGCCAATGGCTTCAGGATCATTACTGTCAACAACTCTCCATGTTCTGCAAAACAAATCAAGCTCGTAAGAAGCGGCCATCCTTTCCGCTTTTACCGCGGAAAAATTGATTTCCCTGTCCGGTTCGTCCAAGGCATAAAAATTGAAATCGACGCCGGTATTATTGTTGTTTGTAATTACCAATCTGCCAAGATCATTCATTACAATTATTTCAGACTGCGGCATGCTATAAGTGCCAAAATAAGCGTTTCTGTTCTGATTGTTTGCAATAACTATATAATTCATGTCATGATTGAACTCAAACGAAAGATATTCGCTTTCGGGAATATTTATTTCCCATTTTTCCGAAAGTGAAAGCGGTATTGATATTGATGTATCTTCGCGAATAATTACTTCATTAAAACCAATTCTTTTTAAATTAACAAGATTACTATTAACCTGATTTGCAGGAATTCCTTTAATTATAACTCTTGTAAAATCAAAATACCTTTCTGCTACGGGGTTAAAATTATTTCTTCTAAGAAGGGCTATGGTGTTTTCCGCGTTCATATCCAACCTAAATGCGCCTACTTGTATTTGATAAAACCTGGCGCTGTCACCGGGCGGAATTCGCCCAATTATTCTATCCGGCAATTGCTGTGCAAAAACGCTAAAAGTAATAATGAATAAATTCAAATATATAAAAATTTGACGCATGTTCACTCCTTTGCCTGTTTTTTATCTTGACATGTTTTAACCGCGAAGGCAAGCGCTTTGGCTGCCGCTTCCCAGCACCAATGAGGGATAAAATCGCCCGGTTTGGCGCTTGTGTCGAGCAGGGAGGCAAGGGCGGCATCTTCTACCACTTCGATTCCCGCCTCATGCGCGATTGAAATGATTTGTTCGGCTTCCCTTCCCCTGCCTGATGCCAAAAGCTGCGGCGCGGGATCGCCTTGCGAATACCCAAGCGCGGACGCAAGTTTTTTCTTTGCCATTACACCGCCTCGTCAATCGTGGGAAATTCATTGCCGAAACCCGACTCAAACGGAAACGCATCTTCGCTCGTTTTGACAAATATGCACTTTAGCGGAACATCAAAATGTTTTGATATTTCCTGTTTATATTGATGATGTTCCCGTTCAGGCAGTTCCATGTTTCGATAAACACACAGCCTTGTTATTTTATCGTTTGCAGATTCAAAAATAAAAATCTCCCTATTGTCACTGACCGACAACCCCTGATCCCTGACACATGAAGAAATATCAATCGCCATGCATGCAGCGCGATTGGAGATTTTTTCGCTGTCCAGTAATATCCTCATTGAAACATTGTATTCCCTGCCGCCTTCTGAGAAATCGAAAGGAAGCACAATCCAACGCTGTCCGTTTTTTCCCGGCAGCCTGTTTAAAATTTCCAGAAGCGAATCTTTTTCCAGATATTCAAAAGCCGCTTTTTTTAGACTATCGCCCGTAATTGCCTCTTCGTTGTCATTTTTGTCTTTTTTTTGTCTGTCCTGCTTTTGTCCGTTTTGCCGCCGCGAATCGGGATCGACAGCATCAACGTACGCTTCAAGACCTTTGGGCGCAAGTTCAACTCCTTTGCTTTCCAAAGCGGCGGCGCATAGGGTAATAGCTTGTTGAACTGATTGCGTCGCGGATGGAACTGATTGCGTCGCTTTTATAATTGATTGCGCTGCCAATCGAACGGATGTATCACCCTGCATTGCGGCTGTTGCGCCTTTTGCAGTTTGCAAGGTATTTTGCTCCAAGACAGGCAAAGCAAGCGCCTGACGGCGAATGTCAGCTAACACCTGCGGCTTTAAGGGCAGGGAAAAAAATTTTGCAAACGAAATAATGGAAGAAGAAAGCCTGTCAGAAGGCAGCCCGGATGCCGGCGCAATCGAAGGGGCAGAGCGGGAATTTGCGGCAGGAGCCGAAGATGCAGCTTTAGCAGCATGTTTGGGCTGCTGTATTTTGGAAGCTGAAGTGTCTCGTATACCTGAATCAATTTTTCCTAACATATTTATCCATAAAATATACCATTTTAAGCATCAATAAAAAAGAGTTTTATTCCTTCGCGGGGAAACCTCTTTTTTACTTCCTGAACTGCTTCTCTTGCCAGAACTGCGCTGTCGTCATCAAGATAACTGATAAGCAAAAAATTCATTTCGGGCCATGTGGCTGTTCCCAAGCGGTATTTCGTTTTTCCCTTGCCGTGTATTTGCGGAAGCAGGGAATAAAAGATATCCTGTATTTTTTCTTCCAATGCGCTGATGATTTCATTTTCTACTGAGCAATTTGCTATTAATTCCATGCGTTTCATGATACCTCCATTAAAAACAATTTTATTTTTTTCTCTGGAAAACGTTGATTAATTTCCCCAACAATGACTTGCGCTTTGGCTGCGTCTTTTTCCTCTAAAAAACTTATTAGTAAAAAGTTTAAGTTAGTCCAAATGCCTGTTTCAGATTTATAATCAGGTTCATCACCGCCCGGTATTTGCGGGAGCAGGGTGTAATATAATCCCTGAATATTATCTCTCAAGGCGCAGATAATTTCCTTTTCTACAGATC
>JGI24695J34938_10000314_pt1 | contig 47830 bp, 37 predicted proteins | sample TergutCo191P3_FD_34938 | JGI IMG/M metagenome (IMG submission 34938)
TCCTNTTATGTATAAAAGATATGTTGATTCTGTTGTTTCCATATTTTGATTCTAGCATTTTTCTTCTTTTTCCACTATATTCCCTGAAGAACCAACAAATTATTTAATTTTTACTTTAATTATAACCGTATAAACTCAGAATTCGCATACGGATAAGAAGTCCGTAGGTCTAATATAAAACTTGACTAAATTATGACTAAATATGTATATAATAATGCGTTATGTGACTACATGGCATATTATAGGACATAAAAAAGCTATTGACATTTTTATTACGTCATGATAAAATAATATATAACATAGCGTCATACGACTTAATGGGACATCTATCAGAGACTTTCCGACCCTCATAATCCGTAGGTCCGGGGTTCAAGTCCCTGAAGGCCCAAGAAAGATAACAAATCATCACAGGAGATTTTTTGCGCTAGCGCGATATCCAGGGACTTGAAGGGCGCGAAGCCGAAAAAACCTCTGTAAAAATATTTGACCTTATTTAAAAACCTTACTCGCCGCGTTTATGCTAGATGAGCGCATCGTGATTTTTTTGATGGGCATTTTATCTTTTAAAAGCGCGTGAAAAAGCTCGCAAAGGTTTTCGCAAGTTGAGACTTTTTTTGTGACAATTATACGGTATTCAGGATATGACCACGCAAGAGGATTGTCTATTTTTTTTAGGGGAACGCAATTTTGCGGGTCATTGTTAATTCCCTCTTTTTTGTAAACAGCCAGAACCGCGTCAAGGAGAGGGTCTCCTTCCTGAAACAATGTCGCGTGATGGAAGTGGTCAACCACTTCCCACGCTTTTTTAAAACCTTCCTTACAGGCGTGCGCGTAACCGGTAACAGGGTCTACTATGTCTTCAAGTTCAATTTCCAAAAGACCCGAATGCCCGTGAAGATGTTTGGCTTCCCTTGGCCAGTTCATAAACCGGTGGGCGTACTGGAAATCAAGCCTAACGATCGATGTATATAAATCATCCATAATTATCTCCTTATAATTAAATTATTGAGTTTAATTCTCAATAAGACATTATACTGTCAATAAAATATTTGTAAAGAAAAATAATTTTTCATTTTGATGTTCAATTTTAAAATTAGGATTTTCCTCACCGATATATGGTTAAATTTAGATTGTCCGTCAACTTTACACTTAACACTTGTCGATATATAATTTAATCATGTCCAATCTTTTATCGAGTTTCGCGGCGCCTGTAAAAAACATGTTTTATAACCTCGGTTTTTTCGCGAAAACTTTAAAGGGAGTCGGCAGATTTACCCGGAATAAAGCGTCATACAAAATCCTTGTTATGCAAATTCTTTTTACGTTTGTTCACGCTCTCGGGATTTCGACGCTTTTGGCGCTCGCGATAGGAGCCGCTGTAAATATAATCGGCGTTCCGTTTCTGACCATGCTAAACCAGCAATCGCTTATGTATACGCTTTTGATCATGTTTATAATGAGGGAACTAGGACCGCTTTTAACGGCTTTTATCGTTATCGCGCGTTCAGCGACCGCTATCGCGACGGAAATCGCCGGTATGGTTATTTCGCATGAAGTCGAGGCTTATATCTCGGTTGGCGTTGATCCAATTGAGCATCTTGTTGTGCCGAGGTTTTTAGGCGTCACAATATCAATGATTTTAATGAATATTTACTTCTCTGTTTTCGGGCTCGCAGGCTCTTATATTATCGCAATGATGTTCAGCTCGACGCCTATGGAGTACTATTTTACAAGCCTTCTTCAGAATCTGCATATACAGGACATTCTGCTTTCTTTGGTAAAAAGCGTCGCTTTTGGCGCGATAATTTCCATAACCGCTGTTATACAGGGATTCTCGGTAGAAAGAGCCAGCACCGAGGTTCCGGTCGCTGGTCTTAAAGCTGTTTCCAGCGCTTTCGTGCTTTGTATAGTGGTAAATGTTCTTTTATCAGTGTTATACTATGTATTAGCTTAATGGCAGGTATTATCGAACTGAAAAATATCACCTTCTCGGCTCAGGATGACAAGAGAATTGTTCATGATGTGTCGGTTAAATTTACCAGAGGCAAAATCACAGGCATTGTAGGTCCGTCAGGCTGCGGGAAAAGCACTATACTTAAAATATCCGCCGGACTGCTTATACCCACCGAAGGCGAGGTTTTTTATAACGGGCAGAATATCGCGTACATGAATTACGCCGAAAATCTTCAGTTTCGCATGCAAAGCGCGTTTGTTTTTCAGGATTCCGCGCTTTGGGCTAATCAGGATTTATATCAGATACTGGAGCTTCCGCTGCGGATTCATTTCCCCAAGATGGATAAAAAGGAGAGGCAAAAACGGGTTAAAGAAGCCGCGGAACTCGCGGGTTACAAGAAAGATTTATTTATCCGCCCTTCGCGGTTATCAATGGGCGAGCAGAAACTTATCGCTTTCGCTAGGGCGATGATTTGCAATCCCGATCTTTTATTTCTGGATGAATGGGTGGAATCGCTTGATGAAACATCGGCTGAAAGGCTGATTAATGTCGTAAGACGGAGGCAGAGAGAGGGGGCTTCTGTCATTTTTGTATGTCATGATATGCGGATTATTATCGATTTAGCCGATTTTATAGTAATAATAAATGAAGGGAAGGTAACGGCTGACGCTTCAAAAGAATCGTTAATAAGCGACTTACTTTTAAATGATTTTCTTAAGATAGGAATAGCTTCATGAAATTTTCAATTCGGCATGCTGATAAAATTGTTGGATTTTTGGTAATTCTCGCTCTCGCGATACTGGTTTTTGTGATTTTCATGCTGGGCAGAAATCAAAGATGGTTTGTTCAGGATTTTGAATATAACACTTATCTTGACTCAGCAACCGGAGTCAGCCCTAATATGGCGATTTCATATAAAGGCTTTACAATAGGGCATGTAAAAAGAATCGGACTTACTGATGATAATCTTGTGGAGGTTTTTTTTACGATTTTTCAGGAATATACTCACAGAGTAACCGACGGGTCGTTAGTCGAAATCGCGAGCAGTCCTATTCCCGGATTGGGCGGAGGCATTAATTTTCATCCCGGCAAACAAACTACCCAAATTCCAAACGGAGGCTTTATTCCGGAAATTAACTCAGCGGAAGCCAGAGAGCTCAGGCGAAGAGGGTGGACCGATGTTTCCGTATCAAGCGACAGCCTTGTAAACATTATTAATCAGGTAAGTTCGCTTTTGGAAAATTTGAACATGGCTATTGAAGGTTCTGACGGATATCAGGAACTGGTTCTTGGGCAGATTATAGCCGATCTCGCGGGCACAATATATAACATCAATTCATTAACAGGAACCCTGCCAGGGCAGATTATGAATATTATTTCGCCGATACCGGATCAACTTTTCGGCGTTGTTGATTCTCTTACAGAACAGCTAAACCCGTCTTTAAATAATCTGGCAAGGCTGACGGAACAGGTAATTGATATCGCTGATTCGGTTACGGAAATCGCGCAGCAAGCCGCGGATCCATCGGGCGTTATAATGTCATTCATGGATGGAGAGGGACCAATATATGACAGCATAGTGTCCGCGGTTTCATCGTTGTCAGGAATTGTCAGCAGTCTTGAGAAAACCGCGGAATTTATACCCATGCAGCTTCCGCAGCTATCGGTTATCATCGGCGAAATTAATACTGTGATTAGATCGGTTCAGGATATTCTAATATCTGTCGCGAATAACCCGCTTTTAAGAGGCGGGATACCCGAACGCGTTGAAACAGGACCGGGTGGAGCGAGTCCAAGGAATCTTGGTTTTTAGTCAGAGGTGGTAATGAAAAAATTTTATATTGTTTATTTGTTTGTCTGGATATACGCTGTAATTTTCGCTTCCTGTTCATCAGTACCGAAAAATCCCGGAGATATTTATATATTAAGGCCGCAGGTTGAAAACGGGCTTGAAACCGCCAACAGAGAAGCCGCGAAAGGAAATTTTGTAAACGCTCTTTTATTATTAACAGGATATAAACGAAGCGCCATTTTAACGGATGACATGTCTTTAATAGTTCGCGTAACGCTCTCCAGAGGCAACGTATTTTTTTCTCTTGGCAGATTTGATGAGGCTTTCGCCGAATGGGATTACGCGCTAAAAGAGGCGGTGTTATCCGGTAACGCTGAGTTAATTTCCATCAGTAAAATTTTTTACGCCAGAGGAAATCTTTTGTCAGGAAAGTCCTCAGCTCAGGCGGTTTATGATGAGATAACCCGCGAAAGCGCGAATATTAAAAACAGGCTTTACACCGCGTTTTCATGGCAGGTAAGAGGTCTCGCGTTACGCGAATTAGGCAGATGGCGCGAAGCAGAAGACGCTGTAAGGCAGAGCCTCTCGATTCATGAAAAAGACAGGCATCTTGAAAACGCCTCTTATGACTGGTATATTATAGCGTCAATAAGATCGCTCTCTGGCAGTCTAGCGGGCTCTTTACAGGCGCTTGAAACATCAATCGAGATCGATCGCCGCATTGAAAATTCATGGGGGCTTGCTACAGGCTGGCGCGCCAAGGGAGATGTTCTGCGCAAGGATGGAAGAGAAGCCGAAGCAATTGAAGCCTACGGCAGAGCCAAAACTATTTTCGAGCAGATGGAGAATTTTCAGGAAGCGCTTGAGACAGAAAAAAAAATTAACAATTAAATCCTATATAATTTGGTTTTCACTTAAGGAGAAGAGATGGACAATATTTTTATGAACACCTATCACAGGCTGCCTGTAACTTTTTCAAGGGGAGAAGGTTCGTGGCTTTTTGATATTAACGGAAAAAAGTATCTTGATTTTGGAACCGGAATCGCGGTTAATTTACTAGGGCACAATTATCCGCCTTTGGTCAGAGCTGTAACGGAACAAGCGTCAAAATATTTTCATGTGTGCAATTATTATTTAAGCGACGCTAGTTCCGCCTTCGCGGAAAACCTTGTGGAAGCGTGCGTTCCAGGCGGAATGAAAAATGTATTTCTGGCTAACTCCGGCGCTGAGGCGAACGAAGGCGCTTGCAAGCTCGCGAGAAAATATTCGCTATTAAAATACGGAGCAGGAAGGCATACAATCGTTACGCTTAACGGAAGTTTTCACGGGAGAACAATCACGACGTTAGCCGCCACAGGACAGGATAAGTTTCACAAGGATTTTGGCCCTTTTACCGAGGGGTTTAAGCATATCCCATCGGGCGATATTGAGCTGCTGGATAAAGCGCTTGATGAACTTACAGTCTGCGGTCTTTTGATAGAAGCGGTTCAGGGTGAAAGCGGCATTTATCCCCAATCGCGGGAGTTTATCGCGGCCGCTGCCAGGCTGTGCGCGCAAAGGGATATCCTTTTAATGTTTGATGAAATTCAATGCGGCATCGGAAGAACAGGCACATTTTTAGCTTATGAGCAGTACAAAGACTGGGAAGGCAATCCGTTAAAAGCGGATATTGTAACATTGGCGAAAGGACTTTCCAGCGGAATCCCCTCGGGAGCTGTTCTAGCGGGCGTTAAAACATGCAGCGTTTTTTCCGCGGGCGATCACGGCAGCACTTTCGGCGGGAATCCCATCGCCGCCGCCGCGGGACTTGTTGTTTTAAAAACGGTTAACAATCCTGAGTTCATGTCAGAAATTGTCCGCAAAGGCGAGTTGATTCAGACCGCGCTTAAAAATAATCCCAAAATAAAGGAAGTTCGCGGCAAGGGACTTATGATAGGCATTGATATCGAAGAAAGCTCATGGCTTGTATTAAAAGCCGGGATCGCGAGAGCTGACGCTTCAAAAAACCAATGCGGTCTTTTAATGCTGTCCGCGGGCGCCAACACCCTAAGAATTTTCCCCGCGTACACAATAACAGACAGCGAGATTGAGCAGGGGCTTGAGATACTTTTTGAGCTTCTTAATTAAAATTTTGTTTCATTCCGTAAGATAGTCAATCTCTCCTTCACCTAACGCTTTTAATATTCTGCGTTTTATATCTCCGTCTTCTCCTATAAAATTTTTTATTTTGCTTCGTATGTCGCGCCTTTTAGAGTTTTGCCCATACGGGCATGTGCAGGCGTTTTTAAGGATGCTCTGTTCCGCCGCGCAGGAGATTATAATATTTTCCTCGATTAACGCGAGAGGGCGTATCAGGCTTACAGGATATTTTCTGTAATTTAATAACACAGGCATAGCGAGAAGCGCGCCTTTGGAAAACATATTCATAAAAAAAGTTTCGATTATATCGTCAAGATGATGGCCTAAAGCGATTTTATTAAAGCCGTTATCGACAGCGTATTTTAAAAGCTCAGTACGCCTTTGAGTAGAGCACCAGTAGCAGTTCATTTTTCTGTTTTCTTTAAGCCTTCCTATAACAGGAACAAATAAATCCGTAAACGGGATTCCCCATTCGCCAAGCCTTTGGCGTAACGCTGATTTTTTGCAGCACGCGCAGAAATCAGTGCTGATATGCAGAGCGCTAAGTTCGTAATTAAATTTCAGAGCCGGTTTAATTGCAGATAACGCCCACGCTAGTACGCTTGAATCCTTTCCCCCGGATACGGCGATAAGAACGCGGTCGCCTTCTTTTATTAATGAGCGTTCCAGTATGGCTTTAACAGAGAATTTTTTAACTATTTCACCCGCGCTTGTTTTCCTGTACAGCCTGTTCATAGCGTTAAAACATCCTGATTTTCGCCAATAATATCGCGTATAACAAGGCTCGCGAGCAAAAGACCCGCGCTGGCGGTTACTGTTACAATGCTTCCGTTGATTCTTTTTTTACTGCTGGCGTTTAAAAATTTATTATCGCTGGGAGTATCATCCTGGTCTAAAGCGCTGGAAATATCTACAGGCGGGTGATTTTTAATTTCTTCATCGCTGTAAACCGCTGTAAAATCTCCTTTAAAGCCGCGCTTTTTTAGCCCTTGCCTTACAAGCCGCGCTAAAGGACAGCCTTTGGTTTTCCATATAGATGAGATTTTTATTAAGGACGGATCAAGTTTTAGCGCCATACCCATAGAAGAATAAAGGGTAACTCCCGATGTAATGACTTTTTCGATTAAATCAAGCTTATGATTTATAGTGTCAATCGCGTCTATCACATAATCAGCTTTTTCTATGTTAAATTCATTTTCGTTTTCGCGCGAAAATAATTTATTATATGATGTTACTTGACATTCAGGGTTTATTTCAAGCAGGCGCGTTTTCAGGCATAACGCTTTGAATTTTCCCAAGGTGAGGGACGTCGCTTCTGTCTGCCTGTTAATATTTGACGCTAAAACAATGTCATTGTCGATAATTCCGATGTTTCCTACGCCGCTTCGCGCGAGTGCTTCGGCAGCCCAGCTTCCGACTCCTCCCGCGCCGAATATAAGCGCTTTGGTGTTTTTTAATTTTTCTAAATTGTCATTTCCGATAAGCAATGAAATTCTGCTAAATAAGCCCTCGCTAAGGCGCGAAGGCGCGGGGGAAGAAATTTCTGTATGATTTTTTTTCTTTTTTATATATCTTTCTTCCTCAGAAAATATACATCCGCAGTATTTTTGCGCGTATAATCCCCTGGCGCGGGAAGCTGCCTGCCCTTCGCGGAACAGCGGACGAAAATCCCTGTAAAGAAAATCGATTTTGTGTTTTATGGCGGCGTCTTTAGCGGTTTTTATTATCGCTTCATGATTCTGATAAGGGCTTATTAATAAAGTGGTAGTAAACGCGGAATAGCCGTTTTCCGCGGCGAAAACCGCCGTTTTTTCCAGGCGCGTACTGTAGCATATTTCGCATCTCGCGGCGTTACGCGCTTGTTCATTAAACGTATTTGATGTTTCCCTTAAAAATAATTCAAGGCCGTAATCTTTTTCTATAAACGCTGTTTTTAATTTTTCGTTATCCGCGAACAATTTTAGGCAATCGCGTCTTGCCTTGTATTCGGTAAACGGATGAATATTCGGGTTATAAAAGAAAATTTCAGGCTCAATTTTTTCTTCGCGAAGCGCTTTTACGCATGAAACGGAACAGGGAGCGCAGCAGCAGTGTAATAATAATTTCATAACATGCTCACAGGATCAACGTCAATCTCAAGATAGGTTTTGGCGTCCTTGCCTTTTTCGTAACGCGGCAGGATTTCTTTTGTAATCATCTGGAGCGAGTTCATGGAAGGACAGCGTAAAATTAAATGCCGCCTGTAATTATTATTTATTATTCCGATAGGACATTCCGCGGGTCCCAGCATATCTATTTTTGAATTTTTTTGAATCATTGAAAGAGCGATAGAGGATATTCTGTTAATCGCGGCTGACGCGCGGCTCTCTTCTTTTGATCGGACAGTAAAGCGGATCAATCTTGAATACGGAGGAAATCCAAGAGCCTTTCTTTGTTTTAACTCAGCGTCAAAAAAACCTTTAACGTCAAGCGCGCATGATCGGCTTATAACAGGATCATCCAGTCGTAATGTCTGCACAATTACCTTGCTGTCCGGGAAATATCTTCCCGCGCGTCCCGCGACCTGAACAATAAGCGAAAATGTTCTTTCGGCCGCGCGGAAATCCGGAAGATGAAGCCCTGTGTCGGCGAAAATTACCCCGACAAGCCGCACGCCGGGAAAATTTAATCCTTTGGCGACCATCTGCGTTCCAAGCAGAATATCAATTACTCCTGTTTTGAATAACGACAATGTTTCCTCAAGGTTTTTAAGCCGCGGGGACGGTTCGTTATCTGAAATATTTATTTTTTCTGTTTCGCCCGCTGTTTTTTTTGACGCTGTATCCGCGTCAATACGCCTGATTCTCAAATCAGGGAACGCGCGTTTAACTTCATCCTCGATCATTTCTGTGCCAAAGCCGCGGTAACCCGCCTCGACGCAGCCGCATTTTGGGCATAAGGATGGAGGCGCTTCAAAGTAGCCGCAGTAGTGGCAGATACACCGGCCGCGGCTTTTATGCCATGTAAGAGAGACCGAGCATCTTTTGCAGGTCAGCTCCCATCCGCACTGGGGGCACTGATAAAAATACGCGAAACCTCTGCGGTTTAAAAAAAGAATTGTCTGTTTTCCCATCCCTGCCGTTACGCGAATTTCTTCTTTTAATTCTTTTGTAAGGCACCCGCTTGTTTTTGAGAGATTGACAGGTTTTATTTCCGGCATGGAGCCTCCGGAAACGCGCTGCAGTAAATCAAGGCGTTTTATGTATCCGTCCGCCATAAGTTTCCACGCTTCCGCGGAAGGAGTAGCGGATCCCATAACCATGCGCGCGCCTTCGCTCTGGCATCTTTTATGCGCGATCTGGCGGGCGTGATAACGCGGAGTGTTTCCGGATTTATATGAGCTGTCATGTTCTTCGTCGATTATTATAAGCCCGAGATTCGGCACAGGCGCGAAAACCGCGCTTCTGGGTCCTATCACTACCTTGGCATCGGTCTTCCTGATTTTTATCCACTGAGCGAGGCGGGAAGAAGGACTCATACCCGAGTGTATCGCCAAGGCTGATTGTCCGAAACGGCTCGCGATCATTTTCGCGGTTTGATGCGTCAGGGAAATTTCCGGCACAAGGTATATTACTGATTTTCCCGCGTTCAACATATGCTGGGCGGCGCGCAAAAAGACTTCGGTTTTTCCTGATCCTGTAACGCCGTAAAGGTAAAACATTAAAGGCGCCGCCGGATCGGGAACGCCGGGCCGCGTCCGATCAATTGTGATTTCGCGTAACGCGGCGGCCTGCTCACCGGAAATTGATAGAGTATTGCGTTCTTCTTCCTCATAATAAGAGGCGAGGTCAGGTTCAATTCCTTTTCGTCCTGACGGAATCATCGCTCTTAGAGCCTGTCCCGCGCCGCAAAAATAAAAATCCGCCATCCAGAAAGCGATTTCAATATCTTTTTGATCAAATAAAATTTCTGAATCAACTACGCGGCGGATTTTTTTCACAGCTTCAGGTTTTATATCTAAAGGAGGCAGCTCCTCTTTTCGCGCGATGATAAACCCAAGGCAGTCTCTTCTTCCAAAAGGAACCATAGCGCGTTTGCCGACTGCCGCTAAAGCCTTATCGTCAATCTGGTAAGTAAAGGTTTGGCTTGAGGGAATATCAAAAATCAAATCGAAATAACTTAACGCCAACTCAGTTCTCCGGTTCCGCGTTAGTATCGAGTTTTGATCTTAAGAGCTTTAAATCTTCCCACGCCGGGCGTTTCAAATCCTCGCTGCGTAAAAGTGCCGCGGGATGATAAGTAACCAAAAGCTGACAGGTAAATTCGCCTGAGCTAAAGGTTGTAAAACTTCCCCGCGTTTTATTGATTGGATCAGATGTTTTTAAAAGAGCGTGAGCTGAAATTCTTCCCGCGGCCAGGATATATTTTGGCTTTAATAATTCTATCTGACGGATTAAAAACCGCGAGCAGGCTTCTGTTTCTTCCGTGCGCGGCTCCCGGTTTAAAGGCGGTCTGCATTTTACCGTATTCGCGATAAACGCGTTTTTATCGCGCGAAAGCCCGATAGAATCTAGCATCTTGTCAAGAAGCTGACCAGCTTTCCCGACAAACGGACGGCCTTGTTTATCTTCATCCTCGCCCGGTCCTTCGCCGATTACCATCACAACAGGCGCTATTACGCCTTCGCCGGGAACCGCGTTCATTCGTTTTTCGTGAAGAGGGCAATTTTTACAGGCTTTTATTTCAGCGGCGATATTTTCAAGAGAATCGCCTGAGTGTCGCTCGCTTCGCGAAACAGCGCGTGATTCCGCGTTATTTATAAGCGAGGCGTCATCCTCAAAATTATACTCAACGCGCCGGGTTCTGTAACCAGAACATAGAAAATCATTTGCGGTGTCTAAAAATTCCGCGATTCTATATTTTTCCGCTAACTCCATGCGAATTATTATACCATATTTAAAAAGCGCCTGACACCGCTAATATTTCCATAAACAAATATAGCGTATCCTGTAGACAACCACGCTATATATGTGGTACTATGCTTTATTGACAATTACGCTATATGTAGGGTACTATATATGACAGGTTTCAGGAGAACGGCGCTATATGCGATGTCCCCATTGCGGAACAATCGAAGACAAAGTAATTGAGTCCCGATCTTTGGCGAACGGGGATTCGGTGCGAAGGCGCAGGGAATGTCTAAGCTGCGGTTACCGGTTTACAAGTTATGAAAAAATCGATGAAAGGCAGTTTATGGTGGTCAAAAGAGACGGCAGGCGGGAGCCGTTCGATCGCGAAAAACTGGAACGCGGGGCAGCGCGGGCGCTTGAGAAAAGGCCTTTTTCGCGAATGCAGATTGAAAATCTGATTAACGAAATTGAAGATGAAACAGCCATTTTAAGCAAGGGCAGCCGCGAGATATCAAGCTCGATAATTGGCGACTTATTGCTTGAGCAGCTTGGCAAGCTTGATAAAGTCGCGTATATCCGGTTCGCTTCGGTGTATAAACAGTTCAGCGATCTGGATGAGTTTATCGATGAAATTAAGAAAGTAGGAGTAGACAATATAAAATCTTGAGGTAAAGTGCCCGGCTGTTTTTAGAATAAATAGCGGGGCATGCCGGTTAGGGGTGGGTTCCCTATGGGTTAATCAGAAGAGGCTTAGAAGACTTTAGTTTTTATAAAGCTTAAAAAATCTGATTTTCCTTTAGGAAAAAACCGGCGTCAGCGGGGAAACAGAGCGCTTTTAGTAACGCCCTGTTCCCTGAAGTTTCTTATGATCGCGCGATTTTTCGCGCGATCTTTTTTTTAATAAAAACGGATACCTATGGTAACTGTATTGATTTTTATGTTATTATGAGAAAATGAGAGATGTTAGATGAAAATAGGGTTGGATACCTTTGCCTGTGACGGCGGCAAGTCCGCAGTGGGTATGTATGTAACCCAATTTTTGAAAAATATTCCGCCATCTGGAGAAGCTCTTTTTGAGCTGTTCGGCTGGGAGTACGACAGATACGCGTATTCAGGGGCGGCGCCCAATTTTGAATTTATCCCGCAATGCTCATTACACGGAAGGACCGCCTGCTCGTTATGGCATATCTATAAATATCCCAAATTCGCCGCGGCGAGAAAATATAACGCGTGTTTTTTTCCCGCGGCGCATAAATCGCTTCCGAATAAATCCCCGTGTCCGTCTATCGGCGTTGTCCACGATCTCGCCGCTTATTGGGGGAAAGGCAGGACTCACTCGCAGTTTGACAGATTTCTGCGGATGATTCTGCCAAATATGCTGCGGCACCTTGACATTATAATCGCTGTAAGCGAATGGATAAAAAATGAGTTAATCGAGAAAGTTCATGTAAAAGAAAACAGAATTGTTGTTATCCCTAACGGGATTGATCATTCATCGTTTTATCCAAGGCAGCGCAATGAAGAGAGCGTTATTTTAATCCAGCCGTTTAGCTTTAAGCGCCCTTATGTGCTTTGCGTCTCCCGATTGGAACATCCTATAAAAAATCATGTAAGGCTGATAGAAGCGTTTGGAATTTTCAAGGAAAGGACAAAATTTCCCCACAGGCTGGTGCTCGCGGGAGGCGACAGCGTTAACGCGTCGGCCGCCAAGGAAGCCGCCTCAACCTCACCGTGGCGCAATGATATTTTCTTTACAGGGCATTTTCCTGTGACAAGTCTCCCCGAGCTTTACAACGGCGCGGATTTCGCTGTTGTTCCCTCGATGTACGAAGGCTTTGGCATGGGAGCCCTTGAGGCTTTCGCCTGCGGAGTGCCGGTTATCTGCGCCCGCGCCGCTTCTCTTCCCGAGACCGCTGAGCACGCTGCCCTTTATTTCGATCCTTTGGATACTGAGGATATGGCTGACAGGATGGTGACAGTTTCCACTGACCGCGAGAAATACAATGAATACCGGAAGCTGGGGCTGGAAAGAGCCAAATCGTTTTCATGGGAGCGAAGTGTAGAGCGCGCGCTGCAGGTAATTTATCAGACAGCGGGTAAATAAAAAACTAAAGTTAATCGAGTCTTTTCCAAAACTCGGTTAGTTTTGAAAAAACCTCAATCTACAAAAGGTATATTCTCATGCAGGAAATACCACTGCTCATAGTGTTCCTCAAGAACGCTTTGCAGATTGCTGAACATTACCTGAGCCATATTTTCAACTTTTATGTCTACAGGCACAAGGCGCATTTTTATGTTATCACCTGTTCTAATCATAAAGACATTAAGGATTGTTACATTTCTGTGCGCGATTTTTAAAAGCCTGTCAAGGCCAGCGCCTCCTAAAACTTTTTTATTAAAAAGCCTGACAGGTATTGAGTGGGGCGTTTCCTCATCAAACACGGTAAAAAGAACTTCTTTTCTGTCTAAAACCCTCGCCATAAGAAACGCGCTGTTTAATTGAGGCTTGCCGATTTCTATAAATTTGATCGGCGCGAACATACCGCTTTCTTCCATAGCGTTCGCGAAATCATGAATCCTGTCGGAAAAATTCTGCGTGGAAAATTTTAATACCGCGTTTGTAGGAATATTTAAATACGACAATGCCGGGATAGTGCATTCAACAGCGCCAAAGTGCGATACCGCGGCAAGAACAGAACCCTTTCGCATAGCTTCTTCCAGCTGATCTTTTGCCTGCGATAAATCTATCCGGTTTTTAACAAAATCCGCGAGCTGTTTTGGAGTTCCCGCCAGCGGGAGTATTTTCTCGGCGTAATGAAAAATTATATTTTCCTGAACGCGCTTTATTGTGTTAGCGTCCGAAGGCAGACCGAAACTTTCAAGATTATGTTTTATTGTATCGCCTTCCTCCGGATTTTTTTCATAATATTCGCTGCTCTTTTCCAATAATATACCTTTAATCTCATCATAGGTTCTCCCTCTGATTGAGGAAAGAATGTCATGTGATTGCAGTATTTTGCTTAAACTCATTTTATCTCCACTTTAAACAATTATACCTTGTTTCAGCTATTTTTTTCCAGTAACAATTTAATACATTTAGTTATACATACACTGGCGCATTTGCCGCACCCGTCACATTTATTGTAATCAATAACCGCGATGTTATCAGTTATTGTTATAGCGCTTTGAGGACATTCTTTAACGCATTTTGTACAGGCGATACAGCCTGACGCGCATTTTTTGCGCGTAATCGCGCCCTTTTCTATATTTTTACAGGCAATGATTACCGGGATATCCGCTTTTTCTATTGAGATTAAACGGCTTGGGCAGGTTTTTACGCAAAGCCCGCAGCCTGTGCATTTTCCCGCTATTACGCGCGCTAGTCCGCCTTCCACGCAAATCGCGTCCGACGGACAGACGACTTTACAATCGCCGTAGCCAAGGCAGCTAAAAGCGCATGAACTCTCACCTTTAAAAACGTTTTTTGCCGCCATACAGGATTCTATGCCGTTATACTTCATTTTTTTATTTTGCCCGCTTCCGCGGCATGAAATTACCGCCATTTTCGCCTCGATGCCCGCGGCTTCTACTCCGAGTATTTCGCTGATTTTCGCGAGTAAAGACGCGCCGCCAGGAGCGCACAAGTTGGACTTCGCGTTTTCTTCGATTAGGGCAGAGGCGTAAGCTGAGCAGCCGGGGTATCCGCACGCGCCGCAATTCGCTCCGGGCATTATATTTGACAACAGCGCTATCCGATCATCAATTTTTACATACATGAATTTAGAAGCGATACTGAGTATGGCGGCGCAGATAACGCCAATTGATGTTACAGAAACAACCGCGGTTATAATCGCGCTCATAGGATCTCCTACCTGAAAATATTTTCGATTACGCCGTTAAATCCAAAAAAAGAAAACGAAAGAATAGCCGCCGAGATCAGCGTCAGAGGCAGACCTTTAAAGGAAGCCGGAGGGTCTGTGTTTTCGGTGTATTCGCGTATGCCGGAAAAAATCACCATGCCTAGAAAAAAGCCAAGACCGGAGCCGAACGCGTTAACTAAAGATTCTATATATGAGTACTCATTTTTTATGTTTACAATTGTCACAGCGAAGATCGCGCAGTTGGTTGTCATAAGAGGTAGATAAATTCCAAGCAGTTTATAAAGCGATTGTATATATTTTTTTAATACTATCTCAATTATTTGCACAAGGGTCGCGATAACCAGAATAAAAACAATTGTCTGAAGGTATCCAAGCCCGTTTTTATTTAATACAAACATTTGTATCGGCCATGTTACGGCGGTCGCGAGAATCATCACAAACAAAACGCACGCGCCCATACCAACCGCGCCTTTTTGATCTTTGGAAACGCCGAGAAACGGACATACTCCAAGGAACTGGCGAAGGACATAATTGTTTACTAAAACAGCGCCAATGATTATTGTTACTAGCAGTTTATAGTCCATTAATTCGCTCCTGTTTGACCGCGCGCCGCCAGCTCGCAGACAGACCTTGAAGGGCATCCGCCGCATCCAAAATCGCCTTTTTTAATCGCTTTTCCTTTTGACGCTTTATTTATCGCCGCTATCAAAAGCCCGAACGCGATAAACCCCCCTGGAGCCAGCGTAAAAGCCTCAACGCTGTTATCTGAAAGCCACGGGATTTCCAAGCCGAACCACGAGCCTGAGCCGAATATTTCACGTAACGATGAAATTAATAAAAGCGCCAAAGTAAAGCCTGCTCCCATGCCTACAGCGTCTATAACTGAATCAGGCACGCTGTTTTTATTCGCGAACATTTCAGCGCGGGCGAATACAATGCAGTTGACCGCGATAAGGGGGAGAAAAATCCCAAGCGCCTGATAGAGATTATAAGCGTAAGCTTCCACAACCATCTGAACAATTGTCGTAAACCCCGCGATTAAAATAATGTAACATGGTATGCGTACTTTATCGGGAATGCTTTTTCGCAAAAGAGAAATCGCGGTATTTGAACCCAATAAAACAAAAGTAGTGGCGATTCCCATTCCAAGCGCGTTCTCCGCCTGAGTGGAAACCGCGAGCGCGGGGCATATACCCAATATAAGCACTAAAACAGGATTTTCCTTAATTATTCCATTTAATAATATCGTCAATTTTTTACTCATGTTTTTTCGCCCCTTACCTGTGACCGTGAACTAACTCAAAAGCCGTAAAAGCGTCCCGCACGCCGTTTCTGTAAGCGTTAGATGAAATTGTCGCGCCTGTAACCGCGGCGATATCCAAAAGATACCTGTCTTTGCCGTGATACTGGCTTTCATGAGGTTCAGAGAAAACCGGATCGGTCATTCCTTTTGTTTCCGTATGGGAGAGAACCCGCGTTCTGATTATTTTCCCGAAAACATCGATGCCGCAGATCATGTTTATATCGCCGCCGTATCCCGGAATTGTTATCATAAAAATGTAGCCGGCGTTGCCAGCCGCTTTATAAACTTCTGTGATTGTTCTGGGAAGACCCTCAACTACAATTAACTCAAAATCGTCGGCTGAGGGGATTATTTGTCTTCTCGCTTCAGCCGCGCGCGCCGCCGAGGCGATCTGAATAACAGGAGCTGTAAAATTGTTTACCAAAGCCAGAGTTCCTGAAACAAAAAGACAGATAAGCGACAGCGCCAATATAGGAATAATATAATCATTTTTCATTTATACTTTCCTCCTAACGCTTTTCTGAAAGATATTTTATTAATGTAGGGAACCAGCATATTCATGAATATAATCGCGAATGACACGCCTTCGGGGTAGCTTCCAAAAAGCCTGATCACAACGGTGATTATACCGCAGCTTAACGCGAAAATGGCGCGCCCAAGTTCTGTCTGCGGGGTTGTCACATAATCAGTGGCGCAAAAAATCGCGCCTAAAAATAAACCGCCTGTAAGCAGATGATATACCGCGAAGTCGATCCCGCCCGCGGCGGCGGATAATAGAAAAACGGTTCCGATAAATATCAGCGGAACGGTCGGCGTGATTACGCGCCTTATTAAAAGATAAATAAAACCAATTATTAAAGCCAGCTCGCTTGTTTCTCCTATGCAGCCGCCGTGCGTTCCCAAAAATAAATCCCATTTGCTTTGTAAAGCGTAGGTTTCTCCCCTGAACATGTTGAACAGGTGCGCTAAAGGAGTCGCTCCTGTTACTGTGTCAAAGGGCATTACCCATGTTGTCATCGTTATGGGAAACGCCAAAAACATTACAACGCGGGCTGTCAGCGCGGGGTTCGCGAAATTTTTCCCAAGCCCGCCAAAAAGCTGTTTTATTAATATTATCGCGATAAAACTTCCGAAAACCGCCTGCCATACCGGAATTGTTACAGGCAGATTATAAGCCAGTATTACTCCCGTAAGGGCGGCGGAAAAATCATGAATAGTGTTTTTTCTTTTTAGAAGTTTCTCAAAACCCCATTCAAAGAAAACGCAGGAGGCGGCGCAGACGAATGTAATTAAAATCGATCGGGGACCGAAAACCCAGACGGCGACCGCGAGGGCGGGGAGGAGCGCGATAATGACATCTAACATGATCCTGTTTGTCGTAAGCTTATCGCGGATATGAGGAGCAGGCGAGACAACCATGATATTTTCGCTCATTTCGCCGCCTCCTTATTCGCCGCTTTTAGCGCCGCTTTTTGCGCTTGTTCATATTCCCATAAGATATTTTTGGATAACGCGATTACCTGAGTAAGAGGTCTTTTCGCGGGGCAGATGTATGTGCAGCAGGCGCACTCAGCGCACATATTTACTTTGAATTTTTTCAGAAGTTCCGGCTTTTTTAACTCATACGCGCTTTCGATATTTGGCGGCATCAGGTTCATCGGACAGTTAAAAATACAGCGTCCGCATTTTATACAGGGAGAAGGCTCAGGCAGCGAGGCGTCTTTTTCAAGGAACGCTAAAACGGCGTTTGTAATTTTGACAATCGGAATATCAATATTTGGTATCGCGATACCCATCATCGGTCCGCCTAAAGTCACTTTTTTTACGCCGCTGTTTAGTTTTCCTTCGGTTAAAAGTCCGCCCGCGAATTCCAAAATGTTTCGCACAGGCGTCCCGATTGGAGCGATTACATTTAACGGGTTTTTAACAGCGGATCCGTCCACCGTCACGCATTTTGTCACAAGCGGACAGCCTGTTTTTATGTACTTCGCGAATGTCGCGACTGTCGTGCAGTTTACGACAATACATCCGACATCCGGCAGCCTTCCGCCTTCGGGGACTACGCGCCCTGTCACATTGTAAACTAAAACTTTTCTCTCGCCCTGCGGATACAGGGACGGAAGAACCCGCACGGATATCCCGTCCTTTCCTTCGCATAACGTTCTTAATTTTTTAATCGGTTCGGGCTTGTTTTTTTCTATGCATATAACGATATTTTCAGGTTTTAAATATTCTTTCATCATAAGAACGCCGTCCCAGACATCTTCAGTCTGATCCACCATCGTTCTGGTATCGGATGTGATATACGGCTCGCACTCGGCGCCGTTTACAAGTATATAATCAAGCTGTACAGATTCTTTTAGGGTGAACTTTGGCGCTGTCGGGTATCCCGCGCCTCCTAATCCTACAACCCCCGAATTTCTTACAGCTTCAAGAAATTCCTTTAAATTTGTTACCTGTACTGGCGCGATTCCTTCCCACGGCGTCTGGTTTCCGTCCGAGGCTATCGTGATTGTTACCGCTTTTTCGCCTGTAAGACCGTCCAGCACGTCAACACTTTTAACAGAGCCGGAAACGCTCGCGTGAACAGGCGATGAAACAAATCCTGAAGCTTCGCCGATAACTTGCCCGACTTTCACATAATCGCCTGTTTTTACAATAGGGTTAGCGGGGGTTCCTGAGTGCATTGACATCGGAAGTTTTACTTCTCGCGGAACAGGTATGGTTTTTGGCGCGCTTTTATCTGTATTTTTATAATGCGGCGCGTGGATTCCTCCGCAGCGGTTTTTATAGTTATCGGGTTCTCTCATTGCCGCAAATTCTCCTCAACTAGTGTCTGTCCATAACCTCGGTTAGTTTATGGACAGACCTTGCATTTTCTCGCCTTCGGACCTCCGGTTCAATGGCTGCGAAAATGCGGATTCTAAGGTAGTCTGTCTATAATGTGTCCACATTATAGACAGACTCTAACTATCACTCATTATATGTTATTATTATAATTTGTTAAAGGGTTCTACTTTATAATTGACATACAGAATTTTTGAATATAGAATTAACCATAAAAATTTTTATTTTTATAATAAGCGCCAAGGAGTGAAAAATGAAGCGGTTTCTATGTAAAAAGACACAAGTTGTTATTACGCTTGTATGCGTGCTGGCAATTGCCGGTTTGTCTTCCTGTAACAGAGCAGGTTCAGGTCTTTCATCAGATATTTCCGGTGAATTAACCTTGATGATGTGGTCAGGAAATGACGTTTTCTATACGGATATAGGAAGCCAGAATCTGACTCCTGATGATTTACTGTCCCAGAATATCGCGGCGGCTTACGCGACCGCCAAGGAATTTAAAAAACTCTATCCGAATGTAAAAATTAATATTTTCGCGAAATCCGGCGATCCGGATGACGATGACGGCTCATGGGAACAGCACCGGGAAAATTTCCGCGTGCAATACGGAAAAAACCCTGATATTTACGCCGCGATGGATGTAATCGGCGACATTCAAAGAGGGCTTATCGCTGACCTTTCAATCTTTAGAGATGATCCAATATACAAAAGCTTTAATCCTGAGATTATGGCGCTCATGAATGTTGAAGGCCGTCAGTTTGGTCTTCCTCAGTACCTGCTGCCCTGGGGCATCTTTGTTAACAAGTCTTTAGCCGACGCGAATAATATCGACATACCTGATCCTGACTGGACAATCGCCGAGTTCACCCGTTTCATCGGTCATTCAAGAGCTAACGAATTTTACGGCATTATGGGCGATTACGCCGTGGACGCTAACCTGATTGTAACAGGCACGCGCGATTTTACATATCAATTAATACACCGGACGCAGGGGCAGCCGTTTGTGAATATTAATTCCGAAGCGGTGCGTAACCTTATGCGTTTTTATAACCAATGGACAACCCACGCGCTTTATCCGAATCTGGATCAAGGGCGCGTCGCTACTGAGTTTATGGATGAAAACTGGTGGTGGAGCTATAAATTCTTCCTTGAAGGAAAACTTCTTACCAACACAGGCGATCCGTGGATGATGGGTGACGCCGCGCATCCGAATCCCGACCACTGGGGCGCGGTAAGAGCCGCGGACTGGGATATTTATCCCCGCCCGTCTACTGATTATGTCGGCAACAATGTAGGCATTGTTCTTGATCCTTTTGTTATTCATAACTACGCGATGGATGACGGCAACCCCGCTTTATCAGACGCTGAAAAAGCGAAACTTGAGCTCGCGTGGGAATTCGCGAAATTCTGGTGCGGCGACACAAGAGCGTGGGAAGCCAGAGCGAATCAGTTGTTCTATGATGACGGCACTTATAAATCTTGCCTTAACGATTCATTCCCGATGGTAACAGGTCCTGAGTTCCAAAAGCAGATGGACATATGGTATAAACCTGATATTCATCACAGATTTAGAGATAAAAATAAAATGCCGGGTTTCCACTATGTGCTCGAATTATGGGAAAGCGGCCAATTCTGGGATGTTTCCGATAAAGCGTATCCGTGGTTCTATGATTTTGAGGGATCAAGAAGAGCGATCGCTTATGAATGGGAAAACGCATATAGCGCGGAAGTGACAGGCGCCGAGCGTTTCGCGCCTAACTGGCTGGATCAGGTTTACGCCCGTCTTCCCCAGTGGAACACATTGATGAACCAGCGATGGGAAAATGAGATGCGGATATTAGAATCAGCTTTGACGAGGTACTACCCGAGATAATTTTAGGCACATAATTTAATTGATAAGGATTGCGCGGATAACGGTACAGCCGGTGTCCGCGCGGTCTACCTTTTTGGATCGTCTTTTTCGCTTTAATTAAATAGAAATGTAAAGAGGCTTACAGGGTGTCAAAAATTAAAGTAATTGTTTTAATTACGATTGTCTGCTTAATTACAGGAGGAATATTGTTTTTCCTGTTTGGTTCGGGCAGTATAAATTTGGATCCTGTAAGCAGATCTGAGTCTGACGCCGCCTACGCGCTCTTGCGTAATTCCCTTCAAACCCCCCGTTACACTTATGTGGATTTTCTTACCGATAATAAACTTGTAGAGAGAGCCAGAAATGAGGTTACCGCGAATGAAAGCCTGAGCGTCGGCGGAAACGAAACTGTTTCATACATTATAAACGCGCCCGACCCGGGTTTATACTATTTTTCCGTTAATTATGATTTTTTAGAAAACACCTTTATGGATGTTACCGTTTCTTTAAAAGTAAACGGCGAAATCCAGTATTCCGAAGCTAATAATGTTATCCTTCCCGTGTTCTGGGAGGATGAATCAAAAATATATCCTGTAGATAAGTACGGGGATCAGTCAATCCCGATGCAGAGGCAGGTAAAAGGCCCTTATAAAATACCGCTTTTTGACACAAGCTATACATCGGATCTGCCGTTAAACTTTCTGCTTACGCGGGGAGAGAATATAATAGAAATAACCAATGAAACATCGCAGCGTATCTGGTTAGGCGATTTGTCAGCTTATTCATACAGAGAGCCGGCTCCTTACAAACAGCCGCAGGGAAGCGTTGTTCAGGATTATATCACATTAAGCGCCGTAAGTTATGTGAAGAAAAATTCACCTCACGTATCGAATGTATCAAACTCAATTCCTCATATTACCCCCTACGATCCTGTTACGCGGCAAATTAACACAATCAACTTTACAAGAGCCGGCAATGAGGTTTTTTACAATGTCGCCGTTCCAAAAGACGGCTATTACGCGATCACTTTCCATTCAAGATCAGCCTCGGAGGATTTCGCTTCTTTTATAACTGTCAGGGTTAACGGGGAAATTCCTTTCGCCGAGGCGGCTTCTTATCCGCTTTCTCCAAGCGTTAATATATGGCGCAATCAAACGATGGAAGACTCGCTGGGAGATCCTTATCTTTTTTATTTATCGCGCGGCAATAATGTAATTTCATTTAAAACCGAAATTTCACCTATCGCCCGCCAGCTTAGAGGACTTCGTCTCTTAATTGATCATATTAACCAGTTCGCGATAGAGGTCAGAAAAGTAACAGGCAAAGATATTGACAGAAACCGCACGTGGCGGCTGACGCAGTTTATTCCGGAAACTAAAGACTATCTTGACGCTTATGACATTATTTTCCGCGATATTATCCACGAGTTATCCCGTTACAGCCCAAAAGGAACCGCCTCATCCGTTGTTTCGCCTATGGTACAGGCTCTGGCTTTTTTAGAGCGCCTGCGCGAGAAACCGGATGAGCTTCCGCTTTACGCTAAAAGTTTAAGCGGACATGATTCATCGCGAGGCGCTGTTTACAGCGTTGTGCAGAGCGCGTCTGTTTTGCAACAGGCTGGCGTGGCTCTGGACGCGTTGTATGTAATCGGCATAACGCTTAACTCGATCTATCTTGGGACAGCTTCAGGTCTGCCCCGCGAGAGAGCGAGTTTCTTTACAGTGCTCGCTGACGGCGTTCAAAAATTGTGGAACAGCTATACATCGGAAAAATTTAGAACCCGCAATGAAAAGGACGCGCTAAATGTCTGGTACGCGGCTTCGTATATGCAGGTCGATCTGTTGCAGAGGCTGATTGATACGCGCTTTACGCCCGTTTCAGGCATTAAAGTGAATCTGTCCGTTATGCCGGACGCGAATAAACTTATTATGGCGCGCGCCGCGGGAACCAATCCCGACATCGCGATGGGGCTGGGCTCATGGATGCCGTTTGACCTTGCTTTGCGTAACGCGCTTTTTGATTTAACAAAATTTGATGATTTCTGGCGTGTTATGGGCGATTACGTTCCGGGCTCCTTAACAAGTTATGTTTTAAACGAAGGAGTGTTCGCGGTTCCGGAAACTATCACATTCGCCGCCACAGTTTACCGCAGCGATATTTTAAGCCAGCTTAATATTCCCGTCCCCGACACATGGGACGATGTAGCGCGGATGATGTCCGAGCTTCAGCGCTTTGACATGAGTTTCTATATGCCGATCGCGTCCGGCATTGGTTATAAATGGTTTTTTCAGACATCTCCTTTAATTTATCAATATAACGGCGATTTATACAGAAGCGATGGTCTTGGCACCGCGATAAATGAGCCTAACGCCGTTAGAGCTTTGACATTCCTTGGCGATTTATTCTCGACTTACGCTCTTTCAGAACAGGTTCCCGTGTTTTTTAACTCGTTCCGTTTCGCGCAGACTCCTGTGGGAATTATCGACGCTGAGACATATATCCTGCTGACTCACGGCGCGCCTGAACTTTTAGGGCAGTGGAACCTCGCTCCGTTCCCGGGAACCGTCCAGCCCGACGGCAGCGTCTCAAGATGGTTTATCGGCAACGGTACAGGCTCGGTAATTTTTGAGAACACAGATCAGGCGGATAACTGCTGGGAATTTCTTAAATGGTTTATAAGCGAGGAAACGCAGTCCAATTTCGCCTTCTCGCTTTACTCAAATTACAGAATCCTTCATATGTCATCTAACGTAAACGCCCTTAGAAACCTCCCTGTGGAGGACAAGGATTTGCGCGTGGTGCTTGATTCCGTTAAATGGCTGCGTGATGTGCCGCGCACTCCGGGGCAGTATCTGCTTGAAAGAAGCCTCTCTGACATCTGGATTACAATGGTTTTTGACGGAACTCCCGCGAGAATCGCTATCGATGAAAAAGTAATTGAGATACAGCGCGAGTTCAGAAAGAAAATGACCGAATTTGGTTTTTTAAACGCGCAGGGCGAGCTTATAAAGCCTTATGTGGTTCATGAGATTGACTGGATTCACAGCCGGATAGAAAACGCGAGGGCGTATGTCCGGCAATAACCCAACGCTGTTAAAGCGAAATATAATAAAAAGAAACGGCTCTATAACGGCGATGGATGGGCTTCACGCCTTTACATTGCTTCTTCCTTACGGGCTTTTATTTTCGGTGTTTATCGCGATACCGATCGCGGTTGCTATTTATCTGTCTTTTACTTATTTTGATTTAGTTCAATCTCCGACATTCGCGGGTCTTCATAATTATATCACATTGCTTACTCAGGACGCGATTTTTTTTCAGAGAGTTTTACCTAACACAATTTATTTCGCTTTGATTGTAGGCCCTGGCGGTTATGTGATCTCTTTTATCATGGCGTGGATGCTCGCTCAAATTCAGCCGATCCCCCGCGCGATACTAGCGCTGCTTTTATATATGCCATCCCTCGCGGGAGGCGTGTTTATAAGCGTAGTGTGGCGCACGATTTTTTCAGGTAACCAGTCAGGTTATATAAACGCGGTTTTACTAAGATGGAATTTGATTGAGACTCCGATACAATTTTTACTGTCGCCTGATTATTTATTAAGCGTTATGATAATTGTCTCTTTGTGGAGCGCGATGGGAATTGGTTTTTTAGCGATGCTCGCGGGCATTTTAAACATTAACGAAGAGCTTTACGAAGCCGCCTACATTGACGGTCTTAAAAACCGTTTTCAGGAAATTATTTATATAACCATTCCTTCCATGAAGCCTCAGATGCTTTTCGGAGCTGTCATGGCGATTGTGGGAGCGTTTAACAACGGCGCGATCGGCGTAGCGCTTTCGGGGGTAAACCCTACGCCTGATTATTCCGGGCAGTTAATAACTAACCATATTGATGATTACGGTTTCCTCCGCTATGAGATGGGATACGCGGCGGCGGTCTCCGTCGCGCTGTTGTGCATGGTTTGGGTATTCTCAAAAATCGCTTACACATTTTTCGGAGAGAGGGATTAATATGGCTGGCTTTCAGGGGATGAAAATAAACCCCACTAAATTTCATATATCGCAGCTAAAGTTCTATCTTGTGATTCTGCCTGTAGCTTTGTTCATGACGCTGCCGATCATTTATATCTTAAATCAGGCGTTTAAGCCGCTAGATGAGCTTTTCCGCTTTCCTCCGACTTTTATCGTTGAACGCCCGACTTTGCGGAATTTTAGAATGATATTTGATTTAACGTCCGGCACCGGAATTCCGATGTCGAGGTTTTTGGTTAATACTCTTGTCGTTACTGTAGTTACCGTGGGTCTTTCGATTCTTATTACCGCGATGGCTGCTTACGCTCTTTCCAAAAAGAAATTCCGCTTAAAAAACTGGGTATTTAAAATTAACCAGGCGGCGTTAATGTTTGTGCCAGCGGCTGTCGCTATCCCGCGTTATCTGATAATTGTAAACGCCGGGCTTAACAATAATTTTCTTGTGCATATACTGCCGCTGCTCGCGATGCCTGTGTGCCTGTTCCTTGTCAAGCAGTTTGTGGATCAGGTTCCGGACTCGCTGATTGAGTCCGCGCGCCTTGACGGAGCCGGCGAAGTTATTGTGATGTTCAGAATTGTGTTTCCTTTAATAAAGCCGGCCCTGGCTACTGTCGGGATTCTGTGTTTCCAGATTGTGTGGGGCGCGACTGAAGCTTCCAATCTTTACCTTGTTGATGACACTTTAAAATCATTCTCATTTTACATAACAAACATAGCTACTTTAAATACTCCGGCTATGGCGGGAGTTCAGGCGGCGGCTTCATTAATAATGTTTCTGCCTAACTTGATAATTTTTATCGCGATGCAGTCAAGGGTTATGAATACAATGAGCCATTCAGGAATCAAATAAAAAAAGGAGGCTGCCGCGCGGCGGGAGTAAAACAAATTGGCATGAGAAAAACAGCTTTTTTTATTTTTATTTTCCCGCTTTTCGCCGCTTTACCGGTTTTCGCGCAGCAGTCAACAATAATAAATTTCGCGGAAAACAGAAAAGGCTGGTTTGTTCCGACTCAGGACGGATACCTTCCCGATCGAACCATAACAACGCTTGATTTATCAAAACCTGAAAATATCGGTTTTGGAAAAAACGATGTTTTATATATCGCGGATACAGGAAACAGAAGAATAGTGCTTTTCGATACAATAACAGGAAATGTTGTAAACGTGATTCAATATGAAGGTTTTAAATCGCCGCGCGGCGTGTTTATAACAGATGATGATTTTTTATATGTAGCCGATTCTTCCGCCGGCGCGGTTTTTATTTTTAACAATGAAGGCGAATGTATTAAAACTGTCTTCGCGCCTCACTCAATGGCTTTTGGCGACACGCAGTTTTCGCCGTACAGAATAGGAGTTGATCCCAGAGGCAGCATGTACATCATAGGCGAGGGCGTGTACTCAGGCATCATACATCTTTCCAACGAAGGCGAGTTTTTAGGTTTCTTTTCTTCAAATAAAACAACATTAACATTAGTTCAGTTTTTGCAAGATACGTTTTTTACAGACAGGCAGAGAGAGGGGCTTCAGGACAGGCTTCCTTTAACTTTTTCAAATGTATTTGTTGACGCTAAAGGCATTGTTTATTCTGTTTCCATGGGGCGCGATGTAGCGAGAGAAGGGCAGGCATTAAAAAAACATGATATGGCGGGCCGCAATATGCTTGAAACGTGGACAACATTCTCGCTCACCGATGTCACAGTTGATCAGTTTGGAAATATTTTTACCACATCGACAAACGGATGGATACAGGTAAACGCGAATGACGGGGAGGAGATTTTCTTTTTCGGCGCGGGGCATTTAAGCGCTGAGGATATCGCGGGCTGGTACAGCAATCTTGTTTCAATCGCGGTTTCCTCCCAGGGGCATATCTGGACTTTAGACAGCGAAAAAGCTTTTTTGCAAAGTTACACACCCACTGAATATACCCAGTCAATTTACAGAGCGCAGCGGTATTTTAACGAAGGTCATTACATGGACGCGCAAAGAGAATGGCAGAATGTTCTGAGGTTTAACCAGATGTCCGTTCTCGCGCATAACGGTCTTGGAAAAGCTCATTTATACAGGGAAGAATATGAAAAAGCAAGGCATGAATTTTATGTCGCCGGAAACCGCGAATTTTACAGTCAGGCGTTCTGGGAAACAAGGAATAACTGGCTTTTAAATAATATATCTTATATATTAATCGCTTTGGTTGTATTTTTCGGAGGTCTTTTTATTTTTAACAGGATACCTTCAGGAAAAAAAGTAAAAGCGTTTTTAAAATACCGCAAAGACGCGGTTATGAACTCTAAGTTATTAAATACAACCCTTTTTTCTTTTTCTGTCGCGCGCCATCCGATGGATAATTTCCAGTACATGAAATATAAACAAAAAGGCTCTCTCGCGGGCGCCGCCGTAAATTTCGTTTTTTTCTTCGCCGCGTTTTTAATTTATCAGACATCAAAAGGTTTTATCGTTCAGTTAGTTGAAATTGAGGATATGGATTTTAATGTGATAATCGGCGGGTTTTTCGGCATTTATATTTTATTTGTTATCTGCAATTACCTTGTTACTTCCATTAATGACGGCGAAGGAAATATTTTTGATATTTTTAAGCTGGTATCTTATTCCATGCTGCCTGTCTCCGTTACGCTTTTATCCATTACTCTTTTATCGCATGTTATTACAGATAACGAAAGATTCCTTTTGGGTCTTATGATGTTCGCGGGCGTCGCGTGGACCGCCTCGCTTTTATGGCTTGGGCTTCAGGAAGTGCATAATTATAGTTTCTCCGATACATTAAAAAGCCTTGTGATAACAATTTTATTCATGTTAATAGCGCTGATCATTTTATTTAATATGACAATTTTATTTGATCAATTTGTTCAGTTTATTGAGGCTATAGTAAGGGAGGCGTATGCGAATATCACGAAAATGTATTAAAATTGTCATTTCCTTTTTAGCCGCGGCGCTTATTTTAACATTCGGCGTTTACGCGCTTGATGTTTATTTTCCTACAAGCAGAGACACGCGCCTTCCTCCCGCGAGCGCCGCGTTTAATGTCATCAATACAAATGGTTATGAATATTTAACGCGGGCTGGCGACATTATTTATTATTACCGATCAGATCGAAATATCATTATGGCGGAAAATATAAAAACCGGTTATGTATGGAAGACAGGGCTTGACGCTCCTTTCGGACAGGATTTAGATCGGGCTTTGGACGCCGCGCTTACAATTGAGGAAAAAATCGCTGTCGCGGAGCCTAGAGAAGTGCGCCTTAACGCGACATATGTCGCGATCGCCAATTCTCTTCTTACTGTGGAAATTTATGACACATCTTTTAATGTCAGTTTTTCTTCTTCCGCGGCAAGGCAGGGAGCGAGATCCGAGCTTGTAAAAATATCTGAAAGTCATTACAGGCTGGACGCGCGGTTTACAGCCTTGGATTTGCTTATAAGGCTTCATGTTCACCTAACGGACAAAGGAATAAATTACCGTATTTATGACAAAGAGATTGAAGGAGATGGAGCGAACCGTCTCGCGGCGATTATCATAACGCCCTTTATGGGAGCGGCTGGAGGAGTTCGGCAGTTTTTTGATCCGGCGACAGAACAGTACACAGAGGAAGTTCATATCCCGATGACGCCGGGTTACGCTTTTGTTCCTGACGGAAGCGGCGCGCTGATAAGGTATAATGATAACTCTGTAAGAATAAACCGTTACACCGGGCTTGTTTACGGAAATAATCCCGCGGAATCAATGTTCTACTACGATAACACTGTTTACGCGGTGGAAAAAAAAGAGCCTTTAATGCCTGTTTTCGGCGTGGCTATTGGCAATAACCAGACAGGTTTTGTCGCGTGGGCGGACGAAGGCTCTGAACACATGGAAATTATAATGTCGCCTAAAGGCAATATGACCAATTACAATTATATTTTTCCCCGCTTTGTTTTTAACAGGCAGATACATCAGGTTTATAACCGCAAAGGCGAAGGATACTTCCGGCTTTTTCCCGAAAGAAACCGTTTTGATATCTCCATGGAATACCGTTTCCTGGAAAATGAAAACGCTAATTATGTAGGCATGGCTCATGAGTACAGAAATCATTTAATCGAAAACGGTACGTTAATCGAAGGCAGGATAAGTCAAGACGGCGTTATACCATTGCGCGCGGATTTTATTATGAGCGATGTTAAAAAGAGCATAATAGGACACTCAAATGTTGTAACGACAAGCGCTAAAGAAGTAAGCGAAATTATTCATGATATGCTTGATAACGGTATTGGTTCTGTTAACGGAGGGCTTTTAGGTTTCCAGAACGGCGGCATTACTACAGGAAGACCGTGGACATTAAGCTTTACAAGAGCGATCGGAACCAGAAATGATTTTAAAAAATTATTTGAGGAAGCTTCATCGCTTGGAGTTGATCTTTCCTTTTATCAGAATTATTCAATAATTAACAGAATTCAAATGAATCTTCCCCGTAATCAGGCGTATCATATAAACCGCTGGGGGATAAGAGCTTTTGACACTATGGATTTCTCTCTTCCTGTTCAGGAAATTTCCTACGCGCGCCCTCAGCGAAGCGCCCAGTGGTTCACCGAACAGGCGTTACGCGCTAAGGCTGTCGGCGCGCCTTCTGTCACCGCGGACGGAATCACTAACCGCCTTATAAGCCACTGGGGGCGAAATGACACAATTACAACCTCGCAGACTATAGAGCTTTATGAAAAAACATTCGAGGAAAGTCCGCTTCCGATAAACGCGAGAACTCCAAACCAGTATTTATGGAAACATACGCGGCGTTTTTTGGAAACTCCCGTTCTGTCAACTCAGTATATTCTGCAGACAGACACAGTTCCTTTTTTACAGCTTGTGCTTAACGGGACAATGGAAATGTACGCGCCTTACGCTAATTTTTCGTTTTACACTCAGCGCGATATTTTAAGAATGATAGACTACAATGTTTATCCATCGTTTGCCTTAACGTATAAACCCGCGTATCTTCTTTCAAGCACGAACTCGCTTAATTTTTTCTCGACAGAGTACGATGTTTACAGGGATATAATAAAAAATGTTTACACTAACGTTTCTGACATCCTGTCGCGGGTAAAAGGGAGGCAGTGGCTGAACAGGACAGTTCTGGCGGAAGGAGTGGTTCTAAATCAGTACAGCGGAAACTATAATATAATAATTAATTATACCGGTTTTACATTTTCCGCGTACGGTATTTCAGTTGGCGCGGAGTCAGCTTTGCTTTTTCACGACAGGGAGCTCCAATGAAAAAAAATAAAATTAAAAAACTAAGCGACTTTGACAAGAGGCAGGGATTATTGGGTTATATGTTTCTGCTCCCCTGGCTTATCGGTTTTTTTATATTTACTGTATGGCCGTTCGCGTATACGATATTTTTAAGTTTTCATGAAGTCCGCCTGACAATTCAAGGGTGGGAAACGACATTCACAGGTTTGGATAACTATAATCTCGCGTTTTTGCGTAACGTTGAGTTTGTGCCGGCTTTATTATCATTTATTACAATGGAGCTGACTTACGCGCCTGTTATTACTGTTATCGCTTTTATTTTAGCGCTTTTATTAAATCAAAATATTAAATTCAGGGCCGGTTTTAGGGCGCTTTTCTTCCTTCCTGTTATTGTTATGAGCGGTCCTGTCATGTATCAGCTTATGGATTCAGGCAGCATGACATTCGCGGGTCTAGAAGACATGATCCTGTTTCAGATGGTCGCGATGTACTCGCCGGTTTTAGCGGATGTTATGATTATGTTATTCGAAAATTACTCAATGATACTGTGGTTTACAGGAATCCCAATCATTCTTTTTATAAGCGCGCTTCAAAAAATTGATTCAAGCATGCTGGAAGCCGCGCGCATAGATTCCGCGAATTCATGGCAGATACTCTGGCAGATAATCATGCCGATAATAAGGCCTATCGCGATGGTTTCGGTAATTCTTACAATTGTGCAGCTTGGAACGTATTCAATAAACCCTGTTTTGCCTTTGGTTCAAAACGCGATCTACGCGACAACCGCGGGGTTAGGGCTCGCCAGCGCTTTCGCGTGGATTTATACAGCCGCGGCTCTCGCTCTTATGGGAATCGCTTTCGCTCTTTTAAAAAGCCCAAAAGAAGATACTGTAAGAGAATGGAAAAAAGCCGCCAAGAAAAGGAACTCATAGGATATGAAAATAAAAATAATACTTCAAAGAATTAAAACAATTAATTTTAGGAACTTAATAATATATATCGCGTTAATACTTATAAGCTACCAGTTTTTATATCCGCTTTTAAGAATGCTCATGACTTCCCTTATGAGTCAGGAAGATATTATTAACCCTACTGTTAACTGGCTTCCAAAAAGCGGATCGTTTGGAAATCTTCGCACCGCTGTGCGCGTGCTTGAGCTTCAGACAACGCTTGTAAATTCTATTTTATTTTCTGGTCTTTTGGCGGTCTGCCAGACTTTAGTTTCCGCCATGACAGGTTACGCGTTCGCGCGCTTTAAATTTAAATTTAAAAATTTCTGGTTTGTCATGGTTATTCTGACTTTTATTCTGCCAACTCCTATTATGCTTATTCCCCGCACGATGATGGCTGTTTCCATGCGTGAAATACTCGGCGTTCAAATGATAGGAACAATCTTTCCTCAGATGATGATGTCCATAACAGGGCAGGGAATATACTCCGCGATTTTAATTTTGATATTTTTTCACTTTTTTAAACTAATCCCGAGGGCGTTAGACGAAGCCGCCGCGATTGACGGAGCGAGTCCTGTTCAAACTTTTTACCATGTTATTTTAAAATTGAGTTTAAGCACAATATTGGTTGTTTTTCTTTTTTCGTTTGTATGGAACTGGAATGAAACATATATAACTAACACATTTATAAGAGGGCAAATCCAGCTTCTTCCGCCGCGCCTCGCTATTTTTGACAGTATATTTGAGCAATACGCGTCTGTGGGAGGGGGGTCGTCAATGAATCAGGAGCAGCAGCGCATTAACGAAGCCTATAAAATGTCAGGCACATTAATATCGATAGTGCCGCTATTTATTTTATATCTTATTGTGCAGCGGAAATTAATTAAAGGAATCGAAAGCGCCGGTATCACAGGTGAGTAAAAATATTTTTAAAATAGAATCTCGCAGAGGCGCAAAGACGAAAAGTTATTGTTTGGTTTTTTATATTTTTGTTTTGGCGGTTGTTATTTTTATGTCGTGTAACGAAAAAAAAATTGATTCAAACGGCACTTTATATGTCGACTCAAATGGTTTTATTCACGACAACGGCGGAAATGAGGTTATCCTTCGCGGTTTGAATTTAGGCGGATGGATGATTCAGGAGTCGTGGATGTGCCCCGTTACAGGTCATGACAGGGGTTGGGCTAACCTTGATACTATCAACGCTATGGAAGACAGAGGCTTTACAAAAGATCAGATACAGGAGCTTTTTGACACATATCAGGATAACTGGATAACAGAAGATGATTTTGATTTTTTTAAAACAGCGGGCGTAAACAGCGTCCGCCTTCCGTTCTGGTACAGGAATTTTATGTCAGATGATAAAGGCGCGTGGATCGGAGGCGATGACGGAAGCGGGACAGAAACTGTCAATCCCGGCTTTAAAAGACTAGACTGGGCAATAGCGATGGCGAAAGAAAGGGGCATATATATAATCCTTGATTTACACGGAGCCATAGGCGGACAGTCAATGGATCACTGCTGCGGCACCCTTGGCAAAAATGAGCTGTATACAAACGCGGAATATGAACAGGCGACAGTGGATTTATGGCTCGCGATCGTTAAACGCTATAAAAACGAGAATACAGTCGCGGCTTACGATCTTTTAAATGAGCCGCAGAATAACGGAGGCTATGAAGGCGAAAATTCATGGGCTCCCGGATCTGTCAGAGCCGTTCATGAGACTGTTCGTATATATGACCGCCTTTACCGCGAGATAAGGGAAATTGATCCTGATACAATTATAATTATGGAAGCGATATGGGAAATGAATCTTCCCGATCCCATGTACGCGCATGCAGGGCAGATTGATATTAACGAGCGTTTCAGCGGGAAAAGGACAGCGTGGGATAAAAATGTTATGTATTCAATGCATTTATACGATCATTCGCGTAACATGATTTCGCGCAGGGTAAACGAGCTAATAAGCGCGAGATCAAGATGGAATGTGGCGGTCCACGCTGGAGAGTTTAATAACGACAATGAAGGCAATCAGGCTTTCGCCTATTCACAGTATAATAATCACAAAATAAACTGGAATATGTGGACATATAAAATAGCCGGCGCTGACATGGGTAACTGGTCTTTATTTCAGGCAAGATCAAAACCAAAGGCGGATCCTGTAAACGACAGCTTTGAGACAATAAAACAGAAATGGGGAGAGACGCTAAGGACATTTTCGCCCGGCGCGAATACGCCCGCGAATGGTTTTTCGCGGACCGGAATGTTAAAATATTTTCAAGACGCGCTAAGTAGTGGCGTAATGTAAACGTTATTTTAATTTTAATTTGTTATTACTCTTTTGTTGACAATACAATTTTTCTGTATCAAAATAAAATAATGAAAATTAATAAAATATACGAAACCGCTAAAGATTCAAACAGCCGTATCCGCCTTCTTAACGCTGAAGACAGGATTCAAAAAGATAAAAGACATCTTGCCTGTATCATAAAAATCGATCCTTCGCGGGAGTTTCAGAGTTTTGACGGTTTTGGCGGCGCGCTGACAGAGTCTTCAGGTTACGCGCTTTCGCTTCTTCCCGCCGGAAAAAGAAAAGAAGCCCTCGACGCGTATTTTTCAGCCGATAGTGGAATCGGTTACACTCTCGCGAGGACACATTTAAACTCCAGCGATTTTTCCCTTGGAAACTGGGCGTGCGTTGAAAAACAGGATGAGACTTTAGCCTCATTCTCAATGGAACAAACCGACAAATATATAACCCCGCTTGTTAAAGACGTAAAAGAGACAGTAAAGGACGGCTTTAAGCTTTTAATTTCGCCGTGGTCGCCTCCCGCGTGGATGAAGGACAATAACGATATGAACCACGGCGGAAAATTATTAAAAAAATATTATCCTCTTTGGGCTAAATATTTTGTCCGTTTTATCGAAGAGCTAAAAAAAAGAGGAATTGATACATGGGCGGTTTCCGTTCAGAATGAGCCTGCGGCGAAACAGGTTTGGGATTCATGTATTTATTCAGCGGAAGAAGAAGCCGAGTTCGCGGTTGATCATTTGGGGCCTGAACTTGAAAAATATTCAGCTAACGGGAGTAAAATAAAAATATTTGTATGGGATCATAACCGCGATTTATTATGGGAAAGATTTTCCGCGTCAATGGCGTATAAGGGCGCGGACAAATATATTGACGGAGCCGCGTTTCACTGGTATTCAGGCGATCAATATGAGAATATCAGGAAGGTGTCCGAAGCTTTCCCTGCGAAAGCAATAGTGTTTACGGAAGGCTGCATAGAAGGCGGTCCGCGCCCCGGCGCGTGGTTCTCAGGGGAACGTTACGCGCATAATATTATCAACGATTTAAACTCAGGATGCACCGCGTGGATCGACTGGAACATCGTCCTCGATATGGAAGGCGGTCCTAATCATGTAGGCAATTTCTGCGACGCGCCTGTATTAGCTGATACTGATAAAGGCGAAGTTCATTATATGAGTTCCTATTACTACATCGGGCATTTCAGCAAATTCATAAAACCGCGGGCGAAGAGAGTAGACATAAAAATTGACGCGTTCAGAACGCCCGCCACAGCCGACGGAATGCTTGGAAATATGATGGAATGCTGCGCGTTTAAGAACACTGATGGCTCCGTCGCGTTTGTCGTAATGAACCGCACCGAGGCTGACATAATTTATCTTTTAAACGATGATGTCGTTAAATGCCCGCCCCGGGGAATACAAACATTAATATTAAAAATTTAGGGTATCAAATTTACAGGAAATAAAAACACCTCATCTTCCGGCTGAACGCCCCTGTAGTTTTCCGTCGTTCCGTTGTTATACGAAACAAGATACTCGCGCCTCGCGTTTTGTCCGCCCGTTCCGGCTCTGACGCCTTGCCCCGCGCCGTTTACAATGCTTCGAATCCCTGTGGGAACACCCGAATCGCCTGATAATTCCACAACGCAGGCATGCTCTATAATTACACCCGGTTTATTTGGCGCTTCAATCGCGTTTTCGATGAATATTGACTCAGATTTATTTCTGGAAGGCCCTGTATGAATAAAAACCGCGTATAACCCAAGCCCGGCGGCAAAGTGATTTTCCACATTGTTCGCGACCTTGTATGACGCGTAACCGTCGACAGTTCCGTTACGCGATCTGTAAGCCGCTTGATTAACAGGATCATAGGGGGTTTCGCTCTGATAAAAGTACATCCTTCCGTTTTCGCCACTCCAGATTGTCTGGTATTCATGAAAATGCTCAACAAATAAACCGTAAATTGTCACTCTGTCCCCTGTTACCGCGAGTCCGTTTTTTGTCGTGTTTTTATCCCACCCGACGCCCTGTCCGTGATCTGCTCTCCATATCCAGAAATGATCCCCAATTACATCGTTAGAGTTAATAATAACGGAAATCTCAGCGTGAACATTTTCATTTTTACTTCCGCCCACGCGGACAAAAATGTCAGATAACAGCGTAGGAGCTTTTGAATGATCGTTATTAGCGTCCGCTTCTCCCGCGCAGATAAGATACGTTGAGCTGTAAGAAGCGTCCAGCACAAGTCCCGCTACAGTTACATTTGAAACATCGTGGATAAATATGGCGCCGTATTCGTTTTCTTTAGAAGGCAGAAGAGTAGCCAATCCTGTTCCGAGCGCGACTGTTCCTTCTTTTTTTATTTGGATCGGCTTATTTAACTCATATCTTCCGGGCGTGAAAAAAATATGCTTGCCGTTATCCAAAGCCGCGTTGATGGTGTCCGAGGTATCGATTCCTTCTATCGCGACATGAAAATTATTTTCGATATCAAGAGAGTAACCATCTCCTATATAATCATCTGTCCATGAAACGCCGATAGCTTCCGTTCTTAACGCGGGAATAAAAACTTTGTATCTTCCCTCATCGTAATATAAAAATGGTTTTTCTCGGATTACAGGCGTTGTGTCTATCTTTGTCGCGCTTCCTCCTGAGTCCCAGTTATTTTCGGTTATTTTTCCTGTCGCGCCCTGTACAAATTTATTCCAGTTGATTCCGAACAGTTCTACTTCGTGGTGGCTGTTTCTGGAATACCACTGCTGCTGAGGCCAGGAGCCCGCGCTATCCGCGAAGTAACTGTCTCCTGAGTATCCGCCTGATGCCCAGCCGTTATGCCAGTCGAAAACCGCCTGAACATTTATTTTCATACGGCGAAGAGGGGCTGCCTGTGACACGCCCCAGCGGAACATCCCGCCCGATATTTCTAAATTTTCTATTGAGCGCCAGAATGTGCATGTCGCGTTATTATTCGGCAGATGAGGCGGCGTATGAATAGAGCCGAAAAGTTTTGTGTCCGCGGGAACTTTGCCAAGACCCCCAGCGTGAGTGTAAAATCCTATTTTAAATTGATTAAATCCTCTGTACTCGCCGGGTTTAAAATAAAGCGCGTACCTTTTATGCGAGAACTCGGCTCTTCTTCCGCCCGCTTCTCCGAGGCTTCCGAACATTTCATTGTCATGAATTGAGTTAATTTCTTCTTCTACGCGCGTTATGTCATCATATTTTGTGTCGTAAAATTTCATATTTTTCCCGAACATTTTTATTTCGAAAGAAATCAAAAAGTCCTGAATTTTTCTGTCCCCGTTTTTTGCCGATACAAGATAATAATTTTCATATTTAACTGGATTTGGTTTAACGTCTTTATAATCCGTTCCGGCGGCGGTTTTTAAAAACGCGTATTCGCCAAGGCGGCTTCCCGCGCGGTAGATATCATAGGAAGAAGCTCCTTCTACGCTGTCCCACGACAAATCAATTGAACCGTTATTTTCCGTTATGTTAAATTTTAGCGGATCGATTATAACGGAATACATTAATGGATTGATTTTTTTTTCCGCGCAGGACGCTAAAGCCATACACGCCAAAAAAGAAACTGTCATCATAATATAAATATTAACTCCCGAAAAATATTTTTTCATTTATGTTCCTTAAGAAAGATTCACTTCGATTTTTCGCGCGCCGCCTTCTCTTACGCTAAGAGCGTCTTTTCCTTTGATAAATGTTTCATTTATTTTTCTGGATGAGCCGTCTTTAAAAGTCAGATGATAGGATTTTACTTTAGCGGCGTTTTCACCATAAGTGTTCTTTCCCGAATCGTTGCGGTAAATAACTTCGCAGTTTCCAAAGAGGTTAAAAGAAAATAAATTATCCTCTGTAAAGAAATCGGACTTTATACAAGGCTTTAGCGCGAAGCAAAGTTCGCTATCCTGTATATAAAAAGGTTTTAACCCGCTTGTTATCGCGATCCACATTGAAATAAACTCGGCCGTCGCGCCTGAAAGCCGCGCGACAAAACCCTGCCCGTGAATCGCTTCTTCAGGATGCGCAGAGCTCGCGAGAAATGAAGAGTTTTCAAAAACGCTGCGTCCGTACATCGCGGGGTCCAAAAAGGGAATAAGCGCGGTTTTCGCGATTTCATAAAAATCATCAGCCATGCCGTTCCTTAGAAGCTCTAAAAGATATTTATATTCCATATGAAGCCATATTGATTCGTTTTCAAGCCAGCCCGGCGTAAAAACAGTGATTCTTCCGATGCCTTCAGCGTCAGCGACAGGCGCGTTTATTTTAAACATTTTTAATTTACGATCGTATAACGCGCTGTTAAGCATATCGCGGTGAAAGTTACGCGCGGTATTCTTATCAGGACAAAGGCGAAGATAATGAACAGGACCTTCCAAAAAAAGCGGAAGGTCTTTTCTTTTAAATGATTTAATTATTAAAGGAGTGATTTTCTCTCCCATCATCGCGCGCATCGCCGCGGTGGCTCCCGCCTGATTATCGCCTGAAGGCGGCTTTGAACGCGCTTTCGCCGAAGGCGATAATTTTTCATAGGCGTTTTCATCCGGTTCGTAAGAATCGGGGATAAACGCGAAACATGTCGGAATAACGCCGCCTTCTGAAAGCTTCTCAATTTTCTTTTTGCAATCAGAAAGTTTGTTTTCAAAAATTGATAAAATTTCCTGAATTTGTTTAACCGTAAAAATTTCCTCGTTACCCGAAATTCCAAGGCGGGTAATTTCGCGGAATGATTCTTTTAAATTATGGCTTTTATCCCAAAAGTCAAAATCGTTTTTTGATTCCTTCGCGATACAAACAAGCTCTTTAAGAAATCGCGCCGCCTCGGAAAAAAGCGCCGTTGTTGTATCGGGCTTAATTTCAGATAACGCCTGATTAACAAAGGAAACAAGGCGCGAAAGCTCTAAACTTTCCGCGCTGGATGAGCCAAACAATCCGGGAAGACCATTTAACGCGTCGCACCAGTTTGGCTTATCGCTTTCCATCTCAACGCCTAAACCTTCAGGGTCAAGAGACGCGAATTTATTCGCGATTATACATAAAAGCTTGCCTAAAAGGTTTGTGTTGTAAATTTCTCCCTGCCCAAAAGAAGTTCTGACCGTATTGGGATTAACGGCGCGGATTGATAATCGCGCGGTTTTTTCCGGATCAACTCTTACTGCTCTTATTTGTGATGGTTTTCCGCGGAACTGTACGTATTTTACGCTTCTTGGTTCCACAAAATATACATCATCGTAAAAAGTATAATCATTTCTTTCTAATAATAATTGTTTTAAACGATCAGGGAATATCGAAAGATAATTTTCGATTAAGTCGGTATTGTAGTGCCAATGATCTGACCAGTAACCTTCGCCGTGGACGGAATGGCTGATTTTTTTCGCGTTAAAAAAAAGCGAATCTAAAAGCGCTTCTCTGTCTGAAAGTTCAATTTCATTGTCTTCGATAAAATTAAAAAGACCTCCGATAGTAATATTATCATTGATAAATAATAAAAATTTTTCTTTAAAGCCCGATGTTTCCCCGTTTTTCGCGTTACGCGCTAAATCATGTAAAAATTTATCCTTGTTTTGATTGGATTCAAATGAAAAACGGACTCCATGAATGCCTAAAGGATTAAAACCGTCAAGCTGTATCAGATTCATAAAATAATGAATATTATCATCGCCTACATCGCGGTTAAAAAACACATCCGATCTTCTGTTTTGGTTTATATCGCGGTAATTGGCGTTCCCCTGCGAGAAATATTCATCAAGGACTGTAAAATTATTGTATTCGCGTTCCATGTCACCGTGAACGCGCGAGTACGCGTAATAGGTATTACCATTATTAATAGTAACAGGAAAACCTCCTCTTAGCGCGTTATCAATAAAATTTTGAGCGCAGTAGCTGTCAAATTCCTTATACGCCGATTTTGTAAACGCGCGCGATGAGATGCTGTTTAAAATATTTTCGTTCTCTTTTTCTTTTTTCTCGAAAAAACCGTCAGACAGAAAGACAGACGCGCGAGAATCAACTTTTTTATAATCGGAGCAGTGCCCTGTCATTGAATAATAAACTTCTTCTTTTCCGGGAGGAAGGTTAAATGAAAAATTTCCAAAAGCCGAAGGAGTTTTATTCTTGCTTATAAAATTCGGATTAACAGTAAAACCCGCGTCCTGCTTAATAAACTCTAAAGGAAAATCAAAATCTTTTTGCTCGCCAAAAATTGTGTCAGGGTCAATACAGTATTTTACTTCCGATTTGGAATTTTTTATTTTTCCAAGGTAGAAATGCGCGCCGTAAAGCGGAACAATTTCCGGTCTGTCCAGCGCTTCGACAGGCAGTTTGTAATAAGGGATACCGTTAGGTGAAAATTTCACGCCGGCGAACCAGCCTTCCGCTAAACGCGACAGGTTTTTCAGCATCCAGTTACGCGTTCCGTAAGGATGCAGCATGGGAAGACCGTCAAGACAGTCAATTTTTTGCTCGTTAGATGATATATTTTTTATAGTAAGCCGCCTTAAAAGGGCAGGGAAGTTCTCGTTAGGCAGCGTACAGAATAATACTTCGGTTTCTATGCCCGCTTCCTCGTTTCGATCAGTTATCTGAACGGAATGAGATTTCATATACATAGTCTGTTTCGCTTTTAACGCGGGTGAATTGCGAAACGGCTCGTAAAAATTTTTATTGATTTTATAAAATGTTCTAAAACCCTGCGCAGCGGTATAACGCCACGCTTTGTTAGCCGCGGTAAACTCAAGTATCGCTCCGTCTTTGTCTTTGACGCCGAAATTGGAAATAACCTGTCCGCGGTTTACGTAATACGCCCACATGGGTTTACCCCAAAGCCCGGCGATAGCGGGCAGAAAACTCGCGAACGCCTTCGTGTTATTGTAATCCTCGATAATAAACTCGTTTCCGTTGACTTTGTAAGATTTTTCCACAATACACTCCTTTTTAACGCGTCCATTTTACAAGCATTTTTGATAAATGAGACACAGGTATCGAAGCGTTATTTTTAAGCCAGTGCTGAACAAGCCCGATAGCGCCATGAATGATAAAAACAGAATAATAATCCTCATTGTCTTTAAGCTCCTGAGGAAAATATTTTGTTACCTGTTTATTATTTACAAAATATTGAAATATTTTTTTCTGAAAATTTATATCTCCGTTTTCGCTTAGCAGAACCTGAATCGAATTGCTGTTATTCGCGATATATGTGAGTATTTCCTCAAGCATTAAGGCGATTTCTTTTTTATTCTGCGCGTCTTTATAATTTGTCAAAATATCCTCAAAAATGCCGAGGGTTTCCTTTTCTATCTGCCGCAGAAGATCGTACTGGTCGTTAAAGTGAGCGTAAAAAGTTGATCGGCTCATATCGGCAAGCTCGCAGATATCTTTTATTGTTATGCTTAAAATGGGTTTTGTTTTCATTAATTCTATAAGGCTGTCCTGCAAAACCATCTTTGTTATTTTGATTTTCCGGTTTTCTTTTTTTTCCATTTCTTCCTCAATAAAAATCCTTACATTTTCTTAGAAAAACATTTTAATCATACAATAACATCATGTTTTGTACGTTTTATTCCAAATTAAAATGAACTGTATGTTGTTTTTATTTATATATGTAGTATAATGCTCTTAAAGAGTCAATAGGGGAGTTCCATGAAAATGTCCTCAGTGTGGCTTCAGCGCGAGAGCATTACGCTTTTTATTTGAGGTTCTATAATGGAAAAGTTATTTAAAAAACCAGTAATTATATTAGTGATTGTCGGTCTTGTCACCGCGTTTTTCTGCGTTCAGCTTCCAAAGGTTGAGCTTGACAATAACAATCTTCGTTTTATACCTGACAGTAACCCGTCCAGGATTATCGCCGAGTATATCGATGAAACATTCGGCGGGCAGGTTGTTATTCTTGTCGGGCTTGAACGCCCCTTTAGAACAATTTTTGACAGAGAATTTTTGCAAAGAATCAGGCGTTTTTCGCGGACTGTGGAAAATGTTTCTCTTGTTAAATCCGTCAATTCCATTATGTCAACCCAGTACATAACAGGAGACAGCGAAAGCATAATTGTTACAGACTTGGTGCCCGAGTATTTTTCCGGCACTCAGGAGGAAATCACCGAGCTTAAAAGGCGCATCGCCTCATGGGATTTGTTCAAAGGCGCTTTAGTATCCGAGGATCTTAGCGCCACGCAGATACTTATCACTCTTGATGTATTAACAATTGATTCATGCCGCCCGGAAGTTTCACAGGCTTTAAACCAAATTAAAGTAATAGCGGATGAAATTTTTAAGGACGAGGCGCGCAATTCCGCGGAGATTTATTTCGCTGGAATTACTGTTATAAACACTGTAATAAATGAATCAATCATAGAAGATAATATTTTGTTATTGCCGCTCGCGGTCATTGTCGTGCTCGCGCTTTTATTTATATCTTTCAGGCGCATGATTTTCGTGGTTCTGCCGATTTCCACCGCGATTATTTCAGTTGTCTGGACTATAGGGTTAGCCGCGATGCTCGGCGTTAAATTATCGACTATAACTACTATAATGCCGATAATTCTTGTCGCTGTCGGTCACGCTTACGGAATTCATGTTATTACCCATTATGTTAAAGATATCCGCGAGAAAATCCTGACAATAGAAGAACACAGGGAAATTGTTTTTGATCTCATGCGAAAAATGTTAAAACCTGTGTTTCTGGCTGCGATTACAACCATAACAGGTTTTATTTCGTTTTGTTTCACGCCCATTATCCCGATGATGGAATTCGGAATGTATACAAGTATCGGGGTGCTTTCCGTGTTTTTACTGACTGTGTTTTTTATTCCCGCGGTTCTGCTATTGCGCGGTCCAAAAAAGATCAAGACAACCGATAAGGAAAATATTAATGAGCAAGGCGAAGATCCTATCAGCAATAAAATCGCGGATATCTTTTTAAGCATCGCGGGAAGAAAAAAAATGGTTTTAGCCTGTACATTATTAATAATATTGGTTTCGATTGCCGGAGTCTCAAGGATAATTGTTGATAATTCAATTATCGATTTTTTCCGCAATGAGACAGACGTTAACAGAGCCGATCGCTTTGTCCGCGAATATTTTGGAGGCTCTAAAGAATTAAGCCTTATAGTGACAGCCAATACTACAGAAGAACTGCTTCATCCTGACGTTTTAAAGGCAATTGATGATTTATCGGTTTATTTAAATGATAATGTTCAGGCGGTAGGTAAGGCGGTTGGTTTTACGGATATTATTAAAAGGATGAATCAGGTGTTTAATGTCGACCAAAGCCCAGACGGCATTAAACCAGCGGCAAACGCGCCTTCTCAGGCGGACAGTTTTGGTTTTGGAAGCTTTGGTTTTGGTAATAATGATGATTCTGGTTTTGGATTTGGCGGTTTTGGTTTTAATGATACGCTGACAGCCGATGAAGTTTCGCTAACGCCTGAAAACATGTATTCAGATCAATTTACATGGGAGCAGTACAACGCCTCTGATATTCTTAGATTTTTTGACGCCGCGGCGGGTTTACATCCCGCGATGAATGGCAATGATCTAGTAAGAGAATTAAAACGCCTTACAAATTATGAAGGCGCTTCCTATTACGAAATACCGTATAATCCCGAACGTTACGGGAAATCCACCCGCGAAGAACTCCAGCAGCTTATCGCGAACTACCTTTTCTTGCTCGCGGGAAGCGACAATAATGACTACTCAAACGATCCTCTGGAGCCCACCGCGATCAGGACTATGATTCAATTGCGCACTACTGGAAGCAGCGATACTTATGAAGTTATCAATTTAATTAATGATTATATCGCTGTAAACTTTCCGGGTAACATTCAAACGATGATTGGCGGAGGAGCGACGCAGGAAATCGCCGTAACGGATTTAATTTTGAACTCTCAGATAATCTCAATAGCGATTTCTGTGTTAATGATTTTTATTATTGTTTCTATCGCGAATAAATCATTTGCCGCTGGCATTATAAGCGCGGTGCCTTTAATGCTCGCTGTTTTGTGCAATTTTACAGTGATGGGGCTTTTTGGCATTAAATTAAACCTTGGTACCGCGTTAATCGCGAGCCTTACAGTCTGTATAGGAATTGACGACGCGATCCATTTTTTAGAATTTTACAAACGCGAACACAAGACAGATAAAAACGGCTCGCTTAGGCGCACTTTTATCGCGTGCGGCAGGGCGATATGCACAACCGCGATGTCTGTAGGCATCGGGTTCGCGGTATTAGCGTTTTCCAAATTTAAGATTATCGCCGAGTTTGGATTATTGACCGCTTTATGTATGCTTTCCACAACTATTGTTAGTTTAACGATAATGCCCGTATTACTGGCTGTATTTAAGCCAAAATTTATTTATGGCGGCAAAGAAATGGCGTCCGCCTTAAATAAAATACCGCCGCAAGGAGAAAAAAATGAATTGTAAAAAATCTGTCTGTTTAAGCTGCGCTGTTTTATTCGCCGCTTTTTCGCTTTTCGCTCCGGCTTTGTTAGCCGCGCAGAACGCGCTTTCTATCATGACCTCGGCGAAAAACCGCGTAACATCGGAAACAGTTTCTTCGCGTTCCCGCATGGTCATTACCGCGAGAAACGGAAGCGCGACAGAAAGGGTAATCGATCAATATTCAAAAGACGGTCCTAACGGAGCGCGGACTGTTATAGTTTTCCAGAGTCCGGCTAGCGTCGCGGGCTCGCGGTTTTTAACGATGGACAACGCTTCCGGCGGAACCGATCAATGGATTTTTCTTCCAAGTTTAACCAGGGTGCGGCGTATCGCTTCATCAGAAAGCGGCGGTAATTTTATGGGAACCGATTTTTCTTATGACGATATCTCTTCCATGGACAGGGACGTATCGCTTGATACCCATACATTATTAAGAGAGGAAACATTAAACGGAAGGCTTTGTTATGTGATTCAATCTGTGCCAAGAACAGCGTATCAGTATTCAAAAACAATTTCGTGGATCGATAAGGAAAATTTTCAGATTTATAAAGCGGAAATGTATAACCAGAGAAATGAAGTCGCGAAAATCATGGAAATGTCGGATTTCAGAAATGTTCAGGGGCGCGTAACGCCGATGCAGACAAAAGTATCTACTGTATCAGCCGGTACATCCACAACAATTTATATGGAAATAATGCGATACGATGATCCGATCCCGGAAAGCGTTTTTACTACAGCGTTTCTTGAAACAGGTAGACCGTAATTAATAAAATTTTATATAATCATATTTATGCGTAAATATATTAATATCGGGAGCGGAATTTCAATGTTTAAGAGAATCCTATTAATTATAACGGCTTTAATTCTCGCTAGCGGCTTTGTATACGCTCAGGATTTTGGATTCGGCTTTGGATTCGCGGATGAAGGAAATGAGAATAATGAACCGGGAACAGGATCGTTTTCTCCGATAAGCTCTGGTTTTGGGAATTCCTTGTCTGTTTCCATTGGCGGTGAAGTCTCGGCAGCCATTATTGGATACTTTGATGAAATGAAAGAAGCCGCGAAAAAAAATAACGCGGTTGAGATAAACACAAGAGATATGTTTATGTTCTCAGGGAAGCTCAATTTTCTGGCTAATTCTTCTTTCGCGCAGGGCGTTATCAATTTAAAACTTATTCCGGCTTTAGTGCCAGTAAGCATTGATGAAGCGTACTTAAAAGCTTTTTTCGGCGGCTTTGAAATATCCGCGGGTCTAAAAAAACTCGCGTGGGGCAAAGCGGATCAGGCAGGACCTCTTGATGTTATTAATATGCCTGACGCGACAAAAATATTCGTGGAAATGGCGGACAGCCAGTCATTAATGAATATTAAATTGGCGACTCCGATGATTCACGCGTCGTACAGATTCGGCATGTTCTCAAAAATTGAAGGCGTATTTCTGCCAAATTTTGAAATTACCAGCATGGCGGTATCTTCTTTATTCAGCGACGCGGGTCCAATGTTATCGCTGGTGACGGCTCCTCCCTCGATCAGATGGATTCCCAAACAAATGGAATCATTACTGCCTATGAAATTCGAGACAACTGAAACATCGGGTCTTGATTACGCGCAGGCGGGGTTCAGATTCACAACATCAATCGCGAGCGCTGATGTTGGCTTACAATATTTTTACGGGAGGATGTTTCAGCCGGCTGTGAGGTTTTATCTTTCTGATTCATTTGAACCTTCATTTAGATTTTTTTACAATACATTTCATCAAGCCGGAATTGATTACGCTCAGGTTATTTTCGGTTTTAACATCAGATTGGAATTCGCGGCGAATATAACGGAGGATTTAAAAGGCAATAATGGTTTTATTTACAATCCTTCGCTTAACTGGTCATTCGGGTTTGACCGCGATATTTTAGCCGGTTTCAACGCTAATTTTCAGGCAAATCAGAGTATAAGATTATTTGATGATAAGGTTCGCGGCGGTAAAGAGCCTTTTAATTATATGAATTATTATGGCATGGAAATCCCATCCGGATTAAGCTCGGATTATGACATTGAAGCTGGTAAATCATTAACTTCGACCCGTCTTACAGCGATGCTATCGTATAAATTCCTGCGAGACGAGCTTGAATTGCGCGCCGCGGTTGTCTGGGGAATCGAAGATAAAGACGCGGCGATCATGCCTTCGCTAATTTGGTCAAGAGATGATTTTCGCGCGGCGTTATCAGGCGGATTTTTCGCGGGCGATTCAAAAGGGCAGTTAGGGCAATATAAGGATAATAATTTTTTAAAACTTTCAATCGCTTATATGTTTTAATTATAAATTTCGCTAAAAATATTTTGTTGACAAGTAAATTCTTTTCTCATTATCATGGTTAGTATGATGATAAGAATGGATTCTCTTATAAAATCGATCGCGGCGGCTCTTGACGCGGTGGAAAAAGAGCAATTGGGAGCAAGCGACAATCATGGCAAAAGAATCGCGGTTTTATGCGCGAACATGGGAAAGCTGCTTGGTAAAACAACAGAAGAAATTACCGGTTTGACAAGCTGCGCGCTTTTGCATGATAACGCTTTAACCGAATATATCTTCGCGTCGCGCATAGCGGGGCATTATGATCCAGTAATGAAAAAACACTGCGAATACGGACAGCGGAATGCGGATATATTAAAATTCAATACCGATATAAAAGATTTTATTTTATATCATCATGAAAGAGCCGATGGAAAGGGACCGTACCGGAAAATGGAAGGCGAATGTCCCTTGGAAGCTGAATTGATCGCGATCGCCGACTCAATTGATGTGATTAATCATTTACAAACGATAAAACAGGATAAACTGGATTCGATTTATAACTTTATTAAACAGGAAACCGGCAAAAGATACGGCAAAACAGCGGCGAACGCGATGCTCGAAGTCATGAATTATCAGATGATCGAATCATTAAGAGATGATGTAATTGACGAAACAGCGCGCGATATCCTGACCCCGTGGGAACTGCCGATAAATGATGAGATAATTTTTAACCTTGTAGGATTTATAACAAGGATTATCGATTATAAATCCCTTTTTACCAAGCAGCACTCAATTCAAATCGCCAATATCGCGTGGCACATGGGCGATTATTATAATTATCAGAAGGAAGAAAGGCTGAAATTGTACCTCGCGGCGGCATTACACGACATAGGAAAACTGGAAACTCCGACAGCTATTCTTGAAAAACCTGACAAACTGACAGATGAGGAGTTTGCCATTATCAAAGACCATGTACGTATAACATGGGAACTTTTAAAAAACATTGACGGATTTCAGGATATTCGCGCGTGGGCTTCTAATCATCATGAAAAATTAAACGGAACAGGATATCCGTTCGGTAAAAAAGAAAACGATTTGGATTTTAATTCCAGATTAATGGCGTGTATCGATATATATCAGGCTGTAAGCGAAGAGCGCCCGTATCATCCTTCCAGAAATCAAAAAAGCGCTTTTCAAATACTTAACTCAATTGCAGATAACGGCGGGATAGATAAAAATATTGTAAATGATTTATCAATAGCGCTTTCGCGGTATGACGATATTGATCTTCCATCGCCGGAAATTGTAAATATAAATCATTAACGCGGGTATTACGCGGTTATTCTCAGGGAATAAAAAATAATGCCGATATAATTAATATAATAACAATAAGGAGTTTAAATATGATAAAAAAAGAAATCGCGTCCGCTAATATCAAAGCAGGCGGTGAAATTAAAAAGGCGGAAAAAAAAGCGGTAAAGAAAGAAGTCAAAAGCGCTTCGAAGACAGTAAAAAAAGACGCAAAAGTCGCGGCGAAAAAAACAACCACCGCCGCCAAAAAAACCAAAACAACAGTCAAAAAAGCGGCGGCTCCCGCTAAAAAAACCGTTAAAAAAACTTCCGCCGCAGCAAAGAAAACCGCCCCAAAGAAATAACGCGTTTGGGGCTGTCCGGGAAGCTGACCGCTTTCTGAACAGCCCTCATTTTCCTCTTGCGTAAAATTTGATTATTGTTTATTATAGAAAGAGTCATACGATAACCTTGACGCTTTTTACGCTTCCGGTGTATTGTATGAAGATTCGGGGAGTTTCCAGAGCGGTCAAATGGGGCAGACTGTAAATCTGTTGGCTCAGCCTTCGAAGGTTCAAATCCTCCACTCCCCAATTTAAGCTAA
>JGI24695J34938_10000319_pt1 | contig 47237 bp, 39 predicted proteins | sample TergutCo191P3_FD_34938 | JGI IMG/M metagenome (IMG submission 34938)
TTGATTAATAATTCATTTGTAAAATGCAATCCCGCTGTGGGAGCCGCCGCTGAACCTGCTTCTTTGGCATAAACTGTCTGATACCGCTCCATATCTTCTTTAACGTCTTTTCTTTTTATATACGGCGGCAATGGAACATGACCGATTTTTTCCAACATATCGTCATTTATTGCTTTTTCAAATTGTAAAAATCTAAACTCGCTATTTTCTATCTCTCCTGTAATTTTGCATCTGTTTACTTCGTTACCGCAACAATCATAAAATGCGTACCAGGTTCCAACCTTGCGCCGCTTTGCTCTTTGCGCAATTACTTTCCATTCGCCGCTTTCATTTTTTTCAAGTAATAAAAACTCAACTTCTGCTCCTGTTTCCAGAGATTTTCCAAAAAGACGCGCCTTACGCACCTTTGTATCATTAAAAACCAATAGCGGCTTTTCGCCTGAAGGACTTAAAAATTTTTCGCCGCAAAGAATTTCAGGTAACTGTAAAACTGTACTATGAGAACGAACGCCGCTAAAGCGTTCAAGCGTCATCAATCTGCTTTGTCCCCGCTTCGCAGGCGGCTCCTGCGCGATTAAATGTTCAGGGAGATAAAAATCAAAATCCTTCGTCTTCATAAAATTCCTTAATAAAAAAAAACATGAAATTTTAACCACTAACCACACGAACCTGCGCTTTGAAATCTTAACCTGATTCCCAATATATCTCAGTTTGCTATCTTGGCTTTCTTTAGTTTTAATAAGAAAGAGCGAACAAATAGTTCGTGATTGTTCGTGTCGTTCGTGGTCAACCTCTTCAAAATAATTCGCCGTCTGAGTTTTTATTTGGAGGTAAACCCAAGTGGCCGTAACCAAAGCTCGTTACTACCCTTCCGCGCGCGGTGCGCTGAATTAATCCCGCCTGAATCAAAAACGGCTCGTAATAGTCTTCTAGTGTTTCTACAGATTCGCCAATGGAAATTGCAAGCGTTTCCGCGCCTACAGGGCCGCCTTTGTAACGTTCGATAATCATTTTTAAAATTTCGCGATCCTGTTTTTCAAGACCAAGTTCGTCGATCTCTAAGCGCGATAAGCCTGTGCGCACAACATCCTGCGTAATGCTTTTTTCACCTGCGTACTGCGCAAAATCCCTCATGCGTTTTAAAAGCTGGTTTACAACGCGCGGAGTGCCTCTTGATGACTTTGCAATTAAACTTGCTGCATCTTTTTCTATTTTTACATTTAAAAGCCCCGCGGAGCGATGAACGATATTTTCCAAATCTTCCTTCTCGTAAAACGAAAATCGGCATGTTATTCCAAATCTGCTGATTAAAGGACTTGATACAACTCCCGCCTTTGTCGTAGCTCCTACAAGAGTAAATGGTTTTATCGCGATTCTGATTGTGCGCGCCATGGGGCCCTGCCCCACTACCCAGTCGATACCGTAATCTTCCATTGCAATGTATAAAAGTTCTTCGATGGCAGGTTTTAAACTGTGAATCTCATCAATAAAAAATACGTCGCCTTTTTTTAAATTGGTTAAAAATCCGACAAGGTCTTTTGGTTTTTCCAAAGCCGGAGCTGTCGTCTGTATAAAACTTGTTCCAAGTTCGTTTGCAACAACGCCTGCCATCGTTGTTTTTCCAAGTCCCGCAGGGCCGATTAAAAACAAATGATCGAGAGAATCTCCGCGCTCCTTTGCAGCAGTTATAAAAACGGACAGGTTTTCTTTCATTGATTTTTGACCAAGAAAATCCTTTAGCGCGCGAGGGCGCAATGCCAAATCCTGGGTATCTTCTTTTATTGATTGCGCTCTAACAGGGCTTTCTTCATCCTCTTTCATAAGCCGCTCATATAAACAATTGCTTCCTGAAATAACAGTTTTTCTTTTTCCGCAGAAGATAATTTGGGATCAATTCCTTCTTCGGCTTTTGCAAGAGCTTCTGCAGATTGTTTTCTGTCATAGCCCATGCCGACAAGAGCTTCTACTAAATCATTGTACGGCGAAGTTATTACAGCGCTTCCTTCTGACTGAACAAGTTTTCCTTTAAGCGATAAAAGCATTTTTTGCGCTGTCTTTTTTCCAAGACCCGGCACCGCTTCAAGCCGCGCCAAATCGCCGTTTTCCAGAGCGGTTTCCAAATCGTCCTGACTTATGCCGCTCATTATTTTAATCGCGCCCTTGGGGCCGATACCTTCAACTTTTAATAATTCCAAAAATGTGTTTCGCCGCCTTTCTGACGAAAAGCCGAACATTTTCATTTGATCTTCACGGTGATAAAGCCATGTAAGAATCCTGCATTCGCTGTTCAAGGCAAGGGAATGTATATCGTTTACTGGCATACTGATATCCCACTCGATATCACCCGAGAGAAAATAAACCGATTCAACGCCCTTTGCGGTTACAAGACCGCGAATTGAGTTAAACATGGTTAATCATATCATTTTTAGGTTAATAGCGCAAATAGCCGCGCCCAGGGCATCCGCCGCATGATTAGGCTTGGGCGCTTTCTCAAGACCAAGGATAATGCGCACCATTTCCTGAACCTGTTTTTTATCGGCAGACGCGCTTCCGCAAACGCCCTGCTTTATCGCGTTAGGTGTAAATTCATACAGGGGAATCGCCCTTTCTGCGATTACCGCAGAAATTACTCCGCGCGACTCCGCTACAGGGATCGCGCTTGTTACATTTTTACCAAAAAAAAGAATTTCTATAGCGGCTTCGGTTGGTTTATATTTATCAATTATCGATCTTACGCACTGTAAAATAAAAAAAAGGCGATCTGCCCTTGGCTGCTCCGCCTTTGTAATAATGGTTCCGTGATCGACATATTTGATCTTTCCATCAAGATCATCAAGCACACCCCAGCCCGTACTTGCAAGGCCGGGGTCAATACCCAAAACTCTGCGACAATTATCCAGCGTCAAATCCATCCGGAATCGCGATATTTGAATATACGTGCTGTACGTCGTCGTTTTCTTCGAGCTTGTCGATTAATTTTAACGCTTTGGCTGTTGCGTCATTATCAAGCGTAACTTCGGCTTCGGCAACCATGCTGACTTCTGCGCTCATTGTTTCAAATTCTTTTGCGTTTAACGCGTTAAGTACGCTTTCAAAGTCTTCAGGCGCGCTTGTCACTTCGATAATTCCATCTGAAGCGGCAACATCTTCCGCTCCGCCTTCGATTGCAATTTCCATTACCTGATCTTCTGTGTATTTTTCGCCGTCAAGCGTAATTACACCAAGACGTTTAAATAATCTGGAAACAGAACCTGATGTCGCAAGCTGTCCGCCGGCTCTCGTAAGAATATTACGGATATCAGCAGCCGCGCGGTTTTTATTGTCTGTTAAAACTTCGATAAAAATCGCAACTCCGCCGGGAGCATATGCTTCGTAAACAAGTTCTTCGTAGTTTACGCCCTCAAGCTCGCCTGTACCTTTCTTAATCGCCCTGTCAATATTGTCCTTGGGCATGTTGGCGGATCTTGCCTTAAGAATCGCCGTACGAAGCCTGGGATTGCCGTCCAGGCTCCCGCCGCCCATTCTGGCAGCTATGGAGATTTCCTTTATTAACTTTGTGAACATCTGACCGCGCTTTGCATCCGCGGCGCCTTTTGCGTGCTTAATCGTCGCCCATTTACTGTGGCCCGACATGTTTACTCCTTACTAAATAAAATGAGATATTTTTAGTTCCGCAGGAAACTACAGAAATTATATTTTACCCTTTTGGACTGCTTTAGAAAATGAATCATGGATTGATTTTTCATACCAATCAAATGCAAAAGGTTCTTTACCCCTGATTGTTGACTTCATGGAAATCTCAAAACCATCTTTACATCCTTCACATACGCTATAATTTGAATAATAGAAGAAATTTTTCTCGTTAACAGGTGTATCAACCTTTTTCTTGCAGACATCACATGTAATCGTTATCATAAAAGCCTCCTAATTGCTTATCTTGTTATATTATATAAAAACTTTTACAATATGTCGAGACCTATATGAAGAAAAATGAAAAAAAAATCATTATTAACGGCTGTGAGTTTGATTCCGCTAACCCTTTAATTGTCGCAGAATTGGGGACGTCCCATAACAGCGATATAAAAAGAGCAAAATTGATGATAGACGCCGCCGCCGGGTGCGGAGTTTCCTGCATTAAGGTTCAAATGGTCTATGCCGATGAGATTCTCCACCCCAATACGGGTATTGTTCCGCTTCCTACCGGCGATATAAGGCTCTACGATCGCTTTAAATCCCTCGAAACTTCGAAGGAATTCTATATTGAGGTTAAAAATTACGCTGAATCATTGGGTATTATTTTTCTTTGCACCCCATTTGGCCTAAAAAGCGCAAGTCTGTTAAAAGAAATCGACCCAAAAGTGGTAAAAATCGCCTCTCCGGAGCTTAATTTTACCGGCTTACTGGAAGAAGTCGCCTCATGGGAAATTCCTGCGCTGCTTTCTACGGGCGTTTCGCGTTTATCGGACATCGAAACCGCCGTTGAATTGTTTAGAAACAATTTTACCACAAACCACACGAACAAACACGAACAGGAAGAAAGAGGAGAATTAAATTCTAAGATAATAAATCTCTGTCTTTTACATTGTGTTACGGCGTATCCTGCGCCGGAGACAGATTACAACTTGAGGGTTCTTCCCAATCTCGCGTCGATTTTCGGCGTTTCTGCCGGGGTGAGCGACCATAGCATGGATCCGGTATTGGTTCCTGCCCTGGCTGTCAGCATGGGTGCATCTGTAATTGAAAAACATTTTTGTCTTTCCAGAAATGATCCCGGTCTTGATGACCCAATTGCCCTTGAACCTGAGGATTTTTCTAAAATGATAAATGCTGTACGTTGTGCTTCGTTAGAAGGAGCTGATGAAACAATCGCGCGCTTTAGCCGTGAAAAAGGCTTTGAATATGTGGAGCAAATCCTTGGAAGCGGCGTAAAAGAACTTGCTCCTTCAGAAGCGCAAAATTACAACCGCACCAACCGCTCAATTCACGCGCTTGGAGATATTAAGTCAGGCGAAATACTAAAAAAAAGCGACTATGCCGTTTTAAGAACGGAAAAAATTCTGCGGCCGGGTCTTGAACCATGTTTTGAAAAATCAATTGAAGGCAGAACTGCACGTAACTTTATTCCTGCAGGTGAGGGTATCAGGTTTGAAGATATTTAAAGCGGCACACCCGTACTCAAAATATAATAACCAGGGAATTCGCATACGAAATGCCAAGTACAGCTCCGCTGGACAGTGCGCCGCCGTTGCCCCCTGCTCCCTTTTGTGGTATATTCATAAGCATGACCATAACCCAAACCGTAGAAATCCCGGCTGACCGCCGCATTACTCTTGAAGTTCCACGTGAAGTGCCTACGGGACCGGTTGTCCTCACCTTTACTCCGGCAAGCACTGTAAAGCATGGTAGCGCTGTTGCCATAACTTCGGAAAAGCCGGAGGAGTCAGCGGTCAGGAACACACCTCGTGCTAATCGTCTTTTGGGCGCGGCAGTTGGTTTGGGTGACATTAGTCTTGACGAAATTCGTGATGAGAGGCTGTCAAAGCATCTGGTATGAAAATTTTTGTCGACACAAATGTTGTTTTGGATGTGCTTCTGAAGCAAGAGCCTTTTTATCAGAACTCGTTTGAAATTTTTCAGCTTGCGGAAGAAGAACGAATCAGCGGATGTTTGTCTTCTGCCTCCATAACAGATATTTTTTACCTGCTTAGGAAAAAGCTGCATAACGCCGCCGTAATTTATTCTATTATGGATGACCTTGTCGCTCTCTTTTCTGTCGCTGCGGTTTCTGATGTCACAATCTCCAGTGCCTTGTCGCTCCGGTGGAAAGATTTTGAAGATGCGGTTCAATTCAGTGTCGCAAAAGAGAATAATGTTGAATATATAATCACCCGCAACAAAGCCGATTTTGAAAGTTCAGATATTCCATGTATGAGTCCTGCCGAATTTATTACATTTTACAAACATCATTGTTAGTTCGTTCTCACCACTGTTTTATCCATCCCGTATTCGCCTCATTCGCATACGAAATGCCAAGCACAGCTCCGCTGGACAGTACACCGCCGTTGCCCCCTGCTCCCTTTTGTGGTATATTCATAAGCATGACCATAACCCAAACCGTAGAAATCCCGGCTGACCGCCGCATTACTCTTGAAGTTCCACGTGAAGTGCCTACGGGGAGGATAGCGCGCTTTGAATTCATTTTGCTTCCTGTTGCAAAGGAAGCAAAAAGCTTTAAAACCACGCTGAAAGAGATACAAGAACTCTGCAAGGACATTCCCGTATCCGTTAACAGCCTTCGTGAAGAACGCCGCCGCGATATGGAAACGGAAAACGCTGAATGACATACACTCTGGACGCTTGCGCTCTTATGGCTTTGTTCAAAAATGAAAAAGGGGCTGATAAAGTCGAGGCATTGATTGCTGAAGCAGATACCGGAAAATCTGATATTTACATGAACACCGTCAATCTGATTGAGGTGTATTATATTTTTTTCAGGAAAGCCGGTAAGGATAGGGCTGATGTTATTCTTGAAAAAATCCACGCATTGCCGATTCAATTTATCAACACCATTGACGATGCGATTTTTTCCGAGACTTCCCGCATTAAAGCGCAATACGCCATACCTTTGGGGGACTCAATTGGTATTGCAACCGCAATCAAATTAGGCGGCGCATTCGTTACCGCCGATCATTCCGACTTTGAAGCAATTGAGAAAACTGAATCTCTGCCTTTTTTCTGGTTCCGCTAACCTCATTTCCCTTTCATTACACAAATCACCACTGTTTTATCCATCCCGTATTACTGCCATTCGCATACGAAATGCTGAGAATGTCGCTCTGGTTCGCCCATGTTGCTGTAGCTCCTGCCGATAAAGTCAAATCAGCGCTTGTTCCGGAAGTATAACTAAACGGAGGATTTCCTGCGGGACGATTCCACGCAATTATTACGGCGTTGTTGGGAGAGTCTTCGCTTGTGTTAAGGTTGTGGGTGGAGCCGGCAATGGAAATAATTGCGCTTATATTCGCTCCAATTCCAGACACAAGACCGCCGCTTTGATTGAATGTCGAGCTGCCGCCAGAATTTGACAGGCGCAATTCGTTTCCGCTCGGGGCGGTATTGCCGATTATTTCGCCGCCTGACATGTTGATTACCGCACCGCCCCATGCAGCTATACCGCCGCCAGCATTAGTTACCGAGGTGTTGCCGCTGATGCTGCCGCCGATAATACTCAATACAGTGCTGCTGCCGGATATGCTTACTCCGCCGCCGCCGAGACTGGCTGTGTTGCTGATGATCTTTCCGTTTTGCATTGTGAATGTGCCGCCTGCCATCCTGATTCCGCCGCCATCTCTGCCGTTGTTACCGCTGATCTCACCGCCTGACATGTTGAATATAGCGCTGCTTTCTATAGTAACACCGCCGCCATTAGTGGCTGCGGTATTGCCGTTAATTTCGCCGCCGTTCAAGTTGAGTGTACTGCCTGCGCCCGATACCGAAATGCCGCCGCCTACACCGGTTGTTGCGGTATTATTATTGATTTTACCGTTTACAAGAGTAAATACGCCGCCTGCGCTGATGCGCACTCCGCCGCCTTGTGCGCCCCTATTGCCTGAGATTTCACCGCCGCTCATTGTGGAAACAGCGGAATTGGTTACAACTAATCCGCCGCCGTTGCCGCCCGCAATGTTGCCGCTTATCGTACCGCCGTTCATAGTGAATGTACTGTTAGTATTTGCATTCACACAGCCGCCGAGAGTAGCGGTGGCTGTGGTTGTGTTTGTATTGTTACGCAAAACTGTGCCTGCGTTCATAATAAACGTACCGCCGTTAACGCGCACAAGCGTTCCTCCGCTGTTATCTGCAAATGCGCCGCTATTTCCGCCGTCAATGATGATGTCCCGGAAAATCACTGTTGCGCCGTTTGCTATGGTAAACAAGTTGCCGCTAACGCCGCGTGTAAGAGTGACAGGCTGACTTGGGTTTGCGCTGCTGATAGTGATCGTCGCTCCAGCTAGAGCAGGAGCGGGGATACTGACAAGCTGATCGATTGTTAAATTCTGATTAACGATAACTTCGATGTTTCCGGTTGCGGTTCTGTAAGCTGCAACTCTGTGGAAGAAATCAAGGAAGGGGCTTCTAACGCCTTCGGTAACTGTAAAGTTAATCGAAGTGGGAATATTTACCTCTGCAAGAGTGCAAATCCTCCAGTCGCCGTCTCCGACTTTTACGGCAGCTCTTAAGCGGTAATTGCCGGGGTCTATGCCGTAATATGGTATTGTACAATTAATGGTTATAGGATTTATCCATGCCGCGTTCAGTGAGCCTCTGCTTCTTGTTCCGAGTACTCCTCCAACGATATAGCCGTCATTGTCAACTAACACAACCCCTAATGTGCCGCCGGGAAATCGTTCTGCGCCTGTGTTTCTATGGTTCACCGTAACGGTAAACGATTCGTTACGTCCTACAACAGTCTTGTCAGTTGAAAACTGCCTGAGCGCCAGCCCGTAACCGCCGCCGGGCGCTCCGGTTTCCGGAATAATAGTGATGGGAATAGCGTTGGGAATTCCTGCCGTTCTATCGGAACCTGTAGCGATTTTCCATTCCTGCTCGCCTGTCATTCTGGTAACAATCATTAACCGATAATCTCCCGTCGGTGCTGTGTCAGGCACAACAGAACGCATTGTCCAATTACGGGTGTAAGCAAGAGTTAACGGGGTGAAATTTTCACTCCTGCTATTAAGAACATCGACAATATTACCGCCAGCATCGACTAATGCCGCAGCTCTTTGACCGCCCGGGAAAATGCCGAAACTTCTGGCATGGACATTAATCGTAAGAAGGTCGTCTTGAACCGCTTGAATCGCGGTAGTTTCTCCGTTGACTGTAAAACGCCTTAATCCCATTTCATTACTGCCGATACTGCCTTCATTAGGTTTAATATTTATTATCATTTTATGTGAGTTGAAAAACATTCTTGTACCGCCTGGGTTTATATTGTCAAGAAAGTACCATCCGTCACTGCGACCGCGCCAGCCCATGTTCATATGAAACCTGCCTTGACTGTCATAGCCGTCAATAACAAAAGCATGGCTGCTGCCATTGGCGGTTCCATGATACCATACCGGAAGACCAGCGTCCAACTGCCGCCGTATCATGTCTACCCATTGGGCTTCGGTGTAAAAATTGCGGTAAACCTGCTGAACACCTCTGTCATATCCGAAGTTGACAACGAGTCTCATAGGATGATTGCCGGTTACGCCTCTTGACATGCCATAATGCAAGAATAATACAGCTACTGCGTTTCGCTGCTCTTCTGTACTATTTCTGCCGTCACTGCGGTAGTGATCAAGTATATTATCCCAATCGTAAGCAACGCTGCTTAAATCAACAAGCGGCATTGTTACACCATGCGGACCAAGTTTTGTGCTCTGTCCTGCTCCTCGTATTGGATGTTTATGAAATGCCATTATTTGCATCACTGCGGTAGTGCCGCAATCGGTAGGGTAGCGGCGGCCATCCTGGCGTCTTGGAAACAAATCATTATAAGGAGTTCCTTGTCCCCATCTTGTTTGTAAAAGCGGTCCCACTATGGCATGAGGATTTGTCCCTGTAGACGATAAAATACTTTCAAGTTCATCATCATCAGTTTCAAAATAAACGTTTCCATCATCGCCCTCTGAAGCATCTTCTTCAAGAACTTCTTCTTCTACTTCTTCAAGTTCAGTTCCCGCAGGTATAGGTTCTGTTTCGCCGCTTTCGTGGTTACATCGTGAACAGCGTTCGGCTGCGACGCCGTCCGCATCATCTGTCGCGGGCGTTGCCGTTCTCCATACATAATTATGGGTTGTGCAAGTCAGCTTAGGGATTGCTTGTGTACTGGTTGCTCCGCACAAGGAGCAGTGCCCCGTGCTTAAACCGTCTGCTGTGTAGGTTGCGGATGTTGTTATTTCCCATACCCACGTATGGGCGCAGGAGTCGTCATTAACACAAGCGGAAAATAATAGCGCTATGGCTGCTGCCATTGCGAAAATCGCGAAAAAACTCAAGTTTTTCTTCATAAATTTCACCCTATACCTGACATATTTTTTGTTAAACGTACCTTTATACGCTTATTATACCTCTTTTAAACAAAAATGACTATTCATTTAGCTCATATTTTGAAAAAAGTTGGTTTTTTTCGTTCATGGCTGTAATTTATCCTATTTGCCTCGATTAACCATGTAAATTTACCGCAAATAATTATATTTTTTAGTAATAATTTATGCTAATATTATAATAAAGGGGTTTACTAATGATAACAGATCTAAATCACAGGAAAGCGGCCATCCAGTTACAACTCTTAAAAATGGACGGTACTCCTGCGGCGAATCAGGAAGTAATAATTAAGCAAAAGACTCACCAATTTCTTTTTGGCGTTGGTGGTTTTGAAGCTGTCGAAATTGCCGGCAAAAGACGTCTTACGGAAAATCCCGGCGGAGATCCTGTAAGTGACGAGAGAAAAAATCTCCTTAAAGAAAAAATCGATAAATTGTTTCGTTTTAATAACTATGCCACATTGCCGTTTTATATCGGGCGTTACGAGCCGCAGGAAGGAAAACCGCAGGAATCCTTATTAAAAGCCGCCGCCTGTTTTTTTAAAGAAAGAAATGTCGCGCTTAAAGGACATCCTCTCTGCTGGCACACTGTCTGCGCGCCATGGCTTATGAATTATTCAAATGCCGTGATTCTGCAAAAAGTCATTGAGCGAATTGAACGCGATGTTTCGGCATTCGCAGGGATAATCGATATCTGGGATGTTATTAACGAAGTTGTCATCATGCCGGTTTTTGATAAATACGATAATGCCGTTACGCGAATATGCAGGGAGTACGGACAGGTTCGCATTGTAAAAGAAGTGTTTGATGCGGCAAAACGCGCAAATCCAAACGCTCTCCTTTTGCTTAACGACTTTGATACGTCCAAAGATTACGAAATATTAATCGATAAACTTTTGCAGGAAGGAATAAATATCGATGTAATAGGAATACAATCTCATCAGCATCAGGGTTATTGGGGCGCCGAAAAAGTGCATGACGTTCTTTCGCGTTTTTCGCGCTTTGGTTTGCCTATTCATTTTACAGAAAATACATTAATTTCAGGCAGCCTTATGCCTTCGCATATCGAAGATTTAAACGATTGGCAGGTTGATGAGTGGCCGACAACTCCGCAGGGCGAGGAACGTCAGGCTCGTGAAATAACAGAGATGTACGAAATATTATTTTCCCATCCGCAGGTTGAGGCTATCACAACATGGTCGGGCGGAGATGATGCGTGGCTCCATGCGCCTGCGGGATTTCTCAGGACAGACAACAGCGAAAAACCTTCGTATAAGGCAATTTCAAATAAAATCAACAATGAATGGCGCACGGAAATTACGTCAAATACTGATTCGTCCGGCTGTATAAACATGGAAGGTTTTAAAGGCACATACGAATTGTCATGTATGAATAAAAACGCCGCATTTAATCTAGACGGAAAAATAAAAAATATGGAGCTAAAAATTGAGAACTAAAAATTATTCTCATCATTATAATACCAGTAACAGGAGCAAGATTGAATGAGCGACAATCTTAATTCTAATGATGATTTTATAGAACGAATATGGTCTGCAATAATTGAAAGGCAGCGATTACTTAACAGGCAGCTTGAAGAAACAGAAGGCAGAATAAAAGCGCAGAACGAAAAAGGCAGCCGCTTAATTCAGGAAAGCGAAAAAAAGTTTTTTCATAAGGTAGACAAGAAAAATCTTGAAATGAAAGAACTTGATGAAAAAATCATCAAACATCTGGAAAATAATAAAGTAAGAACCGACGGCGAACCTGAAGAATTTAAAAAAGAAAAAAGGAACGCGAAAAGACGCGGCAAAATATTTAATAAATTTAAATTATTAAAGGACAATAACGATTCCAGATACAATGATTACAGCAAAATACATGACGCAATCGCGGATTCGGATCTTGACGACGAAGAAAAACAGACATTAATGGAAATTGTCTCGAATGTTTTTGAAAAATTTACCAGGCAGCCATAGCTTTTTTAAAAGCTGCTTTGGAAGAAGTTATTATCTTTTCATCGATACAATAAGCAAAACGCAGCCATCCCGGTTTTCCGAATCCTGTCCCCGGTACGCCAAGAATCAGGTGCTTTTTTAAGTGTTCAACAAACGCTTTATCGTCTCCGTTTCCGGGCGTTTTGCAAAAAAGATAAAACGCGCCCTGCGGAGGAGCGTATTCAATTCCCGCTTCGTCCAGCACTTTAATAAAAGCGTCTCTTCTTTTTGCGTAAATCGAAACATCAACGCTTTCTTCGGTAAGACCTGCGACAAGCCGCTGCATTAAGGCAGGCGCGTTTACGAAACCCAATATTCTTGTAGCATAAATAAGTCCGTTAACAAGATCGTCCCTGTCAGAAATATCAGGGTTTACGGCAATAAAACCTATACGTTCACCGGGAAGAGAGAGGCTCTTTGAATATGAACTTACAACAATTGATTCCTTATAACAGCTTAATACAGGCGGAACGCTGCATCCGTACGCGATTTCGCGGTACGGTTCGTCCGATACAAGATACGGAAATCTTCCGGTTTTATTACCATGCTCTTTCAATATGGATGCCAGGGTATTAAGATCCTCTGCGCTGTAAATTTTTCCTGTTGGATTATTGGGCGAGTTTATAATTACAGCGGCAGTTTTGTCATTCAGCGTGTTTTTAATATTCTCCAAATCCATATCAAAATTTTCTTTTGCGTCCACTTCGATTAATTTAGCGCCGTGATTCGCGGTATACGCGCGGTATTCCATAAAGTAAGGACGGCTCACGATTACTTCATCGCCTGCATTGCATATTGTTTTAAAGACTGCATTAAGTCCGCCAGCAGCGCCCGCAGCCATTACGATGTGAGAGCCGTCAACGTTAACATTTTGTTCTCTGCATACTTTTTTCGCGAGAGCTTCGCGCACAAAAGGATAACCTGCGTTCGGCATATAGCCGTGAGATCCTTTTTCGTCCTTTTCTGCAAGTTCTACAAAAAGGTCATGAAAAGCCTTCGGCGGCTCGACATCGGGATTTCCAAGCGAAAAATCAAACACCTTATCCGCGCCGTGTTGTTTTTTTAACGACATTCCTTCTTCAAACATTTTACGTATCATCGAAGAAGACGCAAGAGCCGTTTTAATATTTTCTGCAATTGCCATACAATGTTCCTTATACTAATGTTCTTGCGGTACGCAGGATATCCGCGAAAACGCCGCCTGCGGTTACCGCAGCTCCCGCTCCGGGGCCTTTTATTACCATCGGCAGTTTTGAATAACGGTTGGTTGTAATTACAACAATATTATCGCTGTCTACAAGCGAGCAGAAAGGACTTCCCTCCCCTTCTTCGCGAAGGGATATTTTTGCTTTTCCTTCTTCTATTACAGCAATGTAGCGAAGCTGTTTGCCGTTTTTTTCCGCGCTTGCGCGTTTTTTTTCGTACTCCGCGTCGATATTTTCCAGTTCTTTAAAAAACGAATCTATGTCCTTTGCCTTAAAACATGCGGGCGGAAGAATCGGCTCTATGGTTACGTTTTTAAACTCTATGTTAAGTCCGCACTCGCGCGCAAGAATTAAAACTTTACGCGCAGCGTCCATCGCGTTAAGGTCGTCGCGCGGATCCGGCTCTGTGTAACCTTTTGCTTTTGCTTCCCTTACAAGTGCAGAAAACGGAATCTTTCCGTCAAAATTATTGAATATAAAACTTAATGTTCCTGATAATACGGCTTCTATTCTTGTTACCCTGTCGCCGGAAAGGAAAAGATCGCGTAACGTAGAAATTACAGGAAGACCTGCTCCTACCGTACATTCATAATAATAAGGGATGCCTCTTTCCCTTGAATACGCTGTAAGGCGTTTGTAATAATCAAGCGAGCCTGAGTTTGCTTTTTTATTCGGCGTTACAATCGGCACCGAAAAATTAAGAATTTTTTCGTAAAGATTCGCTATATCTTCGCTTGCCGTACAATCGCAGAAGCAGGAGTTAGGCAGATTAAAAGACGCCATCTTTTCGATAAACGCCTGCGCTCCCTTTGCGCCCGCTTCGATTGGTTCTGTTCCGTCCACCTTGCCGGCAGTTGTAAGCAGTTTTTTTACTTTTTTTGGATCCAGTCCTTCATGTAAATTTTTCTTGCCGGCAAAAATCATTTTGTCGTAATTGACGGCTCCAATTAAATTTACCTTGAGCATGTTAACGGCAAGTTTTTCTTTTGCGTCCGCGATTTGATCCAGAAGGGTTCCGCCAATAAGACCTGTTCCGGCAAGAAAGAGATTAACAGACTTCTGCTGCGCAAAAAAGAACGCGTCGTGAATCGCGTTTAACGCCTTGCCTTCGTGCGCGCTGTGTATTACCGCGGAAATATTTGTCTCTGATGAACCTTGCGCAATTGCTACAATATTTATGCCGTTGCGCCCTAGCGCATGGAAAAATTTCCCCGAGATGCCTGAAGTGCTTTTCATCGCAGAGCCGACAACTGCAATAATCGAAAGTTCTTTTTCTACAACAGGCTTTTCTATGGAACCTGCCTTAATTTCATTTATAAACTCTTCCTTTAACGCGTTATCTGCATTTTGCGCGTCCTCCGGAAGAACCGCAAAGCAGATTGAGTATTCGCTTGAGCTTTGAGAAATCATAATTACGCTTATTCCCTTTCGCGCAAGCGCGCCGAATACGCGCGCAGAAAATCCCGCAACCCCAACCATGCCTGTGCCCTGCAATCTTATCAGCACTGCGTCCGAAATAGAACTAATACCGCGGATCGGGAATTTTCCTTCACGGGCGTTAGCTGTAATTTTTGTGCCGCAGCCCTGAGGGTTAAATGTATTGCGTATCAAAATGGGGATTCCCTTTTCCAGCGCGGGTTTTACAGACGGCGGAAACAATACCCTTGCTCCAAAGTGGGAAATCTCCATCGCTTCCATGTAGGAAATTTCTTCTATTAAAAACGCATTCCTGACATGTTCAGGATTAGCTGTAAGTATGCCGTCAACATCACTCCAGATTTCCAGTTTCTTTGCTCCCATCGCTGCGGCAAAAAAAGCGGCGGTTAAATCAGAGCCGTCGCGGCCTATTGTCGTTGTATATCCTTCTTTTGTAGAGCCTATAAATCCTGTAATAACCTGCAAAGGTTTTTTGCCCTTAAAAAACGCGCGGATATTTTCTTCCGTTTCCTTTTCCCTGATTTCGGCTCTTCCGAAATTTGAATCTGTTGTTACAAGCGTTCTTGCGTCAAGATATTCATTTTTAATATTATTCGCTGTCAATATAAATGAAATTAACGAAGCACAAAGCCTTTCTCCGAAACTCATTACCAAATCCAGGCTTCGCAATGAAAGCTCGCCTAGAAGCGAAATGCCGTCAAGAACCTGAGACAATAAAACAATGTTGTTTTCGATTTCTTTAACGGCGTTTTTTTTGTCGGCGTTTTTTAAAAAATAAGATGCGCATTCAATGTGGCGCGTTTTTATCTCTTCGATTTTTTTTGCGTCAACATTGCCGTTTACGGCTTTATTTCCCAACTCAATAAGAGCGTCTGTAACTTTGGAAAACGCGGAAACAATAACGGCGCCTACATTACCGTTGTGCTCTTTATCGTTTAAAATACCAATGATACTCTCAATTGCTTTGGGGCTTCCTACAGATGAGCCGCCGAATTTCAATACCAGCATAATTTAACTCCCATTGAATATTACCGAATTTTAATATATTTTTACAGTGGTAGTTTATGGAAAAACGAATATTTTTTGACCATGCCGCGGGGGTTTTTGGAAACCCTTCTTCTCAGCACAATGAAGGCAGAATGGCAAAAAATGCTCTGGAAAACGCGAGAAAAAGGTGCGCGGACGCATTAAAAGTCCCTCACGAGACTCTCTATTTTACTTCCGGCGGAACTGAATCCAACAGTATCGCTCTTTTTTCTAACCTGATGCGCCCCGGCAAGGGAAGAATTATTTCGTCCCTTGCAGAACATGCTTCTGTCAGGGAAGGGATGTTAACCCTGGAAAGATTTGGAAAGCCGACAGGCTGTATTACGGTTGATACTGCCGGAAGAGTTACCCAGGATACGCTTGCGAGGGCATTAAAGCAATACAGTGACGTTCGTTTTATTTCTGTGATGTCGGTAAATAATGAGACTGGCGCTGTGACTGATATCGCAGGATTAAAAGACATATTAAATAAACATACAGAAAAAAATAAAGCTCAGGTTCATTTTCATTGCGATCTTGTGCAGGCGGTTGGAAAAATTTCTGTAGATATAACGGGATGGGAAATTGATTCCGCGTCGATTAGCGCGCATAAACTTGGAGGACAGCGCGGAATTGGTCTTTTGTATCTTCGTAAACCAATCGAAGTTTTTTATTCAGGCGGCGGTCAGGAAAACGGCATTAGAGGCGGCACAGAAAATGTGCAGGGAGCTGTCAATCTTGCTGATTGTCTTGAAGCAGGAATCAAGGGTCAGGAGCCAAGCAATTGCGGCGCAAAAGAAAGATGGCAAAAATTAATAACTGCGTTATCTTCGATCGATCGCTGCACGTTAATTCCAGGCGATCGTATCGCCTTAAACGATAATTTTTCTCCGTATATTTTACAGGCTGCATTTAAGGATATTCCGGGAGAAGTCATGGCGCGCGCGCTTGATGATCTTGGTTTTGCGGTTTCCACAGGCTCCGCATGCTCATCATCTTCGCCGGAACGACCTGTGCTTGCCGCGATGGGTGTCCCGGAAGATTTAAGAATCGAGGGAATACGCATTTCGCAGGGTTATTCGACAACAGATGAAGATATCGACGCGCTTCTTTACGGCATTAAAGAGGTGTTAAAATTTTTATGATTACGTGGTTATTAAAGCCTGCGGAGCTTACGCTTAAGGGCGATAATCGTAAAAGTTTTGAAGGCACGTTAAAAAGCAACATACAGCGGCTGATGGCAAGCATCGATACAGGCATAAAAATTAAATTTACAGCAGGGCGTTACTATGTGCATGCAGCAGAAGATAAAATACAGGAAATTGAAAACGCGCTCTCGCGTCTTATTGGTATTTCAGGATGGGCAAAAACCGTCACCTGCGAAAAAACTCCCGAATCTGTTCTTGCCGCATGCGCCGAAGAAGGAAAAAAACTCTTTGCAAAGGGAGTGCGTACATTTAAAATTGACGCGCGAAGAACCGATAAAAGTTTTCCGCTTAGCTCTTACGAACTTTGCTGCGAAGGCGGCAATGCTGTCACTAATGCAGTAAGTGAATTAACTGTCGATATTCACAATCCGCAGGATGTAATAAAAATCGAAATCCGCGAAAAGGCTTTTGTTTATTCGGGAGGAAAAAAATGCTTCGGCGGACTTCCTGTCGGAACTGCGGGAAGAGGCATGCTTTTGTTATCGGGGGGAATCGATTCGCCTGTCGCGGGATTTTTAATGGCATCACGCGGCATGAATATTGACGCGATTCATTTTCACGCATACCCCTACACTTCCCTGGAAGCGAAAGAAAAAGTGATCAAGCTCGCGTCCATTACAGGCGCGTACTGTATGGGGATTCGTCTTTACATTTTAAATTTTACAAAGGTGCAGATGCGAATTAAAGAACGCGCTCCCTTTGCGTGGACTACGATTCTTCTTCGCATGGCGATGATGGACGCAGCATATAAAGCCGCGGTAAAAATAAAATGCAAGTGCCTGATAACGGGCGAAAGTCTTTCCCAGGTTGCAAGCCAGACAATCGAAAACCTTACCTGCACTCAAAGCAGAGTAACGCTGCCTGTTATTCGCCCTTTAATTGGATTCAGTAAAGAGGACATCATACAAAAAGCGCGTCTTATCGGCACATATGAAACTTCTATTCTTCCGCATCGTGATTGCTGTATGCTTTTCAGCCCTCCTCATCCGGTGCTTCACGGAGACGCAAAAGAAGCGAATGAACTTTATGAAAAACTGGAACTTGATGAGCTTATAGACGAATCTCTTCGTGATTATGAATTAGTTAAGTAATTATTCCAATGGGGCGAAGTAGCCTGTGTGGTCTCTGCCTGATCTTTCCATAAGATAAACTTCAACTTCGACAGGAAGCATCGCTCTTCCGAAATCTGTGGGTAAACGCGAATTGTATGTAAATGAATAAAGACCGGACGGCGTATCCGCTGTACTTTTTATAAGTTCGCCTATTCCTCGCGGACGATATAACGGCATAACGCTGCCGCCTGTTTCCCTGCAAAGATATTCAATTCCTGCGCTCACTTCGCCGTTTCCAATAATGATTGCATTAAATACGATTCCGTTATTTGCAAGGTATGCCGACATTTCAGAAAGACTGTACTGTTCAAATGCCATGTCACCCATGGAGCCTGAGCCTATATACACGACAGAACGCTTGGGCGCGGCTGCGAGCAGGTCGGTTGCGGCAAGGCGAAGAGCCAAATCAAACCGCCAGCGCTGCAAATTACTTTGCTGCAAGTTGCCTTGCTGCGTGTTGCCTCCTGTACCTCTAAGGGCGTTTTCCAGAGAGACTTCATGCTGTTCCCTTCGCGGCTGCTCTGCTGCGGAAATTACCGAAACAATTCTTGAGTTGCCCATTTCCTGTATTGCGCGGCTAATGTCGCGTGACGCCTGGGTAAAATCATCGCGCATTGAGACTGTAAGATCAGATCTTTCTACAAGGAGCGAAAAATCCGCGCCCTGATAACGGAAACCAGGGCTCATAAACATCTGATTTAATACAGGTACGCCGTTTTCCGTTATAAGAAAATTATTATTATCAAGACCCTGAATCGGACGCCGTAATCTGTCTTCCACTGTAAGCTGGATGGTTATTTGCGGGAAACGATGCGATTCGATATTTCGTATCTGCACAAAGAAACCGGATGCCAAATCATCAAAGCGCGTTAATATGTTAACCTCGCCTTCGTTAAAATTTGCCGCTACAACGCTTCCGTTTTTATCCATATCCGCGCCTGTTATGCGCATTCGTCCTCCGCCGAAAATACCAAGCTCCCGCGCGATTGCAGTATTAACATCAATCTGTAAAATTCTGTTTCCGTCTACAGCAAGAAGGGTTCCGTCAGAGAGAAATCTTAAACTCTCGGGGCCCAAAAGGTTTCCTGCAGCAAGGTTTCCAAGAAAGTTTCCGTTTGGATCAAACATATAAATGACTTTTGCGGCGTTATCTGCAATGTATATTTTTCCGTCAGCTGCCGCAATGCCTGTGGGAGATCTAAAACCGCCGAACACAGAACTTCTGCCTCCGAACGATAAAATAAATTCTCCGTCAGGGTCGAATTTTGAGACGCGCCTGTTTCCGTAATCGACAACGTAAAGATATCCTTCTTCGTCAATTGTCAGGTGCTGCGGGCCTACAAATTGCCCCTGCCCCAAACCTCTGGAGCCGATATAGGAAAGCCACTGACCGTCACTGTCAAGAACGCTGACTCTTGAACCGCGGTATTCCGAAAGATACATTCGTCCGTCCAGACCGCGGGCAATATCATAGGGACGATCAAAACCGTTTAAAGGACCTCTTCTGCGCACTCTTATAATTCCGTTTACGTCAATATTTAAAATTTCATTGCTGCCGTATGCGACTACCCATACCGAACCGTCGTTATTCGCAAGAACGGAAACAGGCTGACGGTAAAAAACAATATGTTCAGCTCTTCCGGGGAAACGTCCGGATCCTACATAACGCACTCCGTCATTTGCTACAGGCATTAAAAAACGTCTGTTTGCCACAGTTTCGATTCTTGCGTTAAGGAGCATTCCGGTTCCCGTGTTTCTGCCTGTGATATCCAAAGCGGCGCGCCACTGGCGAAGAGCGGTTTCTTCAAAACCGGAACGGTAATAAGCCCTTCCCAGCCAGTCGAGTATCAGCGGTTCTCCCTGCCTGAAGGAAAGCGCGCGTTCAAAAGAAAGGATTGCTTCGTTATACGAAAACCTGTTATATGCCTGAACGCCAAGCCTGAAAGCGTCAGCGGCATTAATTGCGCCTGCGCCGGTACCGCCTGTAACGGGCTGGGAAAAAATGATTACCGGGACAACAAAAAAAAGAAAAAGAAAAACTTTTCTCACCTTTGCGCTCCCGAAACTATTTTAAAATGTTTTTGAATAACTTCTTCGTCCGGCGCTATATCAAGGGCGCGGCGCAGCCATGTGCGCGCTTCCAGTAATTCGCCTGATTTATAATATGCCCAGCCAAGAGAATCAAGGTATGCCGCGCTTTGCGGCTTTGAATCAACAGCTTTTCTGCAAAGGCGAAGAGCGCGCATTATATCCATTCCGGTATCGGCCAAAATAAAACCCATTGAGTTCATTGCGGTTGCGTTTTCCGAATCCAATTCGAGCGATTTTTCGTAAAGATCTACGGCATTTTTGTGCTGCCTTTGAAGCCATGCGGCATAAGCGAGCGTATTGTACAAAAGAGTAGACTCCATGCCGCTTGACTGCAATCGTTTTAATTCATATTCCGCCATTTTTGCGCGTTTTGTAATAACATAAATATACGCAAGCGTCATGCGGCATTGATAAACGCGAAGAATATCGCTTGAAGACGTTACAACCTGTTCAAGAAACGAAAGGGCTTCTTCGTAATGTTCAAGTTTCGTGTAACACAATCCAAGGTAATAAGTGTGTTCCATTTTTTCATCAAAATTTAAAATTGAGATGTCTGTGGATAAAAATTTAGAAAGAGCGCTTTTCCATTCTTTCTTGCGGTAGAGTTCAACAGCTTCCAGGAATTTTTCGTCATTTCCCGGAACATGAGGCTGTGAAGCTGCGTCGTTATCTGCGTTCTTGTCAAACTCTTCATTAGTGCCGTTTGTCTGCGTATTCATACAGGTTTATTCCCCCCTTAACCTGCCGCTACTGCCGGCTGAGACATTACAAGGCTAAATGCAGCATTGCCTTTTAATACCTCGGCCCAATCAGAACCTTCCTCCGGAATATTTTCAACCTTACCGGGTTTTGCAAAACAGTACCTGCCTCCATCCGGCGGAGTATATGTAAGTATACGATCATTATAATAACGCATAGACGGAAAAGAAGAAACAAGTTCTCTTGGTTTTTTTTCGGTATTTGGAAAATTAACATTTACAAAAGAACCGGCTTTCCAGTACCCCATTATAAGTACAATTTTTTCTGTTATGTACGAGATAACCGATTCCCACTGCCATGGAAGTTCGCTTTCTACCAAAGACAGGGCTACGGAAGGAATGCCGAAAAAACTCCCCTGCCGTGAAGCCGCAGCGGTTCCGGAATAGACAATATCTGTGCCGAGGTTTGCTCCGGCGTTGATTCCGGAAAGGATCAAATCTGGCGCTCTTTCCATATTGAGAGCGGCGGTTTCTGTCGAGATGCAGATTTCGGGGATTCCGCCCAAAAGCGCGGTTATCACGCAGTCTGCGGGAGTTCCCGAGCATGACCACGTATCCTCTTCTATCATTGACAATTTTAAAGGGCCGCCTAAAAATTCGATTGAATGAGAGCAGCCGGATCGATTTTTGTCCGGAGCTGTGACAAACACTCTGTGACCTGCGCTTCTAAGCGATTTTGCAAGCAGCCTTATTCCTGCAGAAGAGATTCCGTCGTCATTGGTAAGTAAAATCTTAAGCATACGCTCCCTTTCGCGCCGGAACTACCCTTGCCTTTGCAGCCAGTTTTACTTCGAAAATAACAGGATGAAAACCAAAAATTCTTTCGTAATCATCAAGCCTTTTTTTATATTCTTCTACAAGTTCCTTGCGGATAATTGTATAGGTGCAGCCGCCAAAACCAAGGCCTGTCATTCTTGCGCCTGCCGCTCCTTCGATTTCCTGCGCTCTTTTTACAAGCCAGTCAATTTCCGGGCAGCTAATTTCGTAAAGATCCCTAAGGCTTTCATGAGAGTGATAAATAATTTTAGCGAAAGACGCAAGGTCGCTTCGTTCCAGCGCATCCACAGCATCGTATACTCTGCTGATTTCTTCGACAATATGCATGCATCTGCGCCTGATTTGTTCAGGGAAATCACCTAAAACCTCGATTAAATCCGAGGATGCGTAATCTTTAAAGCTTGCTCCTTCCTTTTTTTCTGAAAGAAGTCTTAAACCCCTCGTGATATCGTGCCTGCGTGAGTTTATTTCGCCATCGGTGCCCATTCTGGGAACACGCGAATCAACAAGCAGCAGTCTGAAACGCTGAAAAGGCGATTTTATCAATCTTACATCGCTGTTTGTTGAATCTATAACCAAAAAATGATCTTTTTTTGCCATTAGGCAGACTAAATAGTCCGCAAAATGCGTAGAAGTACCGAAAATCGCCAAATGCGCATCCTTTAACCTGTGAGCGAGGTCTATGTCGCTGATCTGGACGCGAAAAAGGCTTCGCAAAGCTGCTGCTGCGGCAGTCTCGATCGCTGTTGAAGATGCAAGGGCGATATTTTGGGGAATATTTCCGCAAAATGAAAAATTTAACCCCTTTATAAGGTATCCAAGCTCAACAAACAGGTGAATTGCAGGTTTTAAGTAGTTAGACCACCTGTCTTCGCGCCTAAATTTGAGGTTTGCAAGCGTACTTCGCTTGCGTTCTTTAAGATCTGCGGCATAAAAACGGAAAGAATTGTCTTTTCGGTGGCTTACAGCGACATGAATGTAGCGATCTATCGCCGCAGAAAGGAAAAAACCCGTCTCTTCCTCGTTTTGAACGTTTAAAATGTCCTCATCTTTTGAATTTGGTGTCGGCGCACCCAATAAATGTATCCTGCCGGGCGCTTCAGCGATTGCAACAGGGTTTGATCGGCCGTCTTCTAGCTCATATTCTGTTCGATGGATTAGACCGATATCCAACATGAAAACCCTCACTTTGTATTTTAAGTTATTGTATCAAAGAATATTAGGTTTTTCAATTGGTTTTTTTACAAAAATATGTCTATTTTTTAGGTACAATCGACATAATTACCAATGCCAATAAGGTGCAGACATAGGGAATTGCAAGAATGAATCCTGCCGGGATACTCCAGAACCCCTGCGCGTAGTTTGAAAAACTCTCGGCTAAAGCAAATACAAATGCGCCTGCAAGGACACCAACAGGACGGCGTGCGCCGAGAAATATGACCGCAAGGGCAATCCAGCCCTTGCCTGCGGACATTTCCGGAACATACGCTCCAAGGTTAAGGCTTAAAAATGAGCCGCCTATTCCGCAAAAAAACGCGGATATCAAAATTGCCGTCACCTGGTATACTTTTGGCCTTAGTCCCAATGAAACAAGGGCGTCCTGATTTTTGTCGCATGCCCTAAGTCTGTATCCAAAAGGCGTTTTATAAATTACAACCCAGGAAATTAAAAGCAAAAATATCCCGATAAAAATATATAAAATCAGCAAGGATTGAACGTTTTCTGCGGCTACCACTCCCTTTGTTTTAAATATTCTGTCCGAAAGAATTATGCAAAGCCCGGAAGAAAAAAGATTTATCGCCAACCCCGAAATAAATAAATTCGCGCGAAGTTTAAATGCCGCAAATGAATGTATAAGGGAAAGCGCCAATGCGGCAATTATCGCAGAAATTACAGCTAAAACCGCGTTTCCTGTAAAGAAAAAAACTGTTAACGAAGAAAACGCGCTTATTAAAAGCAAGCCTTCAAGCGCAATATTTAAAGTACCGCAGAGAGCTGGAAAGAGCCCGCCCAATGAGGCGAAAAATACAGGAATCATGATTGTTACAGAGCTTTTAAGAAAAGATAAAAAAATTTCCATTTAAACTTTCCTCTTTTTGTTAAAAGCTGTGCGAATAGCCAAACTGGTAGAAAGAAGGAAAATAACAGCCTGCACAATGACGGCAATTTCATAGGTTAACCCTGTGTTTTGCATTGCGATTCTGGCACCGGAGTTTATCCATGAAAGGAATAGCGCGCATGGTAAAACTGCGGCAGGTGAAAAACCTGCAATTAAAGCGACTGTAAGGCCGCTCCATCCAAGACCTGCGGAAAATTCTTTTATTACGGCATAATGCGTTCCCAAGACGGCAATACTTCCGGCAAGGCCGTATAAGGAGCCGCTGAAAAAAAGCGAAAGCACAGTATTTAATTTTGTGTTAATTCCTCCGTAACGCGCAAACATTTCATTATGTCCTGCCATTCTGAATTCATAGCCCATTCTTGTTTTATTAAGAAAATATTGAATTAAAAAGATAAACAATAACGCAATAAAAAATCCAACATTTAAATTTGACGGCCGCAATATTAAAGGAAGGCGCATGCTTTCCGCAATTTTTTCTGTTGATATAAGGGACGTTTCCTGGTTTAAAAAAGGGCCCTGAACCATATAATTAATGATTGGCAAAACTGCGCAGGAAAGCAGAAAAGAAGAAATTAATTCATTCACATTCCATTTTGCCTTACATACGCCGCTAATTGCTCCTAACGCGCCTGCGCAAATTGAACCTGCGAGGACTGCAAAAATAGCTCCCATAAAACCTGACAAAGGTAATGCCAATGCGGTAATTGTTGTAATAAACGCGCCAAGATAAATTTGCCCTTCGCCGCCAAGATTCAGGTTTCCCGCTTTCATTGCGATAATTATTCCAAGTGCGCCTAACATTAAGGGAACCGCTGCATTTAACATATTTCCAAAGTTAAAAACATTTCTGAAAGGGCCTATAAAGAAAAAATAAAAAGACCTTACAGGATCATCGCCAAGAATAAGAATTAATAAAAACAATACGGCAAGAGAAAAAAGAACAACAAAAATAATTCCTAATCTTTCACTTTTCATTTTCTTATACCCTGCTCCCTGCCGCCTAACCCCTGCATATATTCTCCAATTCTCCCCTTCACTTCTCCTGTCCCGTCATTATTAATCGTACACGCAACTCTTCCCTTGTACATTACAATTATTCTGTCGCTAAGCGTAATTATATCATCCAGATTTGTTGATATTAAAATAATTGCTTTTTTATTTTTTCTAAGTTCTTCAATTTCTTTTATAATAAATTGGCTGGAAACCGCGTCCAATCCCCATGACGGCTCTGAAAAAACAATATAATCTTTTATGCATGAAATTTCTCTTGCAAGAATTAATTTTTGCAGGTTTCCGCCGGAAAGCGTCATTGCCTTTGCGTTTATTGAAGGTATGTCTATATTGTACTTTTTAAAAATATCAGAACTTGCGCCGGTTATTTTTATATTTTCGCCGATTGTAGCTTCACTTGCGCTTCCAACGCGTTTTCTGTCGGCAGGGACATACGCCAAACCCTGATTACGAAGTTTTCTTATGCTTAAACCGGTAATATCCTTTCCGTTATGCAATATTTTTCCCTGCGCGGGATGCAGAAAACCGCCAAGAACAGCTTCAATTACTCCAAGTCCGTTTCCGCCGACTCCCGCAAACCCAAGTATTTCTCCTGGAAAAACAGAAAATGATACGTCTTCCAAAAGAGGTCTTTTTTGTCCATGGCGAATAACCGTAACGTTGTCAAACCCGATTACAGGTTTTTCTGTTTTTTTATTTTCAGTAAATGTGCGCGAATAAAAATTGATTTCTTCGCCTATCATCATGCGTGAAATTTCGTACAGATCAATTTCTGACGTGTTTCTTACGCCGATAAGTTCGCCCTTTCCAAGAACTGCGACACGATCAGATATTTCTTTTATTTCGTTTAATTTATGAGTTATTAATATTATTGATTTTCCGTCTTTTGACAGTTTTTTTAATGTTTTAAAAAGGGACTTGCTTTCGTTTTCTGTCAATATGGACGTAGGTTCGTCCATTATAATAATATCCGCGTTATGATAAAGAATCCGGCAGATTTCTACCTGCTGCATTTCTCCAAGAGTTAATTCTTTTACCAGCGTATTTGCTTTTATGGAAAAATTATTTTCTTTTATTATCTCATCCGCTAAATTAAAAGCTTTTTTTTTATTAAAAAAAATGCCGTATTTCAGCGGTTCAGATCCAATTACGATATTTTCCGCGGCGGTATATTCCGGAAAGAGCATAAAATGCTGATGAACCATGCCAATGCTGCCATTTTTAATTATTTTACCGCAGTCGTGTTTTTCAAGACCCGTTAAAATCCTCATTAATGTTGTTTTACCGGCGCCGTTTTCTCCGGCGATGCAAAGAATTTCTCCCTTACGCAGTGAAAGCGATATGTTGTTATTTGCTTTATGACTTCTTCCGGGAAACTGTTTGGATATATTATGCAGCTCTACGGCATTCATTTTTAATTTACCATGGCATGCATGAAAATTTCAAATTTATTCCGGATATCTTCGGGAAGATTCTGGTAAGCGGGATTGTCAAATTTAAAATTGATATAACCCTCTCTTACGCCAAGCACATCGGAAATGCCGTATTCAATTCTTCCGGCTGCAGCTTCTTCAAGAATTTCCATTATAAGTTTTTTTTGTTCCATTACGCCGCAGCCTACAATTGTGCCGGGAGCCATATCATAAGCGTCCATGTTATACCAAACAATGTACGCGTTTGACTCACTCGCTGTCCTTATTAAACCCTGAGCCGCTCCTCCCGCTATCGCGGTAAAAACATCTACGCCTGAGTTCATCATTGCCGCTGCAAGTTCTGCCGCCTTATTAGCGTCCCTCCAGTCGCCTATTACCCTGAAATCGAGCTCAATCTGCGGATCGGCAAGTCTTGCTCCTTCCAAAAAAGCGGGAACCATTTGTCTTGTTAAAAGCGGATATTCCTGCGCTGCAATAAAACCTATTTTTTTCTGAGCGTTGGCATAAGGCATCGAACTTGTCGTAATAAGCCCCGCTAAATAACCCAAAAAGAGCGACTGTTCATCCTGCGCGTAATGATACGTTCTGATTTGCGGATGTCCTTCATGCTGTGCGTCCGTTATGATAAATTTTACCTGCGGAAAAAGGCTTGCGATGTTTGAACAAATTTCAGGTAACGACGGATTGGAGCCTATAACAATATCAAATTCTCCGGTAGAAATTAACTGCGCCAGTTGCTGTTCCCACTCGGCCTGATTCATTCCCGCTTCATATATTTTTATATTTACGAAAGGGTTTGCTTCCTTAAATTCATTTGCGCCCTCTGCCATTAATTCATAAGTAGGGCTTCCCGCGATAAATCCTGTTATAAAAACCAAAACAGAAATGTTGTCACGATTTACATTATTTTTCCTGCTGCATCCGGCTGCAAAAAGCAATGTTAAAACCAAAAATACAATAAATAACCGCTTCATATTCAATTTCATACTCCCTTACCCCTGATACATGATCCTTAATCCCTTCTCTTTTTATACACATTGAAAAGATTATTGTAAAGAGTTTTATTCTCAATATTTGGTTTATACTTCTTTTCTATTTTGACCATTTTTAAAGAAGCCTCTTTAAATGAAGAATATCGTCCCAAAAAAACGCTTCCGATTATTGCAAGACCCAGCATCTCCGCTTCCTTATAAACTCCCTCCAAAACTTCAAGCCCTGTAATATCGGCTTTTATTTGATTTAAAACGCCGCATCCTGCAAGCCCTCCTGTAACATGGAGCTGTTTTCCTTTTTCTCCTGATTCTTCCATGGCGCAAATTATTTCTTTCATTGCAAAGCCAATGCCTTCAAGAACAGATGATGCAAATTCGCTTCGTCCTGTCGAAAGATTTATACCATGCCAAATTCCCTTATCTGACGAATCCCAATGCGGAGCGTGAACACCGGCAAGATACGGTTTAAACACAAGACCTTTAGAACCGGGTTCACCATTTTTTGCAAGAGCAATAAAATCATCAAACGTATTTACATTGAGTATGGAAGATGCCCATTCAATTGCCTTGCCGGTTGTATTTATTGTTCCTGATAAATTCCAAAACGGTTTAATCGGGTGACTGTAAGACATTAGCCTTTTATCGTTAACGCAATTTTTTGTGCAAAGATTGATTCCTTCGGAAGAGCCTGTTCTGTCGCATGCCTGTCCCGCTTCTGTTATGCCGCTTCCTAAAATTGCGGCAAAAAAGTCAGGTCCGCCGGAAATAACCGGTATGTTTTTTACAAAGCCGTACTTTTCTGCAATATGCGGTTTTAATTCGCCGAATAAATCCGCAGGTCTTATAAAGGGCGGAAATTTTTCACTGTCAAGATCAAGTTTTTTTAATGTTTGATCATTCCAAAACCAAAAATCAAATCCTTCACATGGAAAAACAGTTTTTGCATGCCCTGTCAGCATAAAGGCAAGATACTCAGGGCACCCAAGAAAATATTTTGTTTTTTGATACAATTCATTTTCTTCCTTTTTTATGTAATAAATCTTTGGAAGAAAAAATCTTGCGTCCGCGCAGCTTCCCGCTTTTTCTGTAATCTCCGCCGTGTATTTACAAGCCCGTCTGTCAAGCCAAAGACGCGCGTTTTCAGGTTTTCCTTCTTCAAGTACGGGAACAAGACTTGGGCCGTTTCCGCTTATAACAATTGCCTGTACTTTGGAAAGGTCTCCTGTTTTTTTGCAGCACTCTTCAAAAGCTGTTTCCCAGCTTGAAGGATCTGCTTCATGTTTAATTCCGTTATTAATTATTATTGAAAGCGGCGCAGTTTTAAAAGATAAACGTTTTCCGTCAAAATCCCAAAGCGCGGTTTTAAAAGTTGAAGTTCCGATATCGATTGTAAAAAGCATTTTTTCTCCGTACTATTTTATCATATTTTTCTAAAAAACAATTCCCTTATTACGTGATCTTTTAAAAGTCCTTTTTGTTCAAACCTTGTTTTAGGACGCCAGTTTTGCATCACGGCAAAATCAGCGTATTCGTTTTTTAATCCTTTGGTTGCCGTTAATTCTTCCAGTGCAAAAAGCGCATAATCTTCCCAATCGGTAACAAAGTATAAATAGCCGCCCGGTTTTAAACTTTCTGCAAGCATATCTGTAAAGGGACGCTTTACAAGACGGCGTTTATGGTGACGTTTCTTGGGCCATGGGTCGGGAAAAAAAATATGAACTGCTTCAAGCGATAACGCAGGTATCATTTTTTCAAAGACAGAAACTGCGTCATATTCGATAATTTTTATATTATTTAAATTTTTATTTTCTATTTCCCATAAAAGACGCCCTATACCGGGGCGGTGAACTTCTATGCCAAGATAATTTTTATCCTGATTCGCATTTGCGATTTCTGCTGTCGCAAAACCAGAGCCAAAACCAATTTCCGCCGTAAGATTATCAATATTGATTTTTTCTTCAGAAAAAGGAATTATAAAATTATGCGAAAGATTTTCGTACGCTTTTTTTTGAGCAGCGGTAAAACGTCCCTGACGTAAAACATAACTTTTTAGCATTAGTTTATGGGGACCACATTTGTAAATGCGCTGCAAAAGTTTTCATTGTCTTCAGCCCACAGCGCTACAGTTCTTACAGACGACGGCAATCTTAATTGAGACAAATTGCCTGTTTTTGATTCTATATTTATGGTAGATACATAATTTCCGGCTGAATCATAACAAACAAGACGGTTTATGGGCCAGTTGGAGCTTACTGTATACATGTTGTTTACAATTTCAAGCTCCGGGAATGTAAAGCGCACATTACCGTCAAAAGTAAAAGATCGCTCGCTGCTTTCGCCGCTTTTATTTACCAAAACAGCCCGAAACATTCCGCGCGGAAGAGTTTCGTCATTTACTGTGATACTCCTTGTGCCAATCCAGTCTTTACCGTCATGCGCAGAACGAATCCAGTCTTCACTTGAAATTTTCCAGCGCAGCTGATCCCTGTCGTGGAAAAGATAAAGCTCATCAAGATTATCTATTCCGTCTTCATCCTCAGGAAGAATAAAAAATGAATAATGTTCCTGATAACCTTCTTCTGTTTGATATAATATCAATTTAATAAAGCCAAACGTAATTTCCGGTCTTGAGTTGGAACACGAAACTGAAAAAACAGCCGTCAGCCATATACAAATCGAGACACATATCAATTTTTTTAAAAAAAATTTCATAAGCTGTATTTATAGTATAGAATGATTTATGAAAATTGTCTACAATGTTCCGCATGGATATATGGTTCGCAACAAACAATGCCCATAAAAAAGAAGAGCTTGAAGCTATCCTTGGAAGGCAATTAAAAATCCCGTCTCTGAACGGCATTGCATTTGACCCTGAAGAATCAGGTTCAACTTTTTATGAAAATACCCTTATAAAAGCAAAAGAATTGCAAAAACTGACAGGAAAAAACGCGCATATAATCGCAGATGACTCAGGTCTTTGCGTAGACGGCCTTGACGGAAGACCCGGCGTTTTGTCCGCCCGTTATGGAATGGAAAACGGCAAAAAACTGACAAGTCATGAACAGAACCTTTTGCTTCTTGATGAACTGGGAGAAAGCCCTGTAAGAAGCGCGAGGTTCGTCTGTTCCATGGTGTTTCTATTCAGCAGCGACAGGTTCTATATAGTTCAGGAAACTTTGGAAGGCGAAATTGTAAAAAAAAGCGGCATGAAAGGAGATGGCGGCTTTGGTTATGACCCGATTTTTTTTGTTCCGCAATACGGCAAAACCCTCGCCGAATTAACGGCAGATGAAAAAAATGCAATAAGCCACCGCGGCAAAGCCGGCAAACAGATATCGAAAATATTAAATATAGGAATTTAAATCACGGAGAACACAGAGTACACGGAGTAGATATTCTATCTATACCTATACATTCTGCCTCCGTGGTTATTTTTTTTGGAGAATTATGGCTAAACTTGATTTTGAATCGGAACTTAATGAGCCGCAGAAAAACGCTGTACGCACAATCGAAGGGCCTGTGCTTATTATCGCAGGCGCAGGTTCCGGAAAGACGCGCGTTATTACATACAGAATCGCGCATATGCTTAATAAAGGAATTCCCCAGTCAGCAATTTTAGCGCTTACCTTTACCAATAAGGCTGCGCGTGAAATGGAAGTGCGCGTTAAAGAGCTTACAAAAAAGAAACTGCAAAGCCTTAATGTCAGCACTTTTCACGCGTTTGGATTAAAAGTAATCAGGGAAGAATGTGAAGCAATAGGTTACAGAAAAAACTTTTCCATTTACGATGAAACAGATAAAATGTCGTTAATAAAAGAATCATTAAGAGAATGTAAACTATTTTCTCCAAAGATTGATATTTATTCTCTTAGTCAATATTTTTCCAAAATAAAGACAGGTCTTGCAAACTGGACAATAGGCGCACAGGGAAATTACGGTATAGACATGAAACCTGTTTATGATGAATATCAAAGCGGGCTTAGAATCTACAACGCCGTGGATTTTGACGACTTGTTAACAATTCCTCTTTTACTGTTCGAAAGCCGCGCCGATATTCTTCAAAAATACAGGCAAAAGTACAAGTATTTTTTAGTTGACGAGTTTCAGGACACAAGTCTTATTCAATACAGACTTTTAAGATTGCTGACAAATGATAAAAATGCGAATATTTGCGTTGTAGGCGACGATGATCAATCAATTTATTCATGGAGAGGCGCGAATTACGAAAACCTGTTAATGTTTGAAAATGATTTTCCGGGACTTGCCGAAATTAAACTTGAGCAGAATTACAGATCTACTTCAACAATTTTGGACGCCGCAAACGGCGTAATTTCGCATAATACCGGCAGAAAAGAAAAAAATCTGTGGTCGCAAAAGGAAAGCGGAAAACCTGTTGAACTGCACTTCCCGGAAAACGAAACTGCAGAAGCCAATTTTATCGCAGGCCAGATTAGGGTTTTAATGATAAAAGAAGATCATAAATATCATGATTTTGGCGTGCTTACAAGAACGAACGGTCTTGCGCGTAACATAGAAGAAGCGTTTTTATCTGAAAATATACCCTACCGCGTTTCCGGCGGAACAAGCTTTTTCCAGAGGAAAGAAATAAAAGATATTGCTTCCTATTTAAGGGTTATCGCAAATCCTGATGACGATGTCAGCCTTCTTAGGATAATAAACACACCGCGCCGAGGCATAGGAAAAAACACCATTGCTTCGTTAAGCGAAATTGCAAAGAAAAATAAAATCAGCATGTGGGGAAGTCTTTCGCGCCTGAATTACAGCCGCACCCAGGGACAGCAGGGTCTTTTTCAGTCTGCAAACCCTGAAGCATCATACGCAGGTATTTCTTATGTAAGCGGAGAAGCGACAGAACTTGAAGATTTTGCATTAATGATAGAAAACTTCCGCGCTCTTTTTTTGGAACGCAAAGGCGAACAGGGAAATCAGGGGTCTCCCGGCAACCCCTGGAAGCTTTCCAATTGCGTACGAAAACTGGTAGAGCAAATTGATTACTGGAGTTATCTTGTTCTGGAACACGGAAAAAATGATAATGGGGAAAAAAAAGCAAGATGGAAATTCAGCAACATAGAATATTTTATAAGAATGATCGAAAATTGGGAAGACGATCCTGATAATCTTGATGCGGGGCTTTATCCTTGGCTTAACAGAATCAGTTTAATTACACGCGACGACGGCGAAGATGATAACGAAGGCAAAGTAAACCTTATGACGATTCATTCGGCAAAAGGTTTAGAGTTTCCGGTTGTTTTTATCGCAGGCGCCGAAAAGGGATTAATTCCTCATGATAAAAGCATAGAAGAGTCGGAGGATGACTCAGGCGGAAGTTTAACTGCAGGCAGCCTTGAAGAAGAGCGCCGCCTTTTTTATGTCGCAATTACAAGAGCGCGCGAAAAACTTTATATCTCCAGCTGCCAGAAGCGCCGGCGTTTATCAAATTCAATCGAATGTACCCCTTCCCCGTTCCTTGATGAAATACCAAAGGAGCTTATCAAAATCCACGAAAAAGAAAAAGATGATACAGTTGACGATACGCAGGCTGATAAATTTATGGAGCAAATGAAAGCGTTTTTTGATTAAAGACTGCAAGATATGATTTATTAAAATTTGTTTTACAGGTTAACATCGCAGAAAGGAGCCGCTTCTTCCAGAACTTTTGCAATAACGCGGTTTGTTTCAAGTATTAAATCCGGGTCGTTTTCCAAAATTGAAAAAGCGTCCAGACGGGCTTTTTCCAGAACCTCAATGTCGCGTATCGGGTTTGCTATTCCAAGAACGAGATGCCCTGACTGCTCTGTTCCCGCGATAAGACCTGGACCCCTCAGTTTTAAATCTTCTTCCGCAATTACAAAGCCGTCATTATTTTCCAGCATTACAATTAAACGAACTTTCGCGTCTTGCGTGTATTCGTCCGAATATACAAGAAAACAATACGACTGCTCTGTACCGCGCCCTACCCTGCCTCTAAGCTGATGAAGCGCAGAAAGACCAAAACGCTCCGCATGTTCAATAACCATACAGGATGCATTCGAAACATCAACGCCGACTTCTACTACGCTGGTTGCGGCAAGAATTTTAATTTCACCTTTTCTAAAATCATCCATTGTTTGTTTTTTTTCTTCTTCGGATAATTTTGAGTGTATTACTGCCGTTTTGTATTTTGGAAATATTTCATTGGAAAGACGCTCTGCCATACTTACAGCGTCCTTCATTTCATCTGCGCTTTCTATTAATGGATACACAAAGTACGCCTGCCTTCCCTTTTCGAGTTCTTTTCCAACAAAATCGTAAACTTTTTTTTCGTTTGATTCTTTTGCAAGATGCGTTTTTACAGGTTTTCTTCCAGGCGGCATATCTTTAATAACTGATACATCCATATCTCCGAAAACAGTTAATGCCAATGTGCGCGGAATTGGAGTTGCGCTCATCATTAAAAGAGAAGGAGTCTCTCCTTTTGACATTATAAGGGATCGCTGTGTTACGCCAAAACGATGCTGTTCGTCAATTATTACAAGTTTAAGTTTTTTATATTCAACATCCCTGGAAAAAAGAGCATGAGTGCCTACGACGATATCAATTGCGCCTGCTTTTAAGTTTTTTATAAGTTCTTTTCTGCCCGCGGCTTTTGTATTTCCTGTAAGAAAAGCAATTTTTATTCCAATAGGTTCCAAAAGACGCGCGGCATTTTCCGCGTGCTGGCGCGCAAGAAGTTCTGTCGGCGCCATAATCGCGGCTTGAGCGTTTTTTTCCACTATTTTTAAAGCTGCCAAAAAAGCAACTAATGTTTTACCGGAGCCGACATCGCCCTGTAAAAGACGCGCCATTCCGTAATCAGACGACATATCCCTGTTTATTTCCTTAATCGCCCCTATCTGACCATCTGTTAATGAAAAAGAAAGCCTTTCCATTAATTTTTTTTGTAACGGCGTTATTTCTTCTGCGTTAATAATTACATTACCATCAACACTTTTATTTTTTCTTTCAAGAGCCCTTTTCCCAACCATTATTTCAAGATAAAACAGTTCTTCGTATATTAAAGTTCTTTTTGCTTTTTCCAAACATTCCAAAGACGAAGGAAAATGCATTTCCTTAACAGCTTCACTTTTAGAAAATAAATCGTATTTTTTTATTAATTCCTGCGGGAGTTCATCATTAAAGTTATTATATTTTTTAAGCGCATTTAATGTAAAACGGCGCAACATTGTTTGGGTAAGCCCGTAAGTAAGCGGATATACAGGCAGTATTTTTCCAAAACTTTTTTCCATGGAAGATTCATCTTCCATTTCAAATGAACTTGATTGAATTTCTCCGTATTTATAATAAAATCTTCCGTAAACCAAATATTGCGATCCTATTTCCATTTGTTTATCCATCCATGGACGGTTAAAACACAAAAGGGATGCCTGCGCGCTTTCGTCTTCTATGTATATTTTCAGCGTTTTCATTCTTCCATATCCTATCCATTCTTTTTCGAAAACTTTTACTACAGAACAAACCCTGTTTTTATTAAAATCTTTTAATAAAACTGTTTCCTGCCTGTCCTCGTAATCGCGGGGATAAAAAGAAAGAAGATTTGAAATCCTGTCTATTCCAAGACGCGATAATTTTGTAATTGCGGAAGAACCTATTCCATGAATTGAATTTAAAGGATTATTTAATAATCTTACAAACATTATATCGGTAATCTATAAAGTAAACCGGCAAGGAAATTCGTTAAAATGAAACCCGCTGCCATTATTACAGCCAGAATTAAAAGGGAAATTATCATTCCTTTAACATAACTGCCTATTCTATTCCCAAAAATTATTCTATTCATCCGGTACATAAGAGGCTGGTATATATTATCAATTATTCTCCAAAAAGGACTGTAAATATTTTGATTTGTAAGATACGCAATTGCGCGAAGAATAATTATTACAATAAAAAATCCAATTATAAAAGAAATAATATTCCATATAGACAATAATATTTGAGCCAGGATAAAACCTAAATTCATTCTTTCAGAAATTGACAGCGTAAATAATATATTTTGCAAGAGCGAAAGACAAACAATCGCCGCAATCGGAGAGAAATCCATCATTCCGATTCTCAGGTTTAAATTCTTACGCCACCAATCAAGGTAGGGATCTGTAATACTTTTTATCAATTCAACAGGTTTACCGGAAACCATTTCTCCAAACCATGAAAATAAAATACGAATAAATAATAATAAAGAATAGATGCCTGTTAATACGGCTAAAACTCTTAAAATTAACTGCATTAATTCCTCCAAACCTCGTCAACTGAACTGCAATTTTTTAATCCTTCCATTATATCATCCATATTTACAATATCTAAACCGTTTTTTGCCCTGATTTTCTTTTCGCCGTCTGTTAGTGGAATATGAATATACAATGTGCCGGATCCTGAATTATCTGCAAGATAATCGCGAAGTTTGTTTAATTCGTCGTTATTATCTGCAGCGCCCTCTTTTAACCTTATATGCACTTCGTTAAGTGCAATCTCCTGCGGCATTTCAATTTCCATCCCGGCAGGTTTATCGTTAGCGGCTGCTTTTTTTACCGCGCTCCTTGTAAGCTGCGCAAAATCCGCAATGCTTGTCACTTTAAAACTTACTTTTGCAGGGTCTCGCTCGTTTTCAGGATCAATACTGCCCTTTAATGCTATTATTTCATCTATATTTAACAAATGCCGGCACTCTGTATAAACTTTTGAAAAGAAAACCAAATCAATATCGCCGTCAAAATCCTGCAATGAGCCGAATGCCATTTCATTTCCGTTTTTATCCTTAAAGTCACGCAGCGACTTTAAAAAACCTATAATTGTATAGTTGCCTTTTTTTGCATGCATGACATTCGTGCTTTTTAAATCCGCCATGTATACCCATGTATTCCGATGCAGTTTTGATTTTTCTTCAAGCTCCTTAACTTCCTTTACAACTGTGTTTACTTCCGCTCTGCTTACAATGTTTTCCGCTAAAAATGAATATTTATCCTTATCTTTTTGATAATCAATTTTACCTTTTAATATTACAACTGTATCGTCTTTTAATAAATTCTGGCATCTTTCCCACGGACCCGAAAAAAATGTTACTTCAATTTCTCCGTTATAATCCGAAAGAACAGCAAACGCCATTTTGCTGCCTTTTGATGTTGTTACCTGTTTTATATTTTTAATAATTCCAACAAGTACGCAGTTTCCTGTTTTTAAATTTTCCGTATCACCCAAATTAACTGTTACGACATCCTGCCAGATTTCCTTATATTCATCCATTGGATGCCCGGAAAAATAAAAACCTATAAGCTGTTTTTCCAAATTTAATCTGTCTGTTCTGCTTGCGGGAGAATATTCCTCAAATTTAAAATCAGGAATTTCTGCGTCACTACTGTCTCCAAAAAGACTTGTTTGCCCGAACATTTCATCTTCTTTCTTTTTAAGAGCGTATTCTACCGCTTTTTCCAAATTACCCGCAAGGGTTTCACGCGTTATTCCAAAACTGTCAAAGGCTCCTGTTTGTACAAGAAGCTCTATTACCTTTTTTCCTACAGCTTTAATATCCACCCTGTCAAGAAAATCCGTAAAACTTTTATATTTTCCTTCGCTTCTTCCTTTTACAATTTCTTCTGCGGACGTTTCACCCAAACCCTTTATTCCCAAAAATCCAAAAACAACGCGGTTATCTACAACGGAAAAAAGTTTTTCAGAGTGGTTTACATCGGGCGGATCAACTTTTAAGCCCATTCTCCTCGCTTCGTCAATGCATTTAGAAAGCCTGTTTTTATCAGCGCTGTGAATATCGTTTGTAAGGTTAGCCGCCATGAACTCGGCGGGAAAGTTTGCTTTTAGGTATGCTGTCTGGTATGCAATAATCGAATACGCCGCCGCATGGCTTTTGTTAAAACCATAACCTGCAAACGGAACCAGCATGTCGTAAATTGCTCCTGCCTTTGCCGCTGAAAAGCCCTGATTTTTTGCTCCTTCTATAAAAGGAATTTTTTCTTCATCAAGGATTTCTTTTTTCTTTTTTCCCATTGCGCGGCGCAGGAGGTCTGCTTTTCCCATGCTGTAACCCGCGATGATTTTCGCAACTTCCATTACCTGTTCCTGATAAACAATGACGCCGTAAGTTTCTTTTAAAATATCTTCAAGGCTTGGGTCAGGATACGTTATATCCTGTTTGCCGTTTTTACTGTCTACAAAACGCGGAATATTCTGCATGGGGCCCGGACGGTACATGGCATTTAACGCCGTCAAATCCGCAATGGAAGACGGTTTTGTCTGCTTAAGAATATCCTGCATTCCATCGGATTCAAACTGAAAAATACCGTAACTGTTTCCTTCACCTAACATTTTAAAAGTTTTTTTATCGTCTTCGGGAGCGTTTTCAACCTTAAAATCAGAAAATTTCGCGCCTCTTTTTTGAATCAGCTCTTCTGTGTGTTTTATTACATCCAAAGTTTTTAGACCCAAAAAATCCATTTTTACAAGACCGCATGGTTCAAGATAATTCATGCTGTACTGCGTCGATATCGCTCCCGGCTTTCCTGTTTTTGAATCATCACGTTCCTGATAAAGCGGAACCAAATCTATTAAAGGCGCTTTTCCTATTACAACGCCTGCCGCATGAAGAGACGAATGGCGGTTTAAACCTTCAAGTTTTCGGGCAAGCGCGAATAATTCCGTAAAACGCGCGTCCTGTTCAAGTTCCTTAAGTTTTGGCTCATCTTCGATTGATTTTTCAAGCGTGACATCAGGGCCGCGCGGAATAAGCTTTGTTATCATGTCGGATTCAGGAATCGAAATCCCCAAAGTACGCGCAACGTCCTTTATTACCTGTTTTGCGCCTAACGTTCCAAAGGTAATAATCTGCCCAACCTTGTCTTTGCCGTATTGCGTTGTAACATAATTAATAACTTCTTCCCTTCCGTAATTTGCAAAATCGATATCAAAGTCAGGCATGGAGATACGTTCAGGGTTTAAAAATCTTTCAAAAAGAAGATTGTACTTTAAAGGATCGATATCGGTTATGCGAAGCGCGTAAGCTACGATTGAACCTGCGCCAGATCCGCGCCCTGGACCTACGGGAATATTTTTCATCTTTGCGTAATTTATAAAATCCGCGACAATTAAAAAGTAACCTGTAAAACTCATGGAAATAATCGTTTCAAGTTCAAATTCTGCCCTTCTTTGTATTATTTCCCATTTGTAATCTTTTGATTCCTTCTCTTTTTGATATCGTTTTTCAAGTCCTTCTTTTGTAAGGTGCCTAAGATAATCGCTGTCAGTATTAAAACCTTCAGGGATTTTAAAATCGGGGAGATACTGCGGAAGCTCTTTTACGCTGACATTCGGAACGTCTGTATTGCACCTTGCCGCAATACGCACTGTGTTTTCAACCGCTTGCGGATATTCCTTAAATAGCTCATGCATTTCATCGGCTGTTTTAAAATAAAACTGATCGCCGTAATACTTTTTTCTTTTTTCTTCTGTGCGGGCTTTTGCAGTTCCGATACAAAGCAGAATATCATGCGCTGCATAATCTTCCCGTTCAAGGTAATGCACGTCATTTGTAGCAACTAACGGAATATTTGTTTTTTTTGAAATTTTTAAAAGTTCCTTATTTAATTCTTCCTGTGATAAATCCGCTCCCCTCAAACTGTTTGCGGGTATCCCGTGATTTTGAATCTCAAGATAAAAACACGGCTCCCCCGCGCTGTCTTTACCGAACAAATCACGGTAATAAACGGCTCTTTTTTCCGCTTCATCAATTTTTCCCGACTGTATTAAACGCGGAATTTCTCCCGATAAACACGCGGAAAGTGAAATTAATCCTTCATGGTATTTATTTAAAAGTTCATCATCGATTCTTGGGCGGTAATAAAAGCCCTCTGTGTACGCAAGGGAACAAATTTTTACAAGATTAAAATACCCTTGCCTGTTTACGGCAAGAAGCACCATATGATAATATTTATTTTCATGTTCTGCGCCGCTTTTATCCAGCCTCGAGGCGGGACTCACATAAACCTCGCAGCCTATAATCGGTTTAACCTTATTTTTTATTTTACTGCAGCTTTCCAAAAATTCCATCGCGCCGAACATGTTTCCGTGATCTGTCAGCGCAAGGTGAGTCATTCCAAGTTCACTTGCCTTATTTACAAGATCTCCCACCGAAACCGAAGCGTCCGCAAGAGAATAATCTGAATGAACGTGGAGGTGGACAAAATCGGCCATGTAAAACGTATTTTACACTAAATCTATTTAATAAACAAGTTACTGCCTCCCCTGGGGAAACATGAGAAGCTGCACAGGTCCGGAGCGCAGCATATCACGGCATAACGCCTGTACGTCCTGCATTGTAACCGATCTTATCGAGTACGGTCTTAAATTGAGCCTGTTAAGAGGCGTTGAATAAATTACGGCAGAGTTTGCATAACTTTGCGCGATGTGCAGATTACTCTGAAGCGCTCTGTAATGCTGAGTCAAAAGAGCTTCTCTTGCTTTGTTAAACGTATCTTCGTTAAGCGGCCGTCTTGCGATATTGGTTATATGATTTCTAACCGCGGTAATTAATTCATCGGCGCGCTGCGGGTCGCATACAAAGTAAACGCTAATTCTGTATTCTCCGGCGGGAATAACAGAAACAGACGCTCCCGCAGAAATCGAATAAACTCCGCCAAGATTTTCGCGGATTTCGTCCGTAAGAATAATGTCCAGATATTCTGATAAAACAGCAGCAGTCTGGTTTCGCTGTTCATTAAAATCTCTTGGGCCGCTTTCAAACCAGCCAAGGTAAACCATACAGCGTTCATCAACGCCCCTGTAAATATTTCTTCTGCCTTCGCGCGGACGCGTTATATTGGGATTATTCCATCGATTCATCGGCTGCGAATTCGCAATTGAAGCGATATATGTTGTCAATAATTCACGCATGGTATTTACATTTATATTTCCGGTAAAAATAAAAGTGTAATCGGAAGGATTGAGACACTGGTTTAAGAAAGCTCTCGCTTGCCCGACAGAAACCCTTTCTAAATTATTTACCTCAAGCGGCATAAATAAAGGATGATTATTGTTTATAAGTTTAGTTAATTCCTGACTAAAAAAACTTTGCGGATCATCATTTTGATGAATCAGCGTTGTTCTGTATTGATCCAGCATCGCGGCAATTGCTCTTTCATCCAGCCTTGGATCTGTAAAGAAAAGATAAATCATTTCGAACAGGGTATTTATATCCTGAGCCGCAGAATAGCCCTGAAAACCGCGGCTATAACTTGAATTAAAATACGACATTGAAACATGTTTTCCTGTTAATTTATTATTTAATTCAGTACGCGAATAGGGGCCAAGACCTGAAACATTTAACATTTCCGCAAGAAGATTTACAGAAACAATATTTTCGGCTGTTGCATTTGCAGAACCTCCGTTTGCCGCCGCATAAAAAACAATTTCGTTATTTCTGTTTTCTGTTTCCTTTAAAATTACATTTGCCCCGTTTGACAAAGTAATCATGATGGATCCTGTCTGCGCGTCAACCCTCTCTTGCGTAATTGAACCCGGCAATGGAATCCTATCCAGTAAATCACCCGAAATCACAATATTCTGCCTTGCCGTTAATATTGCGTTTTGCGTTTCCCTGAAAATTTCCCTTATCCTTGCTCTGGACGGAAGATTTTCTTCTTCCGAAGAAGGCGCAAACAGGAATACCTTTATATCGTTAGCTGCAAAATAATTCCTTACTGTTCTGTTAATTTCGTTTACGCCAATTCCCGGAAGCAGCGCGTTTATAGCTTCCACTTCCCATTCGATATCTGCAAAAATATCGTTATGTAAAAAATGATTTGTAAAGCCTCTTACAAAAATACGGGAATTTGTCCTGTCTTTTTCCGCTAAAAGATTTTCCATATATGATAATACGCTTAATTTTGCACGCTGGATTTCACTTTCTGTAAAACCAAATCTCCTTATTGATTCTTTTTCCAAAAGCAATTCCCTTAAAGCATCTTCTGCTCTTCCCGTCTTTGCGTTCACATCCATTGAATAAAATCTGGAGTTGCCTGACCACTGCCATATACCTCCCCATAAATCTGTCGCAGAAGACTCGGGGTTTGAAGTTACTTCTTCAAAACGCAATCTCAGCATTACAGATATTAACGAGTTTAATAACGTATCGTGGTAATAAGCGATTGTGTCTCTGGGCGCAGGGCGTCTTTGTTTATAAAATACTGAAAATTCCGTTGACGTCATTTCCGGATCGGTAAAAATTTCAACCTGAAAATTACCGCTTCTTGGCTGAGGCAATTCAAAGCGCGGCCTGTTAACGGGCGACACAGACGCAGGCATATTAAAATGATGCGAAAGTTCAGCTTCCAAAGCTCTGCCGTCAAAATCACCAACAAAAACAAGAGCCATATTGTCGCTTCTGTACCATCGATCATAAAAACTTTTTAACTGCTGCTGCGTTGCGCTCTCGATAACTTCCGCAAGACCAATTACATCCCTGTCTGCATATGCGGAACCCTCAAAAAGCACAGGCAGCATAACTCTTCTCTGCCTTGCCCTAACACCCAATCTTGCGCGAATCTCTTCCAGAACAACGCGGCTTTCGCTCTCGATATCTTCGGGATTAAAACTAACTGCATGAGTCCAGTCGTCCAGTATCGCAAGAGCTCTATTTGGAATTCTTTTAACTCCGTCAAGCACTTCGACAGGAACATCAAAGTGATAAACAGTTTCATTATAAGATGTGTATGCGTTTGCATCAGGCCCAAAACGGCTTCCCAGAGAGCGCAGGTATTCAATCAATTCCAGTTTTGGAAAACGCGCAGTATCATTAAACGAAAGATGTTCAATAAAATGCGCAAAACCTCTTTCGTCGTCCCTTTCCAGGACGGAACCCGCGTTAACAACAAGCGCTAAATGCGCGCGATTTTCCGGCAGCGAGTTTTCCAATATATAGTATCTAAGCCCATTAGGCAGAACCCCTGTTAAAGCGCGCGAAGAAAAAGGCACTCTGTCTGTGCCTCTCCCCAACCCGGCGTAATCAAAAGCTGATGTTGTTACGCATGTAACTACAAGCGCCGCTAAAAGAAATATGGCTAATAAATTTATTATTCTTTTCATGGGTTTATTATATCATAAATTGTTATTTAAGTGTATGTAAGGATACCCCGAAAAACCGGCTTTAAAACTCTGCGGATTATGTTGTATTTAAACTCGTTTTACAGTTTAAAAGAAATAAGTTCAAGATCATCCCTTCTTGGCTGTTCCCCGCGGTGTTCTTCAAAAGCATCCCATACCTTGCCTGTTATGATGTTTTGGGTATGATGATGATTATCAAGGATTATCTTTTTAAACATTTTATAGCCGAATGATTTTACAAATTCGCCGCCAACCTGGTCAAAAAGCCCGTCCGATGCAATGTAAAATTTGTATTCTTCCTTTGCGTTTATACTGTGTACTTCAACTTCGCTTTTGCTTTTTAATTTTCCTTCTCCAATATAAATTGCCTGTCCTTTATATCTTATAATTTCCCTGCCGTCGCATATAAATATGTTTGTTTTGCCGGAGGACATTGTAATATTTCCGTCTTTTGCAATAAATAATACCGCAATATCACAGCCGTCATCAATGTCCATTATATCCCGGCCGCTTCGATCTTCATTTTCTACATTTAAAACAGCCGCAAGTTTCCTGTCGAGCGTATATAAAATTTGAGCCGTATCTTTGTGGTTTTTCTCGGTAATTGAAGATTCAAATGCGCTTACAACAAGCATGGTAAGAAGCGCTCCCGGCGTACCATGTCCTGTGCAGTCGCAAACGCAAAGCACTGTGCCGTCATCAAAATTTTTCGCCCAGTAAAGATCGCCGCCCACTATATCGCGCGGTTTCCATATAACAGAATAATCAGAAAAGGCTTTTTCAAATACGCTTTCTCTGGGCAGGAGGTTTTTTTGAATTTTACTTGCATATGCGATATTTTCGATAATTTTTTTTGAATACTCTTCTGCTTCCGCTGTTTTTTGCTCTGAAATTTTTATCATATGCTTAAGAGAAGCTACCATGTCACGCAGGGATTTCGCAAGGATACCCACTTCGTCATTGCGCTCCAGTGACAGTTTTATATCCAGATTTCCGCGCGACACTTCATTAGCGTAACTTATTGTCGAACTTAACGATTTAGTAATTCCCCTTATTATGATAAATACAATAAATGATAAAAATAATATAACAAAAACTGTTAATATCATATTAATACGCGCAAGATTATTGGCTTCAATATAAAAAACGCTTACAGGACATACAAAAATTGGAAACCAGTCTATAGAATTACCATAATCAATAAACAGCTTTGACTGTATTCCGTCTACATCAGCTTCAAAGGAAGCCATCTCCCTGTCAATCGAAAATATTTTTTGCTGCAGGTGTATGTCTATTTTTTGTCCAAGCATATCTTCATTTCTATGTCCTATAATCGTGCCTGTTCTGTTGATAATCATGGCGTATCCATAGTCACCTAACAAAGCGACCGGAGCTACATAGCGGCTGTTTAATTCTTTTAATTTAACAGTCGCCATTACAACGCCCAATACGCTTCCGTTTTCTTCTTCAAATACCGGCATCGAAATAAATATTGCAATACTTCCTGTTGCACGGCTTACTTCAACTTCAGAAATAAAATTTCTTCCTGCCATGCTTTCCATAAAATAGTCGCGATCTGATCTGTTTAATCCCCTGCTGCCGGTTGTGCTTGCCGTAACAATCCCCTGGTCATTTAAAACAATAATGCCGTCGTAAATATAGTACCGGTCTATCAGGGCCTGCATGTAATGCTGTAATTCGTTATAAAACCTGTTCTCAAGCAGATTGGGTTTTATAAAAGGCTGCATGATTATTGTTGACAAATCCAAATTTACGGTAGAGACCACAAGATCAATGTATTTGCGCATGCTTTGAACAGCGCGATAACCATCGGTTTCGGCAGAATCAATAATGACATTCGCCGCGTTTCTATAACTGATAAATCCAACAAATACAGAGCTTGCCGCAATAGCGCATAAAATTGGAATTAAAAGTTTCATTTGTATTGTTTTAAACATTTGCAATTTTTTTATCATATTTTTTCCTTTGTATATTAAGGAAAGCATGGACTAAGCATTATTTATTAAGAATTAAATTAAATTCCAGATTTTCCATTTCATCTTTAAAATCCTCGCCGCATTCCAGTAACATATCGTCATCCTTGGCTACGATCCAATTCACAATAACCTTTTTGCCGGCTGCGGCGCTTTTATCCATTGCCCTTAGCATGTTAAATAAAAGTTTTGCCGTAGAACTGTTAAAATATTCAATCGCGCAGTCGAAGGTTAACATTTCAAAATCTGAAGAGAGGTATCTTTCCAGCCATTCATTTATTTCCTTAAAAAAACCAAGTATATCTTCAAGATAACTCTCACCTTCAAATTTTATATAACCTTTTTCATCGTCAATCAGGACATACGGAGTAGTTTTTGTTTTTTCCCTTTCCAGCCTGTATGCCATTACTCACTCTCCTTCCTGCGTAATTTCAACATACATAATGAAATAAGATAGTTCATCATTTACAGGTTCTATCGAATAAGCAATCGGAGAAGTCGCGCGTTTTGCAATTTCAATTAATCCTAAACCTGCGCCCTTACTGTCGGGATTATTATCTTCGCCGCGAATTTTTTCCCTGTAAAATTGCCGCACTTCTTTTTTATCGAGAGTATTAAGATGATCTATTCTTTCTTTTATTAATTTCGCGTTTTCGTTTTTTATTGCATTTCCGGTCTGAATAAAATATGTTTTATTTTTTTCACCTAAAACAAGCATCCCTGTTGATACGTCTACAGGTCCTTTGTCATTCTGGGTAAAATATTCTTTTTCCGCCGAATACATTAACATATTTGTAACTTGCTCCACAAAAACAGAAAAAATTGATTTTGCCGCACTGCTTGTTAAATCATCGCCCTCCAGCTGCACTTTTACCATGCCGGTAATTCCTTTAATACCGTCATCCCACATTGGCCCTGAGTACATGATATGGATGTTCCGCTCCTTTATCATGTTTGAATACTTGCGCATATCAAGAACCATTATTTTCCTCCATAAAGTCAACAAAAGTATATCTATTCCGCCCGTTTTGCTTTGACTGATAAAGCGCCTTATCGGCGATTTTTAAATAGTCTTCATTTCTATGGGTATGTTCTATATTGCAGGTTGTTACTCCAATAGAAACAGTTAAAATATCCGATATGTCGCTTTTTTCATGCGGAATTTTAAGCTCAATTACGCTGTTAAGTATTTTATTTGCGATAAAACGCGCGCCGCTTTCATCTGTATCAACAAGAAGAACCACAAATTCTTCGCCGCCGTATCTGGCAACAAAATCACTTCCCCTTGACAAGCTGTCGGCAATTGCCTGCGCAACTGATTTCAGACAGAAGTCCCCTTTACTGTGACCGTATGTATCATTGAATTTTTTAAAAAAGTCGATATCAACCATCAGTACGCTAAGTTTACTCTCAGAGCGTGAAAATGTTCTTATGATGCGTTTCATGTTTTCTTCAAGAAATCTTCTGTTGTAAATACAGGTAAGCGAGTCATAATATACCTTGTCGAGTAACTCGTGTTTGCTTGTATTAAGACTTACTGTAGTTCTGTCGGAAATAATGGTTAATTTTCTGAATTGTTTTAATAATATTCCGTATTCGTCTGCAAGTTCACTGTATTTTGAAACATTAAACGGCGCGCCGTTTTTAATTTCTGCAGAATATAACAAAGCATCATCAAAAATTTTTTGTTCTATTCCGAATAGATCATTCATCGTGAAGAAAGTAGCACATATCAAAAGATTTGTCAATGTTTTTTGTTTTTACACATAGATCCATGATAGAGCGCCGCAAAAAAAAGCCGCCCCATAAAGAAGCGGCTATACAAAAATTACATTGCGCTTGTTACTCTTAAATCATACCAGGTCGAGTTAGGACGCAAATATTTATTTATACCGATAAGGTAATTACCGCCCGCTCCGGCAGGAACCGTATATGTAAAACTATTTGGAAGATCCTGCCAACCGTTGTTTGCTCCTGTTCTTACAGTTAAGCCCGTGGATTCCCTAAAGAGATTGACTGTAATATCAGTATAATTCTCATTTGTTCCTGTACCGGGATGACTATCACGATCCTGCCATGCAATTGTATAAGTAACGCCCGCTTGCAATACTACTCTTACATACTGCTTTACGCCTGTAGAAAAACCTACTGTAGTACCTTCTAATGTACCCAAATACCAAGAATCATTAACTGTTATCGTTGCTTCAACAGGCGATAATGTGGGAGTTGGAGTAAGAGTAGTTGCAGAAGCCATTGCTGAGTATTCGCTTTCACCTGCCGAATTCCATGCAGATACTCTAAACCAGTGGGTACCTGAGGATAATCCTGTCCATGTGTACGACGTTGCATTGCCTGCGTTAAAATAAGCAGCATAAGAGGACGTGGAGGCGCCTGCGCTTGTATAACGCATTACGTCGTATCTGGTTGCGCCTGCTACTGCATTCCAGCTAATCGTAATGCTGGTTGCTGACGTTCCAACAGCAGCAACGCCTGTCGGCGCGTTTGGTCTTGTAGCGAACAATTCATCACAGGATGTCGCTGATAATCCGATTACTGCAACAAGTGCAATAATTCCGGCTATTTTTAGAATAGCCTTTAAACTTTTTGTGTTTTTCATAAAAACACTCCTTTTTTTACCGCTTAAGCGGCTAATGTCCCCCCAGAGCCTTGAGAATGTGATTTGTTGGTTGTATAAAAAAAGCCCCTGTATCCCGAACCAACGGTTCCAGAACACAGGGGAGACTTTACAGTTAAAAGAAAATTATGAATTTTGGGGCTTTTTTTCGATTCTAGTTCATACTTCCGATATGGGGGGGGGGGGGGG